>Ga0070707_100000044_pt1 | contig 108715 bp, 111 predicted proteins | sample KBSK5502metaG_FD_65468 | JGI IMG/M metagenome (GOLD analysis project Ga0070707, IMG submission 65468) | Corn, switchgrass and miscanthus rhizosphere microbial communities from Kellogg Biological Station, Michigan, USA - KBS K5-50-2 metaG | ecosystem: Host-associated > Plants > Roots >... | reverse complement strand
GCGACGACACCCCGAATCCGACGCCGCCCGCCTGCGGATTCTGCTGGTCCCCGCCACCACCGGCGCCGCCCGCGATTTTCGCTGCCGGAATGATGGTGATGCCATCTTTTTCGTAGGGTGTGCCAAAAACCTCGCTCGCCCGCATCGCTCCCTTCGCCTCGTTGACAACGTCCATGACACGCATCACAGTCCTCCTGGGATTGGCCTCGCTGCCGAAAACAATCGCCGACGCCGCTTCAGCCTAGCGTTTGCGGGCTCGCAGATCGAGAAAGAGCGGGACCCGCCGCCAGCGGGCGCGGTCGGTTCGGTCAGCGATCGATCCCTCGTCGACGGTTGGTTCCGTGAGCGCCTCGACCACGAAGCCGCTGCTCTCGAGGGCGTGAAAATACGCCTGCAGCGGCCAGTGCCGGCTCTTGAAGGTCATGTGGAGACCGTCTCGTTCGATCGTGTCCTGGTAGCGGTGCGACTCCAGGTACGAGCCCTCGATGATGAAGCGTGCGTCTGGGTCCAGGCTGTCAAACCGACCGGCCGAGTTGATGGGATGGACAATCGCCAGGCACAGGACGCCCCCGGCGCCGAGGACGCGCCCCACCTCGCGGACGGCGGCGGGCATGTCATCGACGTCGTGCAGCGACATGAATGCGACCACCAGGTCCGCCGCGCCATCGTCGAAGGGTAAGCGGGCGGCATCGGCCACCAGCACCTGCATCGATGGGTCGGCGGCCTTCGCGAACTCGACCATGGTCGGCGACACATCGACCGCCACCACGTTGTGCCCCCGCGCCTTGAGGTCACGCGCCACGCGGCCCTCGCCACAGCCGATGTCAATAGTCAGCCGGCCGGGCGGCGGCAAGAATGCGAAAAAGGGCTCCTTGTGAAAACGCCAGTAACTGTCGTGCCCGGGCTCGCGGGCCCACTTCGCCCAGTCCGACGCTGCCGCCTCCCACGCCTGGCTCAGCGGCTGGTCGTCAGGCATGGACACGTGGGAAATCCCGCGACCCTGATGAATCCAGCAGGCGAAGGAATCGCGACTCGATGCCGACCTCATCGAAACCGAGCCGGCGATAGAACTGCTGCGGCCAATCATTGGCGTCGGCGACGAGGAAGACGAACGCATAACCCCGGGCCGCCTCGAGCGCCGCGCTGACCACCGCCCGGGAGAGCCCACGCCGGCGGAAGGCTTCCAGGGTTTCCACGGTCTCGACTTGTGCCGCGTGTCCATCGGTCCGAAGCTCGCATGACGAGACGACACGCCCATCGAGCAGCGCCCCGAAGTAGCGCGTTCGGGTGCGACTGGCGGTCAGCTCGTGTTTGGCGAGGATTTGCCCGACAAGACCGGGGGCGGTTGCCCAGACCTGCTGTCGCAGCTCGAGCTCGCGCGCCGGGCGCAGCAATGCCCAGTCGACTTCACGGATACGGCTGGTATCGACCTGCCGATCGGGAGGCCGGCGATGGACCATCACGACGAACCGCTCCGGCGTGTAGCCGAGCGCGGTGAAGGCGGGCGAGAGGCGATCGGCGGCGGCCTGGTCATCGACGTTGACCCGACGGTGCGAGAGCCCGGCATCGCGCTGGATCCGTTCCGCCTCGACGGCCAGCCCGCTGGCGTCCGCCCCGTCGGCCCGGTCCACGATCAGGAAGTTGAGATCGTGGACGAGGTTGAGCCGCCGGTTGATCAGCGCGCGGCCCCAGCGAAAGGGAATCACCTGCTCGGCCGCGCGCTCATCGACCGCGCGCATGAAGCCAATCGCCCGATGCCATGGATCCACGGTTGTGACCGGGAGTCTAACGGGCCGTTGTTCTAAGGCGTCCGAAGGCCAGGCGAGCCGCGCTTGTGATCGCAATGAAGGCCACCACGGCAGCGGCAGGGGCGAGCACGATGGGCCGGGCGAAGTCGGTGCCCGCCAGCAAGGCGTGCAGGGCGAAGACGCCGAACATCACATAGGAGAGCCGGTGGAGCCATCGCCAGGCGGCCGGGTCGAGGTGACCTCGCAGGTAAGCGGTAACGGTGACGATCAGCAGCAGGTCGAGGCCGATCGTCCCCAGCCCGATCGGCAGAGCCGCGTACGAGACGCGAAACGGAATCACCAGGTCGAGCGGGCCAATGCGTGCGACGGCATCGAGCGTCATCGCCAGCACATGGAGCGCAACGAATGGCACCCAGCACAGGGTCAGGAACCGGTGCAGGTTGGAGAGGTCGCGATTGCGCACCGCGCCTTCGAACATCGCGCTGCGCAGTGCCTGGCCGGTAACCAGCGCCGCGGCGATGACAAAGAAGGCGGTGAGCGCCGCCGCGCGCGACGTCAGCCAGAGCAGCTGGTCGAGGCTCACGCAGCAGCCGGAAGGAGACTGTCACCGTTGCCGACTGCCGGCACGACCGCGTGGCGAACGCCGCGCGATTCGAGGAAGGCGAGACCCGCGGATGTGCCGAGCAACATCGCGCACTTCGCGTAGACCTCGCCACGCAAGGCAAAATCGGTGATCACGGAGACCTCTGCCAGGTCGGTCCTTACCGGCAACCCTGTGTTGGGGTCGATCAGGTGATGCATGGCCTGGCCCCACCGGCGCCGGGTGGTGCCACTGGTGCAAACCGCGCCATCGCGCACCGCCACGGCCGAGCCATCGCAGAGCCCGATGTGCCAGCCGTCGCCCTCGGGTCCGCTGCCACGCACCCGGACATCGCCGCCGAGGTTGCAGACCGCATCGTCGCCGAGCTCATCGATGAGGAGGTCAGCGAGCGCCCCCTTGGCGATCCCGCCCAGGTCCAGCGCCGCCCCCGGGGCCAGCGCGACCGACCGCGTGGTCCCATCGAGGATCAGCACTTCGGGCAGGCCGGGAACCTGCGTCGGGTCGAGTGCGGTGGGTTGCGACAGGCCCTGCCGGAAGGGCCGGTCGTAGCCGGCCGCCGTCAACGCCGGAAGGATTGCGGCATTGACCAGCCCCCCACTCTCTTGATACGCCCAGAGCGCGGCTTCGAGCATGGCGAACATCTCCGGGCTGACAGGAACGTAGCGACCGTCGCTCGCGTTCAGCCGGGCGAGCTCGCTGTCCTTGACGAATCGGGTGAAGCGCGCCTCTTCCTCACGCACCCGCTGCTCGCAACGCTCGAGCGCTGCCTGGCCAACACTGAGCGCGAGCAGCTCGCAGGTCGAGCCCAGCGCACTGAAATGTCGGGACGCGAGCTCACGAGACATAGCTCTTGCTCTGGACCGTGGCATCGTTCGGAAGCAGCGTCACCGAAGGATGGAGCGGTGCCTGGGACGGTTTTGGGGAAGTGGCGACCACACCGCCTGCCAGTAGCGCTAGCAGCACTGTGCCCAGCGTCGACGCCCACCTCAGCGTCGCGATCGAGGACATATTCCTCTCCCTGCCTGGTACAACGCGGCGGTTCATATCTTTCTGGCGCCCTCGAACCTTACGGTAGAGGCCGGCTCGCGAATGCAGCTGAAACGGTCCTGAGAGGCAGCTGAGACCGGCTAGGCGAGATCGAGCGTGATGCTGTGATAACCGTCGGCGCCGTTCGGAAGCGTGCCTGAGGCCTTCGACGTTTGTAACGTACCCTCGCCGTCGCGGGCTCGCACGCTGACTCTGTAATGTCCCGCCGGCAGGCTGGTCGTCAGCTGCCAGAAGCGCCAGGCGTTCGGTGCGAACTCGGCGTGTAGCTCGGCCGCTTGCCAGGAACGGCCGCCGTCCCAGCTCAGCTCGACGCCGCTGATCCGGCGGGAGCCCGCGAAGGCGATGCCGCCGAACTGGATCGACCCGGCCGCCAGCGCGGCGCCGTCCGCGGGCCGATCGATGCGCGACATCGTCTTGATGATCGCTCGCTCGTCCCAGCCGTTGTTCTCCCAGTAGCCGGGTTGGTCCGTAGCAGAGAACCGGATCCGGGTCACCCACTTGGGCTGCTTCATCCCGTAGTGGCCGGGAAAGATGAAGCGGGCTGGAAAGCCGTGCTCGGGGGTTAAGGGCGCCCCATTGAGGTGGGTCGCGAGGAGGTGGTCCGGCGTCAGCTCGCCCAGCCGAAAGCTTTCGGTGTAGCCGTCGGTGCTTTCCATCAGCATCCAGACCGCGCCCGAGGGTACGGTCGTCAGGGCGAGCACGTCCGTGGCTCGCGGGCCTTTCCAAACGCCGTTGCTGATCAAGGTGCCGCCGATGTCATTGCTGATGCATTCCAGCGTCAGTTCAAGCTGTTGGGCGGGCAGCGCCAGCAGCTCCTCATAGGTCAGCGACCGCGTTGGGAGGTTGAGGCGCCATGTGGAGGCATTGACGACCGGTCCACCACCAAGATCTTTCTCGACAACATAGAAGTCGTTCACGTCGGTGATCTCCGTGCCGGCGTGGGTCCCCTCGGTGATAGCGAGCGCCGTCGTGAACCGCCGCACATTGACGTAGCCGATCCCAAGGACAGCGATCCCGATCGCGCCATAAAAGACATTGCGCAGCAAGATGCGGCGGTCTTCGTTCTCCGTCCCGGCCGACGCGAGCCCGTCGAGGAAGCGATCGACCGCCGGGACCATGGCCGCGAGCAGCGCGACCTCGGCCGCGACGCCGATCGCGGAATCCCCCGGCGAAAAGGCCAGGATCGCGACCAGGCCGCTGACCACCGCGGCCAGCCCGGTGAGGACCGGCACGTAGGTACGCGGGAGCAGCCGCGCGGTGAGCATCGCCGCCGCGCCATAGGCGGCAATGATCACGACCGTCGCCCCAACGAGGAGCAGCGGCCGGGCCAGGACGCCGAGCGTCTTCAGTAGGTTCTCGAAGGCAGACAGGGGCAGCACCTTGAGCAGCAAAAAGCCTGCCTGCTCCGGAAGCAACGGCAGCGCAAACAGGGCGTGCGCGAGGTAGTCGGCCCCAAGGGCCAGCACCCCCGCCCCGAGGCCGGTGATCAGCGGGCGATGACGGTCCATGTGCTTTACTGCCTGGCCGGCCGGCGGATCCCGTTGTAGGCCAGCGCCAGGCCGACGATCGCGACGATGATGCCGATGACGAGCCACATCCGCTGGCCCGTCATGAAGCTGCCGGGAAGCACTCCGGACCCCTGCAAGATCCACACTGCGCCGACCAGGATGGCGATCGCACCGAGAATCAAGCTGCCTATACGCACAGCACTACACTACGCGCCCGGGTTGCACACGTCCGCCCGCGAATGCGATATTCAGTCAGCACAGAGACCTTAAACGCGCGAAGGCGCGGCTCGCCCTGCGGGCTCGCTGACGCCGCTAGACGCAGGCCTTAGGCTTCGGCGGGGACTGGCTCCGCAACAATGGCTTCTTTGCCGGCGCGGCCGCCCGCCTCGACCTTCGCCAGCGCCAGCTGCCCGATATTGAGCCCCTGGATGGTCGCGAGGTCGCCGAGCGCCCGCAAGAAGTACTGGCGGCGGCGCCGTTCCACGACTCGGCCGAGCTCGTGCTCGAGACTCTGGACGCCCTCCACGAAGGAGATGCGGAAGGGATCCGTGATCCGGGCCCGCTGCGGGCCGAGCTCCTCCTGGACGAGCTTCTTGGCATCGCCCGACAGGCCCTCATTGCTCACGATCACGCCTTCGGCGGCCTTGATCCGCGACACCTTGGCGTTGAAGCCATAAGCATCGGCGAGGTTGAACTCGTGATCTTTGAGCTGGACCAGCACCAGGTCGCCGCTGAGGTCCAGCACGATATCGGTGCCCTGTGGACTAGACTCGATGATGACCTGCTCGCGGCTGATTCCGAGTTTGGGCAGGATCGCGGTCGCCAGGCTCGTCATCCACCGACCCTTGTCGTTGAGGGCGGTGGCGCGTTCGGTCGGCATGATGACCTGATCCACCCGCTCTTCGTTCAGCGGCCGGCCGCAGGCGCATTTCATCCAGTCGGGCGCCATCTTCTGCAACTTGTTGGGGTCGTCGGTGCGCAGCACCGCATTGCCGGTGCGCGAGCACACGATCACGTATTCCGACTGGATCAAGCCAAGGTTGCGGAGCTCGCCGAGGCGGCCGGCCACCGCCGTGCCCTGAGCCTCGCCGAGTACCTTGGGCAGGTCCGACACAACGAGTGATCCAACCCGCTCGAGGTCGCGGATGAGTGCCCGGATCTCGGGCGTGGTGAAGGCAGCCATCGCCTGGTTCTCTTCGGCGGTGGCCTCGTAGGGGGTCTGGCGCGACTTGCGAATCGCCTCGAAGTTGTGGCTGCCGACCGGAGCGAGCACCGGCCACGAGGATGGCGTGCCGACTTCCTGACCGAGGGCCTCCTGGGCGGCGGTGCGAACCCGCTTCAGGAAGTCGGTCCGGACTTTCTCGGTCCCGGCACGGTAGGCGACGCCGACTTCGATGAACGCCGGCTTGGCGGTGTGCTCGAGCTCCATGAAATGGACATCGTCCGACCGCAGCTCGCGCAAGGTAGCGGAGCCCGGGCGGCGGACACGCAGCCAGCCAACCACCGGCGCCGACCCCATGAAGAGCTCCCCCTCGTCGCCCGTCGACCAGCTCTTGGTCACGTCGAACTGCAGGAACTTGTTGAGCAGATCGATCGTAAAGGCAATCCCGGCGCTGTCGAAGATCGCCTCGCGCGCCCGGTAGAGAACGCCCATGAACTCAGGGCCGTTGATACGAGAAACGATGGTCCAGAACTGGTCGGTCGTCGGGGCGATATCGAGCCGGCGGACTTCCACAAGCAGCATTGTTTCGGACTCCTCAGCAATGAAAGTTGGATGATCGGCAGCGCCACCGCCAGCCTGCGCCTCCCCAAGAGCCGGTAGGCGGCAGTGGCAGCTTAGGGCGGAGCAATCGCTCTTGTCAAACCATTTCGCTCTAGCAAATGATGATGGAACCGATCACCGGCTGGCCGTGACGGATTGCATACTGTGCCGGTGACGGAGAGGGAACGCCTGGCCGCCGCCGGGCGAGCTGCAGGGCTTCGGCTGCGCGCCGGGGATGTCGCCGCCCTGCTGCCAGCCTGGAAGCGGTACCTGGCGCTGGTCGAAGAGCTGAGAGCCGCGGTAGCGCCTGAGGATCCGGATGCCGGCGGCTGAAGCGTTGACGTCGGCTCCGCTCGTCCAGGTCGCCCGCGCCTTGAGGCGGAGGCAGGTGTCGCCGGTCGAACTGGTGGACGCGTACCAGCGTCGCATCGGGGAGGCGAGGAGCTTGCGCGCCTATATCACGCTTCCGGACGAGCGGGCCCGGCGGGAGGCCCAGCGGGCCGAGCGGCGGCTGTCACGGGGTGAGGCCGGACCGCTGCTGGGGGTGCCGATTGCCGTAAAGGACCTCTTTGCGACCGGGGCCATCAGGACGACGGCGGGGTCCCGGATCCTCCAAGACTGGGTGCCGTCGAGCGATGCCGCGGTGGTCGCGCGGCTTCGAGCCGCCGGGGCCATCGTCTTCGGGAAGACCAACCTTCACGAATTTGCTTATGGGGTGACCACCGCAAACCCCTGGTGGGGCGTCGCTCGCAATCCCCATGACCCCGGCCGCAGCCCGGGCGGCTCGAGCGGCGGTTCGGCGATTGCGGTGGTGGCCGGGCTCTGCGCCGGGGCTCTCGGCTCTGACACCGGCGGCTCGATCCGGATCCCTGCGTCGCTCTGCGGCTGCGTGGGCCTGAAGCCGACCTTCGGTGCCGTCCCGCTGGACGGGACCGTCCCCCTGGGGTGGTCGCTCGACCACGCCGGTCCCCTGACCAGGACGGTCGAGGACGCGGGCGTGCTGCTGGATGTGCTATCCGGCAGGCAGGCCGGGCAAAGGGCCAGGCGGACCTCGATCCGAGGACTGCGGGTCGGTGTCTTGCGAGGACCGATCGTCCGCAACGTCCAGGCGAGGGTATCCCGTCAGGTTGACGCCGCCGCCGCAGCCTTGCGCCGGCGGGGACTGCGGGTCCGCGAGGTTCGGATTCCGGACATGGAGTGGACGGTGGCGACCCAATTGGTCACGCTGCGCGCCGAGGCGAGCGCCGTCCACGCCCGCTGGATCCGCACCCGCCCGCGCGCCTACGGTGCGGACGTCCGCATCCGGCTTCAGCTGGGTGCGCTCGTGGCAGGCGCCGACTATGTGCTGGCCCAGCGGATGCGGGCCCGGATTCGGGCGGCGATCGCGCGTGCCTTCCACGACGTCGATGTGTTGCTCCTGCCCACGACGCCGATCACCGCGCCCGTCGTCGGTGATCGCTCGGTGCGCTGGCGCTCCGCCGAGGAGCCGGTCGACGGCGCGCTGGTGCGCCTGACGGCGCCCTTCAACCTGACTGGTCTGCCGGCGCTATCGGTTCCTTTTGGCGTCGCCGCCGGCCTTCCAGTCGGCGTCCAGGTCGTGGCGCAATGGGATGACGAGGCGCGCCTGCTGGCGGTCGGCCGGCTCATCGAAGAGCTCGCCGCGTAGCAGCGGCCGGGCGTTGCCTAGTAGATGAAGCCGATCAGGGGAATGGTTCCCGCAAGCACGTGCCGGTAGCTGACGCGGCCCCAACCACCGCCGGTCGGGCTGGCGTAGTTCATCTCAGAGACCAGCCAGCTGCCGTCGCCGTAGACCTGCTCGACATAGGCGACATGGCCCCAGTAGGGTGACTCCCAGGTGACCATGATGGCGCCGACACGCGGGGTCGGCCCCTCCGGCCGGCCATAGGCGCGGGCGCGCCCAAACCACTGCCAGGCGTTTCCACCCCACGGCGCCGCCCGCCGAGTGTTGACGTACCAGGTGCATTGCCCGAAGGGATACATCCCTCCGCCCGACGACCATACCGGCGTGACATACCACGAGCGCTTGCCGGCAGTAACCGTGTGGGCGCTGGGCTGCGGAACGGACGCCGGTTCGGGCCCGACGCCGTACGGCACCATCAGATAGTCGTCGACCGGCAGTGTCTCCGGATGGCGCAGCAGATTGAAGTCGATGATGGCGTCCGACTCGGCACGGTATTTCTGCGCCAGCGAGGCGACCGTATCGCTCGACGTGACCTTGACGAGCACGCCGTCGACGGGCGGAATTACCACCTCCTGGCCCGCGGTCAGTCGATCGACCAGCTTGGAGTTCGACCAGAGCAGCGTATTCACCGACAGGCCGTACTTGGCGGCCAGTGCCCCCAGCGTATCGCCGTCGGCGGCCTGGTAGTGGATGATGTCGCGGTGCCTCTCACTCGGTGGGGTCAGCGGCAGCGCTGGCACCACCAGCGAGCCGGTCATCGACCAGCCAACGCCATCGACCGCACGGCCAAAGGGCGCCTCCGCCAGCGCGGTGCCCAGGGTCGTGCCACCGGCCATGGCGGGCGCGGCGCCGACCGGCACATGAAGCGCCAGCCATGGCATCGCGGCTGCCATGATCAGCACTGCCGAGTGGGTCGCAAAACGCGGCGCGGCGTACTTCAGAAAAGTCCCCCTTTTCCTTCCCCCTATTCGCAGGTCATTGCTGGCCTACACAGGACCAACTGTCTCGGTGACGATGCCTTGCATCGGCGCGACCAGCTATCACACGTTCGTCACACGACCGTTACGCACGGTGCGTGAGCAAAACGCGCGAAAGCGCGGCGCGCTCTGCGGGCTCGCAGTCCTGCTAAGTCAGCGGTAGCGCCGTACAATGCGTGCGATGTCCGAGCCGGCCGAGCCGACCGGTCGTGCCCTGCTCGAGCTTGCCCTGCGTGGTGGCGCGCCGCCACCACCGTACATGCGGCTGCTCAACATGCGCTTCATCGCGCTATCCGACGGAAGTGCGACGTTCGAAATGCCATCGACGAGCGACCTCTACAACCCGAACAAGGTGGTCCACGGCGGCGCGATCTCGTCCCTGGCTGATAGCGCCATGGGTTTCGCGGTCTTCAGCACGCTCGCGCCAGGCGAGACCTTCACCACGGCTGAGTTCCACGTCAACTTCCTCAAGGCCGCCACCGCCGATTCGGGCACGCTGCGATCGATCGGCCGGGTGGTGCAGCGCGGCCAGCAGGTGGTAGTGGCGGAGGCCGAGGTCCTTGATCAGCAGAATCAGCTGATCGCGCGCGCCAGCACGACGAACCTGATCCTACCGCGCCGCTCGCCCTCGACCCAACCAGCAGCCTGGCAAGCCACGCCCCAGGCCGCGCCGGCGCAAGCGCCACCACTCGCCCAGCAGGAGGCCGCACCCCCTGGCGCCCCCGAACCCCCGCCGCGCTTTGCCCCGCCGCCGTCACCGCTCGAGCGCACGTCCACGCCCACCGTCTCGCCGCCCATGACGACCGAGCTCATCGGCATGGCACCCCTGGCAAAGAGCAAGCGCAAGATCCGGACCTTCGTGGGCGACGTGGCCTACCTGCGCCAGGGGCAGGGCCCGCCGCTTGTCCTCTTGCATGGAATTCCCAGCTCGTCCTACCTGTGGCGAGATGTCATCGGTCCCCTGTCCGCAACCTTCGACGTGCTGGCTCCCGATCTGCTCGGCTACGGCGATTCCGACAAGCGGCTCGACGCCGATCTCTCGATCGCCGCGCAGGCGCGCTACATGGTCGCCTTCATGGAATCGATCGGCGTGCACCAGGCGGCAGTGGCCGGCCACGACATCGGCGGTGGCGTGGCGCAGTTGATGGCGGTCGACGAACCACAGCGTGTGGCGCGGCTGATCTTGATCGATAGCGTCGTCGACAGCAACTGGCCGGTGGCGGACATCGCGCGCCTCAAGGAGCCGGCCTGGGATCAGATCATGGTCAACATCGACCTGCGCAAGGGTTTTCGCAAGGGGCTCGAGGCCGGGATGGTAACCGATGGCCGCGTGACCGATGAAATCGTCGATGAATGGACGCGTCCCTTCCAGGACCTCGGTGGGCGTCGCGCCTACCTGCGCGCCGCGCGGGCGCTCAACAACCGCGACCTGATGAGCCGCTCGAAACACATCGAGGAGATCCAGACCCCGACTTTGATCCTCTGGGGCGCGAATGATACGTTCCTCGAGCCACGCTGGGCGGAGACCCTCCAGCACAAGCTTCGCGACGCGACCGTCGAGATCATCGACCCAGGTGGGCACTTCCTTCCACTAGACCGCCCCGACGCGGTAGTGGAGGCGATCACCCGGTTTCTAACGACCCGCTAACCTCCCACCCCGATCCTCCCCCACAAGGGGGGAGAGAGATGGCCGCGGCCGTCCCCATTAGACAAGGGGGGAGGGAGATTCGTCTTAACTGCGGCGCGCGAGCAGCTCCTCCGCGCACGCCGCCGGCGTCGCCGTCCACTCCGCCAGCCGGATCAGCGGCGTCACCTGCGGCCCATGAAAATCGTCGCCGCCGGTCGCCACCCATCCATACGACGCGGCGGCCTTCGCGAAGCGGTCCATCAACGCGGCGCTCTTCGGTCCGTAGGGATCATCCGGCGCCTGCGGATAGGTGACCTCCAGTCCGAGCACCCCGGCCACCGCGCAGGTTCGAAAGAGCACCTCGAGATCAGGCACGTGACGATACACGCCGGGGTGCGCCAGCACCGTCACGCCGCCGGCCGCGGCGATCATGTCGACGCCATCGTCCAATGAGAGCTCTTTTATCCGGGGCACATGCGCCGCGCCACCCGGACCCATCAACGCATAGAGCTCGTCACGATTGACCCCCGGCTGAGCCGCCTCGATGGCCGCGACGATGTGCGGCTTGCCCACGTTGCCGCGGGCCCGGGCCCGTACGGCATCCCAGCCCACCTTGAACCCGGCCGCCGCCAGCCGCCGGACGGTTTCGCGCTTCTGCGCCTCGCGTGCCTCACTGGCTTCGTGCAGCCGGTGACGCAAGGCCCGATTGTTGAGGGCAAAGCCATAGCCCAGCAGATGCGCGTCGACCAACCCGCGGACCGGCTCATCCTCGATCGACAGCTCTACGCCGGCGATCATCCGCACCGGCTGTCCCGTAAGTCCGCCGACGGCGTCGATTCCCGCCAGGGTGTCGTGGTCGGTCAGCGCGATGACGTTGAAGCCGGCGGCGGCATGGGCCGCGACGATCTCGGCCGGCGGCAGCTCGCCATCGCTAAAGATGGTGTGCAGGTGCAGGTTCGCCCGGCCGTTGGATATCTCAGCCAATGGTCGCCCATTTTATGTGGTATCCGGGGTGCCCCGACCCCAACCCTCCCCGAGAGGAAGAGGGAATGACAACGGCCCGCCGTGTTATAACCGTGGGCGCCCCTACATGAGTCCTGTCCGCCAGTCGACCCTCAGCCTCGTCCGCCGCCTGGTGGTCGCCAATCTCGACAAACCGCTTCCCGAAGTCGTCGATCACGCCCTGTCATGTCTGGTGCAGGCGCTCGACGCCCGGGCAGCCTTCTACGCCAAGATCGATGATCACGCACTCGAGATCATGGCCGCCGTCGTCGAGAGCGGACCCGCCATCGAGCCGGGGCTCCGCCTGCCGCTGGAGACCACCTTCACGACGGTCGAGGACGACAGCGAGGGTGGCATCATCAGCGTTGCTGATGCCGGCAAGCGCCAGCCGTTCCGCAGCCTGGGGATGCGGCAGCAGTTTGGGATCGTGAGCTACCTGGGCATGTCGTGGCGCGGGACCACGGGCGACCTGATCGGCACCCTGGCGGTGCTTGGCAAAGGCGCTCGGACCTTCACCCCTGAGGACCAGGACCTCCTGCTGGTCGTGGCCGGACTGGTCGGGCCGCGGCTGCAGCGGCCATCGACGCGGCTCAATCGCCAATCACGGACGCCGGTCTCGGCTGTGCGACTCGCGTCGCTGGAGGTCAAAACGCCCCTTGAGATCCTGCGCGGCTACGCCGACATGCTGAGTAACAATGAGGTCCCCTTCGACCAGATGCCGCTCGTCGCCGAGCGCCTCGCGCTCCAGTCGGAAACCGTGATGCGGATTGCGGACCAGGTGCTGCTGCTCTCGCATCTGCCGCTCGAGCTGGCCTTCACCGTCCGCGTCTCGCTCGGCGCCGTCGCCCACTCGGCGGGGCAACGCATCCGCGAACGGATGGCTGGCGTCGGGATGGAGCTACGGCTGCAGCTCGACACCCAGGCGGACGTCTGGGGCGACGCGACCCTGCTCGAGGCAGCGCTTGACGAGATGCTCCACAACGTTTTCAAGCACGCGCGCAGAGCCACCGTGGTGCAGCTTCGCCTGCGGCAGGCGAGCAACGACCGCTATCAGTTGATCGTGAAAGACGATGGCCCCGGCATGTCGGCCGATCGGCTGGCCGAGCTCTTCGGACCGCTGGCCGAGGACCAGCCGGTCCGTGGCCACGGCCTCGGGCTCTACCTGTTGCGCCGGGTGGCCGAGGCGCACGGTGGGCGCGCCTGGGCGAACAGTCTCGAAGACAAGGGCACAACCTTTTATCTCGAACTGCCCGGCGCATCGCCCGACGGGGACACGGCGCGAGCCTCGGCGGTTTCCGGCCAGAGTCGGGCGTGACCCTTCGTCACCACGCGACACGCGGGAACCCCGCGACTCTGCGCGACGCGCGGGAAATCCCGCGACCCTGACGGCGCTGTGAAGGCGCATCTAAAGAAGACCGCGCCACGCCGCACCGCCCGCTGCGACGACGCGCCACCCGAAGCCCTGCTGCATGGCATCGAGGAGTTCAACCGTCAGGAGTTCTTCGAGCAGCATGAGACACTCGAGGGCATCTGGATCCGTGAGCCAGACGCGGTCCGTTACCTCTATCAGGGCATCCTGCAGGTCGGGGTGGGCTTCTATCATTGGCGCCGCGGCAACTGGCGCGGCGCCGTCGCGAAGCTCGGCCACGGGCTCGCCAAGCTCGAGCCGTACCGGCCGAGTTGCATGACGATCGATGTCGAGCGCCTGGTCGCCGAAACCGCGGCTTTGCGAGGTGAGCTCGAACGCCGGGGCCCAGCCGATCTGCCGGCGTTCCCGCCGCCCGGGTTACCGCGCGTTCATCGCATCACCTAACCGCGCGCTTTTCCACGCCGGAGCGCGCTCATCACCGCGCGCTTTTCCACGCCGGAGCGCGCTCATCACCGCGCGCTTTTCCACGCCGGAGCGCGCTCATCACCGCGCGCTTTTCCACGCCGGAGCGCGCTCATAACCGCGCGCTTTTCCACGCCGGAGCGCGCTCATCACCGCGTGCTTTTCCACGCCGGAGCGCGTCATCACCGCGCGCTTTTCCACGCCGGAGCGCGCTCATCACCGCGCGCTTTTCCACGCCGGAGCGCGCTCATCAGCGGCGCGTAACCCCGGCGTCACCCGGCCGCGACATCGTTACGAATACCGGACCAGCCGAGTTCGTCTAAGAGGGCATGAAGCGAAACGTATTCGGCGCGTTGATCGTTGCCAGCGGGCTCGCCCTGTTGACAAGCGTGGCGGGCTTTGCCGACTACACGCCCGACACAGCAAAGGCCGCGATCAGCGCCTGCGCTGCTACGGTCGTGCTGACCGACCCGGCGACCCTTTCCGGTGAAGCCGCCGCCGAGGCCAAGCAGCTCAACCTCGAGACCACCGTCGGCCTCGCGGAGATCACGGCCGAGGCGAACAGCAGCATCGATGAGGTGGTTGCCGAGACGGGCGACGAAGACAGCTCGAAGGACGCCGTGGCGGTTAACGCCCAGCTGACGGAGATCGTGGCTGACGCTTGCCAGGCGATCGCGAACCTCAAGGCGGAGTACACCGCGGCGATCGCTGAACTGAAGGCCGAGTCCTCGAAGGTCGAGCCGCCGGACGTCGAGCAGCCGGAGATCGACAAGCCGGAGAAGCCGGAGGTCGAGCAGCCGGAGCTGCAGACGACTCGCGAGGGGAACGACTAACTTAACTCGCTCCCTCCCCCATCAAGAGAAAGGCGCTCGCCACCCGAGCGCCTTTTTCGTTTCTCGGGTGGGCGCCGGGTCGGCTCCGAGGCGCAGCCCCACCAGATCCGCGGCGCGCCGCCAGCCGCCGTCGCGGCCGGCGACCGAATCCTCGAGCAGGCGCAGGGCGCGCGGTGTGTCGAGGTCATCCTCGAGAGCGACCCGAACCGCCAGCCCGCTGTCACCCATCGCTGCCCCGGTACGACCGGCCGCCTCACGCAATCGCCGCGTCCACGCAGCCGCGTCCTCGAGCTGGTCGGGGGTGTACTCCCAGGATTCGCGGTAATGGTGCCGTAGCAGCAACACCCTGATGCTGTCGGCGTCGTAGCGCTGCAGCAGGTCGCGAACCAGCACCAGGTTACGCAGCGACTTGCTCATCTTTTTCCCTCGGTACTGAAGCATGCCGACGTGCGCCCAGATCCGGGCGAAGGGCCGCACTCCGGTCACAGATTCGGACTGGGCGATTTCGCTCTCGTGATGCGGATAGATCAGGTCGCTGCCGCCGCCGTGGACGTCGACCTGCTCGCCAAGGTGTTCCAGCGCCATCGCCGAACATTCGATATGCCAGCCCGGGCGCCCCTCGCCCCACGGACTCGGCCAGTGCGGCTCACCGGGTGCGCTCTCCTGCCAGAGCAGGAAATCGAGCGGGTCTTGCTTGCGTGGGTCATCGGGATCGGCGCCCCGCTCCCCCGATAGCTTGACCATCTCCTCCCGACTGAAGCGGCTCAATCGTCCATAGTCCGTGACGCTGCCGACCCGGAAATAGACATTACCGTCTCGCCGGTACGCGTGGCCCTGCGCCTCAAGGAGGCCGATGAGCGCGATGATCTTCGGGATCGTCTGGCTGGCCCTCGGGAAGACGTCCGGCGCCTGGACGTTCAGTGCGGCCATGTCCGCCTCGAAGAGCGCCGTTTCCTTGGCGGCCAGGTGATCCCAGCTGATGCCGAGCTCGCGGGCGCGCCGAATGATGTCGTCGTCGACATCGGTGACGTTCTGTACGTAGCGCACGGGTTGGCCGGCGGCACGCAGCGTGCGAACCAGCACATCGAAGGCGACGTAGGTGAAGGCGTGCCCCAGGTGGGTGGTGTCATAGGGTGTGATGCCGCAGACGTACAACCTCAGGGGACCGTCTCGTGGCTCGAGCGGCTGCACCACGCCCGTTTCCGTATTCCGCAGCCGCATCGTGATGAATGTATACGAAAGCCGGGCGCCTCCAAGAAAGCGCTCCCGTTCTTCGTTGAAGCACTGTGACCCGCATCCCCAGGAGCCGGCTGGACCAGGCCCTCGCCGCGCTGGTCATCACGTTCGTGCTCGCCGGCCTCGCCGTCCTCATCCCGACGGCGGCACACTGGCTTGCCGCCCGGCCTACCCCCACGCCCGTCCCCACGCCCAGTCCCACCGCCCCACCGGCCTCGGTGCTGCTCCCCGAGGAACTCGACCGCGACCTCCAGGGCGTGATGACGATCGTCAACGACCACACCTTCGCGACCGCCTTCCTCATCGATCCGCAAGGCGACTTCCTTACGGCAGCCAGCCTCGTCAGCGGCAGCGAGAGCCTTCGCCTGATCGACAACACCGGCGGCTCCCGCCCCGTGCGGCTGATCGGGATCGATGCCGACCTCGGCATCGCGCAGCTGCGGGCCAGCACCGATGGCACGCCGCTGGCCTTCGGGGATCCCGCGACGCTCCAGCGCGACGACCCGGTCGTGCTCCTGGCCAGCTCCAAGGTCGTCAACCTGCGGCCCTCGACGCCGGCGGTGGTGATCAGCCGAAGCGATACCCAGCTCACGCTGCGGGTGGACGACCTCCCTGGCAGCCTGGGTGGTCCGATCGCGGGCCCGGGCGGCAAGGTGGTCGGCATCCTGACCGCCAGCGGAAGGGCTTTGCCCATCACCGTCGCTCTGGCGGAGATCGCGCAATGGCGACGCCAGGGTGGCACCGCGCTGCCGCTCGCCTCGCTGCCGCCGAACCTGGTGCTGCGCGGCAGCGACACGACCAGCACGCCGGCCGGCGGACCGAGCGTCCGATCCGTCAATCCCTCGCGCGCCTCGGCGGCACAGGACACGGTGGTCACCATCCAGGGGGCCGGCTTCATCGACGGCGCGATGCTTCGCGTGCAATTCATCCCGCTGGCGAGTCCCGCCGGCGCCTTCGATGGCCTGGCCGCCACACTCGTCAACTCATCGACGCTGACCGTCAAGGTGCCGGCCGGCCGCGTCGTCCAGGATTACGTCATCGAGCTCACCAACGGCGACGGCACCGTGACCAGCTCGCGCATCGCTTTCACCGTGACGCCCTGACGGTCCGCCCGATCCTGCGCCCGTAGACTGACGCCGTGAAATCGACGGTCCCGACGTCGCCCCTGCTGCTCGTCCTCGGCGCGCTGTTCGTCACCGTCCTGCTCACGTCGAACCTGATCGCGGTCAAGCTGGTCGCCTTCGGCCCGCTCACGCTTCCGGCCGCGGTGATCGTCTTCCCCCTCTCCTACCTCTTCGGCGATGTCCTCACCGAGGTCTACGGTTACGCCGTCAGCCGCCGCGTCATCTGGCTGGGTTTCGCCTGCAACCTGGTTTTCGTCCTCTTCATCCTGGCGGCCGGCGCGCTGCCGGGCGCGGCCGGCGCCTGGGATCCAACCGCCCAATCTGCCTACGAGCGAATCCTCGGCTTCACGCCGCGGCTGCTGGCCGCGTCCTTCATCGCCTACGTCGCCGGCGAGTTTCTCAACTCGTTCGTAATGGCACGGCTCAAGATCGCGACCCAGGGGCGCTGGTTGTGGACTCGCACCATCAGCTCGACACTGGTCGGGCAGGGGGTTGACTCGGCCATCTTCATCACTGGCGCTTTTGCCGGCGTCCTGCCCGCCGAGGTGCTGCTGCGCACCATCCTCTATCAATGGGCGTTCAAGACGGCGTACGAAGTCCTGGCGACGCCGCTGACCTATGCGGTCGTCAGCTTCCTCAAGCGGCAGGAGCGCCAGGATCCCTTTGACATCGGCACCAACTTCAACCCGTTTCGGATCGGCAGCTAGACAGGCCTCCGGCTAGCATTACTCCATGAAATACGGCGCGAAGATGATCGCGGAGTCCACGCTGGAGTCGGTCGAGAACGGCAATCCGGAGCGCGATTACGAAATCGACTTCACGATCCCGGAGTTCACCTGCCTCTGCCCCCAGTCGAACTTCCCCGACTTCGCCACCATCCGCATCCATTACGTGCCCAACCGAAAGCTCGTCGAGCTGAAGTCCTTGAAGCTCTACATCAACAAGTTCCGTGACCAGGAGATGTTCCACGAGACGGCGGTCAACCGCATCCTCGACGACCTCGTCGCGCTCCTCGACCCGCGCTACATCGAAGTGGTCGGCGATTTCAACGTCCGCGGCAATATCAAGACCGTCGTCACCGCGCGCCACGCCCAGCCGGGATATTCGCCCAACGGCGTCGGGCGTGGCCCTGAACAAGGACTTCCAGGCTAAGCGCGGCGTCGCCCGTTCGAGCTGATCGTTACCGGCCCGACCCTCGTTGCGTTGAGCGAGTATGATCGCCTCGGGAGGAGGGGTGACTGCGGAGGAGTCGAACGCTCCGATGAGCGCCGCCGTCTTGAGTCCAGGTGTCGGCACTGGTGCCGCGGCGCCTGTCCCCGCGCCAAGGCGGCGTCCCTGGAATCTGATGTTGGCTCTCGGAGCCGTTGGCATTGTCTTGATCGTGACGGCGGGGGTCATTGCGAACGCCCTGGTTTCGGATCAATACAGCCCGAGGCGGGCGGTTCTCGATTATCTGACAGCCCAATCGCGCGGCGACGTCGATGGGATGTGGCAAAACGCTGTCTTTCGTGGAGGTGAAGGCGCGTACCACGATTTCTTCACGAAGCAGGCACTCCAGGGGATGATGACACTCTCGGCCAATCGAGACATTTCGAGCTTGAGGGTGGAAAACGTTAAACAGGTGAACAGTAACGCCATGTTGGCCACCGTCGTCGCCAACTGGTACGGCTCACCGGGCACCCTCGAGCTGCGGGTCGAAAAGGACCCGAGCCGAACGCATTGGTTGGTTTATCCATCGTGGCGGGTGGTAGCCCCGACCTCGTCCATCAACTTCACCTATCCCAGCCAGGGCGGCGAGATCAGCATCGACGGCGTCGTGCTCCCGGACTCAGCCGGTTCCACCATCCAGCTCATCAGTGGCAAACACTACGTGGCCATGTCACCGACGGACATCCTTGCCGAGTGGTCGCAAACCGTCGACGCCAGCTCCCCCTCGCAAAGCATTGATGTTCAGATCACAGACACGCTGACGCCGGCTGCAGCCCAGGCGGCGGCCGACGCCGTCAAGCGAGCTTTGACCACGTGTGACGCGTCAAAACACAACGACTGCATCGGGCACCGATACACCGCGCCGAACGACGGAAATCAGTATTTCCTCATTGCGCCGGACGGCACCCATCTCTTCTACACGCATTACCAGATTGATCTGGTGGGCGATCCAACAGCGAAGATGACCACGGACTTCGATGCAACGGATGGCGAGATCACCGTCAATGGCACCTGCACGGTCAGACTCACAACCGATTCACGCGGTGTTGATCGCAGCGGAACGTTCACTGGAAAGCTGACGTGGAACGACGGCCGTTTTGATTCGGATCTGACCGGCAACTGCTAGTTCAGTCGAGAGCCCGAAAAAACGCGCACCCGATTAACGGGCGCAGCCTCTAACGCAGCGCGGCCACGATGGCTGCGGCTCCGTGTCGCCAGACGCAGCCGGCCTCGCCAAAGCCAGCGGCTAGAAGCGCCTCTTCATGCCAGCGCAGCGGTGGCGTAAATTCCGGGGGGTGAATCTCGCCGCCGAAACGTCGGTTGCGTTCGGCAACGAGTGAACCCAGGACTGGGTCACCGGCCGCCGCTTTCCACCAGCTCCCCCAATCAAGCTCTCCCTCTGGGGCCGACGCATGGCGATGCTCACCTTGCTCCTCGAGAGCGGCGATCAACCGGTCGATACCTTCAGGCCGCATCGGGTCGGCATTGCAGAGGACGCCGCCCGGTCGGACCAGCTTCGCGAGATCGCCGTAGACGCGCCGGAGCGCCGCCTCCTCGAGCCAGTGCAGAGAGTTGGCCGTGATCGCAGCATCATATTCGCCAGCCGATAGGGCGGCAGCCCAGTTGAGATCAGCCAGATCCGCCCGCAGGACCCGCACGTTAGAGTCGCTGCCCATCACACCTGTGGCGATCGCAAGCAGGGAGGGATCAACGTCGATCAGCGTCACACGAACGTCTGGGAACCGCTGTCGAAGCCGCAGTGTGATGCTGCCCGGCCCGCCGGCCACGTCGAGCAGGGCGCGCGGCCTCCCAACGACGGCCTCGACCAGGTCGAACATGAACGAGAAGCGCTCTTCGCGGTCTGGAAGCAGGAACTCCTGCTGACGGTCCCAGGTCTCCAGCCACCAGCTCCAGTTCATTTCAGCTCGAATGCCCAGTGCGGACCGTGTTCCATAAAAATCTTTGATCGATACAATAGACCTGATTTTGCATTGGTCCTTCCCACTCGATCCCAGGAGCCATCATGAAGGTTGAGCAGCGCCCCACCGACACCAAGCCAAACGAGGCGCTTACGGACAAAACCACCCTCCTGAAGCTCTATCGGGAGATGCTCCTCATCCGCCGCTTCGAGGAGAAGACCGCCGAGATGTACCAGGCAGCCAAGATCGGCGGCTTCTGCCACCTGAACATCGGGGAGGAGGCGACCATCGTTGGCACCATCTCGGCGCTGCGCCCGGAGGACTACGTCTACAGCACCTACCGGGAGCACGGCCACGCGATCGCCAAGGGGATCGACCCGAAGGCGGTGATGGCCGAACTCTTCGGCAAGGAGACCGGCACCTCGCGTGGCCGCGGCGGGTCGATGCACCTCTTCAGTCAAGAGCATCGCTTTTACGGCGGCTACGCCATCGTCGGCGAGGCCCTCCCGATCGCCTGCGGCACCGGCTATGCCATCAACTACCAGGAAAAGGACGAGGTGGTGATGAGCATCTTCGGCGACGGCGCTACCAACATCGGCGCCTTCCACGAGTCGCTCAACGTTGCCAAACTGTGGCACCTGCCGATCGTCTTCGTCTGCGTCAACAACCTCTACGGCATGGGCACCGCGGTCAACCGCGCCTCGGCCGTCACCGAGATCTGGAAGAAGGCCTGCGCCTACGACATGACCGGCGAGCGCGTCGACGGTATGGACGTGCTGGCGGTGCGCCGGATCACGGATCAGCTCGTCGCCCAGGCTCGCGACCAGCACGAGCCCAGCCTGCTCGAGTGTTTGACCTACCGCTACCGCGGCCACTCCATGTCCGACCCGGACACCTACCGGGGCAAGGACGAGATCAAGGAATGGCAGACGCGCGACGCGATCCTCAACCTCGGCGAGTACATGAAGAAGCAGAAGATGCTCGACGACGACGAGATCCAGAAGATCGACGAGGAGGTCACCGCCCAGGTCGAGGAGGCGGTGAAGTTCGCCGAGGAGAGTCCTGAGCCCGATCCCAAGGACCTCTACCGCGACGTCTACGCCGACGAGGCGGCGAGCTGATGGCCGTCCTTGCCATGCGCGACGCCCTCAACCAGGCGCTCCGCGAGGAGATGAAGCGCGACGAGTCGGTGTTCCTGCTGGGCGAGGACATCGGCCTCTACGACGGTTCCTTCAAGGTCACGCGCGGCTTGATGAAGGAGTTCGGCGAGAGGCGCGTGCTCGACACGCCGATCGCGGAGGAGATCATCATCGGCACGGCGATCGGCGCCGCCATGGCAGGTTTACGCCCGGTCGCCGAGATGATGACGGTCAACTTCATCATGGTGGCGATGGACCAGGTGGTCAACGCCGCGGCGCACATCCGCTACATGTTCGGGGGCGGCACGAAAGTTCCGCTCGTGATCCGGACGCCCGGTGGGGGCGGTCACCAGCTCGGAGCCCAGCACTCACACAGCCACGAGAACTGGTTCGCCCACGTCCCTGGGCTGAAGGTCGTCGCGCCCGGCACGCCGGCCGACGCCAAAGGGATGCTCAAGGCCGCGATCCGGGACGACAACCCAGTGATGTTCATCGAGAACGAGGGCACTTACGCCGTCAAGGGCGAGGTCCCCGACGGTGAGCACCTGGTGCCGCTGGACAAGAATGACGTCAAGCGTCAGGGCGATGACATCACGATCTGCGCCCATTCGCGCATGCTGATCGTCGCCATGGACGCCGCCGCCGAACTCGAGAAGGAGGGCATCAGCGCCGAGGTCGTCGACATGCGGGCGCTGCGCCCGCTCGACATGGCGCCGGTGATCGAGTCGGTCAAGAAGACCAGCCGGTTGATCACCGTCGAGGAAGGCTGGCGCTCCTACGGCGTCGGCGCCGAGATCGCCGCGCGCGTCTACGAGGAAGCGTTCGATTACCTGGACGCGCCGGTCGCCCGCATCGGTGCTGCCGAGGTGCCGGCACCGTACAACAAGCGGCTGGAGAAGATCGCTTTCCCCGGCAAGGCCGACGTGATCGTGACGGCCAAAGCCCTGCTCGGAAAGAACTAGGCCAGGCCAGCCCATGTCCAGCGTTCAGATGCCGCGCCTGTCGGACTCGATGGAGACCGGCAAAATCTTGCGCTGGCTGAAGAAAGAGGGGGAGGACGTCAAAAAAGGCGAGCCACTCGTCGAGATCGAGAGTGACAAGGCCAACATCGAGGTCGAGGCGTATGCCTCGGGCAAGCTGAGCAAGATCGTCGTTCCCGAGGGTGAAAGCGCGCCGATCGGGGCTGTGATTGCCGAAATTGGCGGCGACGGCGAAGCCGCGCCGAAATCCGGCACGGCCACCGTACCGCAGGGTCAACCTGAGGCGGCCGAGCCAAAGGAAGGATCCAAAGGTGCGAGCGCCGAAGCCCCTAGGGCGCAAGCCACCAAACCCGAGGCGCACGTTGCGCAGGCCGATAAAGCCGTGGCGGCAGCCGCCCAGACGGCCGCCGATGCGGGCGGGGAACAATACCCACACGGCGGCCCGGACGACCGAACCGAAGTCGGCGCGGCAGCGCAGGCTGCCCTGAACGTCATTCGCCGCCCGGCCGAGCAGCAGGATGGCGAGCGGCAGCGGGTCTCCCCCGTCGCGCGGCGTCTCGCCGAAGAGCACGGCGTCGACCTCCGCCAGGTGCAGGGAACCGGCCCCGGCGGGCGGATCACCAAAGAAGACGTCGAAGCCGCCGCCCAGCAGAAGGCGCCGCCACAAGCCGCCGTGACGCCTGGCGCCGTCGCTCCCACCCGCGAAACCCGTCAGCCCACGGCGCGACCCCCCGGAGAGGTCGAGGTGGTCGAGCTCTCCAAGCTGCAGACGACGGTGGCGATGCGCCTCGTCCAGAGTGCGTTCTCCGCTCCGCATTTCTACGTCACCTCCGAAATCGCGATGGACGATGCGGTCCGCCTCCGCCAGATGTTCAACGAGGCGGTCGACAAGTCGGAATCGATCAGCATCAACGACCTCGTTGTCAAGGCCGTCGCGCTGGCGCTCACGAAGTTTCCCGAGGTCAATGCTTCATGGGCCGACGGCCGCATCGAGCGCAAGCGCGACATCAACATCGGGATCGCGGTCGGTCTTCCCGATCGCCTGATCGTGCCGGTGCTGCGCAACGCCGACCAGAAAACGCTCAAAGACATCGCCCGGGAGTCCAAGCAACTGATCGAGCGTTCCCGTGCGAACAAGGCTGCGACGCAGGACTACCTCGGCAACACGTTCAGCATCTCGAACCTCGGCATGTACGACGTCGACCAGTTCACCGCCATCATCAACCCGCCCGATTCGGGCATCCTGGCGATCGGGTCGATCGAGGACAAGGCCGTCGTGAAAGACGGCCAGGTGGTGCCGGGCAAACGGATGCGGGTCACGCTCTCCGTCGACCATCGGGTCTTCTATGGGGTGACCGCGGCCCAATTCCTGCAGGAGGTCAAGCGGCTGCTGCAAAGCCCGATGGCGCTCGTCCTTTAGCCGAGGCGGCTGCTGACGTGCCCGAAGAGCGGCCGGAGGCGTCCCCCGTGCCGGCGAGCTTCGCTCCGGTGGTCAGCGCTTTTGCCCGCGACCGATCGGTCACACGCGGGAAGATGTTCAGCTCCAGCAACGTCTTGAGCGTCAACGGGAAGATCTTCGCGATGCTGACCAGAGGCAAGCTCGTCGTAAAGCTTCCAAGGCAACGGGTGGACGAGCTGGTCGCGGCGCGTGTCGGCACGTACTTCGATCCTGGCCATGGACGGCTCATGAAGCAATGGATCTCGATCAGCCCCGGCCGGGCAGCCTGGGTCGAGCTGGCGAAGGACGCCTGCGCCTTCGTCAAGGCTACGTAATACCTTTTGCGCCAAATTCGTGATACGCTGCGTCCATGAAAAGCGTTCGCCTTGACGCTCGAACTGAAGCACGGCTCAGAGAGGCCGCGAGACTGGCGCGGGTCTCCGAATCGCGCATCATCCGCGATGCCGTTGCCGAGCACACGGATGCCATCCTGGCGAACCGGCTTGATTACCAAATGGCCGATTTGATCGGCAGCGTTGCCGGTGACCAGCCAGCTGCCGATCGCGCGCACGAGGCCTTTGGTGAACTGCTTCAGAAGGAGCTGCGCCAGAAGAGTCGCAAGCCTCGGCGCGGACGACGCTCAAAATCACGGTCCTAGTGGACACGGGGCCGCTCAAGGCCATCCTTGACCGTAAGGAGCCTAGCCACCACGCCTGCGTGGATGCATTGAAAGAGCTGAGCGGCCCCCTACTCACTACGTGGCCCGTCTTCACCGAAGCCATGCACCTCCTCAGACCCGCTGGCGGCTGGCGGGCACAACAAAAGCTCTGGGAGATGCATCAGCGAAACCTGCTCATGGTTGTCGATCTGCCGAGCCGCGCCGTTGAGCGCGCGAGAAACCTGATGGAGAAATATTCCGACGTTCCGATGAGCCTGGCGGACGCCACTCTGGTGTCGCTAGCCGAGTTGCGTAATCTCCCTAAGATCTTCACGCTGGACTCGGACTTTGGCGTCTACCGATTTCGTGGTCGGCGTTTGTTCGAGTTAATTCCTACGCGTCGTTAGGCTCCCAGACCGCGTATTCGTGGGCGAAGACAATCCGACGGGGATCCAGTTCTTGAAGCCGCCCCGATCCAGGGCAGATAGGTGATGGCCTTGTCGTTGACGCGTCCCTCGCGCCGGGCTCGCCAGGCCAGCTGATCCGAGCCATACTCGAAAGCGGTGTCGCGTGCCTGCCCGGCTAAAACGACGGTGCCATCGTTCGAGCGCACCGCGATGGCCTGATGGCCGGCGGTGTGGCCGGGCGTTGGCATCAACAATACGTCCGGCAGGATCTCGGTTTCACCTTCCACTTCGCGATAGTTCGCTCCGGTGAAGTCGACGAGCTTGGGCAGTGTGTAATCCTTCGTCGCCCGAGCCTTGTGCAACTCGATCGATTGCACAAAGATGGGCCGGCCGGCGAGCGCGGGGTTGCCGCCGCAGTGATCGAAATGCAGATGGCAGTTCGCGATCCAGCGGACATCATCAACCGCGATGCCAGCGGGGCGGAGCGCCTCCGGCAATGGCCGCCTCGCGGGTCGGTACCGGGCATCCGCTTCCACGTCGCCTTCGCCGAGTCCGGTGTCGAAGAGCAGCACACCGGCCTCATGGACGATCACATAGCCCAGGAGCGCTTCGACACGAGGCTTGCCAGTCCCGGTCTCCTCGGCAGGCCGCACGAAATAGCCGAAATCGATCCGCCTGACAGTCGGCAACGCCGGCGCCATCGCCCTACCCTACCGACGACGCAGGGCGTTGACGACGAGCGACTCCGTGACCTCGATGCGCGAGCCTGGCGGCGCCCAGCCCCACATTTCGTAGAGCCTGGCACGGCCGCCTCGAGGAAACCGTGGACGTGGCGGGTTGATCAATTCGAGGTAGGTCCGCATTTGCGATGGACGGGCGAGATAGGTGCGGAATCGGGCAGATCGGACGCCAGCTAAGAAAAAGGAGCCTTCGTCGACAACCCGTTCGAGGGCTAAATCGGCGGCCTCCAGGTTGCGTTCAAAGGCCGGGTTGACAAGCGTTAACACGGGCAGCCGTGGCCGATCCGCCACGATGGCAATTGACGGCCGCCAGGTGCGGTGCGGTCGAATGCTTATCAGCGTGCCACCGCTTCGGAGGTAGCCACCCGCTCGCCGAAGGGCATGGACCATGCCCCTAAGCGCGATTCATCAAAGCGACCAGGTGAACAGAGCCACGTCATACGGGGCACCGGCCAGGGTTAGGCGCTCGATCGAGCTCACGCGAAAGTCGATGTTGGAAGGGCCGCGCGCACGCTGCTGGAAAACGGCCTCATCAATACTGGGGCGATCGGGATCGATGGCCAGAACCGACGACGCACGCGGCGCGTACTGGAACGTTAGCCGTCCGTCTCCGCAGCCAATCTCCAGGACACGTTTGTGTCGAAGGCTCACGAAGCGCTCGATCAGCCGACGCTCGAAGCCCTCCCCAGGATATGCCGACAGCTCGGTGGTGGCCACCGCGGAATCGTATCTCAATCCTTAGGCGACGGCGGCCGCGGCGGCCCTTCCGGCCGTCCGTCCAGAGAACAGGCAGCCGCCGAGGAAGGTGCCCTCCAGCGATCGGTATCCGTGCATGCCGCCGCCGCCGAATCCGGCGACCTCGCCCGCTGCATACAGGCCCGGCAACGGCGTACCGTCCTTGCGAAGCACGCGGCCCGTGAGATTCGTTTGCAGACCGCCCAGCGACTTACGCGTCAGGATGTGGAGGCGAACGGCAATCAGGGGGCCGGCGGCCGGGTCGAGCAGCGCGTGCGGCCGGGCGACACGGATCAACCGGTCGCCGATGTAACGCCGGGCCGCTCGAATCGCGAGAAGCTGCGCATCCTCGGTCGCAGCGCTGACGATCGCGTCGTCGCGGGCGGCGATCTGACGCTCCAGCCTGGTCGGGTCGAGGCGCGGCTCATTCGTCAGGGCATTCATGCCGCGGACGAGGTCGGTCAGGTTGTTTGCCACCACGAAGTCCGCGCCATGTTCCTTAAAAGCTTCGACCGGCGCCGGGCCGGATTTCGAGACTACCCGTCGCAGCAGCAGCCGAATGTCCTTATTCGTTAGGTCGGGATTCTGCTCTGACCCGGAGAGCGCGAACTCGCGCTTGATGATGCGCTGCGTCAGCACGAACCATGAATAGTCGTAGCCCGTCTTGCGCAGGTGCGCCAGCGTTCCGAGCGTGTCGAAGCCGGGGAACAACGGGGCCGGCAGGCGATTGCCGACGGCATCGAACCATATCGACGAGGGTCCCGGCAGGATCCGGATGCCGTGGTTGGGCCAGATCGGATGCCGGTTCTCAACGCCCTCGACGTAATGCCACATGCGATCGCGGTTGATCACCGATCCACCGGCGGTTTCCGTGATCGCGAGCATGCGGCCGTCGACGTGGGCCGGCACACCTGTCAGCATCTGCCGGGGCGGGTCCCCAAGGCGCGCAGGCCAGGACTGACGAACCAGGTCGTGATTCCCGCCGATCCCGCCCGACGTCACGATGACGGCCTGCGAATGGAGCTCGAACTCGCCAATCTCGATCCGCTTACTGGGTCGGCCTCGCTCCACTGAGCTCGGTTCGAGGACGGCACCCCGCACGCCGTCAATGGCGCCGCCGTTGACGGTCAGCGCGTCGACTCGATGCCGGAACATCAAGGTGACCCGACCGCGAGCCGCGGCCTGGCGCACGCGCCGCTCGAAGGGGGCCACGACGCCGGGGCCGGTGCCCCAGGTCACATGAAAGCGAGGGACGGAATTGCCAGGACCAACGGGCCGGTCGCTCCGTCGCTCAGCCCAGCCGACGATCGGGAAGAACCGAATGCCCTGTGCATGCAACCACGACCGCTTCTCGCCGGCCGCAAACGCGAGATATGCCTCGGCCCATTTCCTTGGCCACTGGTCTTCTGGCCGGTCGAATCCAGCCGTCGCCATCCAGTCCTTCAGCGCCAGCTCATGAGAATCATGCACGCCGAGCCGCCGCTGCTCTGGAGAGTTCACAAAGAAGAGGCCGCCAAAGGACCAGAAGGCCTGGCCGCCCAGCCATGGTCCGGGTTCCTGCTCCAGGAGGATCACGCGACGACCGGCGTCGGCCAGCTCTGCCGTGGCGACGAGCCCCGCGAGCCCGGCGCCCACCACGATGACGTCGACGCCCTCAGACACCTGAGACCTCCATCGGTTCGGGATTATCCCGCTAAGCTCGATGCTCGTGGAGCGTCCGAACAGTCATGCTTCCGAGTTGCCGTTGGTTCGGGACGCGGTCCGTGCCGTCGTCCTAGATCGTGACAACCGCGTCCTGCTGTTCAAAGCCTTCAGCGACAAGGGCCGATCGCGTTATTTTTGGATCACGCCTGGCGGCGGCGTGACGGATGGAGAATCCGATGCCAGCGCCCTGAGGCGAGAGCTGGCTGAAGAGTGCGGGCTCGTTGCCTGTGAGATCGGTCCTCTTGTCTGGGTGCGTGAACATACTTTTCCATTTCCTGACAGCGGCCGGATTCTGCGCCAACGCGAGCGCTTTTACCTCGTGCGCGTCGATCGTCACGACGTCGATGTCAGCGGCTGGGATGATTTCGAGCGCAACTTCATGGGAGAGCATCGCTGGTGGACGGTAGATGAAGTCGAGGCGTCCGAAGATCAATTCGCGCCCCGTCGCCTCGCCGACTTCCTTGCCGATATCGTTAGCGGCCGCATTCCCAATGAACCACTGGACACGGGAATCTGATCTGCAGGGCATACCATAGGTCCATAGCCGCGGTGCACGAGAAGGCGGGCCATCCGGCGAATGAACTTTACGAGGTCAGCGAGGGCCAGTAGGGCCCAACCGGCAGGATGCCGGGGCTGAGGTCGGGTCGGGCTAGGCGGCAGCCACGGGCGCGTCGTCCTCGCGAGCAGGCTGCCGTCCGCGCAACGGCACGTCATTGAGGAAAACCGAGGCAATCAGCGCTACGAGCAAGACCGCGCCGCCGTAGAGGAAGACCTCGTGCAACGTCGTGGCCAGGCCGGTGCGAACCGCATGGAGGACCTGGTCAAAGATCGCGGCGCCCTGCGGTCCGAAGGCGCTCGCCTGGGCCCGACGGGCCGCGATCTGCGCCGGATCGAAGAGGGTCTGGGGGCTGCCTCCACCGCTGGTGACCAACCGAGCGGCCTGTGCCGGTAGGTGGAGACTGGCCACCTGCTCGCCGACGTGGACCGGGAGGCGCTGGCTGAGGACAGAACCGAGCACAGCCGTCCCAATCGTCCCGCCGATCTGCCGCCAGAACTGGACCTGGCTCGACGCGACGCCGAGAAAATTGCGCGGCAGGGCGCTCTGCACGGCGGTGAGGTAGAGCGGGAAGGTCGACCCCAGGCCGGCGCCCACGATCACGATGTCGCGAACGACTTCGAGGCGCGAGCTGGAGACCGTGACCTGCGAGAGCAGCCACATGCCGAGCAGCATGACGGCGACGCCGGCCGTCCCCAGGAAACGGTAGTAGCGGATGCGCACCATGAGCTGACCGACGAGCGTGCTCGCTACGATCAGGCCGAGCATCATCGGCGTGAGCAGCTGGCCGGAGTTCGTTGCCGTGACCCCGAGGACGCCCTGGTAAATGAGCGGGACGAAGACGATCGTGCCAAACATGCCAAAGCCCGTGAGGAAGCCGACGATCATGGAGACGCTGAAGGTGGAGTTCTTGAAGAGGGAGAAGGGCACGATTGGATGATCGCTGCGCAACTCGAGGATGAAGAACACAATCAGGAGGACCGCAGCAGCTCCGAGCAGGCCCAGGACCTCTGGGGAAGTCCAGGCGTGATCCCTGGTGATCGAGAGCGCAACCATCAGGGGGACGAGGCCGGCGATCAGCACGGCGGCGCCCGGGAAATCGATGTCGCGGATCGAAGCCGATGAGCGCACGAACGGCATGGTGGCGATCACGAGGAGGACCGCGATGAGCCCCACGGGCAGGTTGACGTAGAAGACCCAACGCCAGCCCCAGGTGTCCGTGATGTATCCCCCCGCCGTCGGGCCGACGATTGACGCCAAGCCGAACACGCCGCCGAACAGGCCGGCGAGACGGGCCCGCTGGGTCGGCGGAAACAGGTCACCGATCACCGCGAAGACGGTGGCGAAGAGCATGCCGCCGAAGCTGCCCTGGATGGTCCGGAACGTAACCAGCTCGAGCATGCTATGCGACTGGCCGCACAGCGCCGAGGCGACGACGAACCCGATCATGCCGGCGAGCAGGAATGGCTTGCGGCCGAAGAGATCGCCCAGCTTGCCCGCGATCGGCACCATGATCGTCGACGCCACCAGATAGGCGGTGATCACCCAAGAGTAGTAGTTGAGCCCGTTCAGCTCGGCCACGATCCGCGGCATGGCGGTGCCGACGATCGTCTGGTCGAGCGCGGCGAGCAGGAGCGCCAGCATGGTGCCCGCGACCACCCCGATCGTCCGCCATCGCGTCAACCCTTCGGTGAGGTGACCGGCTGCGTCTGCGGAGTTGCTCGCCGGCCCTTGCACGTCGTTTCTCACGCGCTCCTCCCCACCGCCACCGCCGCGCCGGTCATGTTTTCGATCAGTCGCAAACAGGCGTGTCGGAGTTGCTCCAACTCCTCGGTGGAAAGACCGGCGGCGATCTTGAGCTGCCACTCCAATCCCTGGGCGCGCATCCCCTCGAGCCGCTTCCCGCCCGCCACCGTCAATCGGGCGTGGATCAACCGGCGATCGGCGGGATCGTCGATCCGCTCGACCAAACCATCGCGCTCGAGATGATCGATCAGCCCGGTAATGTTGCGCGGCGTGACCTCTAGCTGATCGGCCAGCTCGCCAAGCGGAAGCTGATGCTCCGGCGCGGCGGCGAGCGTAAACAGAACGTGGAGGCGACCTTCACTCAATCCGTGCTTCTCGGCCCACCGGTCCATCAGCTGGCGGCTCAGGCGGGCGGTAATCCGCAGCGATGTCATGGCCTCAATCGTGCGCATCTCCTTTTCTGAGAGCGGCCGGCGCGTGTGGCGGAGGGCCTGACGGAAGCGGCCGTCGTAGAGACGGCCCGATCGATCCGTTGCCAGGGTGCCATTAAATCGACAGTCGCCCTTGATCTCAGAGAACTGCATAGTGAATCGGTTCACTATCCAGCATTTCACGACCGGTGTCAAATGACAAGTCGGAAACAGGAACTGGTTTGTATCCGACTCACGAATTCTGGCTTGTCGCGTGTCCTCCCGTCCCTACCGCTGACGGAGGCGTCGACGAATCCCCTGGGCGTCGTGGGGCTGGCCCTGTTTCAAGGCGCGGACCGAAGCCTGGCCTCGGAGCTAGCCGGTGTAACGGGGTCTAACGGCCGATCGCCTTCCCGAGCCGGCGGACTATCTGACGCCAGGACAGCGCATCTCGGACCCGGTTCAGCCCGCGTCGCGACGGCGGCATCGGCTCCGGCTTGTAGCTGGCGCCGAACTCGCTGGCGTAGGCGACCAGGTCGCGGAGCTCGAGCAGCGGAATCGCATATTCCCTGGTCACCTCCTCGAGTAGGGCGGCCGTTCGTTGCTGCACTCCGGGACTTTCGGGCCGGCACAGGGCCAACGGTCGGGCGTGCTGGGCGCGCATGCCCTCGGGATGGATTACGATCCTGCCCCAGCACAGCACGGCTCCCCCGAACATGTACGGCTCTTCGCGCAACGCGCGGGTCATCGGGGCGATGTCGTGATAGGCGTAGATGCCGCAGCTACACGACGGCTCCGGCGAGACGCGCTCCTCATCGTGCCGATGCAGACCAGCGCGAGCCAGGCGCAGGCCGGGACGCGTCTGGCATTCGGCCTGAAGGGTCTCGAGCGGCGGCCACAAGGTCTCCGCCACCGGCGACTGGAGGCGACCGCGCGTCCAGGCATCGTCCGGGTCGACCCGCCAGAATCGGTAGCCGATCGCGGGGTTCATGCCGGTGCTCTGAGCGGAGCCTCCTCTTCCCTCTCCGTACGCTGCGGTTCGGGCTCTGGCGCGATCAGCGGCTCCGACGTCGGCTCCGGTATCTCGATGACCCTGACAGGCTTGCTCGTGAATCCCATGACCCAGCCCTGGTTTTTACACTAGCACCTGGAGCGGTCCGAAAGTCGTCGGCGAACTCGGCGAGGCTCAGGCCCTATACTTCCGCGAAGCGTGCGCCGACCTTCTCCCAGGTCCCGGATTTGGTTGCGCCGCTGCTCGTCATTTCGCTGATCGCGTCGACCGGCTGTACGACGAGGGACTAAAAGCCGCGCGTCAGGCGCCAGCTGAAGTCGGGGCCGTTGATCGCGGTTGCCGTGACGAGGGGGACTTCGGCTCGATGAGAACCGGCATCGATGAAGAGCGTGCCAACCCGCGAGCCGGCCAAGGTCGGCGGCAGATCGTCGAGCGTGACGCGGCGCGAGACGGTCGTACCGTCGAGCAGCACCCAGTTGACCAATTGACCCGCCACGATCGTGCCAGCCTCATCCCACGCCGTCCGGTAGCGGGCGATGACATCGTTGTAGCGGACGACCGTGCGCAGATGCAGGGCAGGGCTCAGCGCGCGCAGCAGGATGGTCGTGGCCGTAAAGGCGCCGGCCAGCGCATTCGGCTGCCCCATCACGGCGGTGTAGACGCGCACCGAAACGCCCTCGATGATCAGCTCGGCCGCCATCACGAAGCATCCACCAGCCGGGTCGGTATGACCGGTCTTGATACCGATCACCCCGCCCTGCCCGAGCAGCGTGTCGAGGTTGTGAACCACGCCGGCCACCGGCAGGATGGCCTGCGGCTGGGCCACGATCTGGGCGAACACCGGCAGCCGCATCGCGGTCCGGGCGAGTGCGATCAGGTCTGCGGGGATGCTCACGCTCAGCGGGGAGAAGCCGCTGACATCCGCGTAATGGCTCGCGCTCATCCCAAGCGCCGCCGCACGTGCGTTCATGCGTTTGACGAAGACGGATACGTCGCCGAGGTCCCACCTCGCCAGCATGTCGGCGTAATTGCTGGCGGAGGGGAGCAGCAGCCCCTGTAGCAGCTGATACTCGCTGAGTTGCTCGCCCGCCGCGACGGGAAGCACCGACTCGTTCTGGGTTCGCTCCGCCACGAAGCTCGCGACGTCGGCACGCGTCACGGTGATCACCGGCCCCTGCTCATCGAGGGCCAGCGGGCGATCCTCGAGGACCAGCAGCGCGGTCATCATCTTCGCGGTGCTGGCCATGGGCACCGGCGCTTGCCCGCCGGAGCTTCCGACTACCCCGGCGCCCTCGATCTCCAGGGCGGCCTCACCCAACGCCGGCCAGGGGAAGGCGGGCGCGGTCCCCAGTTGCTTTGAGACCGAAACGCTCGAGGTCGCGCCGGTCACCGGCAGCGGCCGGAAGTACTGGAAGGCGCCGGCAGCCAGCACCAGGGCGAGCAGGTACGGAAGTGGACGGCGGACGACCGAATTCTGCCCTAGCGCCAGGTGATTGGCGGTCCGAGCGCCGGCTCCGCCAGTTTCAGGATCTCGCCCGTTTTTGGGAAACGCCCCAGTTTCGCCTTGCTGAAGATGAGCCGGTCATCGAGCGTGACTTCGAAACGTCCCTTACTCCCGGAGCGCAGCGACACGTCCACCATGATGGGCGCCCAGGCCCCGAGAATCTCAGCCGCCAGACCGACGGCCTGCTCCAAGTAGTTTCAGGGGACGCAGTATTCGATCGTGACGCGGTGCTTCGGGTCAAGCATGAGCGAAGCGTATCAGCGGGCGCGGCCGATGCGGCCCAGGTGCGTGTCTCGAAACGCGGTGGGCAGCTTGAGGCCGTAGCCGAGCAGCCGATCGAGGCCGATGTGCCCGAGCCAGATCAGGGCCACGTCCACAGCGAACGAGGTCCCAGCGATGATCCCGACCGCGGCGAGGATGCCGGGAAACAGCCAGGTGTGGCCCAGGTTGTAAACCGCGGCCCCGAGCCTCGGGCCACCGAGATAGCCGAGCATGAAGAGATCCGGTGCAAGGATCAGCAGGACGTACACCAACCACGGCCCGGCGAACTTCCAGTAGACGAGCAAGGAGAGCGCCAATAGCACGCCGCCCTCGAGCCGCTGCAACGCGATGGGATCGACCAGGAAGCGAAGCGGGTCGCGGTTGCGCTGGCTCACGCGCATCGACCTCAGGACGTGCGGACGGCCGCGGGCGGACCAGACAGGGCCCGCAGCAGGCGTTCCGTCACGCTGGCGATGCCGTACTTCTGGTTCAACCTCGAGAGCGCCACCGGGTCGAGCGCCGCAGCCGGCCGCGTTCCCTTCGGTCTCGGGACCGGCGCAACGCTGACCGGAACGCCAACCCGTCGGGCCTTCTGGATATAAGCGTTGGCCGCCTCCCCCAGACGCCCGCTGGCGATGATGCCGTCCAGGTCTTTGTACCGGCGCACCAGCTGGGCCGCGGTCTTCTCCCCCACCCCTGGCACGCCCGGTAGGCCGTCGGACGGATCGCCGCGTAACACGGCATAGTCGCCGTAGGAACGCCCGGGAATCCCGTAGCGGCGCTCGACCTCGGCCTCGTCGACCACCAGCAGGCGGCCGATCCCCTGCTGGGTATAGAGGACGCGCACGTCGGGATCACGCACCAGCGCGAAGAGGTCACGGTCGCCGGTGACAATCTCGACCTTGCCGGTGATCTTCGGCAGCAGCGAGGCGATCACATCCTCGGCCTCGAAGCCTTCGGCGCCGATCACCTCGATCCCGATCGCCGCGAGCACCTCGTGGATGATCGGCTCCTGCGGTGCCAGCTCCGGTGGCATGGCGCCCCGCTCCAGGCGATGCGTCTTGTAGCTCGGGATGACATCGACCCGGAATGCCGGGCGCCAGTCCTCATCAGTGGCGACGACGATGCCGCGCGGCTTGCGGTCGGTGACGAGCCGCCCCAACATGTCGAGGAAGCCGCGGACCGCATTCACCGGCTGTCCGTCCGGCGCCTTGAAGGCGGTGACCGGGATGCCGAAAAATGCCCGGAACATCACGCTCGACCCGTCAACCAGCAGCCAGTCAGTCGCCATGGTCTTCGATGGTATCCGAGCGGGGGAGGTCGGACGACGCGACGAGCCCATAACGGTCTGGGATGGCAGTGGCGAATTTCGGAAGCTCGGCGGTTCGAATCCAGTCGACCCAGCCATTTTCACGATTTGCGGCTGAGACCAGACCGTCGAAGGGCTTTCGCAATTCCTGCCGAAAAAATCGGCGGGTTCCAGGATCGCGTAGCGTCGCGCGCCACGGGCGCGGAGGCCAATCACATCAGGGTTATCCCGCCGGGGATCAACTAAGAGTTGGCCCTCTTCCTCCTTGTAGATGGGGCGCCGATACTTCTTTGCGTCTCAATTCGAGCTCAGCAAGGCGTCGGTTTCGAAGGGTAATAGTTGGGGATCGGCGTGAAGTTACCCAGAAGGGTTCCCGACGGCGGCACTTCTAGGTCGACATAGAGTTGAAGGGGAAGATCGACTTTTCGATAGAGTCCCGGCCGCGCCCCGGTGAAGAAGGCACCCCGCAGGCCGGCCACAATTTTTCGCGTATCGATGCATGCGCCGGTGCCGGTCGTGGCGGTCAACGTTCCATTGAGGACGAAGATGATGGACTCGCCTCCAAGTGCGGTCCGGCTTCGGGCGAGGATCCCCGAGGAATCGGGATCGAACTGAACCGCGATGTTGAAGCCAGGCGATGAAGCCCAAAACGGCTGGCTGAGGTTAGAGAAGACTCCGACCCCTGGCCTACCGACCTGCAGCGCATTGAGCGATCGCGCGTAGGCGGAGGGGAGGCTGGCGGGGTTCTCGGCCAGCCCTGCCTCATGCGCCGCGGAGAGCGGACTCTCCGCGAAACCGTCGGACCGCAAGGTGGGCAACGGCAGGTAGGCGAAGAGAAGGGGTGACTGCCACGGCGACGCCGCATCATGGCGGGTCAAGATCAAGTCGTAATTGGCGCCACCGATTGGTTGCCCCTGGAGGTCGTAGATCTGCACGGTGACTTCGGCCATGAACAAGATCGGATAGTGCGGCTGGTGTGGCACCGCCACCGTGACATGCGAGACAGGCCCACCGGGCACGATCGTCCCGTTCGCCTTGACCGCTTGCAGCGCGGGACCAGTAAACATCGCCTTAAGGCTTGCCTGGTCGTGTTTGCTTGCCGCCGTCGAGTAGGCCGTCCAGAAAGTTGACGTGAAGGCGGAGGCCTGTTCTGGGGTCAGAAGGTCGGGCCCGGTCGGCCTGTCCGCGCCCGCTCCGCCGGCAAAGGGATTGAAGCCGAACAGGGCTGAGGCGAGGATTGCCAGGCCGAGGAGAGCGACGAGGCCACCAGCGATAACTGGAATCGGCGGCCGCCTGGACCGCGGTCCCAAAGTCTGCTGTTGAACCGCGGTCGCAGCCGGCGGTGCTTCGACCGGGCGCCACTGCTGACCGTCCCACCACCAGTGTCCATCCTCCGAGTAGATGGGCCCGGTGGGCATCGCCTGATTCATCGGCGAGCGCCTGCCTTTGATCTGGCCGCCATGGCTCACCTGAGTAACAGTGCCGTGTCCACAGACTTGCTGACCCGTTGCGCATGGTTCCCCACAACCGTCCGTTTTTCGGCCAGTGGCGAACTGCAGACGCTGCGGCGCCGAGCTTCCGCCGATGGCCCTAACGTGCCCGGCGTGCAATCCGGCTCCAACACTCCAGCCGCCGGCCTGGACCATGGCGCCACCGCCCGCGCCGCCTCCGCCTCCCCCACCGTCCACCTATGCGGGCTTCGCCACTCCATCGGCCTCGTCGACGCGCCGCGTCCCCGGGATGGCGGTCCTGGCGATTGGCGTTGCGGTCTTGCTAGTTGCAGGCGGCGCCGGCTTGGTTCTGACTGGACGGTCACCGCTCGGAGGCGCCGCGCTAAATGCCTCGCCGACCCCCACCGGGCCCAATACCATCACGCTCACCGGCGATCTGAAGATGGCTGCAACCATCACGCCGACCTGCCGCCTGTGGGGAGGTCCGCACACCTACTGGTTAGTCGCGACCTGGCCCGAATCTAAGGACAAGGATCCGTTTTGGTACCGCTGGCAGTTGAGCTTCTGGATTGACAACTACACCGGCCCCGCAACATACCTCGCTAAGAACTTCGCGTACGACAAGCTCGCTGTGACTCACACGGTGCCTGATCCGAACGGCACCACGACGCCGAATATCGTGGCCAACTACATGTGGGCTGATCTCAACGGCGTGGTGACCATCAAAGGGGATGGGCTCAGCGGTTCGATCACACAAAACCTGATGACGATGGGGACAACATCGCCGTCACGTGCCCAGATGACGGCCAGTTGGGAGTGCACCAACTGGGGCGAGCTGCCTCTGAAGATCAACTAGCCGACGACATCCGGCGGAAGGGCGTCGTGCCCGAAGCAGCGAAAGAAGGTATGCTGGCGAGCCGCCCCACTAACGGCCCTGGCAGGACGTTAGTTCGGCCGCTTGCACCTCCTCAGCAGCGCTGACTCCTTTGGCGAAGTGCTTAACGTCGTGGAGCGGTCCGCGCGCTATCGTTGATGGCTAGACAGCAAGGGCAACGACGCCAACCTACTTCGCGAGTACATTCAGGAGTGCACGAACGACACTTGGGTCGATCGACTCCCAGCAGCCGCGGCAAGGTGGGTCCTGGTAACCGGCGACACTTTCCAGTGCACGGTAGCGAATGGTTCCCACAATCATCGAGCATGAGTCGACGCGAAAGTCACAGACACGAACGGCCGGGTGATTTCCGGGTCGACCCGTCCACCCTCTTGCCAACCTTGCCAAAGCCAAGACCGTCGCCTTCAGGGGGGAGGATGAGGCGGAAACTATTCCGCTCCTTGATCCGTCCCTGGCCTGAGTAGCCGTCCCGGCGAGGGCGGCTGCCATTAGTCCGTGGTCACTTGCTCGTCTTTCAAAGCCGTTGCCCGACAAATGCTGTCATCTACTTCAACGGTCGAACTTTGCCAGCAGCTTGGGGATCGAGCGAACGAATGACGCGGCCAACCCGGCCTATTAGTTGACGCAGCTATCTTCACGATTTGCGGCTGACACGAGCGCGTCGAAGGGCTTTCGCAATTCAAATTCGAACGCTCTGCCCTTCAGGGCGCGCTACGGCAGCTTGCTCAGGCGGAACGAAATTCGGTAACCAAACAAATTTGAGCCGTGAGGAGCCTGTAGCGATATTCGCAGCAACAGGAACGGCAGGGCTTGCCCATTTTGGGCGCGAGCAGATTACAGCGGCCCAGTTCACGGACGGCCAGCTCCGATGCCGGCGGCGCTGGGCTTGCCGGATATCAGCTCAAGCTCTTCCTGGCACGACGATTGCTCCTCCTCAGTTTCCGAACCCCGTGGCAGTTGGCCCGACCACGACGAGTTTTGTCTTCAGCCTGATCAGCGGACTCAGTTATGACTTTCGATCACGGCAACCGACAATGCCGGGTACAACGGTAGCTCGGCAACCCTGACGGCTGTCCGCACCCTAGCGAGTAGCGACTCTAAACCGCGATGAAGAGCGTAAAGCCGCCGTCCTGCTCCGTATATTCGGCGCTGGCTCCCGCACCAAGGATGAGGTTGATGCCCTCCATGGCGCTTGGCGGCGGCGAGCCCAACATGCAAACGATCGTAAGGACGCCGCTCATGCCGTTACTAAAGCTGACCTTGAGCTTGGTCAGGCCGCCAGTAGCCCCAGGGATCGGGAAGCCAGGCGTCTGCCCATAGCTGACGAATCCTTGCACTGCGGTCGCGGTCCATGTGCCGCTGCTGCCGCCACTGGTAGTGAACGTGCCACCCCCGCTGGCCATTTTGTCCGGTCCAGCACTCAAGAAGCCGTGTCCCAGCATCGTGATCGTGCTGCCGTCAGGTGCCTTGGCGGTGTCGCCGCCGACCCTCCAAATGTACGTGTTGTGGTTCCCGTTGGCGTCGGTTGCCAGAGCCGTACTCGGCATGGCCACCAGGCCCGCGACAAATACCACCGCCAGCAGTAATTTCTTCATTATTCGTCCCTCCACGATCGTCTTACGCCTCTCTGACGCCCTCGTCAAGCTCTTGCTTAGCAGTTCCTTAAGTTATCTTGACCGTCCTCTTTATTTGGCGTAGGGTGAACTCGCTCGGACTGGCCGAGGTGTAGGAGGGTCGGTTGTTGCGCTAGGAGGGGAATTCATGGCACACCCGAAGATCACCAGGCGACAGATCATCAAAGCCGCTGCAGCCACGGCCGCCGGAGTTCTGGCAATCCCCGGCGCCGCGCTGGCAGACGAGGAAGAGCCGGAACGCCGAGTCCGGTGGGACCTCATCAATGTCGCCACCGGGTGCGTTGCGCCCGGCGGTATGGCATCTGCCCACTCCAACGATGGGTCAAAGATCACCGTATCGGGCACTGGAACGTTTCCCGACGTCAGGAACAAATGCCGGAGAGACGTGACTGGAGGTGGCAACTGGACAGTTGTCGCCAGCGACCCTCGCTGTTTCCCCGGGTCCGGCACGTTCACGGTGACCGAGCTGTTGAGCTGGACGCCGGCAGGCGGGACGCCGCCGTTGCCCTGCGACACCATTGGCGAGCGCGAGGACAACACCTCCGGTCTGGCGACGCTTCGCGTTCGGTACTCCAACGGGAAGTCCGGGTCGCTAACCATCAGCTGCCATTTCGTCGGAACCCCAAACTGCGTGTTCGAGGGGATCACGGCGACGATGGACTACGAAGACTTCTGGAACCGCGAAGCCCCGGTAGGAATGCCGGGCTCGCCCGACTTCCAGGAGGGCAACCGAACGACCTTCCACTTCGTCCACAACGGGGAAGAGCGCCACAGCTAACTTCGTCACACGTTCGGAAGGGAGGCGCCGCCGCAGCGTCTCCCTTGATTTCACGATGGGGGCGAAATTGAAAAGGAGGGGACTCGCATGATGAACCATCGTCATCTTTCCGGACCAGCTGCCCTGAGCCAGGAGGCCGGTCGACGGCGACTATGGCTATTGGTCGGCGCCGCATTACTGGCAGCTGTCCTGGTTGGCTCTGCCACGCGCTCGATCACAGTCGGTGCCGCCAGGGAAGGTGATCCCCAGGTCTCCGGTGCTGGCAAGACGATCATCGAGGGTGGAACCGGCGCCCCCGCGTACATACCGGTAACCACCGTGCTCGCTTTCCACGCCAACGGAAAGGGGGGAGATTTCGAGTGTCTTGCCCTCGCGCCGAATGCGGGATCAGGCGCTCCAGAAAGCGGGCAGTTCGAGGTCAATGCGATGTACGTCACCGGGAAGGTCACCTCGGTGCAGGTGTCGGATGGGACGGCCGTTCTGAGCGGAACGGCGGTCGTGACCGGGCTCGGAGCCGGACCCAGCCAGGCCTTCACATTTACGGTTAGAGCGGGAGGCCCGGGCACTACAGCCACGCTGGTCGTCTCGGGGTTAACGTTTCACGAGATCCTGCTCGAGGGTCAGGTCAAGGTCGATTAGGGACTCCCGAAACGGAGTGAACGATCAGAATTCGTTGCGCGTAAGTCGACCGACGGTTCTGCGGTGGGGAGCGCTGGCGCTTGCGGCGCCGGCGCTCAGCCCACTTTTACGTGACCGTGCCGCGTTCGCCGACAGCGCGGGCGACAGCGTCGTGATCCTCTGGAACGAAGCCGCGCTTCAAGGAGTCCGGGACTCCAAGATCGGCCCGCCGATGGTCGCCCGCGCCCTCGCCATCGTCCACACCTGCATCTTTGACGCCTGGGCCGCCTACGACAATCACGCTGTTGGGACCCGACTCGGCGGAGCCCTCCGCCAGCCGCCTCGGGAGCGCACGCTGGCTAATATGAAGGCGGCGATCAGCTTCGCCGCGTATCGAGCGGCGGTCGATCTCTTCCCAGTGGACCGGCTGACCGTTTTCGATCCGCTGATGCGCCGGCTCGGTTATGACCCCACCGATACGACGGACAACATCACGACCCCTGCTGGAGTCGGGAATGTGGCCGCCCGCGCGGTCCTCGAGTTCCGGCATCGGGATGGCGCCAACCAACTGGGCGACGAGCCTGGCGGGAAGCCCGGCGTTCCCTACGCGGACTACACCGGCTATGTTTCGCCGAACCAGCCGATGGATACGAGAACCAGCTTCGACCCAGCAACCGTACGGGACCCGAATCAGTGGCAGCCGTTGCGCTATGCGGATGCGACCGGTGCCGTCGCGACCCAGGGGTTCGTCGGCGCCCAATGGCAGCACGTCGCGCCCTTCGCGCTCACGAATGTCGCCCAGCTACGATCAACGACCGGACCCGCCCGGTACGGCTCCCAGGCGTACGAGTCGCAGGCCCGGGACCTCATCGCCCTCAGCGCTGGTCTCACCGACCAACAGAAGATGATCGCCGAATACTGGGCGGATGGGCCGCACTCCGAGCTGCCGCCCGGGCACTGGGACCTGTTCGCCCAGTTTGTCTCGCACCGCGACCATCATGGGGCGCACAAACGCGGCGTCGACGCGGACGTCAAGCTGTTCTTTGCGCTCACGAATGCCATGTTCGACGCGAGCATCTGTTGTTGGGACAACAAGCGATTCTTCGACTCGGTCCGACCGATCACTGCCATTCGCTATCTCTTCCGAGGGCAACAGGTCCGCGCCTGGGGTGGGCCCTATCAGGGCACTCGGATGATGGACGGCGGGGCGTGGGTGCCCTACCAGGCCTCGACCTTCCCGACGCCGCCGTTCCCGGAGTACAGCTCGGGTCACAGCACCTTCAGTGCCGCCGGGGCGGAGATCCTGAGACTCTTCACCGGGAGCGATCGGTTCGGGGACTCGGTCACTTTTCCAGCGGGGAGCTCGAGGTTCGAAGCCGGAGCCGTGCCTGCCAGCGACCTGACGCTTCGCTGGGCGACCTTCAGCGCGGCGGCCAACCAGGCCGGCATGTCCCGCCGCTATGGCGGGATCCACTTCGAGCAGGGTGACCTAGACGGACGGGCCGCTGGGCGGCTCGTCGCCAATCAGGCGTGGGCCAAGGCGCAGACGTACATCAGTGGCGCCGACGACGAAAACGGCGATGACGACCAACCAGAGTAATTGCGGCGCCTCGCCGGGACGTCACGGACAATTGCAGGCCGAGCTAATTTCTCCGCGAAGAAACCTAGCTCCGAATCGACGACGTCGATCATGCCGGTGTGGCGACGCCTGCGTGCGGCTTGAGCGTCGCCTCGAGCTGGAGGCCCAACGACAGGATGCTGTACTCGTCGCGCGGCCGGCCGACCAGCTGGATGCCGATGGGCAGGCCGCTCTTCGCTGTCGCCAGTGGCAGGCTGATCGCCGGCTGCCCGGTGCAGTTGAAGGGATGGGTGAAACTCAGCCAGTCGAGGAATTCGGCGGAGGCGGTCGCGACGTCCTGGCCCAGCGTGCTGATCTTCGGCGCGGGATAGGTCAACGTCGGTGTCACCAGCACGTCGATCTGGTCCCAGCTGGCGATCAACTTGCGAGCCTGCTGGTGAAGGTCGGTCAACGCCCGCAGGTAATCAACGGCATTCGACATCGACGCGACTTCGAACATTCGCTGGTTGAGCGGGTCGAGGAGGTGCGGTTGCGTGATGGGCAGGGCGCCAACCGCGGTGACCGCCAGGATCTGGATGATCGGGCGGAACTGCGCGAGGTCCGGCTTCACTCGGGACACCCGGTGACCGAGCTTTGCCAGCTCCGCCGCTACTGACTCGACCGCAGCCATGACCTCGGGATCGACGCGCGCGGGCGCATCGATCGTCCAGCCGATGCGGAGGCTGGGCGGGTTCCGCTGAGCCGCCGGCAGGAATGGCTCGAGTATCTCGGCCCAGTAGGGGTCGCCGGGCAGGTGACCGCTCATGGCATCGAGGCCCAGCGCCGCATCGCCGACGGTCCGCGCGATCACGCCGCTGGTCGCGAGGCCGGCCCAGTCCTCACCAAAGAGGGGGCCACTGGATACCCGTCCGCGGGATGGCTTCAAGCCGACCACGCCGCAGCACGAGGCCGGGATACGAATCGACCCGCCGCCGTCGCCACCATGACTGAGCGCGCAAAGGCCCGATGCGACCGCGGCCGCGGCGCCGCCGCTGGAGCCACCGGCGGTCCGGGTCTTGTCGACCGGATTTCGGGCGGGCGGGAACATGGGGCCCTCGGTGACGGGACGGGTCCCGAATTCCGACGCGTTGGTCTTTCCCAGCATGGCTGCGCCCTCGTCCTTCAGTCGGCCGACGGCGAAGCCGTCGACCGAGGCGATCGATTTCTCGAAGACCAACGAGCCGAGGCTGTTGCGATAGCCTGCGAGCGATGCGGTTTCTTTGATGGAAATCGGAAGACCCTCCAGACGGCCCAGCCGCTCGCCGCGGGTGATACGTTTTTCGGCGGCAGCCGCCTGGCTCTCGGCCAGCTCCCTGGTTAGCAGGACGTAGGCGTTGAGCTCGGGGTCGATGCGCTCGATCCGCTGGTAATACAGCGCGACCAGCTCAGCTGGCTTGATGATCTTTTGCGCGATCGCCCGGGCCTGCTCGAGCGCGGGCTTGAACGCCCAGGCGTCATCGATCACCCGCTAACTGTATCGACACGCGGGAATCCCGCGACCCTCTATCGACACGCGGAATCTCGGGACCCTCTAATGCCACTGCCAGGACGACAGGATCGCCGCAAAATCGCTGTCGCGCAGCTGGGCGAACTCGCTCTCATCGGACGTCATCTCGACGATGTAGGTCTTGCTGCCATAGTCGACTAAGAGCAGCTCTCCCGCGTATTTCGAGCCGCGGAAGTCGACGCTCAGCGTCGGCGCCCCGCCGACGGTGGTCCGCGTAAGCCCGCCGAAGGTGCCGACGGTGCTGACCCGGTTGCTCCGGAGGAATGGATCCCAACCCGACTCGATCGTCGACAGCGCAACCAGCTGACCCAGGTCCACCACGATGAAGTGCGGCTCCACGCCGTTGGTCTGCTTGAGCCGGGCGAGTGCCAGCACGGGCTTGCCGGTGCTGATCGGCGCCGCGTTGCCCTGGGCCCAGCCCTTCGGCACCTTCACCGAAATGGCACCCTCGGATGACGTCACCGGCCCGAGGGCGCCGGTCACGAGCAGAGCGCTGACGACGAGACCGATCACCACGAGAGCGGCGAGGGCGCCGCCGCCGATAAAGAGCCACTGTAGCCAGCTGAGGCCCGGAGAGCTCGACGGGGCCGGCGCCGGGAGCGGCGCCGCCGCGGTTGGCTGGACAAGACCGGGTGGCGGGGGCACCGTCGTCTGAGGTGACTCTGGGGCGACGACCCCGGCGGCGTCGACCCCCGAGGCCGCAGCCCTGGCATCCGCGCCCACCAGTCGAGTACGGCATTTCGGGCAGACCGTCTCCCCCGTCGCGTACCACGTCCAGCAGGTGCGGCAGACAGCCCGGCTCACGGATGCCCTCAGTGAAAGGAACGCTGCGCTCCCGCAAATCCCGTCAGATGGCGAGACGTCCAGAGCCGGATATGAAACAGCCCGCCAGAAATCTGGCGGACTGTTCATGAAGGGGGGTCGGCTTAGCGGGACTCGATCGCGGCTTCGGCTTCGACCTTCTCCCTGGCCTCGGCCGGCGTCTGCGCCGGGATCGCCTCGAGGTCGATCTCGATCTTGACGTCGTCGCCGAGCAGGAAGCCGCCCGCCTCGAGCGCCTGGTTCCAGGTCAGGTCGAAATCCTTGCGGTTCACCTTGGTCTCAGCCGAGAAGCTCACCCGACGGTTGCCCCATGGGTCCTTCCCCTCGCCGTTGAAGCTGGCGTTGAGCGTGACTTCCTTGGTCAGACCGTGGATGGTCAGGTCGCCGATCACCTTGAAGTTCGAAGCATCCTTACCTTCGACTCGCTTGCTCTTGAAGGCGATGGTCGGATAGTTGGCGACGTCAAAGTTGCCGTCGGCGCTGCGCAGGTGGTTGTCGCGCATCTCCACCCCGGTGTCGATGGTCGCCGCGTCGAGGACGACGTCGACTTTGGCCGTGGTCAGGTCGTCACGGTCGACCTCGATCCAGCCCTCCTTGACTTTCATCTGGCCGCGCACCTTCGACATCATGTGCCGGATCGTAAACGTGACGCTGCTGTGATTGGCGTCAATGGCCCATTTCATGTATTCATTCCTCCCGGTCTCCGAAGATTTGTTGCGTCAGCAACATTACCCAAAACAACAAATTGGTGGCAGAATATATTCCACATGGCCACTGAGCTCAAACCCGCCGAGAAGCGCGCCTGGCAGGCCTTCCTCGACGCCCAGGCCGCCCTGCTACGCCGGCTGGAGGCCGAGCTCGTCGAAAAAGAAGACATGACCCTCGGTGAATACGACGTGCTGATCCAACTCGGGATTGCCCCCACCAGGCGCTTGCGGATGACCGAGCTGTCCGAGCGGGTTCGCCTCAGCCGCAGCGGTCTGACGCGGCTGGTCGACCGCCTGGTCCAGGACGGCCTGGTCAAGCGGGGACGCTGCGCCTCCGACCGCCGTGGCACCTTCGCGATCTTGACCCCGGCCGGCACCGCCCGCCTGCGCCATGCCCAGCCGGTCCACCTTCGGGGGATCCGGGAGCATTTTGGCAAGCGGCTGTCCGCGGCGCAGCTTTCGGCAGTGGCCGAGGCCCTCGAGCCGCTCGGGCGTGACATGCGGCCGGAGCCGCGTAGCCCCGAGTAGTCCGCGTCAAGGTGATGGCCTCGCAAGCCGTTCTGCGGACGACGGTCGCGAGCAGCTGGTCCTGGATGCGCCTCGACCTCCTGCTTCGGCTGGTCCCGCTCACAGCTGTTCCGCTGCTGTTCAGCTGGCTGTCGGGGACGCCTTTGCGCAGCCTCGGGCTGGTGGTCACGCATCCACTCCGCGATCTTCTGGTGGCGGCTCCCCTCAGCGTGGCGGCGTTTGCGATCGCCGCGGGCTTTGCCTCCTATCTCTCGCGGCGCAGCGGCCGTTGGTTCGTCCCCACCGAGCCGGACCTGCTGCTGCAGAGTGCCTACTACCTGGCGCTCAACGCCCCCATCGAGGAGTGGTTCTTCCGCGGATTCCTCCAGGGCAGCCTGGCTCGATGGTGGAACGCGCCGGCGCTGGCGGTGCTGGTGGCCACCGTGGTCTTCGGCGCTTATCACTTCTTAGACCGCTGGGGCTGGCGCCCGGTGGCCGGGGCGACCCTGGCGGGCCTCACCCTGGGTCTGATCTATCTCTGGCAGCCGTCGCCGCCGTCGTTACTCGCCCCGGTCCTGGTCCACGCGGCGATCACCTGCGGATTTCTTAGCCTCGGCCCCTACTTGATCTATCGTTGGCGCCTGCTAGGTCGGTAGCTGGGCGCGGCCCGGGCCGGTGCCTAGCCTTCTTCCAGCTGACCGAGCCACTCCCGCTGCTTGTAACCCCAGTGGTGGCGCGCGTAGATCCGACGGAGGGTGCCGGACCGGCTGCGCGTGACGAGCGATTCCGTCTCGGCCCAGTTCATGTGGTACTTGACGCCCTGCAGCACCTCGCCATCGGTGACGCCGGTGGCGGCGAAGAAGACATCGTCGCTGCGGACGAGGTCATCGATACCGAGGACGCGGTCGAACCTGGCACCCGCGGCTTCCGCCTTCTCCTTCTCTTCCGGATTCCGGGCGTAGAGCTTGCACTGGATCTCGCCCCCCAGGCACTTCAGCGCCGCGGCGGCCAGGACCGCCTCGGGTGATCCGCCAATCCCCATCAGCAGGTCGAGACCCGTGCCGTCGATGGCGGTCATGACGGCGCCGGCCACGTCGCCGTCGCTGATCAACTTGATGCGGGCTCCGGTCTCCCGGACTTCCTTGATCAGCCCCTCGTGGCGCGGCCGGTCGAGGATGACGACCGTGAGATTGCTGACTCGCATCCGCTTGGCTCGCGCGACCCGCTGCAGATTGACCGCCACGGGGTCATCGATGTTCAGCGAGCCGGCGGCATCGGCCCCGGTCGCGATCTTGTGCATGTAGTGGACGTGCTTGGCGTCATACAGGGATCCGCGCCCGGCGGCCATCGCCACCACGGAGATCGCGTTCGGCAATCCTTTCGAGAGCAGCGTCGTGCCGTCAATCGGATCGACCGCCACATCGACCTGCGGCGGCTCGCCGGTGCCGATCTTCTCGCCGATGTAGAGCATCGGCGCTTCATCCTTCTCGCCTTCGCCGATGACCACCACGCCGTCCATCGGGATCATGCCCAGCGCCCGCCGCATGGCGTCGACGGCGGCGCCGTCGGCTGTGTTCTTATCGCCGCGGCCCATCCAGCGAGCGCTGGCCAGGGCCCCCGCCTCGGTCACGCGGACCAGTTCGAGGGCCAGGTTTCGGCTGATCTCGGCCGACACGCTTTCGGCGGCGCGAAGTGGCTGAGCCATCAGAGCACCGGGAGGGGTCTCAATGGACCTTTCCTAGCGGACCTGCGGTTGCTACGCTTGCGGTGTTCCGGCATGGCACCCCCGCACCTACTTTAGCTGGGCGGCCGCCGGAGGGGAGGGAATTGGAAACCACGAGCCCGCCGCCAGTCACGGTTCCCGCCTGGACCCAGAGAGGATCGATCCGCGGTGTCCGCGCCGTGCTGCAGACCTTCATCATCTTTCCCCTGATGGGCGCCTTCTCGCCACTCACCGTCATCGACCAGTACCGGGTGAAAGCCGTCAAAGGCGGCGCGGTCTTCATCGCCAACCATAGCAGCGCCCTCGACGCCATCGTCATGCTCCAGGCACTCCCCACCCGTTTCCGATTCCGCGCCTTCGTGGTCGCGGCGGCCGACTCGATCTTCAAGCGCAAGTGGGAGGCGACCCTGACGCAGCTGCTGATCAACACGTTTCCGATTCCCCGAGCGGGCGGCGCCCGCCCCGCGCTGGATCGGTTGAAGCAACATCTGGCCCATCGCTGGTCCGTCGTGATCTTCCCGGAGGGCACCCTATCCCGGACCGGCAACATCGGGACCTTCAAGAAGGGTGCGGCCATCCTGGCGATCGACGCCGGGGTGCCGATCGTGCCCGCCTACATCGACGGTCTCTACGAAGTCTTCCCCCGCTTCCGCCGGATCCCCCGGCGACATCCCGCCAGCATCACCTTCGGCGACCCGCTTTACCCGCAACCGGGCGAGGACTACGACGGCTTCATCGCCCGCGTTGAGCAAGCGGTCCGGACGCTGGCGGGCCCCAAGGGATTGCTTCGCGATGAGCCGGCGCCCACCGGATCAGCTTCCGCTGAGGGTTCGAACTACTGGTATTGAGTAACTCGTGTCCGTCAGGCCAAGTGCTGGGCCGACCCACTGATACGATCGCGTCGGTGGCTGACACGGCGCGGCTGGCGGCCGCGAATAGGGTCTTCGACGAGGTTTCACTCGCCGATCTACGCCGCCGGCGCAGCTATAAGTGGCGTGCGTTCCCAAGCGATGTCTTGCCCGCTTTCGTGGCCGAGATGGACTTCCGCTTGGCGGAGCCGGTGACGAAGGCAATCGTCGAGGCCGTTGCGGATGGCGATTGCGGGTACGCCTGGCCTTCCGAGGACCTGGCCCGAGCGCTCTCCAACTTTGTCCGGGCACGCTTCGGCTGGGACCTCGATCCGTCCGGCGTGGTTCTCATCCCCGACGTCATGGTCGGTGTCACCGAGCTCTTACGGGTCGCCGCCAAGCCCGGAGATCGCGTGGTGATCAACACGCCCGTATACCCGCCGTTCTTCACCCACATTGCCGAGGCAGGCTGTCAGGTCGTCGAGGCGCCGCTGGCCCACGGCAGCAGAGGCTATGAGCTCGACCTTGAAGCGCTGGAGGGTGGATTCGCCTCTGGCGCCCGCGTTTATCTCCTCTGTAATCCGCACAATCCGACGGGCCGGGTATTCTCGCGCTCAGAGCTCGAGCGTGTGGCCGAACTCTCCGAGCGCTACGACGTTCTGGTTCTCGCCGACGAGATTCATGCGCCGCTTGTGCTTGCCGGCGCCAGCCATACGCCGTTCCTGTCGCTCGGTGAGCTGGCAACAGCCCGTGGAATCACCCTGGTCTCCGCGTCCAAGGCGTGGAACATCCCTGGACTGAAATGCGCGCAGGCGGTCGTCGCGTCTGATGCGATGCGGGAGCTGATCGGGCGGATCTCAGCGGATCTGGTCTTCCGGGTCGGCAATCTTGGGGTCACCGCGAGCATTGCCGCATACCGCGAAGGAATCGGCTGGCTTGATGAACTCCTGGGCGTGCTCGATCGCAATCGAAAACTCATGGGTCAGCTGCTCGCTGAACGGCTACCTGCTGTGCGGTACGAACAGCCGCAAGGAGGGTACCTGGCGTGGCTCGACTGCCGCGCACTAGGCTTCGACGAGGAGCCGGTTGATCGGTTCCTGGCGCGCGGCCGCGTCGCGCTCGGACCAGGGCCAAAGTTCGGTCGCCAGGGTGTGGGTCACGTGCGAATCACGATGGCGACCCCGGCGGAGATACTCGGCGAAATCGTCGAGCGAATGAGAGCTGCCGTCGGCGACTGATTCCAGTCGATCAGCTGTAGACCCGTCTGAAAAGCTTGCTGCCGCGCGCTGCCCCACGGGCAGCGGATCCTTCGAGGCGCCAGGGAGGGAGCAGTCGGTTCTTAGCCAATTCATAAGTTGGCCTCATGGGCATTTCAGCTTGGTAGGGAATCATCGATGGCATGGAGGTGCCCGCCCGCAACGACACAGATCTGCCAGCTTTGGCCGCGGTCGGGATCATCGTCCTGATCGTCCTCGCATCTATCGGGATGTATCTGCTTCTCAGCGCGCGGTAGCAGCCGGCGTCGTCGCCTCGGCGGTCAGCAGGGCGAGCAAGCCGCGTTCCTCGGCTGACAGCCGGTAAGGATCAGGATCATCTCTTTGGGTGATGGGCTGGAGACCACCGGCCAGGTAGGCGGCCATCACAGCCGGATGGATGTAACCCTTCTTCGCCACGGCCGGCGTGTTGCCGAGCTCGTCCGCGACTCTGGCGATCGCCCGAACCAGCTGCTTCTTCGCCCCCCGAGAGTTCGGCGCCGCTGCGGCCTCGCGTAAGAATCGGGCCGCCAGGATGGTGGCGGCCCAAGTGCGAAAGTCCTTGGCGGTAAAGTCCGCGCCGGTGATCTGCCGCAAGTACTCATTGACGTCGGCCGAGTCGATCGCCTTTTCCTCGCCGTTGTGGTCGACGTACTTGAAGAGCTCCTGTCCCGGGATCTCGAGGAGCCGCTTGATGATCCGGGCCATCCGGCGGTCATGCAGCTCGATGCTGTGGTGCTTAGCGCTCTTGCCCCGGAAACTGAACCGCACCTCGGCGCCGATGACATTGACGTGGCGGTCGCGCAGCGTGGTCAACCCGTACGACCCGTTTTCCTTCCGGTATTCGTCATTGCCGACTCGGATTCGAGTCTCTTCCAGAAGGCGGACGACGGTCGCCAGGACCTTTTCCCTCGGCATCCCGGGTCGCTCGAGGTCTCGATCGGTACGCTCCCGGATCGTCGGCAGCGCGTCGGCGAAGGCGAGCATGCGATCGTACTTGACCGTATCGCGAACCTCCCGCCAGCGCGGGTGGTAGCGATACTGCTTCCGTCCGCGCGCATCCCGCCCGGTTGCCTGCAGGTGGCCGCGGGGGTCGGGACAGATCCAGACGTCGATCCAGGCGGGTGGGATGGCCAGGCGCTTGATCCGCTCGATGGTTTCCGCGTCGCGAATAGGGCGGCCGTCGCTCGCCGTGTAGCGGAAGGCTCTCCCCGCTCGGATGCGCCGGATGCCGGGGGTGAGATCGGAGACGTATCGCAACCCGGCCGCCCGAGCCGACTCGAGTGGGTCGACCAGCTCGGCCGGATCCACCGAGGCGGGCGGCTGCCAGGTCTGCGGCAAGGCTAGAGCCATTCGACCCCTTGACGTCTCCTCATGCTCGACCCATGATAAATGACATCTTTGGTATCAGGTTTATTCGAAAGCGCATCATGCCGATCGTGAAGGTGAACTCATGACCAGTCTGATCTGGGCGATCGTCGTGGTTCTTTTCGCTTTATGGCTGCTCGGTTTCGGCTTCAACGTCGGCGGCTCCCTGATCTTCCTCTTGCTCCCGCTGGCGATCGCGGGCGTCATTTACAACCTGCTCGCCCCCCGGACGTACGCCGGCACCCGGCATCACCATCACAATACCGAGGTGACCGAGGGCGAGCATCGGGACGTCTGACCGGGCGCATCGCGGAGGAACCAAGCGGCTGGTGGGCCGCCTTTTTTTATGGGTCGGCGGCGTCTACAATTTGCCCAAAGCGGCCGCGCCGACCCTGCCGGTCGCCCAGGAGGTGGGGAATGGACGACAGCGAGTTCCTGAACCTGCTCACCCACATCCATGACGAGGTTCTCGAGATGGTCAAAGAGCAGCATCCGGCCCACGAGCAGTTTGCCGCCTGGCTCCTCGGCCAGATCGAGGGCCGGCTCCGGATGCGGATTGGCACCGTCAAGACCTGACGACGCGCATCTGGCTGACCGGATTGCTCGCTCGGTGACGTTCTAAGCCTCGTGGCCACGACGCCGCAACCGTTCGGCGGAAACGCAGCCGAGGGCTGGACGCTCAAGCAACTTGCCAACGACATCCCGCTGACAGCGTCCGGTCGGGAAGTCATCGAGCTCGCCCAGCGACTGGCAGCCTCGAGCGGCGCTGCGCAGACCGAGCCGATTCACGTGCTCGGCGCGATCGTCGTGCTGCCGCGAAACCCGGCGCACCGGGCATTGCTGGCACTCAACGTCAACGTCGAGGCGCTGCGCAATGCACCGGAGTTCCGTCCGTTGGACCCGACGCGACCGGCCGCACCGGTGCCGATCAGTCCTGCCACGCGCTACCTGCTGATCAACGCGCACCGCGAGGCGGAGCAGATCGGTCATTACCGCGTCGACGCCTTGCACCTGCTGCTGGCCCTTCTGTACAAAGATTCGACGGCGACCGCCCAGCGGCTCGAGGCGGCGGGCCTGAGCATCTACGCCATCCGGCAGTACCTCACGGCTGCGGGGTCGACACCGAAGGATGCGCGCCAGCGACCGCTCCCCTCGCTCGACGGAGCAGTGCGGGTCAGCCCGGTTTTCGGCATTCCGGTGGGGGCCATGCTGGTTGGTGGCGTGAGCCTGTGGACAGGGGCGGCACCGAGCCTGACGCTGCCGCTCACCCTCTTGTTTGTTGTCGGCGGCTGGGTCACCTCACTTTGCATCCACGAGTTCGGCCACGCCTTCATCGCTTTCCTGGGTGGCGACCGGTCCGTCGCCTCCGCCGGTTACCTCTCGCTGAACCCGCTGAAGTACATCCATCCGCTACTGAGCATCGGTCTGCCCATCGTGTTCCTCCTGCTCGGCGGTATCGGCATTCCCGGCGGCGCGGTCTACCTCAACGAACCGGCCATCCGCAATAACCGGTGGCGAAGCTTCGCATCCGCAGCCGGCCCACTCGCCAACCTGCTGTTCGCCATCCTGATCGGCTGGCCATTCCTCGTGTTCCACGGCGCCTTGACGTTCGGCGACGAGCACTTCTGGGCCGCGCTCGCCTTCCTCGTGTTCGTGGAGCTCAGCTCCGTGGTCTTGAACCTGATCCCGATTCCGCCATTCGACGGGTTCGGGATCATCGCGCCGTGGCTCTCCGTCGATCTACGCATCCTTGGCAACCGCCTGGGGATGCTGCCCTTGCTCGTGCTCTTCTTCCTGCTCTGGCAGGGCGGACCGGTGAGCACCGAGTTCTGGAACCTCGTCTACAGTCTGACCAGTCTGCTGAACGTCCCGCAGGACCTCGTTTACCTCGGGCACCAGCAGTTCCTTCCATAAGCTCCGCCGCAACTTCTGACAGCCGGCGGCGTTTAAGCGGACATGGGCGTCGACTGGCTGGAAAGGTTCTTTGCTCGCGTTCCGCTTGTCGTCGCCGTCGCCATGCCGATTGCCGTCTTCCTCGTGGTGGACCTCGCGATCCAGCTGATAATCCTCCGGGGCTTTAGCGGCAGCGAGTCAATCGCACGATGGGAATGGTCGGCCCTAGCCATTCCTCTCCTCGCGTTCGTGCCTGGGTATTTCGTTGCCGTCGTGGTGGTGAAACGGTTGGGTTGGTGGCGACTGCTCGATTCAAACCGGTCGCTCGATACGATCCGCTCGTTATCCTGGCGCGAGTTCGAGCGGCTGGTCGCGGCCGGCTTCGCGGCCAAGGGTTGGTCACCTGAGCTTGTAGGCCAGCACGGTCCTGACGGTGGAACTGACCTTTTCCTTCGGAAAGGAAGACAACGGGCAATCGTCCAGTGTAAGCAGCGGCGACTTCCCGGCGCATACGTTGAGGCGCGTGAGGTCCGGGAGTTCGTTGGCGTGATCACCGCCGGCAAATTGATGAAAGGCTTCTTCGTGACGTCCGGCGTCTTTACGCCGGAGGCCACAGAATTTGCCGCCAAGGTCGCCCAACTCGAGTTGATCGACGGCGCGGATCTTCTCGTCATGTTTGGGCACTGCACGAAGTGCAGGGCGTCGCTCGAGCCAAGACATGGCAAGTACGGTGTCTTCATGAGTTGCGTTCGCTACCCCGACTGCGACGGCGCCCTCAAGCTGGCCGCCTGACGCGACTACACTCAGCGCGTGATCGGGGAGCGGGCAGAGACGAGGGTACTGCAGTCGCTCGACACGGATGCTTGCATCCGGCAGGCGCAGGACCTCGTGCGAGTCCCATCCATCACGGGTAACGAGCGGGCGGTGCAGGATCTCGTCGCGCTGATGCTCGAGGAGGCCGGCCTCGAGGTCGACCGCTTCGAGGCCGACGTCGACCGGCTGAAAGCCCACCCCCGTTTTCCCGGCATGGAGGTGCAGCGCACCGAAGCGGTGCTCGTCGCCGGCCTGCTCGGACAAAAGGGCGAGCGCTCGCTGATCCTCAATGGCCATGTCGACGTCGTCCCTCCCGGTGACCGGCAAGCGTGGCATGCCTCCCCCTGGTCGGCACACATCCAGGCCGGGCGCCTCCACGGCCGCGGCGCCTGTGATATGAAGGCCGGGCTGGCGGTCGGCATCAGCGCGGCGGCGGCGTTGAAGAAGAGCGGCCTTCCACTTCGCGGCCGCCTGATCGTGCAGAGCGTGGTTGGGGAGGAGGACGGCGGGATCGGGACGTTTGCCATGGCCGAGCGCGGCTACCGCGCCGACGCCGCCTACGTCCTGGAACCGACGCGGCTGTGCCTCATCCCGGCGCAGGCCGGGGCGCTCTCGTTCCGGCTGCGCATCCGCGGACGCTCGGCCCACGCGTCGATTCGCTACGAAGGCATCAGTGCGATCGAGAAATTCGAGTTGCTCGAGGCGCGGCTTCGACAACTGGAGAGATCGCTCAATCAGGAGCCCCATCCATTGTTCGCGAAATACCCGATTGCCTACCCCTTGAGCATCGGAAAGCTCCGGGCCGGCTCGTGGTCGTCGACCGTTCCCGACGAATTGGAGTGCGAGGGCCGCGTCGGCGTTCCGGTTGGCATGGCCTCCGGCGAGGTCCGCCGCCAGTTTGCCGCGGCGATTTCCGACGTCGCCCAGCGGGACGCCTGGCTGGCGGAGCATCCGCCCCAGCTCGAGTGGTACGGGGGGCAGTTCGATGCGGTCGAGGTCGATCTTGATCTGCCGGCCTTTGCCGGACTCAAGGCGGCCCACGCCGAGGAGTTCGGCGTAGAGCCCGAGCAGGACGGCGCCCCCTACGGCTCCGACATGCGCTTGCTGGTCCACGAAGCGGAAACGCCGGCCATCCTCTACGGCCCCGGGGACATCCGGCAAGCCCATGCGACCGATGAATGGATCGCCGTCGACGAGATTGTCCGGGCCGCCCGCGTCGTTACCGCGGCTGCAGCCCGATACCTCGCAACCTGACCTCTTTGCCCGCCTGACGCAAGAGCCCGGTCATCCAGGCCTCGGCCAGCGTGAAGGCGAGGCGGCGCGCGGCACCTTCTGCCGCAGCTCCCTCGTCGCCCAAGGTTTTCCGGGCCAGGTCGAGGGCGCTGTCCCGTTCCGGTCCGTCCAGCCGCACCAGCTCGCCGGCAACCGCATCCAGAACGTCGGACTTGTGCAGGACCCGCAAGACGTCCAGCGCCAACACGCTGGTAGTGCCCTCCCAGATGGGCAGCACCTGGGCATCCCGCAGCATGCGGGGTAATCCGGTGTCCTCCATGTAGCCCTGCCCGCCGAAGCATTCGATCGCCTCCGAAGCCACGGCCACGGCCTGCTTCGCGGTGTAGAGCTTGGCGAGGGTAATCCCGACCCGGAACAGCGCCGCCTCGGCGGCGTCTGCCGCGCCCGCCTCGATCCTGCCAAGCAGCTGCGCCATCCGCATCGTGAGGTAGAGGGCGCCATCCGCTTCGTGGGCGATTTGAGCCAGCACTTCTCGGTGCAGCGGATGATCCTCGAGCTTCCGGCCGAACGCCTCACGCTGGGCCGCATAGGCCGTAGCCAGCATCAGCGCGCGACGCATCGTCGCCGCCGCCGTGATCGCGTTGTGCAGCCGCGTGACGTTCAGCATCGCCGTCATCTGGGCGAAGCCGCGATCGGCCTCGCCGACCACTTCGGCATGGGCGCCTTCGAGCGTCACCTCGCCGGTGGCCATCGCGCGGGTGCCCAGTTTGTCCTTGAGCCGATCGATGCGGTAGCTGTTGTGGCGGCCGTCAGGGCCCTCACGGCGCACCAGAAAGAGGGCGAGCCCGCGCGTTCCCGGCGGCGCGCCCTCGGGTCGAGCCAACGTGAGCGCCACCTCGCAGCCAATGTTCGAGCAGAAGAATTTCTGACCGAACAGGCGCCACTGCTCGCCATCGCGTTTCGCGACGACGGCGTTTCGTCCGACGTCGGAGCCGCCGTGCCGTTCCGTCATCCACTGGCCCGAGGTCCAGGCCTGGTCCGGATCACGGGTGACGAGGTGGCGCAGCACATCGTGCGGCCCTTCGCCGCCGGCGTCCGCCAGCACGCGCGCAGCGCCATCAGTCATGGCGACGGGACACAGGTAGGTTGCGGTCGACGGCGCGAACAGGTAGCAGAGGGCGGCCTGCACGAGGCGGGCTTGCGCGCCAACCCGCCGACGAGTTTCCGCTTCGTATGGCAGGGCAACCAATCCATACTGCGCCGCGGCGGCGCCCAGCTGGCGCCAGGCGTCCGGATACATCACCTCGTCGACACGATGGCCCCACCCGTCGAAGGACCGCAAGGTTGCCGGTTGACGTTCACAGGCGTCGCCCCAGGTCTGCAACTCGTTGACCGCCGCCCGGCCCATCTCGCGGAGCATGGGTTCGGCCCATGTCAGTGTCTCGGCTCCCAACCACGCCGCGAGAAGTCCTCGCAACGGTTCATCGGCATGCCACGTGTTGTCGGGCAGCAACGCGGGCGCGGATGCGTCGGCAATGCTCATTTCACGGCGAGGATACACGTAGACTTGACCGCTGTGGCCACGCCGGTTTTCGGTTCGTCTGTGCGCCGCGTCGAAGATCCACATCTGATTCGCGGCGCAGGGCGTTACGTCGACGACCTGCAGCCGGCCGGATGTTTGCACGCCGTGTTCCTCCGAAGTCATCTCGCGCACGCGGCCATCGGTCGGATCGATCTGAGTGCGGCGCGCAAGGCCCCGGGCGTCGTGGCCGTCTGGTCCGCCGGTGACCTTGTCGACCTGAAGCCACTCGAGATCGAAGAGGCGGTTGACGGGATGCCACGCCCGGAGCGTCGCGTGCTCAGCAGCGGCCGGGTGCGGCACGTTGGTGAGGCCATCGCGATGTTGGTCGCCGCATCACTCGCTGAAGCGCGCGATGCGCTGGAGCTCATCGAGCTGGACCTCGAGCCGTTGCCGGCCGTGACCGACATGGAGCGCGCGCTGCAGGAGGATGCGCCCCTCCTCTATCCGGAGCTTCGTACCAACGTCGCCTTCCGCAAAGGCTTGCGTCGCGGCCCGCTCAAACGCTCCTTCGATCGTGCCGATGTGGTGGTGCGGGAGCGTCTTACGAATCAACGGTTGATCCCTTCGGCCCTCGAGCCACGGGGCGCGATTGCGTGGGTGGACGAGGGGCGCCTGACGATGCAGGTTTCGTCACAATCCACCTACGGCGTGCGCGAGACGATCGCCAACAGCCTCGGGCTCAGTGAGGACGACGTCCATGTCATCGTCGAGGATGTCGGCGGCGGTTTCGGCAGCAAGGGGGGATGCCTGGGCGAGGAGATCGCCGTGGCGGAGGCCGCCCGGCGGCTCAACCGTCCGGTCAAGTGGATCGAGGAACGCTGGGAGAACTGTGCCGTCACCTGGCACGGGCGCGGTCAGGTGCAAGAGGTGGAGCTCGCCGCCCAGCGGGACGGCACGGTACTGGCCATCCGCTCTCGGATCCTCGCCGATATGGGTGGCCACCTCGAGCCATACAGCGCGTTTGTTCCTACCATCACCCCGGACCTGCAGACCGGGTGTTACCGGATCCCGGCGTCGCAGAGCACCGTGCTGGGTGTCTACACCAACAAGACGCCGACCGGCCCGTACCGCGGCGCCGGCCGCCCGGAGGCGGCCTTTTTGATCGAGCGGATGATGGACCGGCTCGGCGGTGAGCTGGGCATGGACCCGGTCGAGCTGCGCTTACACAACTTCATCGGCCCCTCCGAATTTCCCTACACCAACCCAGGGAAGCTGACCTACGACAGTGGCGATTACGCCGCAGCGCTTCGGCGCCTGGTCGAGTTGGCCGGTTACCGGCTACTGCGCGAGACGCAGGCGAAGGCGCGGGACGAGGGGCGGTTGCAGGGGATCGGCCTCGCGACCTACGTCGAGATTGCCGCCGGGTCGCCCGCCGACCAGGCCACCGCGCGGCTCGAGTCTGATGGGACGATCACCGTCGTCACCGGCTCGACCCCGCACGGCCAGGGGCATCAGACCACCTGGGCCCAGATCGCAGCGGACCAGTTCGGCGTCTCAGTCGATCAGATCAGGGTCGTCTACGGGGACAGCGACCTCCCCGCCTACGCGGTCGGCACCTTCGGCAGTCGGAGCGCTGCCGTCTCGGGCGCAGCAGTTCACCAAACGGTGGCCGCGCTGACGACTCAGCTCCGATCGCTGGCGGCGGCCGCCTTCGAGGCCGGCGTTGCCGACATCGTCCTCGAGGCGGGACGCCTGCAGGTTCGCGGGGTGCCGGCGCGGGCGATGTCGCTCGAAGAGCTCGCCACCTGGGCGATCCGGGCGGGCCGCCACAAGGAGCTCTCGGCCGAGCGGGAGTTTGATCCGCCGGGCGAGGTCTTTCCCTTTGGCGCCCACCTCGCGCACGTCGAGGTCGACCGGGAGACCGGGGCCGTCAAGGTGCTCCGCTACGTCGCGGTGGACGACTGCGGCCCGGTGATCAACCCGATGATCGTCGACGGCCAGGTGCATGGGGCGATCGCGCAGGGTCTCGCGCAGGCGCTCTACGAAGGCGCGGTTTACGACGAGGAGGGCCAGCTGCTGACCGGCAACCTGACCACCTACCTGCTGCCCACCGCCGCCGACCTGCCGATGTTCGAAACCGACCGAACCGTCACGCCGAGCCCCAATAACCCGATGGGCGTCAAAGGCATCGGGGAAGGCGGGACGACCGGGTCGACGCCGGCGGTCGCGAACGCCGTGATGGACGCCTTGCGCCCGCTCGGCATTCATCAGCTCGAGATGCCGCTCTCGCCGTTTCGAATCTGGTCGGCGATCCAAGCGCGCTCGTAACCCCCGACCCTCCCCCGCGGGGGGAGCCAGATTCCCCGGACCCCACGCAGGCGAGCTTCCCTAGATCATCTGGCCAGTGACTGCGACTGGCTGAACCTTGAAGGTGACCCGGTGTTCGTCGGGTTCCAGCTCACGGAATGTCTTTCCGGTATAACGATGGGCCAGGCGGTCGATGAACTCGTGAGCGGGGTCCGGGATCATGCTGACGAGCCGGCCCCGGATCTGCGCATAGCGATCCGGCGTCTTCGGATCGACGAGAAGCATGGTGACGTCGCGGTCCCGTTGGAGATTCTTGGGCCAGGTGCGGCTGGTGTTGCTGTTGAGCCAGATGTAGCCGTCTTTCAGCTCGAACCACACCGGATTCAGTTGGACCGAACCATCGGTCCGCTTGGTCGCAATCGTGACCAGGATCGGCAGCGCCGCCAGCTTCTGGACCGCCGCGGTCAGCGCCGGCGCCTTCTTAACCCCAGCCATCGATGGCGCCGGTGACGCGGAGCGGCTCGATCTGGATCTTGATTCTCCCGGTCCGGGGGTTTTGATAGTCGCGCCCAAAGTAGCGGTGCGAGAGATGGTTGATGTGCTCGCCACCTGGATCCTCGGCCCAGTCGATCATCCGGCCTTCGACTTGCGCCCAGCGAAACATTTGCTTGGGGTCGATCAGGAGCAGCGTGATGCGTGGGTCGCGCTGCAGATGCTTGAACCAGCCGCGAGTCGTCCCGCCATTGATCCAGAACGATCCGTCCTTGAACTCGAACCACACGGGCACCACTTCGACGCTGCCGTCCTTGCGGTTGGTCCCGATGATGGCCGGGAACACCTCCTGGGTGAAGTCCTGCATCTTCTTGCTGAGCTGAATTGCCATTAGACGACCTCCCATTTGAAGAGACGGGTGGCGAGCACGACCGCGATCGCGAGCCAGACGAAGATGCCGAGCAGATCGGCGCGTATCGCCCAGAGCGAGGCGCCGCCGATGCTGATGCTGCGCAGCGCGTCAGAGACGTAAGTCAACGGCGAATATTGCGTGATCGCCTGCAGCCATTCCGGCATGTTCGAGCGGGAGAAGAAGATGCCGGAAAGGAACATCAGCGGTAGCGAAACCAGGTTGGCGATCGGCGCCGCCGTCTCCTCACTCTTGGAGGCACCTGAGATCGCCAGGCCCATGGCGAGGAAGATGCCGCCCCCGATGATGCCGACGATCAGCAGGTAGAGCAGGTTCCCCGCGAAGTGGAAGTGAAAGAGGAAGAGGCCCACTGCGAGCAGGACCACGATCTGCAGCGCGACCGTCGTCAGCCTGGTGACCAGCTGGGAGAAGAAGAAATCGCGAACCCGCATCGGCGTGGCCATCAGGCGCCGGAGGATGCCGCGCTGCTTCCACTGGACGAAGGTGAACACCACGCCGAACAAGCCCGTCTGCATGATCGATAGGGCGATCATCCCCGGCACCAGGAAGTCGACGTAGGTCAGGTTGCGACTCTGCACGGGCTTGGTGTCCAGCGTCAACGCCGGCGAGATGCCGGCGAACGCGAACGACGCGCGATCGACGAACTGGTTCATGATCGCGATCGCGACCTGCGAATTCTGAGGGTTGCCCTGATTGTAATAGGCCGTGATCGCCGTCGACCCCTGGCCGATCGATGCAGGAAGCACGGCCACCAGATCCCGGTTCCCCTGTTGCAACTCGTGCTTTTCGCCGTCGAGGCTGCCTGTGTGCAGCTTGACGGCCTTGATCCCCTGAAGGCTGCTCAGGATTCTGCCGCTGACCTGGTTGTGCGCCTGGTCGACGATGCCGATATTGACACTGGGTGTGCTGTTCCCGAAGTTGATCAGGCCGAAGATGCCCATGATCATCAGCGGCACCAGCAGGCTGAAGAAGATCGCCCCGCGGTTGCGGAAATAGGCCTTCAGCGAAGACCAGGTCAGCATGACGAACGGGTTGCGTCTCACGTCAGCTTTCGCGTAGTCCGTGCCCGGTCATGTCGAGGAAGACGTCCTCGAGGTTCGCCGACCGTTCCACCCGTTCACCCCGGAACCCCTTGTCGAGCAGCCGCTGGATCAAGCTATCGGGCGGCTCCATCGCCAGGATCTTCCCATGGTCCATGATCGCGACCCGGTCGCAGAGGGTCTCGGCCTCGTCCATGTAGTGGGTGGTCAAGACGATGGTCCGCCCCTCCGCCCGAATCGAGTTCGCCAGCTCCCACAGGTTGCGTCGGGCTTGCGGATCGAGCCCGGTGGTCGGCTCGTCGAGAAAGAGGATCTGCGGCTCGTTGACGAGCGCGGTCGCGATGCTGAAGCGCTGTTTCTGACCGCCCGACAGCTTGCCCACCGTCGAGTGCGCCTTCTCGGCAAGGTCCACCTTCTTGAGGAGTCCCATGGCGTCGACCGTCCGCTTGTAGAGGGCGGCGAACATGTCGAGCAGCTCCAGCAGGCTCAGGCCATCGAAGAAGGCCGACGATTGGAGCTGCACGCCGATCAGGCTCTTGACTTTCTGCGGGTCCTTCCGGACATCGATGCCGGCCACGAATGCCCGACCCTCGTCTGCATCCCGCAGACCCTCCAGGATCTCGACCGTGGTGGTCTTGCCGGCGCCGTTCGGGCCCAACAGGCCGAAGATCTCTCGCTCCTCGACGCGAAACGAGATGCCGTCGACCGCGACCAGGCTGCCGTATCGCTTGCGCAATCCGTCGACCAGGATCGCAAAGCCCTGCGTATCAGCGGCGAGATCGGCCTGGCCGGGTCGAGTGACTACGCTCATGCCGAAGCCATTATCGCCGCTGCCGCTGTTTTCACTCAGCTGTCAGATCGCAGTCGCACCGAGCGCGCGTGCCACGGGAGAACCTCGAGGCGTGCCAGCACATCCGTGACTGCGGCGATGCTTTCGATGCCGCCGGCATCGACCGTCTCCACCTGCATGGGGCGCCCGAAGTCGCCCACGCCGAGGGCGCCGAAGCTACGAGCGGCCCCACCGGTCGGAAGGACATGGTTGGCGCCGGTGGCGTAGTCACCCGCGGCCGGCGGCGCGTAGGGACCGAGGAAGACCGAACCGGCGGCGGCGAGGTGCGGCAGCCAGCGCTCCGGATCGCGACAGGCGAGCGTCAGGTGTTCAGGGGCGAAGTCATTCGCGAAGGCGATCGCGTCGGCCATGGCAGGGCAGTAAAACCCCCGCACCTGTCCGTCCGGGATGTCCTTCAGCGCCGCCACGTCGGCCTCGGCGGTCGTCACCAGCAACGCGATGGCATCAGGCGAGTGCTCCGCCTGCGCACGAAGGTCGGCGGCCAGCCATTCGGCGTTGGCAGAGCCATCGCTGATCACCACCACTTCCGACGGGCCGGCCGGCATGTCGATCGCGACCTCGCCAACCAGCTGCAACTTGGCCGCCGTGACGTAGGCATTGCCCGGGCCGAAGATCTTGTCGACCCGGCGGATGCTTTCCGTCCCGAACGCCAGCGCCGCGATCGCCTGGGCGCCGCCCATGGCATGGACCTCGGTGACGCCGGATAGGGCGGCGGCCGCCAGGATGGCGGGTGCGACCTGCCCATCGCGCTGCGGCGGCGAGCAGAGGACGATCTGCTTACAGCCGGCAATCCGCGCAGGAATCGCCATCATCAGCACCGACGACGGATAGACCGTGCGACCACCGGGCACATAAAGGCCGACGCGCGTGAAGGCTCGCCACTCGCGCCATACCCGAACACCGGGGGCGACGCTCACGCCTTCCTCATGAAACTGCTGAGCCCGGTGAACCGCCTCAATCCGGCGGACCATTTCCGCCAGCGCTTCGCGAACGTCGCCATCGAGCCCGTCGAGCGCCCGCTGCCACGCATCTTTTGGGACGCTGCTGATTGTCAACCGAACGCCGTCGTAGCGCTCGGTCAAGTCCCGGAGCGCGCGGTCCCCGCCGTCCCGGACGGCCCCAAGAATCCCGCTGACCTGGTCCTGGACCTCGGTGGTCACCGGCCGCCGGCTTACCAGTTGCCGGTAGGCCGCGCTCCCTCGAGCCGGAAGCCGAAACAGCTCGCTCATGACCCCAGCGTTTTCTCGAAGATCACGATCACGTCGGCGGGCACGAAGCCGAGCGCCTGATTGATGGCGAGCATGCCGGCGTTATCCGCTCGGTTGTCCGTGTGGACGTAGGGGATCCCCCGTTGCGCGGCGTACCGGGTCACCAGCATCTTCAAGACCCGGGCGATCCCGCGCCGCCGATGGCTGGCCAGCACGCCCGTATCGCCGACCTCGGCGTCGCCGTCCGGACGGCGCAGGAGGTAACTCAAGCCGACGATGTGCTCGCCCTCCCTGGCAACGAAGAAGCCATCAAGGAGGACCGATGGGCGTTCGAAGATGTTCCGGAGGAATATCGCCATAGGAGGATCCTGCCATTCGACGTGGGGCTCACGCGGCATGTCGCGCCAGATCGTCATGTTGCACCGATACAGCTCCTGACGAGTCCGCTCCCCATCGACGGCTGGCAGAGCGTTTGTCTCGATGCCGGAACCCGTCAGACGGCGCCGAAGTCCGTCCAGCGCGCTGAGGTCGACCCTCCCGGGATTCTGGCGCGAGGTCTGGTAACGTTCCAACTCCTTGAAACCGCGGTTTTGGAGCAGCGGAAGCGCCGTCGCGAGCCCGCGCTCGCGCGACTCAGTTTCTAACCACCTGACCTTCGCCGTCGCGGCGAAGCGCTCGACCTCATCGGCGAGGCGGCCGCCCAGCCCCAGCCGTCGATACGCCGGGACCACGGCAACGAATCCGTCGGCGCGATCGGTCCACGTGGCCCCATCCTCACCGAGCGCCGCCTCTGCCATTCCCGCGAACGCGCCATCAGACGTCCACGCGCCGAGCCTCAGAATCGGCTGATCCACCGGCCGCAAGGTGTCCTCGAAGAGAAACTCTTTGACGTCCGTTTGCCAGTGTCTGGACTGGTTGGAGAGATCGAGCCAGGGCTGCAGGTCCTGGGTCTCAAGTGGACGAATCGAGAAAGCCGTACTCGTGCTGGCCATGCGGGCGCGGAAAGTGTACAGGCGGCGGTCGCTAAACCGCCGCCCGTATGATGCCGGATGATCTAAACGTCTTGAGTTGATTGAGCGCTCAGGGGGTCAACGTTTGACCCAGCGAGAGGTTTACGCGGTAACCGATCCCAACGCTTCTTCGAGGATGTCGAGACCACGGTCCAGCTCTTGCTCGCTGACGACCAGTGGAAACAAGAGGCGGATGACATTGTCGTAAAGGCCGGCCTTGAGCAGCACCAGGCCGTGCGCATGGCAGTAGCGCAAGACCTCGTTGGTCAGGGCACCGGCCGGTTCGCGGCTCACACGGTCCACGACCAATTCCATCGCGACCATGGCGCCCAGCCCGCGGACGTCACCAATCTGTGGGTGACGATCCCTCCAACCCCGCATGCGGGCCAGCGCCCGATCACCAAGCCGCTTGCCGCGTTGCGGAAGCCCCTCCTCGATCATCACATCGATGACGGCCAGCGCCGCCGCGCAGGCGACTGGATTGCCGCCAAACGTCCCGCCCAGACCGCCGGGGTTGGTGGCGTCCATCAGCTCGCTGCGTCCGACGACGGCCGCCAGCGGCAACCCGCCGCCGAGCGACTTCGCCAGGACGATCAGGTCGGGCTCGATGCCGGAATGTTCGACCGCAAACATCCTTCCGGTCCGGCCGAACCCGGTCTGCACCTCGTCGGCGATGAGCGGGATCTGGTACTCGGTGCAGAGCGTTCGCAGCCCCGGAAGGAAATCCGGCGGCGGGACGACGAAACCGCCCTCGCCCTGCACCGGCTCGACGAGGATGCCGGCGACCCGCTCCACGGCCACCGTCGTCTTGAAGAGCTGGCGCACCGCCTCCACGCAGGCGCCGCCCAAGCTTTCCGCGGCCATCCCTGCTGGGCGCCGATACTCATACGGATACGGAACCTGATAGACCTCCGGCGCCCAGGGCCCGAAGTTCTGCCGGTACGGCGCCACCTTCCCGGTCAACGTCATCGACATCAGGGTGCGGCCGTGAAAGGAGTTGTGAAAGCTGATGATGGCCGGGCGGCCGGTCGCCTGGCGAACGACCTTGACCGCGTTCTCCACGGCTTCGGCGCCGCTGTTGACCAGCAGAGCTTTCTTCGGATAGGCGCCGGGCGTGATCTCGCAGAGCCGCCGAGCCAGGCGGACGTAGACCTCCGGCATCATCACGGGCCCGCCGGAGTGGACCAACCGCTCGGCTTGCTCGCGGATCGCCTTGACCACCCTGGGGTGGCCATGGCCGACGTTCATCACACTGATGCCCGTGGCGAAGTCGATGTACAGGTTCCCGTCGACGTCCGTCAGGGTGGCACCGCTCCCCGAGGTGGCAAAGACCGGCATCGTGGACGACATGCCGCGCGGCAGGTACCGATCCCGCTCTGCCTGAAGCTCGCGCGATCGTGGCCCGGGCCACTCCCCCATCGGGATATCCTAAGGGTCGCGGCGACGTCTCGCGGAAGTCGGGGTCGCGGGATTTCCCGCGTGTAGGAGGGTGGTCAGACAGATGGCAACGGCAGTCAAACGGCGCGAGATGTTCATCGGCGGCGAGTGGGTACAGGGCTCCGGCAGCGAGGGACAGAGGATCGTCAACCCGGCGACCGGCGATACGATCGCGGAAGTGCCCAAGGGCACCGAGGCCGATGTCGACCGTGCCGTCAAAGCGGCCCGCAAGGCTTATACGGAATGGTTCGAGACCGTGCCCAAAGAGCGCAGCGAGATGCTGCTCAAGCTGGCCGAGGCCGTCAACGCCGACGCCGAGGAGCTGGCCAACCTGGAATCGGCCAACGTCGGCAAACCGCGGGCGCTGTTCCTGTCGGATGAGCTGCCCCCCTGTGTCGACAACCTCCGGTTCTTCGCCGGGGCGGCGCGCCTGCTCGAGGGTAAAGCCGCCGGCGAGTACATGCGCGGGTACACGAGCATGATCCGGCGCGAGCCGATCGGGGTGGTCGGCTCGATCGCGCCCTGGAACTATCCATTGATGATGGCGATCTGGAAAATTGCTCCGGCCCTCGCCGCCGGCAACTGCGTCGTGCTCAAGCCATCCGAGTGGACGCCGCTAACGGCGCTGCGGCTTGCGGAGCTCTCGGCTGACATTTTCCCACCGGGCGTCTTCAACGTGATCACCGGCGACGGCGAGCCCGTAGGTGCCGGCATCGTCCGCCACCCCGGCGTCGACATGGTGTCACTCACCGGTGACGTCGCCACCGGCAAGGAAGTCGCAAAGGCCGCCTCGCAGACCCTGAAGCGCGTCCATCTCGAACTCGGCGGCAAGGCGCCCGTGATCGTCTTCGACGACGCCAACCTGGAGGCGGTCAACACCTGGGTCAAGATCGCCGGCTTCTTCAACTCGGGCCAGGACTGCACCGCGGCCACCCGCGTCATCGCCGGACCAAAGATCTACGACAACTTACTGTCCACGCTGACCAAGAGCGTCCAGGCGGTGAAGGTCGGCAACCCGCTCGAGGAAGGCATCGAGATGGGACCGATGGTCGCGAAGGAGCAGCTCGAGCGCGTGGAAGGGTTCGTCGACCGCGCCCGCGAACGCGGCGCGAAGGTGCTCGTCGGCGGCGCGCCAATCCCTGGGCGTGGCTACTTTTACCAGCCGAGCCTGGTAACAGACGTCAGGCAGGACTCGGAGATCGTACAGAAAGAGGTCTTCGGGCCCGTCGTCACCGTCCAGCGCTTCAAGGACGACAACGAGGCGATCGCCTGGGCGAACGACGTCAACTACGGACTGGCCGCCTCAGTCTGGACGCGGGACATCGGTCGTGCGATGAACGCCGCCCGCCGGCTGCAGTTCGGAACCGTCTGGATCAACACCCACATCCCGCTGGTCAGCGAGATGCCGCACGGCGGCTACAAGCAGAGCGGCTACGGCAAAGACCTGTCCGTGTACTCACTCGAGGAGTACACCAACATCAAGCACGTCATGACCGCCATCGACTAGTCAGCCAGCTGTCGCCGCCTGGGACTCCGTGTCATCCAGCGCGGACGTTACGGCGTCGTCCAGCGCCTGCAAGGCGCGACGAACGTCCCCCACGGGAATGCGCAGCGACCGCTCGAGCCGGATTCGCATGACTTCCCAGGCGGCGTTCGTCCGACGGTGCTCCGCGGTCCCATTCATCGTTAGGGACAACTGCTGGGCGCGGCCGTCTCGAGGATGGGGATCCCGGCGGAGGTGCCTCCGACCTTCCATGGCACGCAGGTAATCGAGCAACGTCGTGAGTGGCATGCCCATCCGGCGTGCCATCTCGGTCGCGGTCAAGGGGCCTTGCTCAAAGAGGAGGCTGTAGACGGCGTACTCGTCGGCCCCCAGTGCCACGTGCGCCAGCGCCAATGACAGCAGCCTGCGCACGCGCTGATTGAGTACGAACAGATCGAACAGCAGCGAGATGTTCCGACCGGGCTGTTTCATGCCGCCAGAATAAACCACGGACCCGTGGCATATAGCACGGATCCGTGTTATCTTGGCGTCGGCATCGATGAAAGGGATGGGCGGCGCCCTGGCCGTATTCGCAGTCGTCAGCGGCTGCACGTCGACGACGGCGACGGCGATACCGACGCCCAGCCCGGCGGCCACGGCGCTGCCGGCGAACTTCGAACGCTACGTCGGTGCCTACCGGACAACCGGGGGGGTGATCTTCGTGATCAACGGACACGGGCACCTGCTCAATCTGCGAGACAGCGCCTTCCGGCAGCTCTACCCCACCGCGACGCCTGATCGCCTGATAACCGGCCGCATGTTCGCTGTCCCTTCGCCAAAGGCGGCCGATGTCAGCTTCCATACCGTCGACAATCGCGCCGACCGATTCACGATGAGGCCGGTGGGCCAGCCGGCGGTGATCGCCGACCGACTGCCATTCAAAGAGACGGACGTCCAGGTGCCGGTGAACGGAGCCGTGCTGGCGGCCACGATCACGGAGCCGTTGACCGCAGCGCCCCATCCCGGGATCGTCATCGTCCACGGATCGGGATTCGGGCCACGGGTCGATTACGGGGTCTGGATCGGGCTGTATGCCTCGCTGGGGATGACCGTGCTCGCCTACGACAAGCGAGGCAACGGTCAATCGACGGGCAGCTACCCGGGTGAGTTTCCTACCCAAGACAACCTGAACATCTACGCGGCCGATGCGGCGGCCGCACTGCGCTACCTCGCGTCGTGGCCGGGCGTCGATCCCAGCCGGCTCGGCTTCCATGGCGGCAGCCAGGGCGGGTGGACTGTTCCGCTCGCGATCCAACGCTTCCGGGCACCGGCAGCCTTTGCGTTACTCGCGTCTGCCCCGGCAGTTAGCGTCGATCAACAGGGGTTCTGGGCGAGCATCGCCGAGGGCTCGACGACGGTACCTGCGCTAACGCCGGACCTGGAAGCGCAGCTTCGCGCCGTGCAGCCGTCAACCTATGATCCCGGCCCAATATTGGCCGCGATGCGGCAGCCCGCTCTCTGGTACAACGGCGCGGTCGACCGCACGGTGCCGACCGAGTTCAATGCCGAGATCCTGCGCAGTTTTCATCACGCAAACTGGGACATTGAAATCCTGCCGGGCGTCGACCACGGTCTCTTCGAAAATCCATCCGGCGTTGAGCGGGACGAGCTGAGGGCGACCCGACTCGCGAGCGGCCTTTGGGATCGCATCGCCACCTGGCTCCGCACCAACGCAGGCACGCCAGCGTTGAACTCTAGACCGTGACTTCGATCAGCGGACTGTATTCAACCATGGTGTCGACGTCGGTGCGCTTCCAGTGCCTGGCGACGTCCTCGAGCACCTGGCGGCGCTCCTTGTCGTCGATGATTTCCCGGGCGGTCGCCGGAAGATCGGCCCGCGCGCCGCGTTTGAGGTGGAGCGTGAATTTCGGATTTTTCTCCAGGTTGGCAAGCCAGCCCCGACGCTTTCGCGACGGCTGCCCACTGATGTAGAGCCGGCCGCCGATGTTGTGCAAGACGATTTCGATCCGGCGCTCCTGCCCGCTCTTCCGGCCGGTGGTCGTGATGTCGACGACCGTCAGCGGCCGGGAGAGGGCCTCGCGGACCTTGTCGTCGAGCGGTTGGGGAACTGCCACAGAGCTCTTTATACGGCTATGGGGCCGCGGGCTGCGCTGCGGCATCTTCGATTGGGGCGACCAGGGCGCCCCCGGCCGGCCGTCACCCGGCCGCCACCACCGGGCAGCGTGATCTCGCTGCCCGAGCCTGCCCTCCTCCAGAGGCAGCGGGGAGAAGGGATTAGGGCCGCATTGCGCCGTCGTAGTCCGGAAAGTAGCGCTGAATCACCGAAAGATCGAATTCTTTGAGGATCGACTCTTTCGGCTCGCGCTCGAGAAGGAAGCCAAAGCTATCACGGACCAGTTCCTCAGCCGAGCGTCCGTGTCGCCACCGGTCGAAGTCCTTGCGCGACACGCGAACCACGTGATGGCTCGTGGATCTCGCGTCCGAGACGTCCACCATGCACCGATATCCCTCGGTACCGCCCGCGCAGCGTACTTCGACTGGCACGGACTCTAACCCCCTCTTACGGCCGTGACGTTTGGTGTCTTCGTGCCACAAGGCTGGCAGATAGACCTGGTCCAGATCAAGGATCCGATCGAGCAATACGAGGCGATGACGCGGGTCAGGCCCGGGGACCCGTCCCCGACCAATTGAAGTCATTCCGCGGGTCGCGCAACCGATGGGCATACACTCGACAACGGGATGACCGTCAGCGAGCCAACCGTCTATATCGACTTCCTCTGCCCCTGGGCATACCGGGGGGCGATGTGGCTGGCCGAGGTAGAGAAAGCCGGCCGGATCCGGCCGCAGTTTCGCTTCTTTTCGCTCAGCCAGAACCATGCTGCCCGCGAGGAACCGCCCCAGCCGCCCGCGTGGGAGCGCGACCCGCAGGCCAAAGGGCTGCCCGCGTTCCTGGCGGCGACCGCCGCCCGGGCGCAGGGCGACGATGCGGGTGATCGATTTCGGCTCGCGCTTCAACGCGCGCGGCACGAAGACCACCTCCCCGTCGACCAGCGGGCGACGCACCGGGTCGCCGCTCAGCGCGCCGGCCTTGACGTGGCACGCTGGGAGGCGGATCTGCGGGCCGCGGATTTCGCGACACTCGCCCGCGAGCACGCGGAGGCGGTGCGGCGCGGCGTGTTCGGGGTGCCGACGCTGGTCTGGCCCGAAGGCCGCAGCTACTACCTGAAGATCACGGACCTCATCTCGCCGGACCGGGCGGTGGCCCTCTACGACGCCATCGAAACGGTCCACCGCTTTGGCGAAGTGATCGAAATCAAGACGCCGGAGTCGGAAGGGACCCTGGCCGCCTGAGGCCTAGTCGACCTCGAACATCACGTCGTCGAGATAGCAGTACATCCAGTTCTCGCCTGGCTCGAGTGACTTGACGATCGGATGGCCGGTGGCGTGGAAGTGCTTGGTCGCGTGCTTATTTTTCGACGAGTCGCAACACCCGACGTGGCCGCAGCTCTCGCAGAGCCGCAGGTGCACCCAGGTGTCCCCCATCTTCAAGCACTCCTCGCAGCCCTTCGTCTTCGGCTTCGGGTTCGTGATCAGCTCGAGATGCGTGCAGACCTGTGTCGTCGCCATCGTCTCATGCCTCCTTGCCGGCTATGCCGGGGTCGCCAGCTCGTCGGCAGCTTCAAACTGCCGGTGATACAGTCGCGCGTACAGGCCATTCTGCTTTAGCAGGTCGGCGTGGCGCCCCTGCTCGACCAGCTCACCGTGGTCCATCACGAGGATGAGGTCCGCGGCGAGGATGGTCGAGAGCCGGTGGGCGATGACCAGCGAGGTGCGGCCCTCGAACAGCGGCCGCAACGCCACCTGGATCAGGTGCTCCGACTCTGAGTCGAGGTTGGAGGTCGCCTCATCGAGGATCAGCACCCGTGGATCCTTGAGAATGACCCGGGCGATCGCCACCCGCTGCTTCTCGCCGCCACTCAACCGGTGACCCCGCTCTCCCACCACCGTGTCATAGCCCTCCGGTAGAGACTCGATGAAGTCGTGGATGTAGGCGGCCCTCGCCGCGGCCACCATCTCGGCCTCGGTCGCGTCTGGCTTTGCGTAGAGCAGGTTGTCGCGGATCGAGGCGTGGAAGAGGAAGGTGTCCTGGAATACCATCCCGATCTGCCGACCCAGCGACTCGAGGCTGAGATCGCGAACGTCATGGCCGTCGAGGCGGACCGCACCCAGCTGCGGGTCGTAGAACCGCGGGAGGAGACTGGTCACCGTGCTCTTCCCAGCACCGGTTGGACCGACCAGCGCCGCCAGTTGCCCTGGCTCGATCTTGAAGGAGATATCTTTCAAAGCGGCTCGCACGCTTGTCCCATAGCGGAAAGTCACCTGGTCGAATTGGACCTGGCCCTGAGCCTGCCCGAGCCGGAGCGCACTCGGCCTTTCATCGATCTCGACCGGCAGATCCATGTACTCGAAGATGCGCTGGAAGAGGGCCAGCGAGCCGACGACATTGACCTGTAGATTCGCGAGCGAGCCCACGGGACCATAGAGGCGCCCCAGCAGCACGGTCGCAAAGGTGACGACCGTGCCCAACGACTCCTGGCCGGTCACCACCAGGTAGCCACCCAACAGCCAGAGCACCGCCGGACCAGCCGTGCCGAGGATGCCCATCAGCATGAAGAACCAGCGGCCGATCATCGACTGGCGGATGTTGAGCAGGCGAAGTTCGTCGTTGAGCTTCCGAAACCGGAGGGTCTCCGCGTGCTGCTTGACGAAGGCCTTGACCAGTTGCATCCCGGAAATCCCCAGCGTCTCCTGCATATAGGCCGTCATCTCGGCCAGCTTTCCCTGCGTCGCCTTGCGCGCCTGGAACGTGGCCTTGCCGACCTGGCGGGTCGGCAGGAGGAAGGCGGGCAGCACGACCAGCGCCGCGATCGTGAGCTTCCAGTCAAGCGCGAACATCAGGACAACGGTGCTGGCCAGGATGACCACGTTGTTGACCAGGCTGAAGATGGTGTCGGAGACGACGCTCTGCACCCCGTTGACGTCGTTACTCAGCCGGGACATCACATCGCCCGTCCGGGTGGCGGTGAAGAACGCGATCGACTGCTTGAGGACGCGATCGAACAGCTGATTGCGGAGGTCGAACATAATGCTCTGGCTGATCCGATTGCTGAAGTAGGACTGGGCCACGCCGATCAGCCCACCAAGCAGCGACGATGAGACCAGCACGCCGATCAAGAGCGCGACGAAGCCGAACTGGCCGTGGCGGCCCGTGAGGTAGTTGATCAGCTCGCGAGTCACAAGCGCCGGCACCAGGCCGAGGGCGGCGGCCGCCCCGATGCATGCCAGAACGATGAGCGAAAGGGGCCAGTACGGGATGAAGTAGCTGAAGACGCGCTTGAGTAATGGCCACTCCAGCTTGACTCCCGGTTCCGGCTCGTGAAAGCCGCCGTGCCACCAATACATGCTGGTTAGCCTACCCAGCCGAGGCCGCGTTTGAACGATTCCGCTGGCGTTAGCGTTCGCCGACCGTAACGGCGACGTCCTTGAGCTCGCCGGCACGGACCACCCCGACCCGGTGGGACGACCCGACGTCCAGCCCTCGGAGCTTGCCGAACAGTTCATCCAGATGTCGCACCGGGTCGCCGTCGACGGTCACGATGGTGTCACCCTGCAACAGCCCAGCCTTCCCGCCCGGCCCGTCGGCCTCGACCGTGACGACCAGGAGACCGCTTTCCTGGCCAAGCTGGGTGGCCAGAGCGTCGCTCAGCCTCAGCGGCTGGGCGCCGATGCCGAGATAGGCCCGACGGATCCGGCCATGGGCCCGCAGGCTGTCGGCAACCTTGTTGGCGGCTTCGATCGGAATCGCGCGGCTGACCCCACGCCCGAAGTTCCAGCTGTTGATTCCGATGACGCGGCCATCGGCGTCGATGAGAGGGCCGCCGGAGAACCCGGGCAGGAGCTCGGCCGTGGTCTGGATCAGACGTTCCATCTGGCCGCCCCGCCAGCTCCGAAACGAACCGGACAAGCCGCTGACGATCCCGAAGGTAACCTGCAGGTCGCCCGGCCGGCCGGCGGCGAGCACAAGCTGGCCCGGGCGGACCTCCGCCGTGCCGCCGCGCGATGCTGGCGGTGAGCTGAGCCCCTCGGTTTTCAGCAAGGCAAGATCCGTGCCCGGATCACGGCCGACGATGGCTGCCGTGACCGTGGCCGGTGCGCCGGTCACCTGGATGCCGTCGTCGTTCTCGATCACGTGATCGGCCGTCAGCACAAGGTTCTCGGCCCAAACGATGCCCGTGGCCGGCCCGCCGCGACGGGCATCCACCCGTACGACACTGGGCCCGCAGCGCTCCACCAGGGCGGCGATGTCACGCGAGAGATCCGAGAGGGTCGCCATGCCCTCACGCTATCGCGTGGACGCCTCGGCGGCATCACCCAGACGCCCGGGAGCCGGGTCACCCGTTAGGGCAGGTGTAGCGGTTCGGTGTTGGACCGCGTTCTTAGAGCAGATTCATCGACCAATTCATCTGAGGGAGGACGACATCATGCAAGCCCTAAGGGGAACGCTCGCAACTCGCGGAATTTTGATCGTCATCGGGGCCTTGATCGCGATCGCGGCATCCGCCGTTACCGCCGTGGCGGTCCGGGCCGGTGCCGGCGGCGGATCGACGCCGGCCGCGGTCGGCGCCGGCAGCGTCGCCGGCCCGCGCGACACGGTGACGGTGGTCGGCGAAGGGACCCAGAATGCTACGCCGGATAACGCCCTGCTAAGCCTTGGCGTCTCGGTCAGGCGGGGCACGGCGGGAGACGCGCTGAACGCCGCCAGCGTCGAGATGACGTCATTGCTGAACGCGATCAAAGGCCAGGGCGTCCAGGACGTCGACATCCAGACGACTGGCATTTCGGTCTACCAGGACACGCAGCACGGTTCGATCGGCTATCGCGCAGGGAACTCGGTCGGCGTCAAGATTCACCACATCGCTAACGTCGGTACCGTCGTCGCGGCGGCCCAACACGCGGTCGGTGACGACATCCAGCTGAACGGCATCTCGCTCCAACTCAGCGATAACACGACCCAGCTGAGGCGGGCGCGACAGGCCGCGATGACGGCGGCGGCGGCTCGCGCCAGGGAATGGGCGAACCTCGCCGGGCGTCACCTCGGCAAGGTGCTCTCGGTATCGGAAGTGGTCTCAAACGGGTCGACAGGGTCGCCATGCGGGGGCGGCGGCGGATGCGGCGGCGGGGGCGGCGCGCCGATTCAGGCCGGCCAGATGGGCGTGACGGTCGATGTGGCCGCCGTCTACGAATTGACCGACTAGAGCGCGATCAGGCGAGGTGTGCCCCGACTTCCTCGTGACAGTCGGGGCACTCTTCTTCCGGTCCCGGGGCGTGGCCGGCGTGTTTCGATTCCATCGGAAACTGCGCCGCGCGCCAGGCCGCTAACCCTCCGCGCAGCGCCCACGCCTGCCGTCCCTGCTGCTGGAGGAATTGCGCCACACGGGCGCTGGTGCCTTCCTCGGGTCAGGTGCAGTAGGCGATAATCTCGCGATCGGCCGGAAGGCTCTCGAAGTGCCCCATGATTTCCGCCGCCGGCCGGGCCGCCTCGATACCGCGGATGATCGGCTCCGGCGGGATCCGGATCGCCCCCGGAATGCGATGGCTGACGGCGGGATACACCAGCGAGCTGGTCACGTCCAGCGGGATCGCCTCGCCCGCGTCGAACTTCGCCTTCGCGGCTGCCGGATCGATCCGCGGCGCGATCATCATCGGCGCGGTTCGGGCGGCGCTTCCGGTAGAAGCCAGGGCAGCGCCTCGGCCATCGGTCGCGCCAGCGTGACGTATTGCTCGTGGCTGACGTTGTCCCGGGTCAAGATGCCGAGGGCGGCGCCGAGCATGGCACGTTCGGCCTTGTGCCCCATGTCGCCGTGCTCGGCTTTCCAGGAGACCAACGATGTCCGGCCTTCGGTGAGGTCCAGGATCTGCTTGCGCGCGTCATCCCAGGTCGCACCACGGTTCGTCCGCTCGAGGGCGTGGATGGCGGCACGCTCGGCGTCGTGGAAGCGCTGCCGGGCGGCCGGGTCTTCGTGGCGGTCCCAGCCCCAGGCGGCACGCTCGATACCCGCGGGCGACAGCACGCGCGCATCGCGCAGCAATCGCTCGAGCCCCTGCTCGTTCTCCCGATAGCCGTACCCTTCAGCGTCCACTGCCATCGCTAAACCAGGATCCAGCCTAACCCAATCGCCCTGGCCACGGCTTCAGCGCGCGAGCGCGCATTCAGCTTGCCCAGCACCGCCCCCGCGTGGAACTTCACGGTGTGCTCGCTGATCTGCAGCCGCCGGGCGATTTGTCGATTCGTCAGGCCGCGCGCCATCAGCTGCAGCACTTCCTGCTCGCGAGGGGTGAGTGTCTCTGTCGGTGCATTGACAGCAAGATCGACCCGCTCCTCTTGAGGCAGCAGCGTGGCTAGCTCCTGCCGCGGGATCGCCGCCAGTCCACGGGCGGAGGCCAGCAAGGCCGCTGCCAGGGTCTCTGGATCGACGGCGACGGGCAACAGGGCGGAGGCACCGAAGGCGAGCGCCTGCGCCAGCGCTCCCTGGTCGGTCGCCAGGGCCACGATCGGCAAACCGGGCTGGGACGAGGCCAGGCGAGCGATCTGGTCGAGCTCTTCGACCTCGCCGTCCCCGGCGTCGAGGAGCACGACGTTGGGCAGCAGTTGCCCGGCGAGCGAGGCCGCCTCCGCCGCGCTGGCCGAACCGACCATCTTCATGCGAGCCATTCCCTCGAGCAGCGCCGCCAGCCCGCCACGGGCTAGCGGATTGGCCGAGACGATCAGCACCCGAAGGTCGGGCGTGCTCATGGTTTCGTCCAAGGATAGGCTGGGGCGTCGTCGGCCAGCCAATCTCGAGTTAGAAACAGCCAGAAGGCCAGACCGGCATACCGCCCATACGGCTTGAATCGGCGCGTGATGGTCCGGTCGCTGAGGGGCCGCTTCTTCCTGAGCAAGCGAGCGTACTTCGGTCGCGTCCAGGAATCGAGGATGAGCTGGGCATATCGGCCCAGCATCAACATGATGTGCGCTGCCGCGTAGGGGCCAACGCCGGGCAACGCCTGCAGTTGCGCGGCCACCTCCTCGTCCGGCAGTTCCTCGCGCGACCGTCGCGCCAGGTTCTCGAGGTCGACACGCCCAGACGCGACATCTTTGGCCAGCGCCTTCAGGTAAGAACCCCGATAGCCGGCGCCCGCAACCCTCTTATAGAAGTCGTCGGGCGCAGCGGCCATCGCCTCGGGGGTCGGAAAGGCGCGACCGTACGGACCAGTGGGCGGCGCACCCAGCGCCTTCTCGCCCAGGTGCTCCACCAGGGCGTTGACCATCCTGGTTGTTCCGCCCCACGAGGTATTCGTGGTGCAGATCGTCTTGACGACATCCTCGAACACGGTGGGGCTGCGAACCATCCGTCCGGCTCCGCTGACAACCCAGGCCAGGTCCGGATCCGCGGCCGCCACCGCGTAGAAGGGGGTCAGGTCGAGGTCCAGGCTCAGGATGTGCCGAACCTGCGCCATGATAGCGGCGCCGATCTTGGGAGTCGGCGGTCGACCGCAGACCTCGATAACGCCGTGTCGGGGAGCGGCCTGGGAAATCAACAGGGTCCGGGCGCTGAGCCCGGTCAGCGGAACGGTGATTTCAAGAGTCCACGCCGTCTCGTCGAGTCGCATCGGGGGCAGGGCCGCGATCCCGTGCGATAGGAACGCGCGTCGGAGGTCGACGACCTCGCCCGCCGGACCGACCAGCGGAAACTCGGCGCGCCACGACGGGCTCACCGCGGAATCGGCCTGGTCCAGCTTTGCTTTTCGCCGACGGCTCGAAAGCCCAGGCGCTGGTAATAGGCCGGCAGCCAGGAGTCGCGCGTGCACTGGAGAGTCAAGCGATCACAGCCCACTGCGCGTCCCTCGGCGCTCATGGCGAGCGTGAGGGCGGCGCCCGCCCCACGGCGACGCGCCGACGGGTGCGTATAGAGCCCATGAAGGTAGGCGCTCGCGCCATGCTGGAAGAGCCCCACGTGCGCGACGATTTGCTGACCGTCATCGGCGAGATAGAAATGGTGCGGGGTGTTGGCCGCCCGCCAGCGATAGAGCGCGATCAGCTGCGACCTCATCGGCTTGGTCCACCCATGCTCCGCGGTGTCCGCATGGATCAGCGCTTCGAAAGCCGCCCATGCCTTCTCGGTTCTAACTGGAAGGGTGGTGTACCGCCCACCGTGACCCTCCTCCTCAGAGACCTGGATCATCGCAACTCGCGTCTCGCTGCTGTACCCTGCGGCGATCAGCCGGGGATTCAGCGAGGCAATCGTGGCGGGGTCGCGGCTGCTGGCCCGGAACGTGGTCGCCCCGGGGAGCTCCTCCCGCACCACGCGCTCCAGGTCGGCGGCGTCCCAGTCCGGCGCCACCAGGTCTTCGATGCCGTTCAGGAAGAACAGGTCGGGATACGTCCGATTCCAGACGATGTCTCCAAAGGGCCGGCGGACGCGCTCCTCCCCGGCTCGACCCTGAGCCGCGGCCGCGCCGAAGACCTCGTCGGCCAGCGCCTCGAGCTGAACGCTCAGCCGCCCCCACCTCGACCCTCGCGCGCACGCGGGGGAGGGAGTGATCGCAGGTACTCGAGCGCTGCCAGGTAACCCTCGAAGCCCAGTCCGGAGATCACGCCTTTCGCCGCGGCGGCGGTGACCATACGGTGCCGCTCCGGCTCGCGGTTAAAGACGTTCGAGATATGGACCTCGACGACCGGCTTGCCGGCGCCGCGCAACGCATCGGCGAGCGCCAGGCTGGAATGCGAGAAGGCCCCGGGATTGATGATGATGGCATCGCACGGCTCCGTCTCGATCCAGTCGATGAGCTGGCCCTCGTGATTCGACTGCCGGAAGCGAAGCTCCATGCCGAGCTCTTTGGCGCGGCTGGTGAGCACCTTTTCAAGATCGGCGAGGGTTTTCGTCCCGTAAACCTCGGGCTCGCGGTGGCCGAGCGTGCCGAGGTTGGGTCCGTTGAGCACCAGGATGTTCATTCGGGAAGCACCTCGGCCAATGCGGCTCGCACGATCGATGGATCGACCCGCTGGCAGCAGTCGGCCCGGCCAATCTCATTGAGGAGGACCCAGCGCGGCTCGCCCGATCGGGATTTCTTGTCGTGGCGCATCGCGTCGATCAGCTTCGCATGAGAGACGGCCGGCCGGTCGGCGAGCAGACCCGCATCGCGCAGAAGCGCGTGCTGCGCCGCCACGCTCTCCGGCGCACAAGCACCGGCCAGCAGGCTGATCCGTGCCGCCGTCTCCATCCCCCACGCCACCGCCTCGCCATGTCGCAGCCGGCCGAAGCCGCAGACGCGTTCCAGGGCATGACCGACGGTGTGCCCGTAGTTGAGGATCGCCCGCTCGCCCGTCTCCTGTGGATCGCAGGCGACGATGGCGGCCTTGATCGCGATGGCGCGCCCCACCGCCTCGCGAACGGCGGACGAGTCTCCGCGGAGCACCGCCGGCATGTTGACGGAAAGCCACTCGACAAACGATCGTTCGGCGATCAAGGCCGCCTTGATCACCTCGGCCAGCGCCGCGCGGTACTCCTCGTCCGGAAGGGTCACGAGGTAATCGAGGTCGCAGAAGATCGCGCGGGGTTGATGAACGGCGCCAGCCAGATTTTTGCCGGCGGGCAGGTTGATCGCGGTCTTGCCGCCGATGCTGCTGTCGACCATGGCCAGCAGGGTGGTTGGCATCTGGATGTAGCGAATCCCACGCATCCAGGTTGCCGCCGCGAATCCCGCCACATCTCCAACCGCACCGCCGCCCAGGGCGATCAGGGCGCCCTCCCGATCGACGCCGGCGGCCGCCAGCGCCTCGTAGATGCCTGCCAGCACGCCGAGCTCCTTGGCCGGCTCACCCGCCGGCACCAGGTGCAGGGGCGCGGAGATGCCGTCAGTCGCCAGCGTATCGATCAGCGCACGGCCGTATCGCTCCCCAACCACGTTGTCGCTCACGATCACAACGGTTGGCAGGGAGGTGTCCCCCCCACCCCGATCCTCCCCCACCAGGGAGGAGGGAGATTTCCCCCGACTCTCCTCCATAAGGGGGGAGGGAGATTTCTGCGATACGGTCATTCGCTGGAGCGCCGCGACAACCAGGCTGTTCAGGTGCGACCCCACCGTGACCTCATGGGGGGCGCCGGGAACGTCGATCCGTATCCGATGCAGGCCGCCGCGGGACAGCCGGTCGTGGAGTTGTTGGGCGACCTCCGCCGGGTCGATGCCATCGGTCTTGATCACCAGGTCCGCCTCCAGGTACCGAGATGAGCGGCGCGGCAGCAGCGAGGCGATGACGGACGGCGCACCCGGTTGAAGCAAGGGACGCTCGGTCGATCCGTTCAGGCGGCGGGCCAGCTCATCGGGTCCGGCGACCAGCGCGACGACACAGTTGCCGTCACGGATACGGGCCCAGCTCTCCTCGCGCATCGGCGCGCCGCCGCCCACCGCAACCACCGAGCCCTCTCGCTCCAGCGCGCGTTGCAAGCAGCGCGATTCGCGCTCCCGGAAGCCGGCCTCGCCTTCGCTAGAAAAAATCTCGGTCACCGACCGCCCCGCATCGGCCTCGATCACGTCGTCGAGGTCGACAAACGGCCGATGGAGTCGTTGCGCCAGGTGAGGACCCACACTGGACTTCCCGCTCCCCATGAAGCCGATCAGCACCACGTTGTTCAACGACGCATCTCCTGCAGGTAACCCTCGACATTGCGGTGGAGCTCCGCCATCGAGTCGCCACCGAACTTTTCGAGCAATACGCCGGCGAGGACGAGCGCCACCATCGCCTCGCCGACCACGCCGGCCGCCGGCACCACGCAGATGTCGCTGCGCTCATAGTGGGCGCGGGCCGGCTCCTTGGTCTTGAGGTCGACGGTGGCCAGCGGCTTGAGCAGGGTGGAGATCGGCTTCATGTATCCGTGCACAACCAGCGGCTCGCCGTTGCTGACGCCGCCGGTCAGTCCGCCGGCGCGGTTGGTCTCGTGCCTGAGTCGGCGTTTATCGTAGACGGGCACGTCGTGAACCTGCGAGCCGGGCAGGCTTGCTCCCTCCACCCCATCGCCGATCGCGACCGCCTTGCAGGCGGGGATGCTGACGATCGCCTGGGCGAGCAGGCCGTCGAGGCGAGTGTCCCATTGACGGTAGCTGCCGAGGCCAGGCGGCACGCCGTCGGCGATCACGGTGAAGACGCCGCCCAGCGTGTCGCCGCGTTCACGCGCGCCATCGATGGCCGCGACCATGGCCGCGCCGGCCGCTCCATCCGGTGAGCGGACCGGCGATGCCTCAACCGCGTCCCACGAAATCGACGACGGCACGCTTGCCTCGATTGCCCCGACGGAGCGCGTGTAGCTGCGCACCTGCATCCCGAATTCCCGAAGGAGCAGCTTCGCCACGCCCCCCGCCGCCACTCGGGCCGCGGTCTCGCGGGCGCTGGCCCGCTCGAGCACGTCGCGAGCGTCGTCGGCGCCGTACTTGAGCATGCCGGCCAAATCGGCGTGCCCCGGGCGCACCCGAGTGATCGGTTTGCGCTTGACCTCCGCGGCGTCGACGGCCATCACCTGCCGCCAGTTCTCCCAATCGCGGTTGGCGATCTCCAGTGTGATCGGCGAGCCCAGCGTCAAGCCCCCGCGCACGCCGGCCACGATGTGGGCGGTATCGCGCTCGATCGCCATTCGCCCGCCTCGGCCATGCCCACCCTGCCGCCGGGTCAGGTCCCGGGCGAGGTCCTCTTCGCGCACCGTCAACCCGGCTGGAATCCCGTCAAGGATCACGGTCAGCCTCTCGCCGTGCGATTCACCAGCCGTCAGCAACCGTAAGGTCATGCGTGCACCACCCCGGCGGCCCGCTCGAGCGCGGTGCGCATCAGCTCCAGCGGTGCCGGCCGGCCGGTCCAGATCTCGACGGCGGCCGCACCCTGGTGCAGCAGCATCGCGAGCCCATCGAGAGAGCGCCGATAACGCAGGTCGAAGACGCGCTGTTCAGGCTGCAACCACGATTTAGGTGGCAGGTCGGCGGGCGTGGCGTTCACGATCAGATCGGCCTCGGCGATGATGGTCTCCATCCGGTCGAGGCTGACCGCCTTCCCACCGTCCACCCCGAGGTCGTGGCAAAGGCGCTCGGCCTGACCGAGATTGCGGGCCAGCACCCAGACCATCGACGCGGACTGACGCAGGGCGGCAACGACCGCCCGGGCCGCGCCGCCGGCCCCGATGACCGCGACCCGGGTCCCCGCCGGGTCATAGCCGGATTCCTCCAGCGCACGCCGGAAGCCTTCGATGTCCGTATTCCAGCCCTTGAGAAGGGCACCGCTGCGGCTGATGGTGTTGACGGCCCCGACGCGTCCCGCCAGCGGATCCAGGTCATCGAGCAATGTAATGACCGATTCTTTGTGCGGGATGGTCACGTTTGCCCCGAGGATTCGGTCGTCGGCGCGGATTTCTTCGATGACCGAGCCGAGTTGCGCCCGGGTCACCTGGCGAGCGGCGTAGCAACAGTCGATTGCCAGCGCTGAGAAGGCGGCGTTGTGGAGTGCCGGCGACAGGCTCTGGGCAACCGGGTCGCCCAGCAGCAGCGCGACGGACCTGCTCACGGCCGCCACCCTGCCCTCCCCCGGAGGGCAAGGGAAATCGCGCCCAACCCTGCCTCGCAAGCGGGGAGGGAGATTTTCGGATCAGGATGCATGCGCCATCTCCCGCAGTTGCCTGAAAAAGTTGGGATAGGAGACCGCGACGCAGTCCGCCCCCTCGATCGTGGTCGGACCCGACGCGGTCAGTCCCGCCATGGCCAGCGCCATCGCGATCCGATGGTCACCGTGCGACTCGACGGTCGCGCCGCGCAGCCTCGCCGGCCCATGAATGCTGACGCCCTCGGCACGCTCGTCGACGATCGCACCCATCCGACGAAGGCCATCCGACATGCTCGCCAGCCGGTCACTCTCCTTGACGCGAAGCTCCGCGGCGCCATCGATCGTGGTCGTGCCTTCCGCCTGCGTGGCCAGGGCCAGGAGCGCCGGGATCTCATCGATCGCGGCCGCCACGTCGGCGGGGCCGAGGGCGATGGCCCGTAGACTGTGACCGGTCACCCTCACCAGACCGCGCGGTTCGATCTCGGCGGAGAGCCCGTCGACATTGACCTCGGCGCCCATCGACCGCAGTAACGCCAGGAACGCGGTTCGGCTCGGGTTCAGGCCGACGTCGCGGACGATCACCGACCAGCCGGGCCGCAGGGCCGCCGCCGCCATCCAGAAGGCCGCTGACGAAAAGTCGCCCGGAACCGCCAGCTCGATTGGGCGCAACGGCTGATGCGATGGCCGGATCTCCACGTCTCGGCCCGCTGCATGGACATCGGTACCCATGGCTCGCAGGAGCCGTTCCGTATGGTCGCGTGTGGCAATGGGTTCCCTGATCGTTGTCGGGCCACTCGCAGAAAGCCCAGCCAGCAGAAGCGCGCTCTTCACCTGGGCGCTCGGCACCGGCAGCGAATGGCGGCGTCCCTGCAGCGACGTTCCGGTCACGGTTAGCGGTGCGCGTCCATCGTGCAATTCGATCCTGGCACCCATCGCGCGGAGCGGCTCGACGACCCGCGCCATCGGGCGGAGGCGGAGTGATGCGTCGCCGTTCAAGGTAGCGGACACCGAGCTTCCGGACAGCGTGCCGAGCAGCAGGCGCATGGTGGTCCCGGAGTTCGCGCAATCGAGCGGCCCATGCGGGGTGGCGAACGACCTCAATCCCGCACTATGGATCCGCGCCGCGCCTCCGCTGCGCTGGAGGTTGACGCCCAGGCCGCGGAGACAGCCGACGGTTGCCGAGACATCTTCACCCTCGGGAAGTCCGTGTATCCGGCTTTCGCCCTGCGCCAGTGCGGCCAGGATCAGCGCCCGGTGGGCAATCGACTTGTCGCCCGGGACTTGCAGATTGCCGGCAACTCGCGCGGCCGGCTCGATGGTCTGGGCGGACTCGACGTCAGCGCGCGGCATGCACGCCCTGCTGAAAGAGCTCGCCTACCCGGTCGCCCCGGTCGATACGCTCGCGATACGCGTGCAAGACTTCCGCGAAGCGATCGATCGCCTCGACCAGCGGGCCGCGGTTGGTCGCGCTGATGTCTTCGTAGAGCGTGGGGTCGCCCTCGGCCAGGCGTACCATGCTCCGAAATCCGGGGCCGCCAAGCTCCGGATCGGCAAACGGCCGCACCGTCTGGGCGTAGGCGACGCTGAGGGTGAAGGCCAGGTGGCTGAGAAACGCCATCTGCCGGTCGTGCACCTCGGCGGACAGCATCTGCGGCCGCGCGCCGATCGCCCGGACGAGGCGGAACCATTCATCGAAGGGGGTGAGCTCCTGCCCCTCGTCCGGCGTGAAAATCCAGGCCTCTCCGCGGAACAGCGCGGCATCGCTCTCGCTCAGCCCACTCCGCTCTTTGCCGGCGACCGGGTGGCCACCGAGAAATCGGGACGCCTCGGGCAGGCAGCGGGCCCACGTAAGGACGGGGCGCTTGACGCTGGCGACGTCGGTGACCATGGCGCCTCGCCGGACGACGGCGGCGAGGCGCTCGAGCACGGGCCGGATCTGATTGATCGGCGTCGCGACCACGACGATGTCGCACTCCTTAAGGTCCTGGAAATCGGTCGACGCCCGGTCGACCGCGCCACGCTGCTGCGCCGCGACCACGCCATCGGCGTGGTGCGCGACACCTCGCACCTCGACCGCCCCACCCAGCCGGCGCAGCGCCAGGCCGAGCGAGCCGCCGATGAGACCGAGCCCGACGATGCCGACGCGCATCACGCCACTCCGGCGGTGTGGCGGAGTGCAGAGGCGACCGCCTCGACCTGCTGGACGAGGTGGGTGAACGCCTGCGGGGTCAGCGATTGGGCACCATCCGAGAGCGCCATCTCCGGCTGGGCGTGCACCTCGACCATCAGGCCATGGGCGCCCGCCGCGATCCCCGCCAGCGCCATCGCAGTGACCAGTGAGCGGCGGCCGGTGCCGTGGCTCGGATCGACGATCACCGGAAGGTGGCTCAACTCCTTGATCAGCGGCACCGCATTGAGGTCCAGGGTGTTCCGGGTGTAGGTCTCGAAGGTGCGAATGCCGCGCTCGCAGAGGATGACCTCGTAGTTTCCCTGGCTGAGGATGTACTCGGCCGAGAGCAACCATTCCTCGATCGTCGCCGACATGCCGCGCTTCAGCAGGACCGGCTTGCGCAACCGACCGACTTCCGACAGCAGGGGGAAGTTCTGCATGTTGCGCGCGCCGATCTGCAGCACATCGGCGATATCGGCCAGGGTGGCGATGTCCGCCGGCTCCAGCACCTCGCACACCAGCGGCAGGCCAGTTTGCCGTTTCGCCTCACGCAGGATCTCGACCCCGTCCCCCCGCAGCCCCTGGAAGCTGTAGGGCGAGGTGCGCGGCTTGAAGACGCCGCCGCGGAGTGCGTGGGCGCCCGCCATCCGAACCTGCCGGCAGGTCTCGAGAAACAACTCCTCGCCGTCAACCGAGCACGGCCCGGCGACGATCCACACCCGATCCGCGCCGACGTCGTGGGCGCCGACCGTGACCAGGGTGTCGCGCGATCGGAACTCACGGTTGGAGAGCTTGAATGGCTTCGTGATGGGTACCACCTCGGCTACGCCGGGGGCCTCGGTGAAGAGATCCCGCAAGGCGAATGGATTGGTTCCGATAACGCCGATCACGGTTCGCTCGTCGCCGTCGCTCAGATGAGTCCGGCAACCGTGAGCCTGGACCTGCGAGACGACCGCCGCCACCTGCGCCGGGGTCGCGTCATGCCGCATCACGATGATCATCCGGCCACCCTCAACTTCTGCGCGCCGCGCAGGTAGACGAAACGCATCGCCGATGAGTGCCGGTCGGTATTGACCAGCAACAGCACCCGGATGCACCGGGGAAGGCTGCGCGGGTTCGAGGCGGGCACGGCCATTTCGTGGGCGCACATCAGCGGCACGTCATCCCAGCCGAAGCGCCTGGCCGCCGCCGCCGGGAACTCCGCGGTCAGGTCCGGGGTGGTGGTGAACCAGGCCGCCGCGATATCGCCGGCCTCCAGCGCGTTCTCACGGGCGATCTGTGCCAGCAACTCCGTGGTGGCGCCGACGATCGCCGTCTCGCTATCTTCATCAGTGGTCGTCGCGCCGCGAATCCCTCGAACCGTCATCCTTGTTTGCCTCCTGGGCGCGCCAGGTTAATCGTTTGCTGGAGGAGGCCGGTGAACGGGCGGCGGCGGGAGGGGCGGCGCTAGCCCATCCCGAGCCGGTCCCGTGCCGGCCCGAGGTAGGCGTAAAAGTAAAAGGTCCCAAACGAAAGCCGCCGCAACATGTGTTCGGCATCGTACAACGGCTGCCTGCGTTTGGCAAGGATCGAGGCAACCAGACACAGCATTCGTTGTCGTCAGATCCTCATTACCCAATGGCCAGGACATCGGCGGCAAGTGGTTCGTGGCGACACCCGACCTGGCGGCGGCCTCGGCGGCGACTCCGGCTACCCACGCCAAGCCCGGCTAAACGCCGGCATACTGAGTGGATTTCGTCAGTTCGCAGTCGCGGGGACCGGTGCCGGCGTCTGCGGCGCCGCGTCCGGCAGCATCTGCATCGGATCGACCGGACTGTTATCGATCCGCACCTCGAAGTGGGTGTGCGGTCCGGTCGAGTTGCCCGTTGAGCCGACCAGACCGATTAGCTGGCCCCGCTTGACTACGTCGCCTTCCTTGACACCGACCGCCAGGAGGTGTCCGTAGAGCGTCTTGAGTCCGGCGTCATGCTGGATGATGACGTAGTTGCCGTAGCCGACCAACGCCCCGGTGGTGTCGGTCATCGGCCGCGCGAGCACGACCACGCCGTCGGCCGCGGCGAAGACGGGCGTCCCGAGCGGCACGGCCAGGTCGATTCCCGTGTGGAAGTGAGGGAAGCCGGCATAGGCGGCTTCGAAGGCGTACGGCGTCGGGCCGAAACCCTGGGTGATGGTCGGGTGCGGGACCGGCCAGAGCAACTTTCCGGTTGCAGTGAGCACCGGGTCCGCGGCGATCAGCTGCGCGGTGCGCTCGAAATTCTCCTGGGCGAAGACCGCCTGCTCGATCTGGCTGAGGATGCTGTCGGTCTTCATCTGCAGCAGCTTCGCCCGGCGCGCGTCCACCTCTGGCGAATCGGTCTGCATCGCATCGAGCGCCGTCAGCGCCTCGTCGATCGTCCCCTGAAGCAGCGTTTGGAGTGACTGCTCGGTGGCGATCTCCTTGGCCAGCGTCGTACGGAACAGGACCAGCCTGGTGAGCGCGTCCTGCTTGGTGGCGCGGCTGCGCACCAGCGTCGTCTGCGCATGCGCCAGCGCGACTTCATCCGTCTGGACGGCGCGAACCAGGTCCCGCTCACGATCGACGATGACGTTGCTGAAGCCAATGGTTTCCAGCAGGCCACTAAAGCCGCCGGCGCGGACGAGACTGACAAAGAAGTTGTCCTGATATTTGTAGAGCCGCCGGACGATGGCGGCGAGCTGGGTCCGGTCGGAGGCGAGCCGCGCGCTAACTTCCGCGTGCTGGGCGGTGACGGCGCTGATCCGGGTGTCGAGCTGGGAGACCTGTTTCTCGCTGTCGAGGATCTGCTGGCCGAGCGCGATCAAGCCGAGCTGCGAATCGTTCAGAGATTTCTCCAGCATCAGGGCGTGGGCTTCCGACGCGGTCAGGTCACCGATCAGTTGGCCTTGCGCCTGCCGGTTCTGAAGCGCCTGGCTGGCCGGCGACGGGCTGGCGGCGGCCGAGGCGGACGGGGTCGCCACTGCCGTCGGGGTGGCGGCGGCCGAGGCGGACGGGGTCGCCACTGCCGTCGGGGTAGCGGTGGCGGTAGTGGCCGGACTTGGGCTGGCGGACGGCGAGGTCGCGGGCGCGCTGGCTCCCGGGCCGGCCGTATCGGCCAACGCGCCGGCCGGCGCCAGCAGCAGTCCGAGCCCACCGGCGAGGCTCAGGGCGGCGACCATCACTCTACGGCGCGACCGGACGCCGGCCGCCACAGCGGGTGGAGAGTTTACGGCCCTTCGGAAATCTTTACAACTGTTAAGTCCGGGGCGTGTGTTGCCTGCCCCGTGCGACCCCAATACGCATGCCTCCGTGGGCCCTTCCTGCCCGATTCGTATTCGAGAGCGGCTCAGCCCCTGCTCTGCGCGCCCAGTGCCTACTGTGCCCTATTTTTATCTTTTTGTCACTCCTTGACCGCTTCCACCTTTCGTGGAGGCCGATTGCGCTATTTGTTGCGGCCTAACCTGTGCTACCATCCTGAAAAACCAACTCGAGCTATCACGGGGGAAGTGATCTGGCACAGAGCCGGTTTTTAACCCACACGCTTGTTTTGTTAGCGGCGGCGCTGATCCCGGTACTGGCGGCCTTCGACCGACTCCACACCGATACCGCTTACGGCGCAAACTCCACCCCTTCGGTTTCACTGAGAACCGCGCACGTCGATGACGTGGTGCTGAGTCAGGGTGGCTTCATCATGAAGATGAGTACCTCGAGTGTGGACGCCCCGGTTCGGCGGGATGTCAGCTACTACACAATGAAGCCCGGCGACACGGTGCAGGATGTGGCCGGCCGCTTCGGGCTAACGGTTGATACCCTCCGCTGGGCCAACAACATTGCCGACATCACGAGCGTCGTTCCGGGCGAGCGGCTTATCGTCCCACCGGTCAACGGCATCCTGGTCAAAGTCTCATCGAACACTCAGGTGGGCGCACTGGCGATCCAGTACCACGTGAACGTCCAGGACATCATCGATTTCAACCTGCTGCGGGACCCCGACCACCTCAAGGCGGGCACCATGCTGATGCTGCCGGACGGTGTCGGACCGGCACTCGATAACGGCATTGGCAACAGGACCGTCCGCTCAGTCACCTGGAGCCGCTTCGGCCGCCAGGTGACGAACTACACAATCACCTACAGCAATGCGCCGGTCTACGGTTCGGGCGGGAAGTTCCCCTACGGCTATTGCACCTGGTGGGTCGCACACAAACGCTACGTCCCATGGTCGGGCGACGCCTGGCAATGGTGGTACAACGCCCGCCAGTTCCATTATGCCGAGGGCCAGGTGCCGCTGGTGGGCGCGATCATGGTGCAGGGCATCAGCTGGACCTCGCCGGTGGGGCATGTCGCCTACGTCGAGTCGCTGAATGCGGATGGGTCGTTCACGGTCTCTGAAATGAACTACGCCGGCTGGGGCCGCGTGGATTACCGAACGATCAAGTCCACGGTGGGACTCGACCTGCTGGGCTTTATTTACTAACGGCCTTCAGGCCGCCGCGCTTTCGCGCGTGAGAGGGCGGGCGGCGAATGCGGCTCGTGCGAGCACCCGAGCGCCATTCGTATTTAGCGCGAGTACGCCGCGAGTCGCTAGACGCCGCACCCGCCCGCTTCAGTCGCTGTGTAAGTGAAAATATCTGGCAATGGCTACACCTGAGGAATTTCTCGAAGAGACCCGCGAGCAAGGCCTGAAAGAGCTCGAGGATTTTCTCCGCATCCCGAGCATCTCGAGCCAGCCCGAGCGCGCCGGCGACGTTCGGCGCGCCGCCGGCCACCTCGCTGAGCAGTACGAGCGAATCGGGCTTCAGAATGCCGAGGTCATCGACACGGCCGGCCATCCGGTCGTCTACGCCGACTGGCTGAAGGCGCCGGGCAAGCCGACGGTGCTGCTCTACGGCCACTACGACGTCCAGCCGGTTGATCCGCTGGACCTCTGGAAATCGCCACCCTTCGAGCCCATCCGGCAGCACGGTCAGCTGCTCGGCCGGGGCGCCTCGGACGACAAGGGACAGATCGCCCTGCACTGGCAGGCGATGCAGGCGTGGCTCAACACGACCGGTGAGCTGCCATTGAACATCAAGGTGATCGCCGAAGGTGAAGAGGAGATCGCGAGTACCCACTTCGAGGAGTTCGTTCGGGCGAACCGCGACCGGCTGAAGGCCGACTATTGCGTCGTCAGCGACACGGCGATGGTCGCCAGGGGCTTTCCCGCGATCACCTACGCGCTCCGTGGCCTGATCTACTTCGAGGTCCGCGTCGAGGCCGCCACCACCGACATGCATTCGGGGCTGATGGGCGGCGTCGCGCCGAACCCGGCGCAAGCTCTCGCCGAGATTCTGACGCGCCTCAAGGATCCCGCTGGGCACATTCTGGTACCAGGGTTCTACGACGGGGTTCGGCCACTCAGTGAAGAGGAGCGACGCCAGTTCGCCCGCGTGCCCTTCGACGAAACCGAGCTAAAGAAGACGTACGGGCTCGAAGCCCTTGACGGCGAAGCCGGCTTCACGCCGGCCGAACGCAACTGGGCGCGGCCGACGCTCGAGGTCAACGGCATCTGGGGCGGGTATCAGGGGCCGGGCGCGAAGACGATCATCCCGGCCTGGACGGCGGCAAAGATCAGCTGTCGGCTGGTTCCTGACCAGGATCCGAGGGCAGTGGCGCAGGCACTTCGTAAGTACATCGAGGCCGTCCGCCCGAAGACCGTCCGAGTTAGCCTGACCGAGCTGAGCGGTCATGGCGAACCCTGGATCACGCCGGTCGATCACCCGCTCATCCAGGCAGGCCGGCGAGCGTTGATGCGTGTCTATGGCAAGGATCCGGCCTTGATCCGCAGCGGCGGATCGATCGGCGCGGTCGACGTGATGGCGCGCCGGCTGAACGTGCCCTGCTTGTTGGTCGGCTTCGTCCTGCCCGACAGCTTTGCGCACGCCCCCAACGAACGGCTCGATCTGGATAGCTTCTACCTCGGCCGAAGGGCCGCCGTCCAACTCTGGTCGGAGATCGCCCAGATCCGCGCCTAGGCTGGCCTGCGCCTCCCGATGCCGGGGAATGCTCCGCGTCGGATAACCCCGGGGCTACGGCATCTGGGGCAGCGCCGGCTCGCCCGGTGCCGGGAACGCCCTGTCGAGCTCGGCAATGTCCTGCTCGCTCAGACGGAGACCGACCGCGGCGCGGTTCTCGCGAACATGCTCCGGCGTGCCGGCTTTCGGAATGGCGATCAATCCGTCCTGCCGGAGCAGCCAGGCGAGCGCCACCTGTGCGGGAGTGACGCGGTGGCGAAGCGCGATGGCGTTCAGGGAGCGATGCCGAAGGAGCCGGCCTTCTTCGATCGGCGTGTAGGCCATGATCGGGATACGGCGCCGGCGGCACCAGGGCAACAGATCATGCTCGATGCCGCGCCGGCTCACGTTGTACAGCACCTGGTCGGTGGCGACGGCGGAGCCGCCCGGCAAGTCCGCGAGCTCCTCCATGTCGGCGACCCCAAAGTTGCTGACGCCCCAGTACCGGATCTTGCCTGCGGCCGAGAGGTTCTCGAAGCCCTCGAGCGTTTCCTCCAGCGGCGTGTTGCCGCGCCAGTGCAGGAGGTAAAGGTCGATCCGATCGGTCTGGAGCCGCCGCAGGCTCCGCCCGCAGGCGGCGACCGTTCCGCGCCGCGTTGCGTTCGACGGCAGCACCTTCGTCACCAGGAACACCTCGTCCCGGCGGCCGGCAATCGCCTCGGCGACGAGCTCCTCGGCCCCGCCGACGGCGTACATCTCGGCGGTGTCAATCAGGGTCATGCCGAGGTCGAGCCCGGCGCGAACGGCGGCGATCTCTTCCGTGCGCCGGCGCGGCCGTTCCGCCATCCGCCAGGTCCCCTGACCGAGGATCGGCACCGCCTCGCCGGACGGCAGCCTGGTCGTCCGCATCGCAGCCAAAATTAGTTCGCGGCCGCCGGCTGGAAGCGCTGAAGGAGCTGTCGAGCGTAAAAGCGCTCCCACGGCTCGTTGGGTTTCGACCGAGTGAATACGCGATCGAGGTCGACCAGCTCATAGATGAGCTCGCTCCGAACCGGCGTCATCCGAAGAATCGTGGGAAGCTCTGACAGGTTCACCAGCCAGTCCGCATACCACGACGCCCAATCGGGATCATCCCCATCCACGATCCGATACACGATGTGATGAGTTTCCGCGGCCTCGTGCAGGAGGGCCGCGACCCGCTCGAGATCTTCTACCCGGATGTCCCCAGTATGGTCATCCGCGATCCGTATCCTGGCCGTTTACCGGAGGCCCGTGGGGCAGACCGGCCCGTAGCTCTACAAAGCGAGCCCGTAATTCGGCTTGACGTGAGGCCGAGGCCGCTCGTGGGAACCGGTCGGATCGGCGGAAACCGAAAACCGCGTCCCAGCCAACCTGCAGGAGAGCTCCCGCATACTCATCGATCGCAACGCCCTCGGCGCGAGCCGCCGCCTCGATGAAATCCTCAAGTGTGGGGTCGACGCGTGCAATAAGCTTGGCCATATGCTCCCTGTCGGCGACGCTCGCTTCCCTGCATCGCACGATACCCGATCCAACGGGTCCCGTGCATACGCCTGGGCAGATGGTCCGAAGGCGTTTGAGCTCGTGCCGCCGCGCGCCTACTCGGCTACGAAGCGATAACCGATACCGGGGACCGAGTGAATGTAGTGCGGTTTCTCCGAGTCGCGCTCGATCTTTTTCCGCAAGCGGTAGACATGGGCGTCGACGGTGCGGGTCTCGATCTCGACCTCGTAGCCCCAGACCTTCCGCAGCAGCTCGCCGCGGCTCACCACCTGGCCAGCCTGCGAGGCCAGCAGCGACAGCAGGTTGAACTCGGTCAGCGTCAGGGCGACTTCCTTGCCCTCACGCCAGACCTGGCGGCTGTTCATGTCGATGATGAGGCCTGGGAACTCGAAGCGCGTCTTGGGCAAGGCCTGCGAGACCGCCTGCTCGCTTCGTCGCAGGTGCGCGCCCACCCGGGCTAGGAGTTCCCGTACCTCAAACGGCTTGGTCAAGTAGTCGTCCGCCCCCACCTCGAGCCCAACGACGACGTCGATGGTGTCGTTCTTCGCGGTCAGCATGATGACCGGCACCTGGGTGCCGTCGGCGCGCAACTGCCGGCAGACGTCCATCCCGGACACGCCCGGCAGGTTCAGGTCGAGAATGACGAGGTCAGGCTCGGACTTCTCGATCATCTCCATGCCCTTCTCGCCTGTCTCCGCCTCGATCAGGGTGAGGTTTTGACCCACGCATGCCATCCGGACGACCTCCCGGGTCGGGGCGTCGTCCTCGATCATGAGAATGGTCTTCGGGAACGGCATTTCGTCGGGTCCTACTCCTTCTCCAGAAAGTTCGTGACTAGCAGCATGAATTTCTTCAGTTCGATCGGCTTCGCGATGTAGCCCGAGCACCCCGCAGCCAGCGCCTGCTCCTCGCTCCCCTTCAGCGCGTTGGCTGTCAGGGCGACCACCTTGATGCCCGCGGTGGCCGGGTCGGCTTTGAGCTGGCGAGTGACCGCTAATCCATCAACGCCGGGAAGCTGCATATCCATCAGTATTAGGTCGGGCCGGAGGTGGCGGGCCTTCTCCAGACCCTCCTGGCCGTTCGAGGCGGTGTCCACGACGAAGCCATTTCCCTCCAGCACCATCCGGGCGAGGTCCAGGTTGGAGGGGTTGTCCTCTACCAGCAGCACCCGGTTCCGCTTGCTGGGGCCGGGCCGGAGCGGGAGCTCGACGGTGAAGGCGGTCCCCTTGCTGGGCGCGCTATCGAAGTCGATTGAGCCGCCGTGCAGCTCGACCAGTTTCTTGGTCAGCGCCAGCCCAAGCCCCGTCCCGGGATACTCGCGGTTGCTGGCGCTCTGCACCTGGTAGAAGGCGCCGAAGATCTTGTGTTGGAGATCCTTGGGGATGCCGATGCCGCTGTCCTGGACCGTGATCCGCAGCGCCTGCCCCTGGACGAGGGCCTGGAGCTCGACTTTCCCCGAGGGCGGGGTGAATTTGATGGCGTTCGAGAGGAGGTTGTAAAGCACCTGCTTGAACTTGTTCTTGTCGGCGATCAGGAGCGCATCCAGCGGCTCGACGCTGGAGGCGATCTCGATGTCCTTCTTCATCGCCAGCGAGCGCACGACGTTGAGCACCTCGCGGACGGCGGAGTCGATCCCGAACTCCTCGTAGACGAGGTCCATTCGCCCGGCCTCGACCTTGGTCAGGTCGAGGACGTCGTTGATCAAGGACAGCAGATGCCGGCCACTGTTATAGATGTTGTCGAGGCAGTCCTTGCGCTGTTTCTCGGTGATTTTGCCGGCCAGCTCGTCCCGAAGGAGCTCCGAGAACCCGAGGATGGCGTTGAGCGGCGTGCGCAATTCGTGCGACATGTTGGCCAGGAACTCGGACTTGAGGCGACTGATCTCGGCGATCTGGGCGTTGGCGGTCTCCAGCTCCCCGAGGTGGTCTTGCAACTGCTCGTAGAGCCGGCCGTTCTCGATCGCGATCGCGGCCTGGTTGGTGATCACTTTGAGGATGGCGGCGTCGAGCTCGGTGAAGGGGTCGACCCGCTGCCGGGAGATGGTCATCGCGCCGACGACCCGCTGCGGCGTGGCCAACGGCTGCACCATCAGCGCTCGAGGCGAGCGGCTCTGGTCCAGCATCTTGAACCGGGGATCGAGGGTGGCGTCGCTGATGTTGAGCGTCTCAAGTTGCTCCACGGCGTAGCCGAGAATTCCCTCGCCGAGCACGAAGCGAGCGATGTGCGGGACCTCGTCTTTGTGCGGGTAGGTGGCACAGGCCGTGAGTTCTCGGCTGCCCTCGTTGAGCAGGAAAACGGTGGCCGCGTCGAACTGGACCATCTGGGAGGTCGCCCGCAGCATGGCGTCGATGTTGTCGTTCAACGACAGCGACGCAGTGAAAAGACCACCGAGCCGGTTCAGCAATTGAATCTCGGGGTCGGCAGTCACGTGCGCCACATTATAGGTCATGATTTTTTGACAGAGCCGCGTTTGCGGTTGGAAGTTTTCGATACTGCAACGTCACCCTCCGTGACTTCCTTTCTCCATCGTTGACACGATTTCGAGCCGGCAGCGTCTTGTGACCCAACCCTGCCCGCTAAGCTGGGACGCACCGTGAAGGCCATTCGATTTCACCAGCACGGCGGTCCAGAGGTCCTCCGCTATGAGGAGGCGCCGACCCCCACGCCCGGCCCCGGGGAAGTCCTGATCGGGCTGCGGGCGGCCGCGCTCAACCACCTCGACCTGTTCGTCCGCAGGGGCGAGATCCCGGGTTCGCCCCTCCCCCACATCGGCGGCGCCGACGGCGCCGGAGTGGTGGCGACCAATGGGCCCGGAGCCGCACGCTACCCGGTGGGGACCCGGGTCTTCTTCGACCCGGGCCTCAGCGACGGTACCTGCGACTACTGCGCCCGTGGCGAGCACAGCCTCTGCGATCGTTGGCAGATCCTCGGGGAGCACCGGGATGGGACCTTCGCCCAGGCGGTCGTTATGCCCGAGATCAATCTGCGGCCCATCCCCGAGGGGCTGAGTTTCGAAGAGGCCGCGGGCTTTCCGCTGGTTTTCCTGACCGCCTGGCGGATGGTCGTCAGCAAGGCCAGGGTGAAGCCGGGCGAAAGCGTGTTGATCCTGGGCATCGGGGGCGGGGTGGCCCTCGCCGCGCTCCAGATCGCCAAGCGGGCGGGCGCGCGCGTCTTCGTCACCTCGAGCAGCGATGAGAAGCTCGAGCGCGCCCGCGAGCTCGGCGCCGATGTGCTGATCAACCACGAGCGGCAGGACTTCGCCAAGGAGGTGTGGACCATCACACACAAGCAGGGGGTGGAGGTCGTGATCGACGACGTCGGCGCGGCCACCTGGCCCGGGAGCATTCGCGCCGTGGCGAGAGGCGGCCGTCTCGTCACCTGCGGGGCCACGTCCGGCCCCAAGCCCGACGAGGATCTCCGCCGGATTTTCACCAAGCAGGTCACCATCTACGGATCGACGATGGGAACCCGCCATGATTGGGAGGAGCTGACCAGGCTGCTCGCCGCCGGGGTGCTCCGCCCGGTCATCGACCGAACCTTCCCCCTGGACCAGTGTGCCGAGGCGCAGGAACGGATGGCTCGCGGCGACCAATTCGGCAAGCTGGTGTTGACGATTCCGGGGCTTTCGTGAGACGGCACGCACTGACCGCCCTGCTGACGCTGACCCTGGTCGGCTGCGGTCAGGCAGCGGCCCAGCCTGGTCCGACCGCCTCCCCCCGCCACACGCCCCTCCCGACGCCGACGCCCCTCCCGCCACCGCCGAACCTGCCCGCTGCCGCCGGCATCAACCTCGTGGCGGGCTTTTCGGCGTATTCCTACTCGCGGGGGCTGGGAACGACAACGGCCATGGCGTTCGGTCCGGACGGCCGGCTCTACGTCGCGACCCAGGGGGGCGCGCTCGAGGTGGTCGGGTCGCCCGGTGCCGCGCCGCAGACGCTGGTCTCCGGCCTGCCCATCGCGCTGGGGCTGGCATGGCGCGGCAGCGACCTCTTCCTTTCGGTCCGAGGCAGCATTCGTGCATACCAGCTCAACAACGGCGGCCTCATCGGCGGCCACGTCGTGGTCGGCGGTCTGCCGGTCGGCCGTCACCAGAACGACTGGATCCTTCTGCTGCCGAATGGCGACTTCCTGCTCGGGGTGGGCTCGACCTGTGACGTGTGCAACGAGGCGGACTCGAGAAGCGCGAGCGTGCTGCGCTTCCATTCCGACTGGAGCTATGCCGGTGTCGTGGTGCGTGGCAGCCGAAATCCGTACGGACTGGCGCTGCGGGCCTCGACCGGCGATGCCTACGTCACGATCAACGGCCAGGACGACCTTGGTGCGCAGCCTGCCGATCACGTGTTACGCGTGGCGAACGGCGAGGACGCGGGCTGGCCGCGTTGCTGGCCCGCCTATCCTGATGCCAGCCTGCGCGGCAACTGCGCTGGGGTGGCATCCCCGATAGCCGTCTTTACGCCGCATTCCTCCGCTGACGGCATCGTCTTCTATGAAGGCAACGAGTTCGGCGCGGACTATTCGGAGAACGCCTTCGTAACGGAGTGGGGGGCGAACGTCGGGGGTCCGGTCGGCCGCCGCGTCGAGCGGGTCGTGCTCTCGGGCTCCGGGGCGAGCGAGCACGGTCAGGTCAGCGATTTCGCCACCGGCTTCTCCCATCCACTCGCGATCACCGTGGCGCCGGACGGCGGCCTGCTGGTCGGCGACTATGGCACCGGGCAGATCGTCGAGATCTTCCGCACGAGCTAGCTCCCATCCTCATTCCCCCCGATGGGGAGGGGATTTTGAAAGAAGCCGGCGGTCTGCCCGTCGCACTGGCTATCGGGTTCGCGGATCGGTTCAGAGACCTGACGGACTGGCTTGCCCAAGGCGAGGCAAGTGCCAGCCAGGGATACCTCGCGTCCGAGGGCGGCCCGCTGCATCGTCCCAGCCGGGAATGGTATGGGCAGGTGATGCCGGGATCGTGGGCGCCCAACGTCGACGGTGATGGCGTCGACGGCAAGCTCGCCGGGGTCGCGGTCATCCGCGTGCACGACCCGGCGTTCGACGAGAACGTCTTCCTGGCGCAGGTGCAGCGACTTTTCTTTGCCGTGCTCGCAGCCTGGACTGCGCTCAAGCCCGCGCTTAGCCAGGGCGTGATGGCGTCGTTGATCTGGGAGGAGCAGAAGGCTCAGATCCGGGCATACAGGGAGAAGGGCTGGCGCAACGCGCTCGACAACCTGAGCTTCACCAGCGGGGTGGTGGCCGGCGCGCTCGGCGACAGCGGCTTCGACACCGTTACCGCCCGGATCAACGCCAGTTCTGCGGATTACGACCTCGACGCGGGTGGACGGGTTATCCGCGGCGACACCCATCCCTGGGGCTGGACGGAAGACTGGATCTTCCAGCGGCCTTCAAGCGCGGTGACCGGTCAGCCGGGAACCATCACTTCGCAGGCCTGTCCGAACTGCGGCGCGTCGGTCAACGTCGACATCACCAGCATCTGCCCCTTCTGCGATGCGGCCGTGATCTCGGGAAAGTTCGGTTGGTTGCTTACGCGCATCGATCGGGTTTAGCCTCGTTCAAGTTCACAGACATCCCGGCGGTCGGATAAGTGCGCCGGGAGAAGTTCGCGAGCCTTGTCGCGGCTCGCGAACTTCAAGGGCCGAGCTCCACCCGGTCCGAGAACGCGCGGCGATGCGCCAGTCAAGAACATGGGAGGCAGCGCGCGTACACCATAGTGAGGTGATCTACGGGCGGAGCTCGGTTTCAGCCGCTTTTCGCGGCTGAAAACGGAAAACCGACCATCGCTCAGTGGTCGGTTTTCCTGCCCCGTCAGGGCCGTGCCCGCCGGCAGGCGAGCCCGCTTATTGTCTCATTGCCGGGGGCCCTGTGGCGGTCCGATTTGGCGATTTGATCGCTCCCAGAGTTCGGGAGTTGGGCGCATCGGTATCACCTAATGCGACAATCAAAGTGCCGGTCTAAAGGGCACCGGCTTCGCGGAGGCTCCGGAAGCGCTCCGTAGATACCACCAGGTGATCCAGGACCTCTACACCGAGTAACCGGCCGGCTTCCTGGAGATGGCGAGTCACCGTCAGATCCTCGGGGCTGGGGGTCGGATCGCCCGAGGGATGGTTGTGGGCGAGGATCACGGCGGCGGCCCCCAGGGTCAGCGCCGGCCCGAAGACTTCGCGCGGCTGAAGGGCGGCAACGTTGAGACCGCCGACAGCGACCTTCTCGCAGCCGACCGGCTGATTGCGGCTGTTCAGGTAGAGCACGGAGAAACACTCCTTCAGGCTGGTGCGCAGATCCTGGAACTGCAGTAGGGCCTCTCTGGGCGAGGTGACCGGCGGAGCGGCGCTATCCGCTGGAATGTGCCAGCGTCGTGCCAGCTCGCGGACCATCAGCAGCCGGCGGACCTGTGCCGGCCGGAATCCATGCCGACGCGCTGCCTCCCGCAAATCGCTGGGCGGGCGCTCAGCGATGCCGCCCTCGGCGAGCAGCGCCTTCACCCCCGTGAGATCGCCATGCTGGCCGACCAGCGCGGCCAGCAGACCAGGCTCGTCCGGCGCACCCACGGCGTTATGATACTACAAATTTGTGTATCTGTCGACGCCGAGCATTAGCGATGGCCGAAGACGGCGATCAGGACCACCGCCAGGAGGATGATGATCAGGACCGCGGCGCCCACCCAGAGGAGCAACGCGGACATGTTGATGGTCGTGTCCCTGATCGGCGGCTGGACCGACATCGGTGGGCCGGGCTGGACTGGCGAGCCGGCCCCCGGTGGGAGCGGCGCTCCCGGCGACGGTGCTGGACGATCGACAAAGGCGCCGGGCGGACCGGGCGATTGCGGTGCAGGCGGCTGCGACCAGCCGCTGCGGTCTGCTCCACCGGGGGCCGCCGGCGGCTGCGAGAGCGAGGGATCCGGTGCGCGCGGCGCCAGCGGGGGCACGACGGTCGGGTCGGGCGCCGGCTCTGGCGCGGACGATTGGTCGTGTTCGCTCATCCTTGCCACTCCGATGCTTGTGTAATGTTGTCGAGGACCCAGCCGAACTGCCCGCTGGTCACCGTCGCCTTGCAGTAGCTGCACACCCCCGACTCGTTGATCGACAGCGGGGCGCCGCAGTTGGGGCACTGGGTGACCTCGGCCCCTTCGCCCGCCTTCGTCCGGGCAGCACCACTTCGAATAAAGGTCCAGTACTCGGTGAAGTTCTGGTTCTGGCGCGAGCCGTAGATCACTTTGTTCGCGGTGGTGTCGTCCACCTCGTAGTCCGCAGCGCTGGCGTCGATGCGGACGGTGATCGAATCGAAATTCGGATCGGTCTGCACCTTGACGATCTGGACCCCACCGATGACCAGGTTGTCGAGGATGTTCTTTTTGTGCGCCGCGATCATCGCATCGATCTGCGTCTTCCACCGGTGGTAGATGCCGTCGGACATGTATACCCGGGCGGGTTCGAGGTTGCGGTCCATCCAGGCCTTCTGCAGAGCGAAGAAAGCGGCCTGCGCGCGGTCGAGGAACATCTGCTGGTTGAAGTTCGGGTCCTTGGCCTGCAGCGCCGCCAGATCGTCGCTCAACGTCGAGCGCATCTGCGCCATGGGGGCGTAGGCCGGGCCCCAGTTCGATGCCTGCATCGGATTGCCCAAGCTCATCCGCCGGTACACCTGCCACAGGGCGAAGAGGATGAAGAGAAAGAAGATGAACCCACCCCCGCCACCGCCGAAGAAGAGGAAGGGCAGCAAGAGACCGCCGCCGCCGAACCCTCCCCCGCCGTAGCCGCCGCCGTATCCGCCACCGCCAAATCCACCGCCACCGCCGAAGCTCTGACCGCCACCGGCGCGGGCCAGCGCCAGCAGCGGGCTCATCAGCAGGAGCGTCAGCGCCAGCAGCGCCGCCAGGCCCAAACGCCGCCTCACCCTCACTGGGCCGGTGCCGGTGTGCCTCCGCCGGTGAGTGTTTGGCCGCAGTTGGTACAGAACTTCGCCGTCGCCGCATTCTGGGTAGCGCACTTGGGACAGGCCATGGTGGCGCCAGCCGGCGCCGGGGCCGGTGAGAGCGCCTGGCCGCAGCTGCTGCAGAATCTGGCGTTCTCGGCGTTCAGCACGTGACAGTTCGGGCAGCGGACCTGGATCTGGCCGCCGGCGGCCAGCGTCTGACCCATTTGGCCGGCCACCAGCCCGCCCATACCGAGACCGACCCCGAGGAACGCCGGGTTGACGCCCCCGCCCTGACCAGGCCCCTGGGCGAGGCCCTGTCCGGCGCCGATCATCGCCTCGCCCGCCGCATACTGCTGGAAGCCGCCCGCCAGCTTGGTGTACTGGACGTCCTTGAGGAAGGTCTTCAGTTTCTCTTCGTCCTCGGGCTTGAGCGTGATGGTGAAATTCCCGAGCCGGACGATCTGCAGGCCGTAGCTGTTGATGTTGCGCTGCACCTGGGCGATGGTTTCCGATTCGATCTCGTCGGTGTGCGCCGCAATGCCGAGCAGCGGCCAGCCGTTGCTGACGACGTGCGCTACGACGTCGGTCCGCAAGGTCTTGAGCAACTGCTCGCGCATCCAGTCGGTGATCTCGTCATTGGTCGAGAGATTCTGGGTGCCGACCAGGTTGAGGATCAACGACTGTGGCTCGATCACTTTCAGCGAGTACTCGCCAAACACGCGCAGCCCGACGCCGAAGTTCGTCTGCGGATCGACGACGTTGTCGATCGCCCCGCCGAAGGGAAGGTTGGGGAACTCGCGGGTCGAGATGAAGTAGAGCTCGGTGCGGAACAGATTCCCGCCGCTGGCGGCGTCGACGAGCATGCCCAGGAATGGGATCTCGGATGAGTCGAGCGTCACCCGGCCCGGCTGAATAGTGCCCTGGACGCGGCCATCGCGGAAGAAAACCGCCAGCTCGTCCTGTTCGACAGTCAGCTGCGTCAGCTTGCGAATGTTCGTATCGGGCCACTTGAACAGGATCTGGCCCTTTGCCGTGTCTGGCCGGACGATGAACTCGCGCCGGACTTCCTGGCTGAAGATACCCATCTAAACCTCCAATTCTGGATCCGGGCGGTTCGCCGCCAATCCGCGTTATAGCAGAAAAACGGCAGATCCAAATAAGTCCTTCCCGAGGGGCCGAGACGCTAAACGAGCTGTGCCACCGCAAGATACCGGCGGCCACGGTCTTTCTCTAGACAGGATGGCTGCGCCCCAACCGCGCCCGGCAACGGCCAGGCCGGCTGGGCGGTTCCGGCTCGCCGTTGACCTGCCCAGTACCACCATCTTGACCCTCGCTGCGGCGGGACTGGCGGCACTCGTGATTTTCGATCTGTCGCCACCGCTGGCTTTCAACGACGACTGGATGTACTCGTGGTCGGTGCGGCAGCTGGTCGCGGGACACGGCCTGCACAGCTTTCCGGAAAGCACGGCGCTGGCACTGGCACAGGTGATCTGGGGCGCCGCGTTCAGCCTGGGGCATGCTGACCAGCGCCTGCTCCGACTGAGTGTCGTGCCCCTGGTATTCCTGACCGGGTGGTGTAGCTACCGGCTGGCCCAGCGGCTGGGCGCCGACCGGTTCTGGTCGTTGGTCGCGGGCGCGGCGCTGCTCGCCTCGCCACTCTTCATGGCCAACGCGACCAGCTTCATGAGTGACAACTTCTACGTCGGGCTGGTGATGGCTGTTGCCCTGGCGGGCCTCTCGTGGATCGCCAACGGGCGCTGGCGCTGGCTTTGCGTCGCCCTCCTCGTGCTGGCGCCGTTGCAACGACAGGTGGGCCTCGCGCTCGTTCCCGCGCTGACGTTGGGGCTGCTCCTCTGGAAGCGCCCGACCTGGGGGCGGCCAGACAGCTTGGCGTTGGCGGCGATCTGGATCCTCCCGCCAGCGGCCCTGCTGGCGGCCGGCCGGCTCGCCGTCAGCCAGCCGCTTTATTCCGTGGTCGGGCCGTCGCAGCTGAACATTGGGCATGCGATCTTTCCGCTGCCCGCCATGCTGGGGCTCGCGCTAATCCCCTTCGGAGCGGCACTCGCGTTCAGGCCGGCGGCCCCGGGCCGCGAGAGCGGGTGGTCACTGGCCTGGGCTGGGCTCGGGGTCGTAGGCGCCATCGGGTGCCTGGTCGACCTGGCCCAGTTTGGGATGACCTTTCCGGGCAACGTCTTGAGCCCGCTCGGGTTCACCGCGATCCTCTCGGGATCAAAGCCGCCGATCTTTCCGGGTCCGGTCTTTCGGGCACTCGAGATCGCGGCGGTCGCGACCTTCGTGCTCTTGTTCCTCCTTCGCAGGCGCTGGTGGACCCCACGGGCGCTTGGGCCTGATGCGTTCCTTCTCGTCCTGATCAGTGCCTCGCAGTTCCTTCCGCTTCTGGCCGTGCAATTGTTCATCTACGACCGCTACTTCTTCCCAGTGATCGCACCGCTGGTTCCCGTGATTGCGGCCGTGGCCGCCCGCGCCCACCACCAGGGCGCAGCCAGGGCCTGGGCGACGGCCGCAATCGCCGGCGGGCTACTGCTTTACGTGATCGGAGAACAGGATTACCTGGCATGGCAAGCCGCACGCGACCGGGCCGCGCTCCTCGCCTACCGGTCGGCTCCGCCTGGCCAGGTCCAGGCCGGCTTCGAGGCCAACGCCGTCTACGTCGAACTGCCAACCTATGAACGAACCGGGCATGCCGACTTGTTTGCCATCCTCGGCCCCGCCCATCCACAAATCACGCTGCTCTTTGCCTCGGCCGTGGACCCGCGACCCGGCGTGTCCTATTCATCTCTTGCTCCCGGACGGATCGTGCTCGCCCGCTCGTCTCCCAACCGATAGCGGCCCGCGCATAGCCGCCGGCCGCAGCGCCCTGGCACGGATAGGGCGTGCCCGCTCGACATTCTTCCGATCAGGTCTTGCGAAGTACAGCCAGGAGCGAGGTGCCCGCCGGCACGTGGCGGCGGATCGAGAGCGAACCGGACCCCAGGGCGAAGAGCCCGTGATTGACAATCAGCGGTAGATCGGGAAAGACTGCAGACTCGTCAGTAACACCGCCATTCGACGAGCCTTTCCGTAGCCATTTCCGAAGGAGCGCGAGTGGGATCATCTCTGGAAAGAGAAAGCTCAGTTCGATGACCTGGACCGGTAACCCGCCGATCGCGCGTCTGAAGCTTGCCCGGTCATAACGCCGATGATGACCCAGCGCGACATCCCAACCCGACCATAGCCCCATCGTGGCCGGCACGGTCACGATCAGTGTCGAGCCCCGAGCCATCTTTTGGAGCAGCTCGCCAAGGAATCCGTGGTCATCGGCTTGGTGCTCCAACACATCGAGCAGCGCCAGGTACTCGATGCTCTCATACGAGCTCAGCTGTGCGGCATTGGCCGACACCCCATAGGTGGACCCGAGTTGGCGTTGCAGCGAGTCGATGGGTTCGAGGAACCGGTACGTTGCCAGGGGAAAATCCCGGTTAAGGAAAACGCCGAGCAGGCCGGCTCCGGCCCCTATGTCGAGCAACTGAAAGGGCACGGAGTGCGGCAGGTGCGAGGCGACGGCCCGCCACCGCAAGCGGTGCCAGAAGAAGTCGCGAGAATGTTCAATCTGACGACGCAGATGCGCTTCGAGGCTGCTCATTGTTGCGGTGTTCCAGGTTCGAGAGGGAAATTCCCTGCGACTGGGAAAAGACGGCGAAAAGGACGATGAAATTGCCGAGAGCGACGAATGACAGCATGAGGACGAGGAGCAATGTCGAGGTCGCCCACCCCGGGATGGCGGCTTTTGTGAACAGGCGGACGGCAAGCACAACAAGGGACAGCATCATCCCACCGCAAAACGTGAGGAAGAAGGCGAATAGCGCCCTGATGGCGATCCGGTCCGCCAAGGGCATGAGCATCCGCAGGCCGTGCATGAAGAGTTTCTGGTAGTTCATCCGCGACTGGCCCGCGTACCGCGTGCCCCGTTCGCACGGGACATACGTCACGGGCAGGTTCAGACTGACCAGCGTTGATGAATAGCACAGATCGAAGTACGGGTGGAGGATGGCGTGGCGCGCGAACCAGCCGCGATAGGCTGCGTAGTTACCGGTCCGTACGGAGAGGCCGGTCAGTAAACGGAACAGCACTTTGAACGCCAGGTACATCGCCTTGAAGAGTGGGGTCTCGTGGCGACCGGTGCGGAGGGCCAGCACCACACGGCGGAGGTCGGCGGGCTCTTCCAGGATTGGCGCGAGGAGGCGGGGGAGATCCTCAGGGCGGTCTTCTCCGTCCGAGTCCAACGTGACGACCAGATCGGCGTCAGCGATTTCGGGAGTCACAGTTCGAATTCCATAGACAATCGCACGCTGGTGGCCAAGGCTGAAGGGCGGCTCGACGACTGTGACGTCGTGCAAAGCCCGCAGCCTCTGCATCTCCGGGTCGAAGCCGCCGGTGTCGTCCACCGCAACGAGACGGAGACGGGTGCGGCGGAGGACCAGATGCCGCGAGATGATCTCGAGCGTGCGTTCCCGGAGCCTGACGAACGACTCCACGTCCTGATATACGGGTGTGATCATCCAAAGGCTCGGGCTCTTCATGCCCATCCGATTGGGAACAGCATCTCTGGCTCGCCCCTAGGACGGGGCGAACACTCCAGGCCGCCAGCAGGAGATCCGTCCAACTCGAAGGAAGTCCGAAGGAGTTAGCGCCCCTGCGGCCGCAGCCGGGCGCGGGCCGATGCCGACGGTCACGAATTGATGACGTGGTGGTCTGGGGGTTTATTGCTGGGCAGCTGGGCCGGCCGCCCAGCCGCCATCCACGGCCACCCACAGCTCACCGTTCAGCGATCAGGAAAGGGATGGCTCCGGAGCCCGGATTCGAACCGGGAACCGTCACGTTAACAGCGTGCTGCTCTACCGTTGAGCTACTCCGGACTGCCAGGCGCGAACCAGTATATCGGTCGACTTCCGTCAGCTGGCGATCCGCTGCGGCAGCTGTCGACCGGCGCCCCCCTCGCCGCCGGCCGATGCTTCCCCCGCCCGCTCCTCTTCGTGGTATTCGGCGTCAGTATTGACCAGCCAGGGATCGTAGTTCGCGCCCAGCGCGATATTCCGCGCCACCAGGATCCCCGTCATCATCGAGTGGTCTTGATTGTTGTAATGGTGCATTCCATTGCGCCCAACCAGCCACAGGTTCGGCAGCGCCCGCGTCAGCCATTCGCGCACAACCGCCAGATGCCCGAGGTAGGCGCCGTCGTACACCGGATACGCCTTCGGCTGCCGGTACACGATCCCCGCCTTGACCTCGTCCGCCCGACAAATGCCCAGCGTCACCAGCTCACGCCGGCCCAAATCCAATAATTCGGCATCCGGCCAGCTCCACATGCCGTCCTGCTCGAAGCAGAAGTACTCCATCCCGAGTCCCGTCAAGCCGCCGTCGTCGACCATCGCCGAGCTGAAATTCTTGAAATTCCCGATCCGCCCGACCTTCACCACCGGGTCGTGCACATAAATCCATTGGTCCGGGAAGACGTCGGCGCGGTCAACCACCACGTTGACCGTAATGAAGTCGCGATACCCGAGCGCGTCGGCGGCAGCGCGCACGATCGAGGGCGCCGCTGGCTGGAGCTTCGCGATCAACTCGCGGATCGGCATCGTGCTGATGAACTCGGACCCGAGCACGTCGAGCGTCCGACCGGCACCGTCGCGCACCACCACCGACAGCACCCGGCCATTCGCATGGCGGACGGCAACGACCTCCTCCCCCAGGCGCACTGGATGGCCAGCGGCCGCCAATCGCGCCGCCACCGCCTCCCACATCTGGCCGGCGCCCAATCGCGGATACCGGAAGGCGTCGACCAGGGTTTTCACGATGGCGCGCTCGCCCGTACCGCGCAACGACGCCGGCAGCAGCGCATTTCGAATCACTTCGACCAGGTTCAGCCCACGAATCCGCTGCCCCGCCCAGTCGGCCGACAGCTGGCTGGTCGGGATGCCCCAGACCTTTTCGGTGTACGTCTTGAAGAAGATCTCGAACAACCTCCGGCCAAATTGGTTGGAGACCCAGTCTTCAAAGGACTGCGGCTCGACAACCGGCCGCAGCCGCGCCTGCGCGTAGCTCACCAGGCAGCGGGCCGTCTCGAACGGCCCCAGGTTCAGGAAAGCATTCGACGCCCGGATCGGGTAGTCGAAGAACTTCCCCCGGTACAGGATCCGCGTCAGCCGCGACACCGGCCGGATCTCCGCGCCCAGGATCTCCGTCCAGAGCGCCTCGATCTCCGCGCTCTTGGAGAAAAACCGGTGCGGGCCGACGTCGAACCGGCAGCCCATGAACTCGAGCGTACGGGCGATCCCGCCCACCTGCCGGGGATCCTTCTCCACTACCGTCACCGGGGTCCGGTGCCGCGTCAGCTCGTGGGCCGCCGACAGCCCGGCCGGCCCGGCGCCGATGACCACCACGTGCTTGGTCGCACCGCGCGAAGACACGTCAGCCATGCCGCAGAGGAGCAACTCCGTCCAGGCGACCCTCTTGCACCCGGTCCCCCCAAACTGCGGCCGTCTACCTTAGTATTGCGCTCCGTGGCCAACCCGCCGAAAAACCCGCAATCGCGCGCCCATCCGTTCCTCGAACGGCTTGCGCGCGGCCCGCTCCTGGGGGATGGCGCCATGGGCACCCAGCTTCACGCCCGGGGGATCAGCTTCGAGCGCTCCTTCGACGAATTGAACCTCACGGAGCCCAGGATCGTCGAGGAGATTCACCGAGCGTACATTTCGGCCGGCGCCGAACTGATCGAGACCAACACCTTCGGCGCCAACCGGATCAAGCTGGCGCGCCACGGGCTCGACGACCGGGTGCGGGACATCAACCTGCGGGCCGCCAAGCTCGCCCGAGAGGCGCGGGAAATCGCCGGCGAGCCGGTCTTCATTGCCGGCTCGGTCGGGCCGATCGGCCAGCAGCTCGAGCCGATCGGCCGGATCAGCCTTGCCCAGGCCACCACCGCCTTCGAGGAGCAGATCGCCGCGCTGCTCGAAGGCGGCGCAGATCTCCTCGTGCTGGAGACCTTCACCAACCTTCCGGAGATCCTCGCGGCGGTGAGCGCCGCCCAGAAGACCGCCGACCTGCCAATCGTTGCCCAGATGACCTTCGCCGAAGACGGCCTCACCCTCAGTGCCGAGGAGCCCAGCCAGGTGGTCCAGGCGCTCGAGCGTGCGGGCGTTGACGTCATCGGCGTCAATTGCGGCGTCGGCCCGCAGGTCGCGCTCCAGGTCCTCGGGCAGATGCGCCACCAAACGCGGCTGCCGCTTTCCGGCCAGCCCAACGCCGGCCTTCCCGCCCGCGTTGAAGGGCGCTTCTTCTACTTCGCCACGCCGGAGTACTTCGCGAGCTTCGCCCGCCAGGCCGCCGAGCTCGGTGTGGCGTACATCGGGGGCTGCTGCGGCACCACGCCGGCCCACATCGCCGCCATGCGCGCCGCGCTGAGACCCCTCTCCGGCAGGCCTCGCATCAAAGCCCCGGCGGCGTCGACCGTCATCGCCATCGATCTCAACCCGGTGGAGCAGCTCCCGCCCACTCCGTTCGCCCAGCGAGTCGCCGCCGGCAGCTTCGTCGTCAGCGTCGAGATCGACCCGCCGCGGGGACTCAACCCCTCGAAATGCATCGCCGGCGCTCAGCTGGTCCAAGATGCCGGTGCCGATGCGGTCAACATCGGCGACAGCCCGATGGCGCGCGTCCGGATGAGTGCGCTCTCGCTGGCGGTCATGATCCAGCAGCAGGTCGGCATCGATACCCTGATCCACTTCACGTCACGCGACAAGAACCTGATGGCGTTGCAGGCGGAACTGATCGGTGCGCACGCGCTCGGCATTCGCAACATCATCGCGCTGACCGGCGATCCTCCACGGATTGGCGACTACCCCTCGGCGACGGGCGTCTGGGACGTCGACTCCATCGGCCTGATCAAGATTCTGCAGCGCCTCAACGAGGGATACGACTGGCTCGGGACGTCGATCGGCAAGCCGGCCAACTTCACCATCGCCTGCGCGGTCAACCCGTCCGCGGACGACCTCGACCGCGAAATCGACCGCTTCCGGCAGAAGATCGACGCCGGCGCCCACGTTGCCATGTCCCAGCCGCTCTACGACCGTGACACGCTGGAGCGATTCTTCGAGCGGACCGGCCCGTTGCCGATCCCATTCCTGCTGGGGGTGCTACCGCTGCAGTCTTTCAGGCACGCCGAGTTCATGCACAACGAGGTTCCCGGCATCGTGGTCCCCCAGCAACTGCGCGACCGCATGCGCCAGGCCGGCGAAAACGGCATCGCGGAGGGCCTGGAGCAATCGCGTGAGCTGCTGCACGACACGAAAGACCTGGTGCAGGGCGTCTACCTGATGCCGTCCTTCGGCCGCTACGAAGTGGTCGCCGAGCTGGTCCGCTGGCTCCGGCAGCCACGGGTGCCAGCCGCCGCCGGTCCCAGCCCGGCGAACTGACCTCAGGCGCAACGAAGCTTTCGCGCTGGCGACCGTGACGTCGATGTGCCGGCGTGTCCGCGCTGGGGGTCGGCCCAGATCGGCCGCACGACCTGCGAGCTGTGTGCGCGGTATTGCAGGGTCTTATTCCCTCCCCCCTTGCGGGGCAGGTCAGGGCGGGGGGTTTTTGCCGCCCAAACGCTCCCAGCTGACCACGTCCTCCATCGGCCGGCGCCCTTTGGGCAGCGGAGCGTTCGGCGGCAAACGCAACGCCGCAGGACTTGCCGGATAGCCGACGGACAGCATCGTCCGCAGATAGCGATTCTTGGGGATGCCGAGCAGGTCCCGCGCGCGTTGCTCATTGTCCTCGGGATAGATCGATCCAATGCAGGAGCCGACGCCGTGTGCCCAGGCTGCCAGCATCAGGTTCTGCATCAGCCGTCCCTCATCGATGCAGGTCCAGGCATCGTCTCCATCCATGACCAGCGCGATCCCGAGCCGGGCCCCGGCGAGATGGCCGGCAAACTGGCCGCATTTCGCCAGCGCCGCCAGCGTCTCGCGCCTCTTCACCACGATCAGCTCCCAGGGTTGGGTGTTCTTGGACGAACCCGTCCAGCGGCCGGTGTCGAGGATGTCGAGCAACACATCGTTCGGAATCTCGCGGACCGAAAACTGGCGGACGGCGCGCAGCGACCTGATGGGTTCCGTTTCGCGCACCGGGCCAGTGTAGCCGGTTTGTCGAGCGAGATTCGCAGTGAGCCGCCGACGCGCGCGAGTTCGGCAAGCCACAAGTCATCGAAGACATCGACATCGCGCCACCACAAGCCGGAGTGGTCAAAGGTGACGATGAAGGCCTGCGGGACCTGTGCGAGTGACGTGCAGAGCATCGCCGGAATGTTCCGCGAGACGACCTTCCGCCTCGACCAGGAAAGCCCGCTCACGGCTCACGATGGCACCCCGAGATAACCGCTAGGATCGACCGTCATGAAGGGTAAGCGGCTGACGTGACCGCGGCAATCACGACCCACGGGCTGACCAAGGACTACGGGATGGGCCGTGGCCTTTTCGACCTTGAGCTGGCGGTCGGCGTGGGTGAGATCTTCGGCTTCCTGGGGCCCAACGGCGCCGGCAAGACGACAACCATCCGCTTGCTGATGGGCATGATCTTCCCGACGCGGGGCAGCGCGCAGGTCTTTGGCCTCGATTGCCAGAAAGAGGCGGTGGCGGTGAAGATGAAAGTGGGCTACCTCCCGGGCGAGCTGCCCCAGTTCGGTGGGCTCCGTGGTAGCGAGATCGTCGCCTACCTGGGTGGGCTGCGCGGGGGCGTTGACCCGACCCGGGTGAAGGCTCTCGCGCAGCGTTTCGAACTTGACCTTGGCCGTCGCTTCCGAGAGTACTCGCGCGGCAACAAGCAGAAGCTGGGACTGGTGCTCGCCTTCATGCACCGCCCGGCGTTGCTGATCCTCGACGAACCGACCGCGAGTCTCGACCCGCTGAACCAGCAAACCTTCTATGACCTGCTTCGCGAGTCCCGCGAGGAGGGCGCGACGATCTTCCTTTCCTCCCACGTGCTGTCGGAGGTCGAACACGTCTGCGACCACGTGGGGATCATCCGTCGCGGCTTGCTGGTCAGCGTGGCGGACCTTGATGAGCTCCATCACCTGCGCGTCCACCACGTCGAGATCGAGTTCGCGGGCGCACCCCCGATCGACGCCATCAGGGCGGCCGAGGGTGTGTCGGACGTCCGGGTGGAAGGGTCGCGGGTGCGCTGCAACGTGCGCGGCGGGTTCGAGCCCCTGCTGAGC
>Ga0070707_100000043_pt1 | contig 108893 bp, 93 predicted proteins | sample KBSK5502metaG_FD_65468 | JGI IMG/M metagenome (GOLD analysis project Ga0070707, IMG submission 65468) | Corn, switchgrass and miscanthus rhizosphere microbial communities from Kellogg Biological Station, Michigan, USA - KBS K5-50-2 metaG | ecosystem: Host-associated > Plants > Roots >... | reverse complement strand
GATCATCGATTACCAGGCCGTCGGCTACGCGCTGGCCAGCGCGAAGACCCGGATCGAAGCGGTCCGGTCGCTGACGTGGCGGGCCTGTCACGCGCTCGACACCGGCTCCCCCGCCGGTCAAGAGCTCGCGCTGCACGCCAAGGTCTTCGGTTCCGAGACGGCGGTCGCGGTCATCACCGACCTGATGCAGGTCGCGGGTGTCGACAGCTACGCCCACGAGCAACCGCTCGGGCGGCTGTTGCAGGACGCTCTGGGGCTGCCATTGTTCGGCGGCAGCAACCTCGGCCTGCGCCGGCGGCAGCTGCACGCCTTGCTGCGCGAGCCCGGCTACGACGCGGACGCAACTGTGTCTGGGATCCCCGCCGCTCGACTCCCGCGGGCGACCCCTCAGGGTCGTCCCGCGCGGACCGGCCGGCGAGCGGCTTCGAGTCGTTGATCAACAGAGCCAGCGACCCCGACCGCGTTCGGGCAGATCAGCGCGCAGATGCCGTGGCGCGGCGTGCTGCGCTGCACGCATGTTGACTGTGACAGGGCGCACGGTCGAGGTGATGGATCGCCGCCCGTTGGGGCCTCCTGGACTCGTCGCACTTCTCCCGCCTCTTCCGTGCGACCTACGGCATGTCACCGCGGGAGTTTCGATCAGAAGGGATCATGTCGGCGTGACCGCTGCCCGGTCGCCGGGCAAGATCAGCGAGTCTGGAAGATGGGCCAGCCGACTTCGGTGCGCCAGAGAGTCTCGTCGCCGGTGTCGGTGGGCCCGACGAGGTAGTACTCGCGGATCGGGCCATCGACGGCCAGCGCGTGCCGGGTGACGTAGGCGCCAAGTGCTCCGTAGGCCCGGTCGATGCCGGTCAGGGAGCCGGGATGGACGATGGTGGCCAGTTCGGCCGGCGGCACGACCATCGGGGCGACCCGGCCCATGGGCCGGACCGCCTGGCTGCACGGCACGAAGACGGTCGCCTCACCGCGCTCGTCGGCGAAGAGTTCGTTGGCGAAGATCCCGCCACCTGGCCCGGCTGGATCGAGGTGTTGCGCCGCCAGCGTGGCTCGAAGTTCGCCGAGCGCGCCCTGCAACCAGACCAGCGCGTCGGCCCGGTCGACGGCCTCGGAGATCGCCGCGGCCGGTGTTGCCGGCATATGGCGATGATGGATGGGCGCGGTGGCTGAGGGCTGTGCCAGCAGGTCGCGCAGCGAGGCCACCGCTTCCTGGGTACGCGTCAGGCTCGCTTCCAGCCTGGCCAGGTGGGCGGCCATGACCTGGTTGCGGGTCTCCACATCCGGGGCGCTGAGCACCGCGTGGATGTCGTCCAGCGGCATGTCGAGGTGGCGCAACCGGCGGATCACGAGGGCGGCGCCGATCTGGTCCGGAGCGTAGCGCCGGTAGCCCGTGTTCGGGTCGATGTCGACCGGCTCGAGCAAGCCAACGTCGTGGTAGTGGCGCAGGGTCTTGACGGTCAGGTGCGTCGCCCGGGAGAAGTCGCCGATCGCCAGCGTCGCGGTCATCGCTCCAGTGTGCGGTCTCCCGCTACCGGAGAGTCAAGCCGCCTCGAAGCTGTTGACCACGACCGGACCTCCCAAGAACCCCTCCGCCTCGGCCTCCACCTCCCTAACTGAACTGGCCAGACCTATCGGCCCAGGGATTTCCGGCCCGGCTCACCGCGCGGCACGTTCGCAGGAAAGCAATAAGCCTCCGCGGATCAGGCGTGCGGGCTGAGCAGGCCCATCGGGCTCGGCGCGGTGAATTCGATGCGCAGCACGACCGCGCCCTCGGGCAGGTGCAGGGTCCGGACGTACGCGGGGCGGTACTGGCCGCGCAGCGCGCGCAGCAACGACACCATGAACCGCACGTACCCGGGGCTGGCGATACGGCCCGGGTGATGGTGGGTGTGCGCGTCTTCGGAAAGGTCGGCCTGGCGAAGCGGCATGCCCGCGCCCGCGCCCGGGGCGGGGCGGCCGAAATCGACGATGTACATCGGGTGGGTGACCGCCATCCGCGCGATGGCGATCAGCAGCCGCTGGTCCACCTGGCCGGCCGCGAGTTGCCGCCGCGCGGCAAACGTCGCCGCGATCCTGCTGCTGTGCGCCAGAGCCTTTCCTGACGCTTTCCGGACCGCCACGTCCGCAAGGAGCATGGCCCGGAAGCTGGCGGCACCGTGCGGCGCGGTCTGCCTGATGTCGATCCGGTCCGGTCCGGCACCGAAGCTGGCCAGCACCCCAGGTGCGTATACCAAGCCGAGCTTGTCGCCGAATTGTTTTCGTACCGCCGCCGTCGCGACGATGACCTGGGACCGCAATGGGCTGGCGGTCTGCGGGCCGAGCTGATACAGGCTGCTCGCCGGAACGTTGTGGGACCGGAGCGCCTGGCACGTGACCGGGTCACAGGCAACCACGGCGGCCCGGCTGACCTGTCCGGCGACCCAGGCGGCGGCACGGTTGCGCACGGCGGCGGGCCCGCTGGGGCCTGACCCGGTGCTGTGTCCCGCCTTTGGCGCGTGGCCCGACAGCACCAGCGCGATCGCGGCGGCGGCGACCAGCACCAGGACGGCGAGGACCACCCCGGCGACACGGTAGCGCCTGCCGGACCGCCTTTGCCTCCGCGGTGGCGGCGGCACAGCGGGCCACGCTTCCATGGGTCCCCCGGCCCCGCCACCGCCCGGTCGGGTACCGCCAGGCCTGGCCGTCCACCGGTAAAGGTCCGGCGGCCCGGCGGAGCTGGGCGTCGCGGCGGTTGGCGATCCCGGGGGTGCCGTCCCGGTTGGCGGCGTTGCCGCTGCGGACCTGGGACCGGCCGGTGGCGCGGCGGCCCACGGAGGGCCGGCCGACGCTGCCGCAGTCACCGGCGGCACGGAGCCGGCTGACTCAGTTCCCGCCGCCCCCGCCTCAGCCACTCCCGCCTCAGCCACCCCTGCAACAGCCACCTCCGCCTCAGCCGGGCCCGCCTGAGCCGGCACCGCGCCCGGCCGCACGGCCCCCGGCGCCGGCGCGGATTGCGCTGGGACAGCCTGCGGCGCCTGGGCCCCCGTGTGCGCAGCGCCGGCCGGTGCGGGGTCGGCCGGTAGCGCCTGGAACCACGATGGCGCGAGGGCCCCGGCCGCCTCGGGCCGGGCTCCTTGGGGAGGCGCGAAGTCGCCACGGCGGTGCCCGGAGATCTTGGGAATTGGTTCGGTGTGGGCCTCGGGGGCCAGCTGGCGCTCGAACGGGGAGGGCGGCCAATGCTCGCCCGGCAATTGGCCGAGCGGTGGTGGTCCGCTATTTGTGCCGGGAGCCTTCCGCGGCCGCGGCACCGCCGGCCACGGTGCCGCCGCCTCCCCCGGATCCGCGGCTTCTGCCGCCATTTCGCGCTTGGGCACGCCTTCCGGCTCCGGCGCCACGGTCTGGCTGGCGTCATCCCCCGAGGTCGCAGTGTCGGTCGTGCCCGCGCCGCCCGTCTGGGCCGGCCCGTCCACAGGAGCTTCGTCATCCGGCGCGGCCGCATGGTCCACCCAGCCATAGGCGAACGTCGGGCCGTTCGCGAGAGCCGGACCAGCCGCCACGGCTGCGGCGTCCACCCAGCCGTAGGCCAGGGTCGGGCCGTTCGCCAGGGCAGCACCGCCCGCCGCGGGTGGGCCGTCCACATCGGCTGGGCCGTCCACGACCGCCGGGCGCTCCACCGACGCCGCGCTGTCTGCCTCGCTCGCCGCGTCCGCCAATGCCGCGCCATCCGGCGAGTCCGTGCCCGCCGGGGCCGCGCTATCCGCCGAGGCTTCGCTGTCTGCCAACCGTGCGCCGTCTAGTTCGGTCGCACCATTCTCCGGGGCGACACCGTCCGGCAGGGCTCCACCGTCCGCTACGGCCGCCCCGCCCACCACGCCGGCGCCATCCGCCGGGTCCGCGCCGTCCGCCACGCCGACCATGGCGGCGCCATCATCCGGCGCGGCGTCGTCCGCCGGGGCCCCGCCCACCACAGCAGCGCCATCATCCGGCGCGGGGTCGTCCGCCGGGGCCGCGCCGGCTCCCAGGCCGGCGACCGGTACCTCCCCCGCGACCGCCGGCTGGCCAGCGACCGGCGGCTGGCCCGCGCCCCGCACCGGGCCTGCGGCCGGCACCTTCCCAGCGACCGGCGGCTGGTCCGCGCCCCGCACCGGGCCCGCGGCCGGCACCTTCCCCGTCACCGGTCCCTGGCCATCCGGTACCTGGCCCGCGACCGGTTCGCTCACCGCCCCACGTCCGCCCGATCCCCCCCGTTGCTGAGCGCTGCGCAGCCTCTCGGCCTCGTCCCGCTCCAGTTCGACCGCGATCGCGGACAGCACCCGCCGCCGCAGTTCTTCGGGGATGGGGGTCCGGTCGATCCGCCCTGGGGGCCTGGGCGATCCAGATGCTCCGGGGACACGCCGGGGCAGCGGCTGGGCGCCGCGATTATCTGCCATCCGGCCACCCCCCGGAGGCCCGCGAACGAGCGGGACGCGTGCCAGGACAGCGGAACATACATTCCTCGGTTAATTCAACCGAAATAGCATACTGTCACAAATGAACTACTTATTGTGGGCGCGCTCCTGGCGTTTGCCCTGACCGGCCTTATGGCAGCGTAGCCACATTTAGCTACCCGGCGTGGGCAACAGCGCAGCGAATCCACCACTCTCGCGCAGGCAAGCCGATCCCGCTCCCGGATACCGTCGCCGGGCCCAGCGCGGGGGCAGTTCACGAAGATCAGCGGCCTGTTCAGGCGAGATACGGCGGGACCGGACGCTCGGCCTTGTGCTGTTTGACAAGGCACGCCACGACGGCTTCTATCATCGGGACTGGCGGAGAGAAGACGGCCCGCAGGCGACCGCGGCGTTCCGGCTCGGCCTCTCCGAGCTGGACCTCGCCGGGCCCTGACGGCGCCGGTCCGGACACCCGGCGGCAGGCCTGTGCCGGTGCCACCGGTGCCGGGCCCGTGCGCTTTGCAGATCAGCGGCGGAGCACTCGTGACGAACAATACTGAAACGATCCTTGCCAGCCTGAACACCCACGGCGGACGCGGCGCGGACGGGCGGCCCTATGACCTGGATGCCGCGTGCCGCCAGGTCAAGGCCGACATCATCGTGCTGCAGGAGGTGTGGCGCCCGGGCGGCGAGCCCGACCCGGTCACCGAGATCGCCGCGGCGCTCGGCGCGGAACCACTGTGGACCGATCTGATGACCGGCGCGGACCTGCGCAGCGTCGGCATCGCGAACGAGACGGCCCGCGGCCGATGGGGCCTGGCGACGCTCACCACCGTGCCGGTCACCGGGTTCGAGGTGGTGGACCTGGGCCGCATCGCCGGTGACCCGATCCCCCGGGCGGCGCAGCTCATCGGCCTGGACCTGCCCGGCCGGGGCCCGCTGCGGATCGTTAACACACACCTGACCCACTGGCTCCTCAGCCCGGTCCAGCTGCTGCGCCTGGTCCGGCGGCTGGACGCCGACGACATCCCCACGGTGATCGCCGGGGATCTCAACATGCCGCTGCCGCTCACCGGGCTGGCGGCCGGCTACGCCCCCGCGGTCGTCGGGCGCAGCTACCCAGCGCACCGGCCGCTCCTCCAGCTCGACCACATCCTTGCCAGCCGCGGGGTGACCCGGTGCGGGGGCGAGGTCCTCCCGCCGGCCGGTTCCGACCATCGTCCGGTCCGCGCCCGGTTGCGCCGGTAAGACCGCAGGATATGCAATACGCAATGCCCATCCAGGCCGTCATCCCGGCCGCCAGTGCGGAACTCGCGTCATCGTGCGCCTTGCTCACAACCCTGATTGCCCCGCGCGCCGGCGTTGCCATTCACCATCGACCCCAGTTCGCGAATAAGGCACGTTCGTGCGCAAGCAGTGAGCAATTGCCGATCAGGCGTGCGGGCCGAGCAGGCCCAACGGGCTGGGCGCGGGAAACTCGATGCGCAGGGCTCTCGCTCCCCCGGCCAGGTACACTGTCTCCATGTGCGCAGGCCGGAACGGGGCGCGCTGCGCGTGCAGGAACAACAGCATCCACCGCACGTATTCGGCTGACCCGCCGGGATTGCGACGCGCTTGGCTGGCTTCCGCCAGATCGGCGAACCGCAGTGGCTGGTCCGGGCCCGCACCCGGTGCCACGCTGCCGAAATCGATGATGTACATCGGATGCACAGAGGCCATCTCGGCGATCGCGACCACCAACCGCGAGTCGGCCTCCCCAGCGGACAGTTGCTGGCGCGCGACCGGCGTTACCTCGATGCGGCTGCTGTGCAGCAGTTCCGCCGCGGACGCCTTCCTGCTCGCCAGGTCAGCGCTCAACATGGCCCGGTAGGCGGCGGCACCGTGCGGGGCAATCTCGCGCACATCGATCCTCAGGCCCCCGCCGCTGAAGCTCGCGAGCACCGCTGGCGCATAGGCAGATTCGAGGAGGTTGCCGAATTGGGCGCGGACGGCGGGCGTCGCGACGATGATTTCGGAGTGCAGCGGATTGATCGTCCCCGGCCCGATCTCATAGAGGCGGCCTGCCGCAATCCGGTGTGACTCAAGAACCCGGCACATCACGGGATCACAGGACACTGTCGCTGTCCGGGCGACCTGGCCAGCGACCCAGGCCGCGACCCGGTTCCGCGCTGCTGCCTCGGGGGCCTGACGGCCGCTTGTGCGGACTTTGGCCGCGGTCGGGTTGTGGCCATACAGCGCCCATGCCACCGAGCCCGCGGCGACGGCAATGCCCACCGAGATGAGCACACCGGCGAGGCGGTAACGCCGCCCGGGGCGCCGCCGCGCCTTGCCGGCCTGCTGACCGGGCCTCCCGGCCTGTTGGCCGGTCCGGCTGAGTTCCTGGCCAGCGACCCGTCTGCTCGTCGCCGCCGCTGCAGCACCGCGCTGGGCCGGTTCCGGCCCGAGCCCGTCCGATCGGGCAATCTCGGTGGCGTCTGGGCCGCTGGTGGTGACCCCGTTCGTGTGCCCGGCAATTCTCGGGAACGGCTCCGTGGGGACGTCCGAGGCCGACCAGAACCACGGCGGGGCCGACGGCGCAGCTTCGGTCAGCTCATCCAGCGGCGGGCGCGGCGTGCCATCTGACGTCGGTGCCCCCTGGGGCAGGCGCGCAAGCTGCTCGGGAGATGCCGTTGGCTTCGGGACTGTAGCCATCTCCGCCGGGACGGTGCCATTCTCGGACGCCGTTTCGTCACCGGAGGCGGGCCGGGTCTCCGCCTGGGCGGCAGCTTGCTCCCGGGATGCGGCTTGCTGCTGGGATCCAGCCTCGATGCCGGATGCGGCTTGCCCCGGCGCCGCGGGCTCTGCGCGGGACGCGGTTTCCTCCTGGGACGCCGCCTCATCCCTGGCCGCCGCTGGCTCCTCGGCCTCGGCCCGCTCGTGCTCGCTTGCGATCGCGGCCAACAGGCGCCGCCGCACAGATTCGGGCAGCACCGGTTGCCCTATCCTCGGCGGCCGTGGCGAATCAGTCGAACCCGGCACGCGGCGGGGAAGCGGCGGCATGCCATTGTCTTTTGCCATGAGGCCACCCCCGGCGCGCAAGACTACGCGTGCTTCATGATAGCGGAGCACACGGGAACTACGTCTTCAACCGAAATAGCTTGTTGTAATGGTCTAAGCACTTCCTGTATGCATCGTGTGTTGTTTAAGAAACTGAGGTTACTTCAGGGGCGTGTCAGCGTCAGCGCGGAGGCGCCGAAGCGGAACGCCACTTCGGCCACCGGGCTGTCTTCGATGCGCCAGTCCTGGTGGTAGAGCCCGCCGTGCTGGGCCACGTCGAACCACACAAGCCCCAGGACACCGGCCCGGCGTATCCCGTCGAATAGATTTCCGATCTTGGCGAACTGGCCGATGTCCGGCGCGACGGCGGTCTCGGACAGCAGGACCGGTTTGTGGGTGAAGGCGCGCACCTGATCGATCGTGCTGCCGAAGGCCCGCGCGAACGTGTCGGACGGCTGGAAATAGTAGCCATCGATGCCGACCCACGTCACATACTTCGGCCCCGGCCACCACGACGCGACTGGCCCGGTGCCGGGACGGTCCTGGTTGACGGTCCACAGCCAGGTGACATTTTCGGCGCCCTGACCGCGGAAGACCGACACGACATGCCGCCATGCCGCGATGAACGTCGATGGCGGCACATGCCCGTAGCCCCATGAGTACCAGGGGGCGTTCATCTCATGCCCGAAGCCGATGACGACCGCGTGGCCGAAGTCCCGGACGCTGTCGGCATAGGACCGCAGGTACACGTCGTAGGCCCCGCGGGCGATCGCCGAGACCGAAGCGTAGGTCGGGTCGATCTGCACGTAGGGGATCACGCCATGGGCGCGAACCTTCCGCGCGAACGACGCCGCGAAGGGCTCCGCCCAGCCGCTGTAATAGCCGGCCAGGTTCGGCTGGGTGCCCGTCACCCTGGCGAAGGCCGCGATCGGGCTGTAGGAGGGCGGAGCCCCGGCCTCATAGACGCCCAGGTACGAGGATGGACTGGGGGGAAGGGACGCGTGCACAGACGGCGGGGAGCCAGGCACGATCACGAAGCGAACTCCGGTGAAAGTGAGCGCGGTCCCTGCGGCGACCACGGCCGCCAGCACCACCAGGCGTGATTTCACTTGCGATTTCAGTTGCGATTTCAGATCTGGGTTCATGCCGCTGCGTTTCCCGGGAAGATAACGCGGCCGACGACAGCCAGATTCAGCATGCCGAAGAACACCAGGACCGCAAACTGCCCAGAGCCGGAGGTCGCTGTCCGCCAGATGGCCAGCACCACCCACGCCACGGCTGTGCCGCCGCTCCAGCCGGTGGCCCATACCCGGAACCGCCGCAGTGTGCTGCCGGGCGTCCGGGACGGATGCCAGCCCATCGTCTTTCCCCGGGCACTATCCCAGATCGAGAACACATGTGCCCAGCCCCGGGCGATGCCCAGGGGCCACACCGAAGGGCGGTATTTCGAGCGGTGCCAGAGGGGATAGAGGACGAACCCGGCGACCATGGCGGGTACGAGGATGACAAAGTTCCGCAGCCGGACCTGACCGGGGAGGAACGCCAGCATGACGATGGGGATGACGGGCCCGAAGAACGTGAGCAGGCCGGTATAGGCGTAGTAGAAGAAGCCTGAGATGTAGGTGAGCCGGGCCGGGATGGTCATCGTTACGTTCCACATCCGACGCGAGAACACCACTCCGGCGTTCCCGGTGCACCACCGGTACTGCTGGCGCACGAACGCGTCGAGGTTGTCCGGGCAGATGCCCGCCGACAGGACAACGGGCACGTAGACCACGGACCAGCCGGCCCGGCGCACGTCCAGGCCGGTGTGCACGTCCTCGGCGTACGGAATGAGCGTGGGTCCGCCCTGCGGCTCCAGCGCGGCCCGCCGGTAGACCGCGGAGGTCCCCACGCAGATGGCCGCGCCGAACCGGTCACGGGCCACCTGGATCGACCGGTAGAACACCTCCTGGATCGCCCCCGCCGCGTTCTCGATCCACGTCTGCGCGGGACTTTCCCGGAAGAACTGGGGCGTCTGAACGATGGCAACCGCCGGGTCGTCCAGGTAGGGAAGGGTCTCGGCGAGAAAGTCGCTGCGCGGCGCGAAGTCGGCGTCCAAGATGACCAGGTACTCGCCGCTGGTGCGGCTGAAGGCGTGCCGCAGGTTGCCGCTCTTCTTGCACACACGCAGATCGGGCCGGCGCACGTAACAGAACCCGAAGGACTCCGACACCGACTCCGCCTCGTCGGAAGGCCCGTCGTCGAGGACGTAGGCCTGGGCCTGGCCGGGATAGGCGGCGACGAGCTCGAACACGGCCATCCACGTGTTGCGCAGCACGTCGATCGGCTCACCGCAGATCGGCAGGAAGATGTCGACGCTGGGGTAGCTGGGCGGCCGCCAGGCCCGGATCCGCGCCTGGTGGGCTGCCAGGTCGAAGCCGCGGCCGGTGAAGTTCACCGGCAGGCTGATCACCTGGTAGATGACGTACGTGGCGGTAAAGGCCAGGAACGGCCACGGCACCGGATCATGGAGCTCGAACCGGATCTGGCTGATGATGAGGCAGCTCGTGCTGATGACCAGCGTGATCGTCAGGTAGGGCAGGTTCCGCTGGATGTAGGCGTACTTCTCCTGGTCGCTGGGCGGCGGGAGAAGTACCGGGGCGGGCGGGGGCCGCGGTGCCGGCGTTGCGGTACCGGCTGCGCGCACCGCTGGTCCCGGTGCGGCGTGCTGGGTCGTGCTCACCGCCGGGGCTCGTATCGCCAGATGACGTAGGTGCCCTGGCCGACCGGGGCTACCTCGGTGCCGTAGGGGACCACGTCGATGGTTCTGTAGCGGGGGTCGCGATGAAGCTGATCGGCGAGGCGATAGTCCAGGGCGGTGGTGTCGGCGAAGTTCAGCGCGACCACGGAGAAGTAGCCCCGGGTGATGAACTCGGCGAAGACGCCGGCGTTGCCGGCGCTGGCGACGCTGGCGCTGCCGGCGGGCCCGCCGGTGCTGGCCCCCGACGGCAAGGTGATGTTGCGGGTGGACGACCATCGCTGCCACCGGCTCCCGGCGGGCAGGTAGTACCGGGCGATGGAGGCGTCCTCGACCAGCAGGCGGCCGCTGCCGTGGTCGGCGAGCGGGCGCAGGATCGCGATGAAGCTGGACGCGTTCGGCCAGGCGGTCGCGAGCGCCCGCGACTGGCTGGCACCAAGCGTGACGGGAAAGGCCAGCGCGACCACACAGGCCGCACTCGTGACGGTCCGCATTCGCCCGGCCGACGCCGCCGCGATAAACCGGTCCACCGCGTAGCCCGCGGCGATGGCGGCGAACCAGACACCCAGCCCAACGTGCTCGTTCAGCGAGGCCATGGCGTGCAGGCGCGCCTGCTCCAGCGGTCCCAGCACCGCGGCGACGGCCAGCAGTGCCAGCAGCCATGTCCGCGCCCGGCCCTGCCGCCCGGCCCAGCTGAAGATCACCCCGCAGACCGCCAGGACGACCACCAGCCCGGCCCAGGACCACGTTTGGCCGAGCACAGACAAGGAGGAGCCGCCGCCGGGCGCCGGCGTCAACGTCGTCCGCTGAAAGCCGCCGAGATAGGCACTCCCGCCTATGAGCACTCCCACCGCCATCAGCACGGGCACGGTGACCAGCAATGTCGCACAGCGCCGGGCGGCCAGTCGCCACCCGGACGGCACCGCGGTCAGCAGCGCGAGCACCAGCACGACCAGGTCAAACAGAACTGTCGAATAGGCCGCGGCGTTGGCCAGCGCCAGCGCGCCGCCCGCGGCGACCATCCAGCCGGTCCCCCTGCCCCGGTCCCCCGCGTGCACCACGCACCACGTCGCCAGCGCGACCAGGACTATCCGGAGAGCGTCGTAGGTGGCGAACGCCCCCAGATGCAGCGTCGGCCCGAGCACGGCGAACAACGCGGCCGCGAAAAAAGCCGCCCGGCGCCCGAACAGCCGGCCCGCGGCATCCCACAGCAACGCCGTCGCCCCGAGCATGAACACCAGCGACAGCACTCGCGCCCCGGCCAGCCCCCCCACGCTGTCAGCCAGCGCCCCCAACGGCGGATAGAGCACCGGCGCCCCCGAGAAATACGCCGGGAACGGCGGAATCGCCGTCCCGTGGAGCCAGTGCGCCCACTCCAGATGCCCCGCCCACAGATACGTGGCCTCGTCCACATACGCGGTGTCCGCACCCAGCAGCCGCACCGACAGCGCCGCCTGCACGGCAAGCACGGCCAGCAGCAGCCAGCCACCCCACACTCGCCCGCCGCCGCCACGATGCGCCCGGCGGTGCCCTGGCCCCGGTCTTCCGGACCCCGGTTCGGGCTCATGTGCCGTCCCCGCCAGCCATGTGTCCCCCGGGTCAGGCGCTGACCGCAGGCTTCCCGGCCCGGCTGCCCCCGGGCGCATCCCCCCCGGGCCGGTCGCGGCCGGCCACGCGCATCGCGGCGCGGCACCCCGCTCGTCTGTCACATCAGAATCAACGGGCACATCCAGCGCAAAAAACGCCGCGTCACCAGCCATCGGTTTGTCATAGTTACGCCGCATCAGCTGATCCCACCCCTTCCTGCGGCTGCGAATGGCCCAGGCAGATGGCAGCCAAAAACCACAGCAGGTGGTGGAGTCCCGCGCAGGGCTTTTCGCAAGAACGTAATGGTCACGGCCGCGTGCCTGCGGATCTTTGCCGAAATTTCCCGGTGTGTGCAGCCTGCCGCGCGCAGCTTACGCTGGGCGTGCGGATTGCTCGCGGCGGCCATGCCGGTCATGACGCGGGCCGCCGGTAAGCCTTAGCGCCGCGGCGGTACGCCGCGCGCGCTGCCGCGGCGGACAAGCGCCAGTCCCGGGTCCCGTTCAGTGCCACTTGATGGTGCGCTATGGCGTCGAACCAGACGAACCCCAGCAGCCCGTACGCGCGAATGCCGGCGAACAGGTTGGCGACCTTGGCCGGCTGGCTCCCCACATTGGGAGCGCCCGTCTCGGCGATCAGTATCGGGTCAAGGGTCAGCGCGCGTACGGCCTTGATGGTCGGACCGAAGAGGGACGCGAAGGTGAACGCCGACCGGCGGTAATAGCCGTCGATTCCCACCATGTTCACGTACGAGCCGCCCGGCCACCACCGCGCGGGCGATGGGATTCCCGCCCGCGCGTCGATGACGTTGACGGTCCACAGCCATGCCACGTTGCCCGCGCCTTGCTGCCGGAACACCGTCACAACGTGGCGCCAGGCCGCCACGAACGTCGCAGACGATGTGCGCCGGTTTCCCCAGGAGTACCAGTAGCCGTTCATCTCATGACCGAAGGACAAGATCACCCGGCCGCCGAACGCCTTCACCGCCGCGGCGTAGGAGCGCAGGTAGGTGTCATAGTGCCCCGCCGCGATCGCGGCGAGACTGACCCCGGTCGGCTCGATCTGCACCAGGGGCACGGCCCGGTGCCTGGCCGCGTCCCGGGCGAACCCCGCCTGGAACCGCTCCAGCCACCCGCTGTAGTACATCACCAGCCCCGGCCTCACCCCCGTCGCGGCCGTAAAGGTGCTGACCCCCGCGTAGGACTCAGGCAGCCCGTTCACGTACACGCCGAGATAACTCTGTGGCGCCGGGGACCGGCCGGCCACGGACCTGGCGTACAGCCCGATACCCAGCGCGATCACGGCGAGGGTGACCATTGCCGCCGTGCGGATGGTGAACCGCCTGGTCTTTCTCCGGCTGGCCCGTCTCCGCCCGCGGCTCCGCTCGCCCTGCGGGCTGGTGGTGGCGCCCCCGCGGGCGGGCGCGGTGAGCCGCTGGCGGCCGGTCATGCCGCGGGCCCCTTGTACGCCCGAGTGGCGCGGCCGAACGCGGCGAGGGCCGCGGGCCCGGCCAGCCGCCAGTCCTGCGTGCCCCGGGCGTCGAACCAGACGCATCCCAGTAGCCCGTACGCGTGGATGCCGGCGAACAGGTCGGCGATCTTGGCTGGCTGTCCGGTGCCTGCTTGCGCGCCGGTCTCCGCGACCAGTATCGGGTCGAGGGTCAGCGCGTGCACGGCCTTGATGGTCGGCCCGAACAGGGACGCGAACGTCCAGGAGGGCTTGAGGTAATAGCCATCGATGCCCACCCAGGTCACGTAGGCGCGGCCCGGCCACCAGGGCGCGGGTGACAGGATCCCATGGCTGGTATCGATGATGTTGACCGTCCAAAGCCAGGTCACGTTGTCGGCGCCCTGCTGCCGGAACACCGTGACGATATGCCGCCAAGCCGCCACGAATACCGCGGGTGAGACGTGCCGGTACCCCCACGGGTACCAGAAACCGTTCATCTCGTGGCCGAACCCGATGATCACGGCCTTGCCGGTTTTGGCCCCGTAATTGGCCACGCTGGTGGCGAAGGTCTCGAGGTAGGTGTCGTAAACGCCGGCGGCGATGGCGGTCAGGCTCACCCGTGCCGGCTCTATCTGCATGAACGGCACGGCGCCGTTGGCGCTCGCCTGAGCAGCGAACGCGGAGCGGAACGTTTCGTGCCAGCCGCTGTAGTAGAGCGCCACGGTGAGCTGTGTGCCCGCGGCCCTGTCGAGCATCTTGACCGGCGCATAATTGTCGGGAACACCCTTGACGAAGGCGCCCGCGTAGGACTCGGGGCGTGCGGGCAGTCGCACCACCACGGGATGGTGGCTGAACGTCCCGATCGGAGGCGTGTCCCCCACCACCGGCGGGGGCCCGGCGGCAATGGGCTTGGCGACCCTCGCGACGCCCGCAGCGATGACGGCCACGACGACCGCCATGCACAAGCCGATGAGCACGGCGGCTACGGCTCCGTGCATGACACCGGCAACCTTCTGGCCGATGCTGCTGACGGAGCCGTAGACAGCAACCGTGACCGAGCGGACCCGATCCACCCATCCCAGGTTTGAGTGGCGGCCGCGCCGCGGTTGCTGGGCCCAGGGCGGAGGCAGGTCCTGAGGAGGCACCGTCATGCGGCCTTCTTCCCGGGGAAGACCAGCCGGCCGACGATGAAGGCGTTGAGCACCCCGAAAGCCGCCACGGCGCCGAACCGTGGCGAGCCCGTCTGCTCGATGCGCCAGGCGGCAAGGGCCAGCCAGGCGAAGGCCATGGTGCCGTTCCACACGGTGACCCCCCACCAGAACCGGCGGGTCGCGTCGCCCGGCCCCCGTGAGGGCTGCCAGGACAAGACCTTGCCGCGCGCGTAGTCCCAGATCGCCAGGGCCTGGGCCCATCCCACGGCGATGGCCAGGGGCCAGATCCGGGGACTGTACGGCGCGTTGTGCCAGAGCGGGTACAGGATCGTGGTGGTGACGACGGCGGGAAGCAGCAGGAGCGCATTGCGCAGGACGATCTCGTCGGGAAGGAACACCAGCAGCGTGATCGGGATCAGCGGCACGATCAGGGTGCGCAGGCCCGTGGTGAAGTTCCAGAGCCAGCCGGCGATGTAGGGCAGTCTCGACGTCCAGGGCATCTCGACGCGCCACATGTGCGTCGTCCAGACCAGCGAGGTGGCGCCGCAGCACCAGCGGTACTGCTGGCGCATGAACGCATCCAGCGTGGCCGGGCAGATTCCGGCCGCCAGCGGCACGGGGAGGTAGACGAGTCCGTAGCCGGCGTACCGCACGTCGAGCCCGGTATGGGAATCCTCGGCGTACGGGATTTCGGTGAACCCGCCCATCGGGTCGAGCGCCGCCCGCCGGTACACGGCGTTGGAGCCGACACACAGCGCCGAGCCGAACCGGTCCCGCGACACCTGCACAGCCCGGTAGAAGACCTCCAACGTGGGGCCCGCCGCCCGTTCTACCCAGGTCTGGCGCCGGCTGGCCCGGAAAAACTGAGGGGTTTGCACGATCCCTACACCGGGGTTGTCCAGGTACGGCAGCGTCTCGGCCAGAAAGTCCGCGCGCGGCCGGAAATCAGCATCGAATATCACGATGTGCTCGCTGCGCGTCCGCCGGAAGGCGTAGTTCAGGTTGCCCGCCTTCTTGTGCCTACGGATGGTGGGGCGGCGCACGTACGTGAACCCGAACCAGGGTGCTTGCGCCCTGGCCTCCTCGCTGGGGCCGTCGTCCAGCACGTAGACGTAGGCGGTGCCGGGGTAGGCCTGCACAAGCTCGAAGACACCCGTCCAGGTGTTGCGCAGGACCTCCATCGGCTCGCCGCAGATGGGCAGGAAGATGTCCACCGATGGATAGCGAGCCGGCTGCCAGGCGCCGACCAGCCACTTGTGCGCGGCCACGTCGAAGCTGCGGCCGGCGAAGTTCACCGGCAGGCTCACCAGCTGGTAGACGAAGTAGGCGGCGGTATACGCCCCGAACAGGACGACCGCATAGGGGAGCGCATGGGCGTATCGCACCTCGAACCACACCTGGGCGGTGATCAGACACAGCGCCGAGATGGCCAGCGCCGTGGCCAGCAACGGTAGCGACCGCCACGCGTAAGAATCCTTCTCGGCTTCGCTGGGCGGCTCGGGGAGAACATGGCCGCTCCACCGGTGCCGCCCCTCCCGGGGGAACGCGGTCGCCGTCATCGCCGCAGCCCCTCACGCGCCCAGAGCATGTAGTCGCTCCGGAACGACGTCGTCCGGTAGGGAATCCGGGCGATCAGCCGGTAGCCGCCGTCACTGATGATCCGGTACAGGACGCGAAGATCGATGTTGTGCAGGCACTGAGCCTGCGTCTGCTTGACGGAGGGATCCTCGTTGCCACATCCCCCACCGCCGACGGCGAACGACAGCAGGATATAGGCGGCCCGCCGCTGGCCGATGTCCCGCGAGAGGGCCCACGCCGAGGAATCCGGGATCGACGTGAGGAGCTGCCACGGCTCGTACTCCTCCAAGTAGTAATACAGCGGCGGGGCCTGGTCGGTGAGCAGCGCGCCCGGATGAGCGCGCAGCGTGGCGGCCAGGGCCGGCAGCACTGGACGGATGTTCTGCCACGTCCCGAAATGATTGATCGCCAGCATGCTGCCCGATACTGTCGTCGCCGCGATGGCCGCCGTGACCACCTTGAACGCGCCCCGGGATTTCACGGCCGGCACCGCGCGGACGAACGCCGTCAGCGCGTAGCCGGCCGTCACCGCCCCGAACCACCCGCCGAATGCGACGTGCTTGAACAGGCTGGTGAAGACCTGGATCCGGGCCTGCTCGGCGGGCGCCAGGAACGTCGCGGCGGCAAGGACCCAGGCGAGGACCCAGATCGGCGCGGGCCGCCGGGCGCACGACACGGCGACGGCGCCGATCGCAGCCAGGACCGCGATGGCGCCGACCCAGCCCGCGCTCACGAACAGAATGCCGAAGATCGGCCAGTTGCCCGGCTGCCGCGACAGGGTCGTGGTCATGATCCCCGTGACGTACGGTTCCCCGCCCCAGGCCAGCGCGGCGCCGATACCCAGCGCGGTGCCCCCGGCAGCCAGCAGCGCGGTGACCGCACCCGCCAGGCGTCCCAGTTGCCGCCAGTGGGCGCAGGCAATCACGATCAGAACCACCGGGTCGAACAAGGCCGCCGCGTACTTGGTCGCATCCGCGACGGCGAGGGCGAGGGCCGCCACGAGGATCAGGCCCAGCCGGGCGCGGGCGGTGCGGCACGATGCCGCGCGGATGCCCAGCCAGGTCGACGCGGCGAGCAGGAACAGCGCCATCGCGTCGTACGTGGCGAAGGCGCCGAGAAACTGCGCCGATCCGAGCGCGGCGAACAGCGCCGCGGCAAAGGCTGCCGACTGGCGGTCGAAGACGCGCCGGGTGACGCCGTGCAGCAGCACGGTCGCGCCGAGCATGAAGCACAGCGACAGGACTCGCGCGCCGGTCAGGCCGCCGACGCTGTTGGCGAGCGCGGCGACGGGCGGATAGACCACCGGCGCGCCCGAGAAGTAGGTCGGGAACGCGGGGAGCGAGGTGTGGTGCAGCCAGTGCGACCATTCCAGCCGGCCGGCCCACAGGTACAGCGCCTCGTCGGTGAACGCGGTGTTGCGCGTGACCAGTCGAAGCGACAGGACGAACTGCACCGTGACGATGACCGTGAGTGGCAGCGCGCCGATGGCAGAAGGGCTTCCGCCACGTTGGGGCCCGGCCGTGTGCTCCGCGCTGTCGGCCGGGCCTGCGGCCACGGCCTCCCCCAGCCCCGCGGCCGGCTGGATCGCGATCGCGGGCCGCTCGATCACGGCGGCGGGACGCGGCTTCGGCGGCGCGGCGGGACGCGGCTTCGGCGGCGCGGCGGGACGCGGCTTCGGCGGCGCGGCGGGACGCGGCTTGGGCGGCGCCGCGGCGGAGCTGATGCTGAGGATGGCGGCGAGCCCTGCCTGCTGCGCCTGGGCAAACCCGTTGGAGGCGACCTGCTGCGATGGCACGCCCGCGGTGTAGGCCGGAACGCGGAAACCGTCCGGGGCCAGCTTGCCGTCGCGGGAGAGGTCCTCGCCATTGTGCGCTGGCGGCAGGGCCTCGCCGTTGTGGGACACGCCGTTGTGGGACACGCCATTGTGCGCTGGCGGCAGGGCCTCGCCGTTGTGGGACACGCCGTTGTGGGACACGCCATTGTGCGCTGGCGGCAGGGCCTCGCCGTTGTGGGACACGCCGTCGTGGGGCACGCCGTTGTGCGCTGGTGGCAGGGCCTCGCCGTTGTGAGACACGCCGTCGTGGGACACGCCGTTGTGCGCTGGTGGCAGGGCCTCGCCGTTGTGGGACACGCCGTCGTGGGACACGCCGTTGTGTGGCGACGGCAAGGCGCCATCGTCTTCCCGGCGGCGGCGCCATTCGGCCCCGGTCCCCAGGGTGACGGGGCGTTGAGTGGTGCTCATGACCTGAGCTCGTATCGCCAGATGACGTAGGTGCCCTGGCCGGCCGGGGCTGCCTCGGTGCCGTAGGGGACAACCTCGACGATCCGGTAATGGTGGCTGTGGCGCAGGTCAGCGGCGATCTGGTGGTCCAGCGCGGTCGTGTCGGCGAAGTTCAATGCGACGGTGGAGAAGTAGCCCCGCGTGATGAACTCGGCGAAGACACCGGCGTTGCCAGCGCCGGTGACACCGTCGGCACTGGCCGGGCCGCCGGTGTTGCCGCCGGACGGCAGCACGATATTGCGAGTGGATGACCATCGCCGCCACTGACTCCCAGTGGACAGGTAGTACCGGGCGATGGAGGCGTCCTCGACCAGCAGGCGGCCACCGCCGTGGTCGGCCAGCGGGCGCAGGATCGCGATGAAGCTGGTCGCATCCGGCCAGTCGGTGGAGAACGTCCACGACTGGCTGGCGCCCAGTGCCACCGGGAAGGCCAGCGCGAGCAGACAGGCCCCGCCGGTGATGGACCGCATTCGCCCGGCCGGCGCCGCCGCGATGAACCGGTCCACCGCATAGCCCGCGGCGATGGCGGCGAACCACGCACCCAGGCCGACGTGTTTGTTCAGTGAGGCGAGGGTGTGCAGCCGCGCCTGCTCCAGCGGACCCAGCACCGCGGCGGCGGCCAGCACTGCCAGCAGCCACGTCCGCGCCCGGCCCTGCCGCCCGGCCCAGCTGAAGATCACTCCGCAGACCGCCAGGATCATTACCAGGCCGGTCCAGGACCAGGCATCGGCGACAACCGACAGCGGCGAGTCCGGGCCAGCGGCCCGGGCTAGCGTGGTCTGCTCCACCCCGGTGACATAGGTGCTTCCGCCCGCCAGCAATCCCACGGTCACCGGCACGACCACCACGATCGCGACCACCGCGCACCGCCGGGCAGCGGCCTTGCCGCCCAGCGGCACCGCGGTGAGCAGCGCAAGGGCAACCACCACCACATCGAACAGGGCTGACGAATACGCTGCGGCGTTGGCCAGCGCCAGCGCGCCGCCCGCCGCGACCATCCAGCCGGTCCCCTCGCCCCGCTGCCCGGCCCGGACGACACACCAGCCGGCCAGCGCGACCAGCATCACTGACAGGGCGTCATAGGTGGCGAACGCCCCAAGATGCAGCGTCGTGCCCAGCACGGCGAACAGCGCCGCGGCGAAGAACGCGGCCCGCTGCCCGAACAGCCGGCCCGCGGTCCCCCACAGCAACGCGGTCGCCCCGAGCATGAGCACCAGCGACAACACCCGGGCCGCGGCCAGCCCTGCGATGCTGTCTGCCAGTGCCCCCAGCGGGGGATAGATCACCGGCGCCCCGGAAAAGTACGCGGGAAATGGCGGGATCGCGGCCCCGTGCAGCCAGTGCGCCCATTCCAGGTGCCCGGCCCACAAGTACGTGGCCTCATCCACGAACGCCGTATCGGCCCGCACCAGCCGAAACGACAGCACCGCCTGCACGGTGAGCACCATTAGCAACGCCAACCCGCCCCACGCACGGCTGTGGCCACCGAGGGCACTCTGATCCGGACGCGCTCGGCGATAGCCTGGCCCGGATCTCGCTACTGTCGCTCCGCCACCCTCTGAACCCGGCGCGTCCGCGCCCGTGCGCACAGCCTCGAGCGCTTGCGGCTCAATGGAATGATCAGATACCTCTACCGCAGAAAACGCTTCCCCGCCCGTTATCACGTCGTCACGCCTGCGCCGCACCAGCCGCCCCGCCCCTCCCGGCCACAGCCGCCCCATCACACGGCCTGCGTCCAGACCGCCACAGACTGTAGCGAACCACTAAACAGGCCCAATGTCATAGCGAAACTACTGTTTTGCGCCCGCGGAGGGGGCGTGTTTGCTGATTTAGGGCGACACAGTCGCCCTTTTGCGCCGTCTGTTCTATAGGCCGGCCCCCTTTCGCGGACAGCGGGCCCCGCGCGGGAGGTCACGGCGCGCCGCGGCGCGTTCGCCGCCAGCTGACGTCCACCATCGAGCTGCCGGGCCGGGGCCTGCTTGGCGCTCACCGGGCTGGCGGCCGGCTGCGCCCCCCGGGGTACTCGGGCGCACCCAGCCCGCGCACCGGCCGCTGGGGGAGCTCGATCACATCCTCGCCAGCCGCCGGGGCGTCCGGTGCGGCGGTGAGGTACTCCCCCTTACGTCGGCTCCGACCATCTATCGGTGCGCGCCCGGCTGCGGCTCAGATAACCACGAATTTGCCATACGAATGCCCAGCCAGATCGTCATCCCAGCCGACTGCGGGGCACGCGTGAATCGCTTCATCGAGTCGTTTACTCACATCCCTGATTGCCGATGCGCCGACCGGGCCGGCCCTGGGCGGCGTGCTCGGCTGGCCCACCACGGGCGGGGGGTGAGGCCGCCCGGAGTCTAGCTGATGATCCCGTGCGCGCGGTTCCAGCCCTGCGCGGACTGGTACGCGTCCACCAGGCCCCAGATCCAGGTGCCGATCGCGAGCGGGATCCCTATCAGCACGATGGCCAGCATCCAGCCGATGATATTGAGAGCGAGAATGGTGACGCCGGTGCCGGCGTTTCCATTCACCATCGACCCCAGCCCGGGAATGAAAAGCGACAACAGCACGCTGACCGCCGGATTCTTCGGTGCGACCGTCATCGGCTCCATTTCCTGGCCGGGCAGCGGAAGCGGCGTCCATCCCTGAGCCTGCTGCGCCGGCCCGTAGCGCTGCCCGTAGTGCTCGGGCGGCGGCCGGACCGCGTAACGCTCCTGCGTGGGCACGCCCCGGCCATAAGGCTCCGGGCCGGGCGCAGCGGGCTGACCTGGCCACGGTGGCGACTGCGGCCCCGCTGGCGACTGGAGCCACCCGGGAGACTGCGGCCAACCGGGCGGATGCGGCCACGCGGGCGGCTGCTCCGGCCACTCGGAAGGCTCCAGCGACACGCGCTGGCCCGGGACGGTCGGCTGCTCCGGCCACGTCAGCGGCCGGGTGCCCGGCTGCGGCCAGGCCGCCCGCGGCATCGTGGGGGCGGATGCGGCAGGGTCCGGGGGGCCGGGCGGTTGCTGGCCGTCATTCATCGAGTCTCGCTTCCCCCCATCGCTACGTTCGCAGGTAGGAGGCTCCGTTGAGATCGAGGATAGTCCCGCTCGCCCATTCCGCCTCCGCCGAGGCGAGGTAGACCACGGCCGCGGCGATCTCGGCCGGCCGCGCCACCCGCCCGAACGGGCTCTGCTCCCGGATCTCGTCCCCCTCCGGGCCCGCCAGGAGACCGGCGGCCATGTCGGTCTCCACGTACCCCGGGGCGACCCCGGACACCGCGATGCCGTACGGGGCTAGGCCGGCGGCCAGCGACTGGCCGAGGGCGTTCAGGCCCGCCTTGCTCGCGCCGTAGGCGGGGTGCCGCGGCTCGCCGCGGAACGCGCCGCGGGAGGAGACGTTTATGATCCGCCCGCTGCCTCCGGCGATCATGTGCTGGACCGCGCACCAGGTGACGTTCGCGGCGCCGATGAGGTTGATGCCGAGGATGTCCCGCCACGCCGCCTGCCACTCCTGGTAGGACACCTCGGCGATCTCGTGCTTGACGTAGACCCCGGCGTTGTTGACGAGCACGTCCAGCCCGCCGAGCGCGGCGGCCGCCTCGTCGACGGCACGGCGCACGGCCTCGGCGTCGGCCAGGTCCGCCTGCACCACGGTGTGCCCGCCGCCGGGGAGCCCGGATACAAGTTCGGCCGCGCGTGCGGCCGAGTCCCGGTGGTGGACCGCGACCCGGTCGCCCAGGTCCGCGAACGCCCGGACGATCGCGGACCCGATGCCCCGCGACCCCCCGGTTACCAGCACCGCCCGGTCAGCCACGAGACCCGACCCTAGGGCATCGCCCGGCACGTCATCCAGCCGGGACCCGGGCTGCGGTCCGCCCGGCTGCGCCGGGCCCGCCGTTACTACGACTTCGTATTACACGATTTCGGTCCACCGCCGCGCCCGGCCCGCGCATCGCCGCACCGGATGAACACTGCGTGAAGAACGAGCGTGTGGCGTTGTCATGGCCTCGGCGGCAGTCATTGAATGGCTATGCGGCCATGGTGCGCATGTCGTCCGTACCCTCAACGCCTGATCGCGCGTACCTGGAGGGCTGCAATGGGCACTACCGCGTTGGTCGCCAACTCCACCGTCCGGCTGTCCCCGGGCTGGAACGGCGTTTTCTACTGGGGCGTCTGGGCGATCTGCATCGTGGGGCTGGGCATCATCTTGTGGGCGGCGCTGAAGTCCAAGCGCTGGGCCCGCTGGACGACCCAGGACATCCTCATCGTCGCGGCGCTGGGCGTGCTACTCGAGGTCTACGACAACATCCTCGGCGACCAGCTCATCGGGCCGCTGATCAACCCGATCCCGGGTGCCGACTTCTCTCAGGTCCAGGACCTGCCGTACCTGTTCCTGCTGCTGGTCGGAGTGGCCCTGGTGCGCAAGCCCGGCTGCGTGACCGCCATGGTGTTCGTCAACTTCCTGCTGGCCCAGTTGCTGTTCGGCAGCGGGCACGGGGCGCTGGACTGGACCGACGGCATCACTCAGGGCATCTTCTGCGACCTGTACATCGTGGCCCGTCGTGGCCGCGCCTTCGGGCCGGCCGCGACCCGCGTGTCCATGGTCGTCGACGGGTTCATGATCGGGCTGCTGCGCGGCGGCCCGAACGCGTTCCTCACCGACTGGACCTTCGACCCATACCTGAACGCCACGTACTACACCTGGCTGCAGATGTGGAACGACACCTGGTCGAACGGGTTCTTCAACGCCATCGAGGGCGGCGTCAGCGCGATCCTGGCCCACCGCGTGGCGGTGTCCGTGGTGCCCTCGCTCGGGGCGAGCCGGGCTAAGCCGGCGGCCGACCCGTTCGCCGAGCCCGCGGGCGCCGCGGCGGGCGCGGCGGCCAGCCCAGCGGCACGCCCCGGTGAGGGAGACCGGTCATGAAGCGTGTTGCGCTGGTCTTCGGCGTCCTGTCCCTGCTCCTGTTCGCGGACGGTAGCTACCTGCTGGCGACCCATAACGAGGTCGGCGGCGACACCGGCGTCCTGTTCGGCAATCCGAACAAGTTCCTGTCAGCCGGGACGGTCGTGGTGATCTCGGCCTTGCTCCTGCTCGTGGCCAGCGTGACCATGTGGCTGGTGGGGGTCCGCCGCGCGGATAAAGAGCGGCGGCCGGCGGGAGATCCGCCCACGAGCGAGCAGCCGGGGCCGTCAGGCCGGACGGCGTCGCAAGCGTGAGCGCAGCCCGCGCTGCCGGGGAACTGCGCGCGGAGGACGTGTCGTTCGCCTACGTGGGGGCCGCCCGCGCGGCGCTGCGGCACGTGGACCTCGGGGTCAGCCCTGGTGAGGTGGTGCTGATCACCGGCGCCTCGGGGTGCGGCAAGTCCACCCTGGCGCTGGCGCTGTGCGGGCTGATCCCTTCCCGGGTGCACGGCGAACTGCGCGGGCGGGTCGTGTTCGGAACCACCCCGCTGAGCGGCCTGAAGCCGCATGAGGCGGCGCAGCTCGTCGGCATGGTATTCCAGAACCCGAACCTGCAGCTGATCAACCAGACGGTGCAGTCGGAGGTGGCGTTCGGGCCGGAGAACCTGGCGCTGCCGCAACCGGAGATCGCCGCACGGGTGGACTGGTGCCTTGACGTGACCGGGATGGCCGGGATGCGCAAGGCCGCGGTGGTGACGCTCTCGGGCGGCCAGAAGCAGCGCACCGCGATCGCCGCGACGCTGGCCATGCGGCCCCGGGTGCTGGTGCTCGATGAGCCGCTCTCCGACCTTGACCCGGTCGGCGCGCAGGAGGTGCTCGGCACGCTGCGCGGGCTGGCCCGGCGCGGCGGCACCGGGGTGATCATCATCGAGCACCGGGTTGACGAGGTCGCGCCCTGGGCGGACCGGGTGGTGCTGATGGACGACGGACGCGTGCTGCTGGACGAGCCGCCGCGTACCGCCTGGGCCGACCCGCGCCCGTGGCTGGCCGCCGGCGTCGGCATCCCGGACATGGCCCGGCTGGCACACGCGGTCCCCGGGGCGTTCGGGTCTCAGCTGCCGCTGTCGGTGGAGGAGGCGGCCGGCGCGCTGCGGGACACCTGGTTCGAGGCGGCGCTGGCGACGGCGGCCGCCCGGCGTGCGCCCCGCGCCGCGAGGCCGGCCGGCGCCGGCGTGACGGCGGGCCCGCGCGTGCTGGCCTGGGATGGCGTCAGCGTGGAGTTCGAGGGGAAGCCTGCGGTCGACGACGTCACGCTGGCCGTGGACGAGGGGGAATGGGTCGCGCTGATCGGCGCCAACGGTTCCGGCAAGTCGACGCTGACCGGCCTCGCGGCCGGCCTGGGCAAGCCGAGCGGCGGGACGGTGCGGTTCCGCGGCCAGCCGGTCCGGCCCGGCAAGGTGTTCGAGCACGCGGCGCAGGTCGCCCTGCTGCTCCAGTCGGCCGACGACATGCTGTTCGAGACAACCGTGCTGAAGGAACTCGAGTTCGGGTTCCGGTTCCGCGCCCGGCCCAAGAACCCGGTGCTGGACGTGGGCGAGGCGATCGAGTTCTTCGGTTTCGCCGGGCGCGAGGACGACAGCCCGTGGGAGCTGAGCCAGGGCGGCAGGCAGCGGCTGGCGCTGGCGGCACTGCTGGTCGGCGCGCCCGGCGTGCTCGTCCTGGACGAGCCGACCACCGGGCAGGACGCCGACCACATGCGGGCCTTCCTGCGGCTGCTCGACCGGATGCGGGCGCGCACCGGGATCACCATCGTCACCGTAACCCACGACATCCGCGGGCTGGCCAGCCGTGCGGCGCGGGTCGTGCTGCTCGGCGAAGGCCGCGTCCGCATGGACGGCCCGACCGGCCAGGTGTTCGCGGCCACCGCGGAACTGGCCCGCTGGGGGGTGCTGGCGCCGCCGCTTGCCCGGCTGCAATCGGAATTGCTCGGGCCGGCCGCCCGTGACGTGCTGCTGGACGTGGACGAACTGGCCGGCGCGGTGCTCGCGCACCAGCCGGCGGCTCGGGCCGCGTCCGGCGGGACGGGAGCGGCCCGGTCATGATGCACTCGCTGTTCGCCCAGACGGTCATCGCCTACCTGCTGATCTTCGCGGTCCCGCTGGTGCTGCCGGTGGCGTTCATCAAGCTGGTCGGGCTCGGCGGGCTGCGCACCCTGGTCACCTACGAGGCCAGGGACACCCCGCTGCACATGCTCGACCCCCGGCTCAAGGTGCTCTACCCGGTCGGGATGGGCATCCTGAGCATCCTGTTCACCTGGAAGTTCATGCTGATCGTGTTCGGCCTGACGATCCTGCCGTGGTTCTGGCTGCGCCCGTCCCGCGCGAAGATCAGGGTCCTGATCGTCATGATCATCGGCCCGGCGATTGCCGGGTTCTGGGGCCAGGGCATGTATTACCTGCCCCCGCCGCCCATCCACTTCCTCTACAGGTTCCCGTGGACCATGGCGTGGCTCGGCTCCCCCGGGATCACCGCGTACGGGATGATCTTCGGCCTGGAGCAGACCGCCCGGGTGCTGGTCACGGTCTCCACGTCGATGCTGATCCTGATCAGCACCGACGTGGGCGACTTCACCTGGGCCTTCGAGCGGTTCCGCGCGCCGCCGCAGGTCGGCTTCGCGCTGACCGCTGCGCTGCGGTTCCTGCCGGAGATGATCGCCCGGACCAACCTGGTGCTGCGCGCCGTGGAACTGCGCGGCTACGACATGTCCCGGCCGCGCTGGTATCAGTTCCAGCGCTGGCCGGAGTACGCCAAGCGGCTGTCCCGGTGCGTGGTGCTGGTCACGGTGCCGCTGCTCATCGGGACGCTGCGCGGCACCGCGACCATGGCCATGGTCGCGGACGCGCGCGGCTTCGGTGCGGCAAAGCGCCGCGGCTCGCTGCATTTGCACAAGACCACGGCGGTCGACATCTGGGGATACGCGATTCTCGGCGCGCTCGTGGTGGGCGCCCTGGTGCTCAACCACCTCAACATCGGTGCCCGCTACTACGGATGAGGCAGGAGGGCCAGATGCGCTTCGACGCGGTCCTGTTCGACAACGGCGGCACGCTGACCCACCGCAGCTCCCCGGTGGCCATGGTCTGTACCCTGGCCGCCCGGCTGGGCGTGGACATCTCCGAGGAGGAGGCGGCCAGGCACTGGCGCCGGTCCCGGGAGCACAGCCGCTCGCTCATGGCAGAGAAACGGCTGCGCCGCAACTTGTCCCGCACGGACCACCGCGAGGCGTACGTGGCGGGTTACGCGCCGTTCGAGGAGATCGCGCCCGGCCTGGCCGAGCTGATGTACGACGAGTGGAAGACCAGCCCGCTGACCATGGTCCCCTACCCGGACACCGCGGCCGTGCTGAAGGCGTTCAGCAGCGCGGGGCTGCCCATCGGCATCGTCAGCAACACCGGCTGGAGCATCGACAAGGGGTACGCGGCAACCGGCCTGGACACGTTCATCGGCACGTTCGTGCTGTCCTGCGACCTGGGCATCGCCAAGCCCGCGCCGGAGCCCTTCCTGACCGCCTGCGCGCGGCTCGGCGTGTCCCCGGAGCGCACCCTTATGGTCGGCAACAACCGGGTTGCCGACTCCGGCTCGATCTGCGCCGGCTGCCATTGCCTGATCCTGCCGCCGGTGCCGCCGGGCGCGACCAGGGGGCTGCGCGCCGCCGCCGACATGGCCGGCCTGCCCTGGCCGGCGTAGCCCTAGGCCGGGGGAACTCCATCGCGCCGGACGGCGCGGGTGAAATCGCGCCACTCGTCCGGGGTAAAGAGCAGGGCGGGCCCGGACGGGTTCTTGCTGTCCCGGAGCGCGACCGCACCGCCGTCACCGTGGGTGTCGCCGGGGACGATCGCGACCTCCACGCAGGCGCCGCCGTTCCCGCCGCTGAAGGACGACTTGCGCCACGCTGCGCCGGTCAGGTCCATGTGTCGATCGCCTTCCTCGCCAGGTCGATGGAGGCTTGCCGGGGTAGCGCCTCCGCCTTCAGTATGTCGTACAGCAATGTCACCCGGGCCACGTCGTCGGCCCGCTCCACGACCTGCCCGGCCAGCGGATTGTCCAGGTAGGCGACGTCCGGCGCGCCGTCGAGGTGGGCGACGGCGAACCGGCCGTCCAGCCCGGGATGGGCACCGGTGCTGACCGGCAGCACCTGGAGCATGATCTTCGGCTGCCGGGCGGCGGCGATCAGCCGGTCGATCTGGTCGCGCATCACCCGCGCGCCGCCCACCGGCCGGGTGAGCACCCCCTCGTCGATGATCACCCACATCAGCGGCGGGTCATCCCTTGCCAGGATGGCCTGCCGGTCCATCCGGGCCCCGACCAGCCGGTCCACCTCGCCGTCGGCCGCGGCGGGGTGCGCCGCGGCGAGCACCGCCCGGGCGTACTCCTCGGTCTGCAGCAGCCCCGGCACCAGCAGCGGCTCGAACCAGCGCAGCGAGGTCGCCTCCCGCTCGATCTCCACCCAGTCCCGGAACCACGCCGGGTAGGCCTCGGCGCGCACGAACGGCTGCAGCCGGGCCAGCAGCCCCCCCGTGCCGAGCGCTTCGTCGACGCGCACGGCGAAATCGAGGCTGGGCGCCCGGCTGCCCGTCTCCACGTGCGCGACCAGCGACGTGCTGTAGGCGAGTTTCTCGGCAAGCTGGTCCTGGGTCAGGCCGGCCCGCGCGCGGGCCTGCCGCAGTTCCCCGGAGAACAGCGCGAGCGCGCTGACCTGACCGTCACGGGCCACGGGGATTCCTTACTGCTCGGCTGCTGGGGTGACAGTTCCGCCTCGCACCCGCACATCTTAACGGTGTGTGACGGCTCTATTCCCGAAAGTAGTCAATCACGGAACCCTGGTCGAGACGTAGCCGAACCCCGCAAGGAGTGCACCGGATGTGCTGCCCCGGCCACGGCGATCCCGTATCGCACCTTGAAGAACTGCGCCAGGAGTTGACCGGCCGTGGCTGGATCACCAGCCTGCTTGAGCCGGAAGGCAACCGCCCGGCGCTGTTCGTTCAGAACCCGGACCCGCAGGTCACCGCCCTGAGCGATCACGTGCTCGTGGCGCCGCTGCCCGGCAGCGGGTGCTGGTTCTGGTGGCCGTGGGCCAGCCGGATCGCCCCGGCCGGCGAGGTGAGCAGGGCGGCCGACCGGGTCACCCACGTCCTGCGCTCCGCGGACGCCTGCTAGCAAGGCCCTGGCGGGCCGGTGAACGGCCGCTGTCGCGCGGCCACCCGGTAGCCCGGTAGTCTCGAACCCGGCCTCCCGGGACGGCGCGACCCCCTGGGCCTGCCCCGCAGTCATCGCCGCGCCGGCGTGTCCGTTTGGTTCAAGACGGCGGGACCGGCGCCATGATCAGCTAGGACACATGACCTCACCTGACATCGAAGCGGCCGGGCAATTCCTGGCCGCGAACGCCCGCGTGCTCGAGCGCCGCAGGTTCGAGCGCCTGTTCCGCGGCGGCGCCGCCGGCCCGGTCCGCGACGCCGTCGCCGCGTACCGCAACCCCGACGGCGGTTTCGGCCACGCGCTGGAGCCGGACGGCCGCTGCCCGGGGAGCCAGCCGCTGGCCATCGACTTCGCGCTGCGGGTCCTGCTGGAGGACGGCGCCTGGGACACCGCGCTCGCCGACGGCGCCTGCGGCTGGCTCGCCGCGCACGCCCCGGCCGACGGCGGAGCGGTGTTCGTGGACCCGTCGATGGCGGGCTGGCCGCACGCGCCGTGGCTGGTGCCCGAGGAAGGCGCCCCGGCCTCGCCGATCTGCACCGGGCTGCTGGCCGGTACGCTGCACGCGGCCGCGGCGGTGAAGGGGGATGGGGAGGCGGGTGGGGGGCCGGCGCACCCGTGGCTGAGCCAGGCCAGCGGGCTGCTCTGGGCACGGATCGACGCGCTGGGCGAGGTAGGCCCCTACGACATGCGCGCGCTGTTCTGGTTCCTCGACCACGTGCCGGACCGGGACCGGGCCCGCGCGGCGATGGGCAAGATCGGGCCGGTGATCTTCGACGCAGGCATGGTGGCGCTGGACCCGGAAACCCCCGGCGAGGTGCACTTCCCGCTGGACTTCGCGCCGCTGCCCGGCTCGCTTGCCCGGGTCCTGTTCGGCCGGGAGGTGATCGACGCGGGCCTGGATCACCTGGCCGCGGCGCAGCAGGCCGACGGCGGCTGGACGTTCAACTGGATGGCCTGGTCGCCGGCCGCGGAACGGGAGTGGCGCGGGCACGTGACCGTGGACGCGCTGCGCGTGCTGCGCGCGAACGGCCGCTGCTGACCGGGGGGCCCGGGGCCGCCCCTGGGCCAGCCAGCGGTAGTCGCTCCCCCGGGCCAGCAACGCCCAAGGCCCGTGACGGAGGAACGGACCTTGCGGCCAGCGGGGGTTCCGGGGGGTCGCTCCCCCGGGCCAGCACAGTCCATGATGGGTGCCATGCGCTGGCAGGAACTGGCCGACCTCCCGTTCGCCGCGGCGCTGCGGCCGCACCGGGGCGGGCTCGGCCCGCGCGGTGACTACGACTGCGACCACTTCGACAAGGTCACGTTCGAGGATGCAAGCGCACCGGACAGCCGCTTCCTGGAGTGCGCGTTCACCGGTGTGTCGTTCACCGGCGGCGGGCTCCGGCAGGCGCGGTTCGCCTCGGCCTGGCTGTGCGACGTGGCGTTCACCGGGACCAGCCTGGCCGGCACCGAATGGGCGGACACGGCCTTGCTCTCCTGCGCCGCGGCCGGCGTCGAGGCGCACGGCGCGCGGCTGCACCGGGTGACCCTGCACGGGTGCAAGCTCGACTCGGTGAACTTCAGGGACGCCGAACTGACCGAGGTGGTCTTCGACAACTGCCTGCTGCGGGACGTGGACTTCACCGGGGCGGCGCTCACCCGCACCACGTTCGGCGGGTGCCGGCTGGCCTCGACGACGTTCACCAAGACCACGCTGGACCAGGTGGACCTGCGCGGGGCGGAGCTGGGGATCACCACGGACGCGGCGTCGCTGCGTGGCGCCATCGTGACGCCCGCGCAGCTCACGGCCATGGCGCCCCTGCTCGCCGAGAGCCTGGGCATCGTCGTGGACTGAGGCCCCGCCGTGGGCCGGGGCCGCGCCGGGCGCGGGTACGGTATCCGGGGCAGGGGCGGGCGCGGGCACCGCGATCCGCACCGAGAACCTGCGCAAGACCCGTTCGTGCGGATGCGTTACTGGGCCGGGCCGTTGGCCAGGGTCAGCGTGGCCGAGTGCGTCTGGCCGGACTGGTCCCGCCAGGTGATGCTGACGCGGTTCCCCGGGTGGTAGCGCTCCAGGGCCGACTGGAGGCCGTTCGGGCCGGAGACCCGGTGACCGCCGGCCCCGACGATCACGTCCCCGCCGGTGATCCCGGCGCGTGCGGCGGGCGTCCCGGGAAGGGCCTGCTCGACCACCGCACCGGAGCCGGCCGGGATGCCGCTGGCCGCGCCCTGGCCGGCGGACAGGACGCCCACGCCGAGCAGCCCGGTGGGGCCGATGTGCACGGTGGCCGACGCCTGGCCCGCCTCGATCTGCCGGGCCAGCGCGACCGCGGTGTCGATCGGGATCGCGAATGCCTGGGTGCTCTGGCTGGGCTGGAACTGGAACCCGGCGGAGGCGGACGCCGCGGTGTCGATGCCGATCACCTTGCCGGTGGTGCTCACCAGCGGGCCGCCCGAGTCACCCGGCTGGATGGGGGCGGTGTGGTGGATCAGGCCGGTCAGCCGCTCGGAGGTGCCCGCACCCTGGTCCGAGGCGACGATCGACGCGTTCAGGCCGGCGACCCGTCCGACAGCGACCGACGGGGTGCCGCCCTTGCCGAGCGCGTTGCCGAGCGCGACGACCTTGTCCCCGACCTGCACGCTGGCCGAGTTGCCGAGGGCCGCGGTCTGCAGCCCCGAGGCGCCCACCAATTGGATGACGGCGATGTCGCGGCTCTGGTCGTAACCGACGACCTTCGCCCGGTAGGTGCGCCCGTTGCCGATGTCGGTGACCTTGATGGCGGTCGCGCCCTTGATGACGTGGTTGTTGGTCAGCACCTCACCGGACGGCGTGAGCACCAGCCCGGTGCCCGCCGCCTCGGCCTGCTGCAGGCCGAGGTTGGAGACGATGTCCACCACGCCCGGGTCGGTCTGGGCGGCGATCTGCGCGGTGGTCAGCGTCGCGGGCCGGGACGAGGCGGTCGCGGCCAGCAGGCCGAAGAAGGTGCCAAGGCCCGCCACCACCGCGACGGCGGCCAGGCCGAAGCGGTGCCGCCAGCGACGGACCGGCTGGCCCGGGCCCTCACCGCCGCCGCCGAAGCCAGAGGGGCCGCCCGGCCCGCCTGGGCCCTCGGGACCGTGCCAGGGCGCACCGGGCGGCGTCTGCCCGGAGCCGGCGTTGGTCGGCGGATCATAAATCATGGTCATGGGAATCGGCTCCCTCGTCAGGACGGCTCTTCGTGCCCTACCGCGATATTCGGCTCTGCACCTGCGAGAAAGCTGAAGGCCCGCTGACAACAGGCTCGGCCTTTGCTGGTTAGCTCAAAGCCGCCTGACCGCCCGCGCCATCCGGGCCGGGCACCGGCGGCCCGTCCCGCAACGCCTTGCGAAGCGGAGGTGGCGGGCAGCCCTAACGCGCCGCCCGCCACCGTGTCCGGTCACCGGTGCCTCGCGCGGCGGGTTGGCAGCCAGCACCGCGCATTACCAGCTGCGCACCTTCTCGGCACGGCGGGGGGCTGCCGCGCCGGTGGCGACCGTGCTCCCTATTCGGCGCCATCGCCCGTCCGGATTGGTACAGGATTGCGCGGGTTCGCCGCCGCGAGCACCCGCCCCGCGGCGGCCCTGATGAGCACGGCCGCCCAGGTCCGGAAGGGTTTCCAGGGCTCGGCCAGCGCGCCGAGCTGGTCTTCGGAAACCGGCCCCCGGAGGTGATAGAGCTGTTCCACCAAGGTAAGCAGCTTCGGCCTCCCTCGGGCCGGCGCCGTCCGGGCCGGCGCCGCGTGACCGGCACCTGGTCGCCGGTCCCGCCCCACAGTGTCACCTGGGGCCGGACATTCCGCCGGTCCCGGCGGCCGCGCCGCGGCTAACCGCGGAGGCTGGCCCGCAGTTCGAGCACCCGCTGCACCGCCGCGCGGAACGCGGCCTGGTTCAGCGTCGCGTCCCCGTAGTCCCGCGACAGCGCGATCCTCGCCTGGCGGCCCTGGCCCGGCCGCCGCGCCGAGCACAGGATCAGGTCCATCCCGGCGCCGGCCGCCATGCTGGCCCGGTGCCGGGTGGTGCCGTACGCCTGCAAGGCGCCCGCCTCCAGCGCGTCGGTGATCGTCACGCCGGTGAAACCGAGCCGCTGGCGCAGCTCACCGCGGACGATCGCGGGCGAGAGCCCGGCCGGCACCCCCGGGTCCAGCGCCGGGTAGACCGCCCACGACACCATGACCAGCTTGACCCCGGCCCGGATCGCCGCCCGGTAGGGGTACTCGTCGGTGCGGCGCAGGGTGCCCAGCGGCACGTTCAGCGTCACCGGCCGCTCGTCGGTGTTCTGCGTGGCCGCCGCGGCGCCCAGCCCGGGGAAGTGCTTCGCGGTGGCCGCGACACCGGTGGCCTGCTGCGCCTTGACGAAGTCGGCGCCCAGGTAGGACACCTTGCGCGGGTCCTGGCTGTAGGAGCGCCCGAACTGGTCGTCGAAGTCACCGGGCGTCCGGTACGCGTCGAGCACCGGCGCCAGGTTGACGTTCAGGCCGGCCCCGGTCAGGTTGTGGCCCGCGCCGCGGCCCGCCGCCCTCGCCGCGACGGCCGGACCGGCAGCCTCGCCGATCTGCTTCTCCGAGAGCGCGGGCGCGCCCGGCAGGCGGCGGACCAGGCCGCCCTCCTGGTCGGTCATGAGCAGCAGCGGGTAGCGCCGCAACGGGTTGTGCGGGCTGGCGTTGGCCTGGCTGAGCTCCGCGGCGACCCCGGCGAGCTGTGCCTGGCTGGAGATGTTGCCGCCGAAGAAGATGACCCCGGCGACCTTGCCGGCCCGGATCCACCGCAGCAGGTTCGCCGGCGGTGTCAGCCCGCTGTAGCTGTAGATCACCCGCTGGCCGGCCAGCTGCGCGGGCGACAGCGACGGCAGCCCGGTGGCCTTCCCCGCGCCCAGGCGCACCTTGGCCGAGCCCCCGGCCGCCGATCCCGAGCCCGCGGCGGCCGTGTGCTTCACCGGCGATCCGGTCGCGGCCGAGCGGATCAGCTGGATGCCCGCGGCCACGGCCACGACGGCCGCGCAGAGCGCCACGGCGGCCGTGAGGACCGCGCGTACGCTGCGGCCGCGGCGCGCCGGGGCCCTCGCCTGGTCCTTGGCCGGCGGTGCGCCCTGCGGCCTTGCCGGGATGGTCATATGTCTCTCAACGTCGTAAGTCACGTCCGCAGTCCTGCCCCCCTGGCCCGCGACCCCCGTCCTGCATTCCCACGGTAGACCGTATCAACCAGGCCCACGGCTGTTGTGGTCAACCGTGCGTGAGCACCGATAACACCTGTGTCACCATGAAACGGGCGCCTCACCCGTAGAACAGCGTCTCCATCACCCCCCGGGCCCGGCGCGCCGCCTGCCGGTAGTCCTGCACCAGGTCCTGCGCGGTCCCGGACGGGTAGCCCAGCACCGACGCCACCGCGGCCAGCTCGGTGGCCCGGGCCGGCAGCACGTCGGCGGCCCGGCCGCGGACCAGCACCACGGCGTCACGGATCTGCGACGCCAGCCGCCAGGCCCGCGCCAGCACCGCCGCGTCGTCGTGCGCCACCAGCCCGGCCCGCGCCGCCGCGGCCAGCCCGGCCAGGGTGCGCGTGGTGCGCAGTCCCGGCACCGCGTGAGCGTGCCTGAGCTGCAGCAACTGCACCACCCACTCGACGTCGGAGAGCCCGCCCGGCCCCAGTTTCAGATGCAGCGCGGGGTCGACGCCGCGCGGCATGCGCTCAGCCTCCATCCGTGCCTTCAGGCGCCTTATTTCCAGGACGGCAGGCTCGGGGACCCCGCCGTCCGGGTAGCGGAACTGGTCCGCGATCGCCGAAAAGCGGGTCCCCACGCCCGTGTCGCCCGCCACGGGCTCGGCGCGCAGCAGCGCCTGGCTCTCCCAGGGCACCGACCACCGCTGGTAGTAGGCCTGGTAGGAGGCCAGGGTCCGGACCAGCGGCCCCTGCCGTCCCTCCGGGCGCAGGCCCGGGTCGATGAGCAGCGGCGGTTCCGGGCCGGGCTGGGCCAGCAGCGCGCGGAGTTCCTCGGCGGCGGCGTGCGCCGCGGCGGAGGCCTCCTGCTCGTCCGCGCCGGGCAGCGGGTCGTGCACGAACATCACGTCCGCGTCGCTGCCGTACCCGCACTCGTGCCCGCCGAACCGGCCCATCGCCACCACGCACAGCCGGGTAGGGAAGCCCCCCCGGCGGGCGGTCACCGACCGCATCGCCACCTGGAGCGCGGCCTCGATCGTGACCGCGGCGACGGCCGTGAGCGCCTCCCCGGTCTGCTCCGGGCCGGACCGGCCGAGCAGGTCGGCCATGGCGGTGCGGAGCAGCTCCCGGCAGCGCAGCGCGCGGACCGCCGCGACCGCGCCGTCGGGCAGGGCGTGCCGGCCGATGAGCGCGGTGGCCTCGGCGTGCAGTGCCGCGCGGTCACGGGGCGCGAGCTGGGCGTCGTTGCCCAGCCAGGCGACGGTCTCGGGCTGGCGGAGCAGCAGGCCCGCTGCGTACCGGCTGGACGCGAGCAGTCGCGCCATACGCTGCGCCACGGTCATGTCGTCCCGCAGCAGGCGCAGGTACCACGGGGTGTTGCCGAGAGCGTCGCTGACCTGGTGGAACGCCAGCAGCCCGGCGTCCGGGTCGGCCGCGTCGGCGAACCACCCGAGCAGCAGCGGCAGCAGCGTGCGCTGGATGGACGCCCGCCGGGACACCCCGGCGGTCAGCGCCCCGATGTGGCGCAGCGCCACGGCCGGGTCGGCGTAACCCAGCGCCTCGAGCCTCGCCTCGGCTGCCTGCGGGGTGAGCCTGGCAACGTCGCCGGGCAGGCTGGCGACCGCGTCGAGCAGCGGCCGGTAGAACAGCTTCTCGTGCAGCCGCTGGACCTGGCCCGCGACCTCGCGCCACCGGGCCAGCAGTTCCTCCGCCGGATCGGCCTGCGCGGCGGCGCTGCCCGGGGACGAGGGGCCCGGTGGCGCGGAACCCGGCGGCGCGGAACCCAGCGGCGCGGAACCCAGCGGCGCGGGGCCCGCCGCGCCGGGCACCTCCCCGTTCTGGCCGGCTTTTGCCTGGCCCGCGCCGGACAGCCGCAGCGCGCGGCCGGTCGTCCGCAGCACGGCGGGGTCCGCGGGCAAGGTGTGCGTCCGGCGCAGGTTCCTAAGCTGGAGCAGGTGCTCAACCCGGCGCAGGAACCGGTACGCCCCGGCCAGCTCGGCCGCGTCCTGCCGACCGACGTAGCCGCGCTCGGCGAGCACGGCCAGGGCGGGCAGGGTGGCCGGCTCGCGCAGCGACTCATCGGCCCTGCCGTGCACGAGCTGCAGCAACTGCACGGCGAACTCGATGTCGCGCAGCCCGCCCGGGCCCAGCTTGAGCTGCCTGCCCGCCACCGCCGCGGGCAGCGCACCGATTACCCGGCGCCGCATGGCCTGCACGTCGGAGACGAAGTTCTTCCGCTGCGCCGCCTGCCAGACCAGCGGGCCCATGTCGGCGGCGTAGGCCCCGCCGAGCGCGGCATCCCCCGCCACCGGCCTGGCCTTGAGCAGCGCCTGGAACTCCCAGGTCTGCGCCCATCGCTGGTAGTACGCGCGGTGGCTGGCCAGGGTGCGCACCAGCGGGCCGCTGCGCCCCTCGGGGCGCAGGTTGGGGTCCACGGGGAACAGCGCGCCTTCCGGGGTGCTCTGCGAGCAGACCTGGATCAGGGCCGCGGCAAGCTGGGTGGCGGCGCGCAGCGCGGCCGCCTCTCCCCCGCCCTCCGCGGCCGGCTCCGCGACGAAGATCACGTCCACGTCGCTGGCGTAGTTCAGCTCCCTCGCACCGCACTTGCCCATGGCGATCACCGCCAGCCGGCACGGCGCGGACCCGGGCGGGAGGTTCGCGCGGGCGATCGCGAGCGCGGCTTCGAGCGCCGCCGCCGCGAGGTCGGCCAGTTCGGCGGAAACCTGGTCGAGGGACGCCTCCCCGGTGAGGTCCCGCGCCGCCAGCGCCAGCAGCCGCCGGCGGTAGGCCACACGCAGCCCGATGACCGGGTCGGCGCCGCCGGCCGCGGCCACCGGCTCGGGGTCCTCCGGCGCCGACCCGACCGCGGTGAGCAGCCCGGCCCGCACCTCGCCGGGCTCCGGCGCGGGCAGGGCGCCCTCGCCGGACAGGACCCGCCAGTGATCCGGGTGCCGGGCCAGGTGGTCGCCGAGCGCGACGCTGGCCCCGAGCACGGCCGCCAGCCGGGCGCGCAGCCGGGGGCCACCGTCCAGCGCCCGCGCCAGTTCGGCGTCGCGCGGCATCCGGGCCAGCGCGGCCAGCGCCAGGTCCGGGTCCGCGGCGGTGCCCAGCGCGTCGATCAGCGCGTCCCCCGGGTCCACGGCAAGGTCCCCGGCGAGGAGGAACTCCGCCCGTGCCGGGTCGGCGAACCCCAGCCGGGCCAGCCGGGCGGCGGCGGTGGTCCTGCGCGGCACGCTCACCCCAGCACCGTAACCGCCCGGTGTACCCGGCTCCGGGCATCCGGGCCAAGATGCCAGGGCCCGCCGGTGTGGTGCCGACGGGCCCCGGTGCCCTCGTTACTGGTTATGTGGACAGGACGACGAACGCGTCGACGTCGATCCGCGGGTGCCCGGCCGTGCCGAGCACGGTGACCACCAGCTTGTGCGAGCCGTTGGCCGCGGCCGTGACGACGTCCACGATCTCCGCCGTCTTGGGGGAACTGGCGTTCGTGTTGATGGTGCCCGGCGTGCCGGAGTCCAGCTTGACCGTGGCCGAGCCCCGGGTCGGGCCCTGGGTCGACATCCAGGCGACCTGGAACCCGGTGAAGGTCAGCGTCGCCGTCTTCCCCGCCACGGTGGCGAAGTCGACGAAGCCGCCGTTGGCGCCGGTGAGGGCCTGCCGCGTCCAGCCGGTCGAGTACTTGATCGCGCTGGTGTTCTCCTGGAACAGCGACAGCTTGTAGACGACGCCCGCCTTGGCCGTGCTGACGTTGCCGGCGTTGTCGGTCGCGGTGACCTCGAACTGGTAGGTGTGCCCGGGCCCGAGGTTCTTGTTGAAACTGGTCCCGGCCTGGGACGCGATCTGGGTGTACGCGCCGCCGTCCTTGCTCTCGTACAGGGTGTAGTGGTTGATGCCGCTGGTTGCGTCGGTGCCTTTCCAGGAGATCGTCACCGGGTCCGCGCTCGTGACCGGGCCGGTGTTGTTCCGCAGGTTCACCTTTGGCGCCGCGGTGATCGTCGGCGCCACCGAGTCGTAGCACAGCGGGCCGTCGGTGGCGACGCCGGACTGCAGGCCCATGTTGTCCCAGGCCTCGACCTCGGCCGTGTGGCAGCCCTGCCCCTCCGCGGCCAGGTCAAGCGAGCCGCTCGTGGCGTTGACGAACTCCGGCCCGCCGTAGAAGGCGTTGCCGGAGCCCGGTGTCGCCTCGCTGCTGGGGTCGGACGGGACGGAGTTCCAGCCGTCGCTGAACCCGGCCACGCCGCTGGCCGGGAACCCGCCGCCGGTGTCGGCGACCGTGATCCCGACCGTCTGGTCGGTCTTGTACCAGTGGTTGGCAGCCGGACCCGAGAACGTAACGGCCGGCCGGCCGTCGTCGGCCAGCAGGTGCCAGTTGAACGCCCAGGCGAGCTGCAGCATGTTGGCCGAGCCCCAGCCGGTCACCAGGTCGTACCCGGTGCCCGCGCAGTACCCGGGGCCGATGTCGTTGGTGTTGCAGCCGGAGGTGGTGTCGTAGTAAGGGTCGTGCGGCGCGCCGTCGAGCCCCGTCTCGTAGAGCGGGTAGTTGGCGTTCCCGAACGGTGCGCACGCCGACGAGCCGGACCCGCAGATGTTCCCCTCGGCCAGCAGGTAGGAATCCTCCTGGGCGAAGAAACCCGCCAGTTCCGGCGCGACGATGCTGGTCCCGCCGTTCCCGGACAGGGCGCCGCCGAAGTAGTAGTTCTGCGGGGTGTGGAACCAGTCCGCGTTCAGCGAGATGTCGGGGACGGCCCGGGAACCGCTGCCACACGGCTGGTTGGACTGGTAGGACGGGGGGCTGAACTCCGAGCTGCAGCCACCGCCGGAACCGCCGTCGTTGGAACCGCAGCCGTCCGGCCCGCCGGACCAGGCGACCTCGCTGTTGAACGCCGGCCCGAAGCTCAGGCTCAGCTCGGTACCGCCGGCGCCGACCACGTTCGGGTCCGAGGCCGGAAAGCTGACGGCCAGGTGGGAACAGTCGTCGTAAGCCCCGCGGTCACCGGACGCGGCGACCAGGGTCCAGCCCTGGCCGGCCATCTCGCTGAAGATGGCGTCCCTGGTGCTCATCTCGCCGGACGAGCAGCCGTAGAACTCCGTGCAGCTCCAGCTCGTGCTGAACACCCGGGCGAGGTTGTCCGAGACCATCTGGTTGTACATGTCGGTGAACGTGGCGTCGTTGAAGTTCGCCCCGTCGTAGACGTACACCTTCGAGGTGTCCTGGTACGAGCCGAAGCTGTTGGACATGGCGGTGGACCACTCCATGTCCATGGTCCCCTCGGCATCGCAGCACGAAGGGGTGCCGTCGATGTACACCTCCTGGACGTTGTAGGCCAGGTACGGGTACTGGTTGTGGAACCCGGTCATGTCGCTGATCTGCTGCGAGCCGAACGTGGCGATGGCGATCGTCGACTGGGCCGGGGAGTTGCCCGGGTTGCCCAGCGGGTTACAGCAGTGGCCCTGGTTGTAGAGCGCGCTGTAGTCGTAGGCCTGCGAGCTGTAGATGTCCGTCGGGTCGTAGGCGCCGCTGGTGATGTACACGCTGGCGCCCCTGGCACCGCGGGAGGCCCGCAGCGCCGCGCGCAGCTTGGCGCGGCTGCCGTTGGCCGTCATGTGCGGGCCGTTCGCGGCGACAGGGCCCGGCACGTAGGCCGGGCTGGCCGGCTCGTGCACCGTGGGCGAGGCCGGGAACATGGTCTGCAGGCTGGACAGGCCCTCGAGCGATTCGACGATGCCCGACAGCGACCTCGGCAGCACCGGGTCGTGGCTGTTGCTGAAGAACGTCTTGGTGCCCAGACGGTAGGTGTTGATCTGGACGCCCAGCGCCTTCTCGATCCGGCCGACAGGCCCGGCCAGGTCCACGACCAGTCGGTTCGGGTACACGTGGGTCACGGCCAGGCCGGCGCCGCGGGCCCAGGCGACCACCGCGTTCTGCGCGGCGGCGCTCGGCCCGAACCGGGCCGCCCAGGCCGCGGCGGGAAGGTACTTGTGGAACAGCGGCGAGTGCTTGTCCTGGATCGCCTGAAGGAACCGTTGCTCGGCCGCCATGTGCGGCGGCCGCAGCCCGATGGCCAGGCGTATGGTCTGGGCCGGGTTGTAGGCGCCCAGGTCGTGCGCGGACCCGTCACGGACCGGCGTTGGTGTCTGCGAGTTGGCCTGCGTACCGTGCGGGGCGGCGACGGCACCCGTCGCGGGCAGCGCGAGCCCGGCGACGACCCCGACCGCCAGGAGGCCTACGGGCAGCCGCAGCCGCCGTAGGGACAATCGGACTCTCATGCTGACTACTCCTTCGCGACTCACCGGCCCGAAGGCAGCCACATCTGCCCCCGTGGCCGCAGGGCGGCCTTGACCCCCCCTCAGCAGATACAGAGCACGGCGTATGTTGCTGGATACGAACCAAGGGCCGCAAGATCGACACGGGCGGGAGTTTGAGCAGGTTGCGGCCCTAAAAACAGCCCCCCGGAACCCGGCTTGCCCCCCCTCAGCAGATACAGAGCACGCCGTATGTTGCTGGATACGAACTAAGGGCCGCAAGATCGACACGGGCGGGAGTTTGAGCAGGTTGCGGCCCTAAAAACAGCCCCCGGAACCCGGCGCGATGGGGCCGGGACCGCCCGTGGCCGGCGCTCTAGGGCTGCGCGGCCCGGACCCCGGCGGCGATGGCGCGGGCCACGACCTGTGCGGCGACCGCCTCGACCGCGTCCACGGGCGCCTGGACCGCGCCCGTGGCCAGGCTGAACATGGTGTCGCCGTCGTAGAGCGTGTGCGCCGGGCGTACCGCGCGGGCGATGCCGTCGTGCGCCACGGTGGCTACCCTTAGGGCCTGCTCCCTGGTGAGCTGGGCGTCGGTCACCACGGCCCCGATGGTGGTGTTGCCGCCGGGGATCATCGGCGAGGAGTAGTCCCAGGCGGTGAGCGGCGCGACCCACTCGTGCCGGTCGTCGTCCCAGATCCCGCCGAGGCTGTTGGCCACCATCACCGCGGCCACCAGCGCGCCGCCCGCCTCGGCGCTGGCGACGCCCATCCCGCCGGGACGCGGCTCGTTGCCGCCCGCCTTCGCGACGCTGGCCCCCGTGCCGGCCCCGACGGCGCCCTGGGCGGGGCTCGCGGAGGCCGCCTCGCACGCGGCGTAACCGGCCTCGGCGCCGGGCCGCGCCGCGGGGTCGCCGGCCAGTAGGTCGAAGATCACCGCGCCCGCCACGATGGGCACCGCGACCGGGCCGAACATCAGCCCGATGCCGCGCTCTTCCAGGTAGCGCAGCACCCCGCCGGCGGCGCTCAGGCCGAAGGTGCTGCCCCCGGTCAGCAGGATCGCATGCGCCCGCTCGGTGACCGTGCCCGGGCGCAGCCCGTCGGTGTTGATGGTCCCGGGGGCACCGCCGCGCACGTCAACGCCGGCCACGGCGCCGCCGGGGACGAGCAGCACGGTGCAGCCGGTCAGGCCGCCCGCATCGGTCCAGTGCCCGGCGGACACCCCGGCGGGCAGCCGGGCGCCGGCGTCATGCTGCGTGCTCACGAGGGCCCTCCAGGCGGCCGCACCGCCGCCCGCGGCCTACAGGACGGGCAGGTAGCGGTCCAGTTCGAACGCGGTGACCTGACGACGGTAGTCCCGCCATTCTTCCCGCTTGTTGCGGAGGAAGAAGTCGAATACGTGCTCACCGAGCGCCTCCGCCACCAGTTCGCTGTCCTGCATGACGTTGAGCGCCTCGTCCAGGCTCTGCGGCAGCGGCTGGATGCCGAGGATGCGGCGCTCCCGGTCGGTGAGCGCCCACACGTCGTCCTCGGCCTCGGGGGGCAGCTCGTAACCGGCCTCGATCCCCTTCAGGCCAGCGGCCAGGACCGCGCCGAACGCGAGGTAGGGGTTGCAGGCGGAGTCGAGCGACCGGAACTCGATCCGGGTGGCGTTGCCCTTCTGCGGCTTGTACATGGGCACCCGGACCAGCGCGGACCGGTTGTTGTGCCCCCAGCACACGTAGGCGGGCGCCTCCCCGCCGGCCCCGGCGGTCCGTTCCGCCGCGCCCCACAGCCGCTTGTAGGAATTCACCCACTGGTTGCATACGGCGGTGATCTCGGCGGCGTGCCGGAGCAGCCCGGCGATGAACGCCCGGCCGACCTTGGAGAGCTGGAACTCCGCGCCCGGCTCGTAGAACGCGTTGCGGTCGCCCTCGAACAGCGACATATGGGTGTGCATGCCCGACCCCGGGTGATCGGTGAACGGCTTGGGCATGAACGACGCGTACACCCCCTGCTGGAGCGCCACCTCCTTCATCACCAGCCGGAACGACATGACGTTGTCGGCGGTGGTGAGCGCGTCCGCGTACCGCAGGTCGATCTCCTGCTGGCCGGGGCCGCCTTCGTGATGGCTGAACTCCACCGAGATGCCCATCTGCTCCAGCATCTGGATGGACACGTGGCGGAAGTCGTGGGCGATGCTGTGCGGGGTGTGGTCGAAGTAACCGCCGGAATCGATGGGCGCGGGCGGGATGCCCGGCTCCGGCTTCTCCCTCAGCAGGAAGAACTCGATCTCGGGGTGGGTGTAGAACGTGAAACCGAGGTCCGCGGCGCGGCTGAGCGCCCGCTTGAGCACGTGCCTGGGGTCGGCGTGCGACGGCGACTTGTCCGGCATCAGGATGTCGCAGAACATCCGGCCCACCCCGGACTCGCCGCGCCACGGCAGGAGCTGGAACGTGGACGGGTCCGGCTTGGCGATCATGTCCGCCTCGTAGACCCGGGCGAAGCCCTCGACCGCGGAGCCGTCGAAGCCGATACCCTCAGCGAAAGCCCCCTCCAGCTCGGCGGGCGCCACCGCGACCGACTTCAGGAAGCCGAGCACGTCGGTGAACCACAGCCGGACGAGACGGACGTTATGCTCCTCGAGCGTCCGGAGCACGAACTCTTCCTGTCTGTCCATATTCTTCCTGCCTCGCTGGTCAGCAGCCCTGCCGACCGCTTGCGGATCATGCCCCCCCACCGAATCAGGCCCTCCCCCACAGTCTGCCGCCCGCCTGTTTCCGGCAGGTTACAGGCCCCCCACCCGGGCGGCCGCCGGCGCGCCCACGCGCCGATACGGCGCGCCTAAGCTGGAAGCGTGCCGAAGCTGAGGATCGCGCTGGCCCAGGTGAACTCCACGGTGGGCGACCTGGCCGGGAACGCGGAGACGATCATCGAGTGGGCCCGCCGTGCCGCCGGGCGCGGCGCGGGGCTTGTCGTTTTCCCGGAGATGATGCTGACCGGTTACCCCGTGGAGGACCTCGCGCTGCGCGCCTCCTTCGTCGACGCCTCGATTTCGATGCTTTACGACGTTGCGCGCAGGCTGGATGCCGAAGGTCTCGGCGGGATCGCCGTGGTGACCGGGTACCTGGGCCGGGACACCGGGCTGGCGCCCCGGGCGGGCCAGCCGGTCAGCGCGGCGCAGAACTGCTCCGCGCTGCTGTACGGCGGCCAGGTCGCGGTCACCTCCGCCAAGCACCACCTGCCCAACTACGGGGTGTTCGACGAGTACCGGTACTTCGTGCCGGGGAACACGCTGCCGGTCTTCCGCCTCCCGACGGGGGGTTCCGGGGGGTCGTCCCCCCGGGCAGGCAGCAGCGGCCCGGACGGTGCCGTGGACGTCGCCATCGCCATCTGCGAGGACCTCTGGCAGGACGGCGGCCCGGTCACGGTGACCAGGCAGGCCAGGGCGGGCCTGCTGGTGGTGCCGAACGCCTCTCCCTACGAGCGGGGCAAGGGCAGCGCGCGGCTGGAGCTGTGCGTGAGCCGGGCCGCCGAGGCCGGCGCCACGCTCGCCTACGTGAACATGATGGCCGGCCAGGACGAGCTGGTCTTCGACGGCGACTCGGTGATCGTGACCGCGGGCGGCGAGCTGATCGCCCGCGGGCCGCAGTTCGAGGAGGCGCTGGTGGTCGCCGACCTCGACCTGCCCGCGGCCGACCTGAGCCTGCCGCCCGGTGACGCGCCCGCCGACGCCTGCGACGGCACCGAGATGACGATCCACCGTGTGGTGCTGCCGCCCCCGCCCGCCGCCCCGGGCCCTGGGCCAGCGGGGGGTTCCGGGGGGTCGCTCTCCGGGGCTAACACCGTGTGGCCGCGGCTGGGACCGCTGGCCGAGGTGTACGCGGCCCTGGTCACCGGGGTGCGGGACTACGTGACCAAGAACGGGTTCTCCTCGGTGATCCTTGCGCTGTCCGGCGGGATCGACTCGGCGCTGACGGCGACGATCGCGGCCGACGCCATCGGCGCGGAGCGGGTGCACGTCCTGCTGATGCCGAGCCGGTACTCCACCGAGCACTCGGTGAGCGACGCCGAGGACCTGGTCAAGCGGCAGGGCGTGCACGCACGGACGGTGCCGATCCAGCCCATCGTGGACGCATTCGGCGCCGAGCTGGACCTGACCGGGCTCGCCGCCGAGAACCTCCAGGCCCGGGCCCGCGGCGTGATCCTCATGGGCCTGTCCAACGCCGAGGGGCACCTGGCGCTCACCACCGGCAACAAGTCCGAGCTGGCCACCGGGTACTCCACCCTGTACGGCGACTCGGCCGGCGGGTTCGGGCCCATCAAGGACGTGCCCAAGACGCTGGTGTGGGACCTGGCACGGTGGCGGAACGCCGAGGCGGCCCGCCGGGGCGAGACCCCGCCGATACCGGAGAACTCGATCAGCAAACCGCCCAGCGCGGAGCTGGCGCCGGGCCAGCTCGACTCGGACTCGCTGCCGGCGTACCCGGTGCTCGACGCCCTGCTCGACGACTACGTGGTCAAGGACATGGGGGTGGCCGAATTGGTCGCCGCCGGGCACGACCCGGCGCTGGTGGAGCGCGTGGTCGCGATGGTGGACCGGGCCGAGTACAAGCGGCGCCAGTACCCGCCCGGGCCCAAGATCACCCCGCGCAACTTCGGCAGGGACCGGCGGCTGCCGATCACGAACCGGTGGCGGGAACCTGGCCTGTCCCAGCCCCGCTGAGATCCCCTCGGCGGCGCGGACGAAGTCCGACACCGCAGTGGCGTATAGCAGCGGATCGTCGGCGTGCACGAAGTGGCCGGCCGCCGGGACCTCCAGCATGAGGTTGGCGTGGCCAGGGTCTTTGTGACGGAGGAACGAGGCCGCGAGCCGTCGGGGCTCCGGCCCCCCGCGCTAGCTCAGCATCAGGACGGCGTAGCAGGCCAGCCAGTGCTCGACCATGTAGTCGTCACCGACGACGTGCGGCAGCGCGGCGCCGGCGTGGGTGCGCGCCGCGGCGACGGCCGGGCCGACGCGCGGGTCCCCGGCGGGCAGCGACTCGGCGATCCGGCGCCAGGCCCAGGCACGGCTGGCGTTCAGCCCGTGCAGGTGGGCGATCTGCCCGTCGGCGGGGTCCGACACCACGGCCGGGGTGAACAGCGTCGCCGGCTCGCCCCCGGCGATCCCGGGCAGGAACACCGACAGCCAGACGCCGAACTCGGCCTCCGGCAGGATCCTGGCCATCAACTCGGCCTCGCACAGCGCCGGGGACAGGAAGTCGTGACCGGACGGCTCCCAGGCCGCCGGGTACATCGTGTCGCCGCCGAACCAGGCGTCGGCCTTGGCGGTGATCGCCTCGGCCAGCGCCCCGTAGCCGGCCCGCGCCTGGGCCCGCGCGTAGTCCAGCGCCCGGCCCATGCCGAACGCGCTGTTCTGGTGCACCCCGTACCGGACCGGGTAGGTCGCCTTCGGCAGCCAGTCCAGAAAACAGCCGGTTACCGCGTCGGCGAGCGGCTGCAGCGCGGCCGACCACTTCTTGCCGTCCGGGTCGTCCAGGGACTGCGCCTCGTGGGCCAGGGCCAGGGCCCAGCCCCAGCCGTAGGGGCGCTCCCCCAGGCCGTCGCGGCTGGAGATGAACTCCGCCTCGGCGGTCAGCGCCACCGGGCGGAAGTGGGCGTTCAGCACGGACCTGACCTCCTTGGCGGGGATCACGTCCTCGGCGATCCGCAGCAGCCGCAGCAGCAGCCAGTGCATCTCGACGCAGGAGTGCCAGTCGTAGCTGCCGTAGAAGGCGGGGGTCCGCGCCTTGGGGCGGAACGGGAAATCGCCCGGCGCGGTCATGCTGTGGTGGATCCCGGAGGGGAACTCGCGCCTGATGTTGGTGAGCGCCACCTGCGCGTAGCCCCCTGCTTCGGCACGCAGCAGCTCACCCCAATCGTCCGCCAGTTCCACCTCTCACCTCCACTGCTGTCCCCGCTGCCATACCCACCGCGGCGCCACTGACGGCCCGAGCGTAGCGCCCGGCCGGGGCCGGCGCACCGGCCCGCGCCGGCCGGGCTGGCAGACTGGAGCAGTGGCTCTCGACGAACGGCACCGGCTGCAGGCCAATTCTTTCGGCGCGGTGGCCGACGTGTACGAGCGGGGCCGGCCGTCCTACCCGGCGGAGGCGATCGACTGGCTGGTCCCGGCGCACGCGGCCCGGGTGGCCGACGTCGGCGCGGGCACGGGGAAGCTGACCCGCCAGCTTCACGACCGTGGCCTGGACGTGATCGCCGTGGAGCTGTCGGCCGGGATGCGGGAGCAACTGCGCCGCGCGGTGCCGGGGGTGCCCGTCCTCGCCGGCACGGCTGAGCAGATCCCGCTGGCCGACCGCAGCGTGGACCTGGTGCTTCTGGCCCAGGCCTGGCACTGGGTCGACCCGGCCCGCGCCGTGCCCGAGGTGGCAAGGGTACTCGCCCCGGGTGGGCGGCTGGGCCTGCTGTGGAACCGCCGGGTCGAGGACGAGCCGTGGGTCGCCGAGCTCAGCACGATCATCAGCAGCCGGGGCACCCCGGGCTCCAGCCGGCACTTCCCGCAGATCGGCCCGCCGTTCGCATCCGTGGAGCGGCGCAGCGTGGCCTGGGTGCACCGCCTGTCCCGGGCGGAGATGACCGACTGGGTCGCCTCCCGCAGCTACGTGATCACGCTGCCGGACGAGCGCCGCGACCGCGTCCTCGGCCAGGTCCGCGAGCTGCTGGTCACCCACCCGGCGCTGGCCGGCGAGGACGACGTCGTGCTGAACATGGTGACCCGCTGCTCCCGGGCCGACCTGCCCGGCTGAGCCGCGCCGGCGCGCCGGGCCCGCTGGGGCGCGCAGCAGACCTCGCTGAGGGGGCCGTTATCCCGTGGCCGGCGCGGCCCGAAGGAAGCGCTCGACGTCCGCGGCGTCGGCGGCCAGCGCGGCCGCGTCGGCTGCGGGAAGCGGCGCGAAGGGCCTGAGCTCGACCTTGCCGCCGGGCAGGCTCCAGGTGCCCACCGCACGCCCGCCGACCAGCGCGAACGGCCGGAACAACCCGTTGACCGCGATCAGTTTCCCGTGCGGCCCGGTGACCGGGTCCCGTGATTCCCAGCCCAGCAGCAGCGGGTCGTAGGCGCCCAGCAGCCGCGGCGGCGGCGGGCAACCGCCCTCCCGCGCGTCCTGCCCGGCCAGAGCGGCCAGGCCGTCACCGCGGCCGGCCAGCCGCCCGGCGATCGCCGCCAGGCCGAACCGCGCGTCGCGCAGCGGCAGCCCGGCCCACTTGGCCAGGTCGCGGTCGCTGGCCGGGCCGTGGCCGGCCAGGTAGCGGGCCGCGAGTTCGGCGAGGGCGCGGTCGCGGTCGAACGCCGCATGCGCGGCGGGCGGGGTGCCGAGCCAGTCGCGGACCAGCACGTAGGCGTGCTCTCGCCCGGCCATCGGCCCGCGGACGGTGAGCCCCCGGAGGCTGGCCAGCGCCAGCAGGTGGACGATGGCCTGGCCCGTGGTGCGCACCCCGGCCGCGGCGATCCGCCCGGCAAGCTGCGCCCGGGTCAGCGGCCCGTCGGCGGCCAGCGATCGCTCGATGACCTCGACCCCGCGCTCGGCGTCGGCCGGTGGCACGCCCTCCTGCGCGAGCCTGCGGGCGTTACCGCGCAGCAGCGGCGGCGTGGTCAGCGGCCGCAGCCACCAGTAGTCCTCGGCCCGCACCAGGTGCAGCGTGCCGCGGTTCAGCCAGGTCACGACCACGGAGCGGTCGTTCAGGGCGGCGTCGACCTCGGCGGCCGACCGGGCGTGGCTGCGGGCCCGCACCGCCAGGCGGAACCCGCGCGGGTCCTGCGCCTGGACGGCCAGCAGCCGGGCGGCCACCTCGGCGGGGCCGGCGGCCGGCGGCCCGGACAGCAGCTGGGCGGCCATGCGCCGGGCCTGCCACGGCCCCGGCACCGGCTCCCGTGGCGGGCCCGGTGGCGGGCCGGTGGAGGTCATCGGCGTGGTCAGCGCGGGGCCAGGCCCAGCAGCAGTTCGTCCACGACGCGCGCCACGTACCCGGGCGGCATGCTGCCGGGGTCGTACTTCCCCCGGGCCAGCACGGCGCCGGTGAGCATGTAGAGCGCGGCCTCGACGTCGGTGCTGGCCCGCAGTTCGCCGGTGGCCGCGCCGCGGCGCAGCACCGACCTGATCACCTCGCGGCGCGGTTCCAGCATGGTCTCCACGTACCTGGCCATCAGCCGCGGGTACTTGGCACCCTCGCCAAGCAGAAGCGCGAACTCCCGCGCCCGGCGCGGGTCGGCGACCGAATCACGCATGGCGCTCAGCACCGCGACCAGGTCCTCGCGGACCGACAGGCCCGCCGGCTCGGGCAGCGGCGACTGCAGCGCCCCGATCGCGTCCAGCAGCAGGTCTTCCTTGCCGGGCCAGCGGCGGTAGATGGTGGCCTTGCCGACGCCCGCGCGCGCGGCCACCTTCTCGATGCACAGGCCCTCGGTCCCCGACTCGGCGAACACACTGAGCGCGGCCTCGATGATGGCGCGATCCGCGCGCTCGCTGCGGGGCCGGCCGGGCCGCCGCTGGCCCGGCGTGGCGTCCGTCTTCACCGCGGCCGAGGCCATCGGCTCATCCCTCCACCGCGAACGGGCCGGCCGCGCGCTCCGCCGCCTCAGCGGTGAGCGCCGCGGCGCTGCCGGGCACCGCGTCGCGTGCCAGGGCCGGCGCCGGGCCGGCTGCGGCCGGCCCGGCGGCGCCGGTGGCCGCTGCGTGGCGGGGGGCGCCCGCCGCAGCGCGCCCCGGCATCCACCGCATCACCACGACCGCGCCGAGCAGCGTGATCGCCGCCGAGATCAGCGTGGTGAGGTGCATCGCGTGCACGAATGACGTGTCGGCGAACCTGGACAGCTCCCGGCCCGCCGGGCCCAGCCTGGCGGCCACCGCCTGGCTCGCGGTGATCGAACTGGTCGCGGCGTTCCGCGCGGCGGCGGGCAGGCTGCCCAGGTGCGGGCCGAGCTGGCTCTTGTAGGCCTGCGCCAGGATGGAGCCGAGCACCGCCACCCCGAGGGCGCCGGACACCTGGCGGGCGGTGTTGGTCAGCGCGGAACCGGCGCCCGCGCGCTCCCTGGGCACCACCGACATGACCGCTTCGGTGGCGGGCGGCATGACCATGCCCATGCCCGCGCCCTGGACGAAGAACGCCACGGCGAGCACCCAGATGGGCGTGCTCACGGTGAGCAGCTGGTAGCTGACCAGCGCGGCGGTGACCAGCAGCAGTCCGGCCGCGACGACGGTCTTGGCGCCCAACCGGCGGACCAGGGCCGCGCTGCGCGGTGCCATCAGCATCTGCGCCGCGGCGAACGCCAGGGAGAAGGTGCCGGCCTTCAGCGGCGTATACCCGCGCACGCTCTGCAGGTAGAAGCTCAGGAAGAACAGCGCGCCCATCATGCCGAAGAACACCAGCGACAGCGCGCCGATGGCGGACGACAGCCGCGCGTCGCGGAACAGCCGCACGTCCAGCGACGGGTGCCGGATCCGGGCCTCGTACCAGACGAAGAACGCCAGCACCGCCACCCCGCCGACCGCCGGGCCGAGCACGCCCGGGTGCACCCAGGACCCCTTGTCGCCACCCTGGATGATCCCGTACACCAGGAGCACCAGCCCGGCGATGGAGGCGAGCACGCCCACCTGGTCGATCCGCCCGGGATTGGGGTTCTTCGACTCGGGGACCAGCAGCGCGATCGCGGCCACGCTCACGGCCGTGAACGGCACGTTGATGAGGAACACCGAGCCCCACCAGAAGTGGGCGAGCAGCAGGCCGCCCACGATGGGGCCGATGGCGATGCCGATGCCGACCGCCACGGCCCAGATCCCGATGGCCCGGGGCCGTTCCGCGGGGTCGAACACGTTCGAGATGATCGACAGGGTCTGTGGCATCACCGCCGCCGCGCCCAGGCCCATCGCCGCCCGCGCCCAGACAAGCTGGTCGGGCGAGTGCGCGTAGGCGGTCAGCAGTGAGAACAGGCCGAACGAGGCCAGCCCCAGCATCAGCATCCGCTTGCGGCCGATGCGGTCACCCACCACCCCGAACGTGAACAGCAGCCCAGCGAACACCAGCGTGTAGGAGTTGATCGCCCACTCAAGCTGGCTCTGGCTCGCCCCGAGGCCCGCGACCGGCTCGGCGATGGTCTTCAGCGCGACGTTGAGGACGGTGTTGTCCAGGACGATCGCCATCAGGCTGGTGATCAGCACGCCCAGGATGATCCACCGGCGCCGGTGCACCGTCGGGTCGATGTCAGCGAGCGGGGCAACGCCGGCGGCACCTGCTTGCGGATTGCCCATGTTCCCTCTCTCGGCCGCTCAGGCCAGCGCTGGAGCCCGTGCATCCCGGGACGGCGGGTCCGCCGCCCCGGGAGGGCCAACGATACGGAACGCGGCCGTATCGCAAAACATTCCCGGGCTACCCGTGTCCCTGGGCGCGTGGCATGCTGAAGGCGTCCGGGGACGCCACAGCGGCGCCACGAGGCAGGAGGATTTCCCATGACCGCACAGCCCAGTGACTCGGGCGCGGCCGCGACCAGGGCGCGGACCGCAGAACCCCGCTACGGCGGCAGCACCGGCCGGCGGGTCACCGTACGTGACCTGGCCGCCGCCAAGGCCCGCGGTGAGAGATGGCCGATGCTCACCGCTTACGACGCGCTGACGGCGCGCGTCTTCGACGACGCCGGGATACCGGTGCTGCTGGTCGGCGACTCGGCCGGGATGGTCGTGTTCGGGCACGACACCACGATCCCGGTCACCGTGGACGACCTGATCCCGCTCACCGCCGCGGTGGTCCGCGGTACCCGGCGGGCCATGGTCGTCGCGGACCTGCCGTTCGGCTCGTACCAGATCTCACCGGCCGAGGCGCTCGCCACGGCGGCCCGGTTCCTCAAGGAGGCCGGCGCGCACGCGGTCAAGCTCGAAGGCGGCCACCGGGTGGTGCACCAGGTCGAGGAACTGGTCCAGGCCGGCGTGCCGGTGATGGCCCACCTGGGCCTGACGCCGCAGTCGGTCAACGCCTTCGGCGGGTACCGGGTGCAGGGCCGCGGCGAGGACGGCGCGCGCCTGCTGCACGACGCCAAGTCGCTGGAGGCGGCGGGCGCGTTCTCCGTGGTCCTCGAGGCCGTGCCCGCGGAACTGGCCGCCCGGGTCACCGAGAGCCTGTCCATCCCGACCATCGGGATCGGCGCCGGCCCGGACTGCGACGCGCAGGTGCTGGTCTGGCAGGACATGGCCGGGCTCACCCCGCACACGGCGAAGTTCGTGAAGAAGTACGCCGACGTGGCCGGGGTCCTCGGCACCGCCGCCCGGGCCTTCGCCGAGGAGGTCGTCGAGCGCAAGTTCCCCGACGCGGACCACTCCTACCGCTGACGCCTACCTGCGCGTTTGTGCTCTCTGGCACTCCACCCACAAGCTGGCACTCCTCACCCGCTCCCCCCGCTGATTGGCCACCGAGCTGTCGGAGGAGGTGCCTAGGAGGGCTTGACGAAACGGTTGGCGAAACCCGGCAAGATCGTCAGCGCACGACGCCGGGCGAGACCAGGATTCGCCCTGGCCTGCCCGGCGTGGCGTTCAAGCTTCCCGTGTCCCCGGCCGATACGATCGCGGGTTGGATGCGACACGAGATGTGAACGGTGATCAGTGCAGATCAGTCGTTACGTTAGCGCTTTGGCGCTGCTGACGGCAGCAGGCGCGCCGTGTGGCATCCCTCACATGAAAGGGGGAAGCCGACATGGCTTTCTCGGAGACGGTCAAGACCCAAGCGCTCATCCGCGCCGGGTACCGCTGTGAGTGCACCCGCCAGGACGGGCTGCATTCAGGGCGTTGCCCGGCACCCATCAGCAGGGCCACGGCGGAGTTCAATCACAAGCACGCTGCCCGCCTCGGCGGAGCCGACACCCTCTCTAACTGTGAGGCGCTGTGCCGACGCTGTCACGGACTGACGGCGTCATATGGGCGGCACTGACTTTTACCCGCCGGGCGACATGCGTGACCAGTGAAGGCGGGCAAGTTAGGTCCGCGACCGCTGGGGCGTCATCGCCTCCCCACCACAGTGAGAGTGTGACGTTCTCGCGTTGCCCATTGCCTATGGCTTGCGCGATGCGGCCTACAGCGTCGTAGAGCATCGCGCGGTCATGGGTACAGAAGATTACGCTGGCGCGACCGTCTGAGCCTTCCTGGCAACTGTCCAGCGTCATCACACCAGGCACTGCATTCAGCGCAGCCACCAACTCGGCAACGCCCTCATCCACCCAGGCGGTTACCTGCACAGGAACCTCACGGTGCGGCATGGTTATAGCTCTCTACCCCGCTGTAGTCCAGATCATGCCGTCTTATGTTCCACGTCCCGCCCTGGTCACAGCGTCGGCAAGCACGGCGAGGATGGTCAGGTCCACGTGCAGCCGGACCCGCTGGATGCGCCGGACCCGGAGCGGGAGCATGCCCCACTCGTGCTTGAGGTGGCCGAACTTGCGCTCCACGGCTCCGCGCTGATGGTACAGGCCCTTCCAGCGCGGAGTGCTGCGCGGGATGAGCGTGTGGAGCCGGGACGCCTTGACCCACACCGACGCGGGCTGGCACTCACCGGCCGGGCAGCGCCACTTGGACGCGCCCCGCTTGGCGTCGGACCCGGCGAACGTCCACTCGCCGTGCTCGCACTCCGGGGGCTTGTGCTTCCCGGCCTTCACGGCGGGGGTTCTCTTCAAGGGGATCACCGGGCGCATGTGCCGTCCCTCGATCTCTGCGTAGACATCCTTGGCGTCGTAGCCACGGTCAAGGACCGCGATGTCCGGCTTGAAGCCCCGGGCATCGGCCGCGTCCAGCAGGCCCGGCACAAGGGGAATCTCGGGGTCCTTGGCCGTCTCCACCTGCCATGCCAGCGGCAGGCCGGTTATCGTGCACACAACGGAGTGGACCTTGTACCCGTAGTAGCCGCCGCCCGAGCGGGTGGAGATGGACGAGCGGTGGCCCCAGGTGGCGTCGGGGTCGGAGAAGCGCTTGCGCAGTGCCCCGCCGCGCGAGACGTACCGCTGGCCGTTGGCGTAGGCCGGGAGGTCGGAGCCGTCGATGGCCACGGTCTGGCCCATCTCCGGGTGTGCCACGTGCAGGGTGGCGAGCACCCGGTCCAGGCACGCGGTGAGTATGTCGCCGTGGTCGCGGAGCTTGCCGGCGAACCGGTAGCAGGCCCAGTGCGACGGGGCACCGCCAACGGCATCCCGCAGCGCGGCGTGCTCTGCGATCAGCCGGGCGGTGCGCGTCCAGGTCGGCAGGCAGTACACGGCCTTGACGAGTGCCGCGCCTACCATCGTGCGGACCCGGTAGCCGGGGCGGCCGGTCCAGCGGGTTTCGCCAAGATCGGCAATTAGCTGAGTGATCTCGGGCAGGCCCAGCAACGCTGCGACCTGCTTGGCGTCATGATGCGGTGATACCGTGGCAGAGGCCATGGGGACACATCCCTTGGTCCGGCCCCCGGAGTGTTAGCGCACTCGCGGGGGCACCTGTATTTAATTACAGTTCCACGCTATCGGTAGGGTCTGACAAAATAGGGCTGTCGAGCGGCTCCGCGCTCAATGTTCTTCACTATCTGAAAATAGATCTTCCTGGTAAAGGTCACCCCGCAGGACACGACGGAGACCTGTTAGCTCATCGGGTGTGAAGTCTGACAGCAACGGTAGCATCGTGCGCATTAGAGGGCCGAGAAGGAAAGTCGCGCTCGTTGGCCCAGTCGCTGTTTTATGCGGAAAGTCGATCTCCACTTTGCCGCCCTCTGGCAGCACTGCGACGGTCCTGTCAACGAGCGCCCCGTTAAGGTTTGCCTCAATACGGCTCAGTGCATCGTCGCGCAGGATTTCCCCGCCCTCTCTAGATTCGTAAGTAACTGTCCTGTCTGCCTTGGCAAGCTGAACCTCAGTGATCCTCACGTGGTTCGCCACGGCTCGTGCCCTTAGTGTTTTCAGGTCAGGCATCTCCATTTCATCCGCTGGAGGGAGTTCTTCGGTGCGCCGCGCCGCTACATAGGCCGCCCAGTTGAGACCACGCAACGCAACGCATCCACGGGCCACCGTCCAGCGCGGGAAATCTTCTTCCTCATCCAGCCGGACCGCCTCGTAAATGAGGCGGAGTCCCTTAGCCTGCAATGCTTCCAGGCTTGCTGACACAAGTGCTTGCAGGTTCGGAGATGGATCTTCCACCTGAATGCTGCCGAGCAGTTCTGTGGTAACAGTCCTTCCAATGCGCTGCCAGAAATCCGCAGATCCTTGGCTTGTTATGGTAAGCAGGTAAGAAAGGTCATCTGCTGTGAGCTTCCCCAAACTCGATGTCGTAGGGAAGTGGGCCGAATCACCACCGTGCCCCTCCCAGACCGCACGGAGCAGGCGCGTGATACGTCCCGACTGCTCCAGGTCCAGACGGCTTTCGATGGCCTCTACTGCTGAACGAGTCTCAGAAACAGACGCCCTGCTGGCCGCATCGAAGCCGACCTCGGCAGCGCTCGTGAGGTCGCGGATCTCCCGCCCGTCAGAAACCCCTCGGCCACCACGGACGAGTGCCCGGCTCAGCATCCCGGCAACGTGACTCTTCGTGCGCGCCGCAGATATTGCTTCGGTCCCCGAGGGGTCAGTAATCCACATACCAGCCGAAGAAGCTTCCTCTTCTAGCAAATCCCGCTCATCATGGCCTCTATACTCTGAGGCTCCGTTAAGGTCTTCCAGGGTGAACACGAGCGGCCGGTGCGAAGAGATGAATTGCAGTTCATTCAACAGCCAGCCAGCGTTTGCAGTTGGCCGAACATACAGAAACCGTTCTCTATTGTTCTCACCGGGCCACCGCAGCACGATGTCAGGAGCGATGCTATGGTTAAAGTACTCCGTGAAGCGTGCTTCAACCGTCGGGTCCACGGCGGTAACTTCTCGTCTTACCGCTTGCTTAATGACCGAGATCTGACGCCAGGGATCGTCATGCTCTGCCGCAGCGGCGAGAGCGCTCCGGAACTCCGTTCTCATGACGCAGGCCCTTGCTCCTCGGAAATTATCTTAACCATATGGTGGTAGTGATTTCTGGTCAGAACAAGCTGCTCCTGTTGATCGCTAAGCGTAACAAGCCAAACCCGGCTAGCGACTTGACTCATCAGTTCAATGTTCCATTTTTGCATAGCATCGGACGCCGTGTCTACATCCAACACGCGTTTTCGGTTCGCCGCGTGGGCCAAGGCTTTCTTGACGCTATCCGTTGTTGCGTGCTTATGCCAGCTTCGCGCCTGGAAGGGTGACCAAGAAATCCAGAGGAAGTGATCACAACGGGTCCGCTTAGCCTCAAGGGCGACGTAGCATTTGGCTAGGAAGTCACGGAACTGATCCGGCAAGTCCATCTCATATCGGTAGTTCTTGACCTCTGCCAAAAACGACTGTCCGTCAAGGTGATCACCTTGAAATATACCGCCAAGATCAAAGCTAAACGCCTCCTGCGACCCATGCGGCCACCGGAAATGAATCAATTCAGCGAGAGGTTGCTGACTATGTGTCCATGCGACTTTGACACGGGTTGATAGCTCTAACCAATGCTTAGCCCGCTGGAGCCCGTCTCTCCCGATATCCTGCGAGTCTTCCCCGGCCACGTCACACGCCCCCTACCGTTCTGCCACGAACGTACCCCAGCCGACCCGACTTTCCACCAGTCCTTCCCGCTGCAACTGCGCAAGCGCTTTGCGCACGGTCCCGGCCGCCAAGTCGTACTGTTGCGCCAGCGAGATCACTGAGGGGATGCGCTCACCCGGCTGGAGTTCACCGCTCTCGATCCGGCCGCGCAACAGGCTGGCAAGCTGCTCCCACGGCGGCACGGATGAGGACCGGTTGACCATGATCGAACAATAGTTACCCAGGTCTTACCAAAGCGATACACGATGCATCATGGTTCACCATGACACAATCGGCGGATGGCCGTACCGGATGACATTGCCTCATTGCGTGAGCAGTTCCCAGAGTGGACCTTCGGCACCGTGTGGGCGTCGGCCGCCAGCGGACCGGATAGCCGCCGCATCTGGGCGACACGGGACGGGTTTCTGTTGTCGGCGTGGACGGCCGCCGAGCTTGCCGCCGACATCCGCCGCCAAGTCATGCCATAGCCTGGGGTAACGATCAAGAAAATCTGGGGTCCGGTCTGATCATCCGGCCCACGTCACCGCAGGTCAGGTGACTTTCGCCAAGCCCTCCTAGGGTCGGAACCATGCCACCACTGCCACGGATAACTGGCCGGGAGGTGGTCCGAGCGCTCGGCAAACCGGGCTGGGTGGTAGTGATTCAGAAAGGATCCCAGGCTCAGCTCAGGCGACCAGACGGGGGCGGTCGTGTGACGGTTCCAATCCATGCCACTGACGGTGAGCCAGTTCCCGAAGAAGTCGGCACACCTCAGTTGCTGGCCGTCACCGTCGCAGCCTGAGTTGGTCCCGCTAACAGCGCCGCATCGGAGCTGCCGTTCGCCGTCCTTGCCATCGGCGACAGAAGAATGCGCTTGGAGCGGCCGTCCCGGTCGGGGGGGTGTGTCGTCAGACGTCGGTGATGCGCAACCCGGCGTGCGCCTTGTAGCGCCGGTTGATCGACACGAGGTTGGCGGTGAGCGCCTCGACCGGCCCGCAGTTGCGCAGCCGCCCCGCGTAGATGCCGCGGACACCGGGGATCCGGGCGGCCAGCGCCTGGACCAGGTCGGTCGCCGGCCGGTCGTCGCCGAGCACCAGCACGTCGAGGTCGACGCTGGCGACCTCCGGGTCGAGCAGCAGCACAGCGGAGACGTGGTGGAACGCGCCGACGACCACCGAGTCCGGCAGCACCGCCGCCGCCTGCTCCGCGGCGCTGCGCTCGGCCACGGCCAGCGGGTAGCAGCCGCGCTGGTCAAACCCCACCGGGTTCACGCAGTCGATGACGACCTTCCCGGCCAGCGGCACGGCGAGCGACTTGAGCAGGGCAGCGTGGCCGTCCCAGGGCACCGCCACGATCACGACGTCGGCGGCGGCCGCGGCGCCGGCGTTCGCCATGCCACGGATGCCCAGTTCCGGGCCGAGGTCCCCGGCCGCCGCGGCGGCCCGCTCGGCGCTGCGAGAGCCGATGATGACCGGGTTCCCGGCCAGCGCGAACCTGCGGGCCAGGCCGCGCCCCTGGTCACCGGTACCGCCCAGGATGCCGATGGTCAGGGTGGTCACGTCGGGGCCGGGCGCGGCCTGCTCGTCAGACATGGCCCGATCCTGCCAGAGGGATCCCGGGCCGTGGCACCATGGGGGGCGTGAACGCCGACCAGGTTGCCGCGCTGCGGGTGCTGCTTGCCCCGACCGGCTGGCTGGAGGTGGCCGCGGAGTTCGCCCGCGCCCTGCGGCGGTCGGCGCGCACTCCCGGCGGGCTGCTGCTGGTCGGCACCCCGGAGGACGAGCCGTGGCACTTCGCGGCGCACCTGGACGACGAGAGCCGGTTCGCAGGGCTGCCCGAACTGGCGCCCACGCTGGTCCGGTGGAACCCGCCGCCGGAGGCGCCGCCGCACCTGAGCGTGGGCCTGGCCCGGCTGGGCGACGCGGGGCGCGGTGACTCCCTGGTGGTGGTGAGCCCGAAGGCCGCGCCGGACCGGCTGCTGGAGCGGGTGAGCGACGCGCGCCAGAGCGGGGCGACCATCCTGGCCCTGGACCGGGGCGACGGCCGCCTGGCGGATGTGGCCCATGAGGCGCTGACCGTGGCGCCGTCCGCGCCGCTGACCTTCGACGCTGCGCAGCACCTGGTCAGCGCGGCCGCCGGGGACCGCGTTGAGAAACCCCGCCGGCTGCGCGCACGGCTCGCACGGCTGCTCGACGCGGTGAGTGGCCCCGTTTCGCCCTAAGGTGTGGGCACGAGCGAGCTTTCCGGGCCCGCGGACCAAGGCCTCACGCGGGTCTCCGACAGCGACCGTGAGCAGGCCGCCGAGGTGCTCCGCGAGGCGGCGGGCCACGGGCGGATCACCATGGACGAACTGGGCGAGCGGCTGGAACTCGCCTGCGCGGCCAAGACCTACTCCGTGCGGGGTCAGCGTGACGGCACGGGCTGACCCGGATCAAGCGTCCAGGCTGAGGACCATGGTGGGCCGCTGGATGACGTGGTCCTCGCGCAACGGCCGCACCGCGGTGCCGATGGCGAAGAACTCGGTGGTGTGTGAGCCCCAGGTGTGGCTGTGCTGGCGCAGCTGGACCCCGACGATCCCCTCCGCGTGGTAGTCCTCGGCCTCGGCCTGCATCCGGCTCATCGCTAGTTCCCGCGCGTCGTACAGGGCCTGGGTGAACTGCTCCAGCTCCACGTTCTTGCCGATGTTGCCGAGCACGCCGCCCAGCCGCTGGTGCGCGATGTGGTACACGCAGGTGCCCATCACCATGCCCAGCGGCGCGTACCCGGCCCGGATCAGCGTCCAGAAGTCCTGGCCGCTCAGGTCGGAGGTGAACGGCTGGTTCTTGTTGTTGCGCCAGTTGGACACCCCGCCGCCGCCCGCGCCCTCCTCGGCCTTCACCGCGGTGCCGACCGCGATGAACTCCGCGATGTCGGCGCCGAACTCCTTCAGCTCGACGTCGAGCCGGACGCCCACGATGCCGTCCGCGCCCAGCGCGTCCGCCTCGGCTTCCATCCGCCCCATGGCCAGCTCGCGCGCGTGGTACATGGCCTGGGACAGCACGTCCAGCTCCTGGTTCTTGCCCCACCGGCCGAACTGCAGCCCCACGTGGTAGATCGAGGTGCCCAGCACCAGCCCCAGCGGCCGGAACCCGGCCTCGCGGACCAGCAGGAACTCGCTGACGGACAGGTCGGAGGTGAAGATGGCGCCGGGCCTGCCCGGCTTCAGCTCGGCCAGGCGGGCCAGCGCGTCGTGCGGGACTCCGGCGGCGCTCAGCTCGGTGGAGGTCTGGTCGGTCATCGTTCTCCTCGGATCAGCATGGTAGGCGGTGCCCGCGCTCAGGGACCCAGCCGGACCCGGGCCGCCTGGCGGCGCTTCGGGTCCAGGGACAGGATCGCCAGGCTCGGCCGCTCGGCGGCCCCGGACGCGGAGTGGAAGCGGGCGATGGCGGTCCCGATGAGGGTCGCTTCGACGATGTGGTCGCGCCGGCCCTCGGCCGCCGGGCAGTCGCGTTCCCTTACCCGGGTGGTCACGGTCGTCACGACCACCCCGTCGGCGCCCAGCCGGGCCACGTCGCGTTCCAGTTGCTCGCGTGCGTCGTGGCGGGTCTGGGTGACCACGTCGGTGTAGCCGTGGACCTCGGTGTTGCCCGCTCCCCAGCGGGTCTGGGTGACGGTGACCCAGTCGTCGTGGCGGGCCCCGACGGAGATGCCGAGCACCAGCCCGGCCGGCATCCAGCCATCGGTGAACAGCTTGGCGAAGTCCTGGCCGGACAGGTCGGAGGTGAACGGCCTGGCCAGCGTGAGCCCCGGGGCGCGCACCGCGGTGCCGATCGCCTTGAACTCCAGGCCACCGGCCGGGAACGCGCCGATGCTCAGGGTGACGCCGACCACGCCATGCCCGCCGAGTTCGGCGCACTCGGCCGTCATCCGGGAGATCGCGGCGCGGCGCGCCTCGTACAGCGTCGCCACCATGGGCCCGAACGAGGCGAAGTTGCCGTCGCCGGACACCGTGGTGACGCCAACCGCGGGCACTCCGTAACGCCCGAGCCCTGACCACGCCCCCGGGCAGGCAAACCCGCCGGTATACCCGACGTTATAGACGGCCGCGCCGAGCACCTGGCCGACCGGCTCGAATCCGGTGCTGCGGATCGCCGCGAACTCGTCCGTGGACAGCGACGAGCCCCAGGTACCGCTCTGCCGGATCTCGGCCATCCGTGCCTCTGCCGCCGAGGGAAGGCCGGTGTCGCTGCCACCGTCGGCCACGAGCGCCCCCTTCCTTATCCGGCGCCGCTCTCACGATACCGGCCTGCGGCCGGGGGATTAGCCGCCGTGCTCAGTCGCCGTTTTGGGCGTCCCACTCCTCGTTGCGCCGGCGCACGGTCTCCAGCGCCCGGGCCGCGTCCTCGCGGGTCGGGTACGGCCCGAGCCGGTCCTTGGCCGGGCACCCTTCGTCGGGCTCGACCGTCTTGTGGCGGAGGCAGTACCACCAGTGCTGCTGCGTGTCCATGCCGATTAGACTCGCAGACCATGGCGACCTTGCTCCAGCCCGGCCGGATTTCTCCGTTGCGGCAGGTGCCCGCGAACATCCCGAGGCCGGAGTACGTGGGCAGGCCCCGCCCGAAGACCGGCGAGCCCGACGTCAAGGACGCGCAGACCATCGAGCGGATGCGCGCCGCGGGCAAGCTCGCGGCGCAGGCACTGGCCGAGGTGGGCCGGCACGTCGCGCCGGGGGTGACCACCGACGAACTCGACCGGATCGGGCACGAGTTCCTCTCCGACCACGGCGCGTACCCCAGCACGCTCGGCTACCGCGGCTTCCCGAAGTCGCTGTGCACCTCGCTGAACGAGGTGATCTGCCACGGCATCCCGGACGACACGGTGATAGCCGACGGCGACATCGTCAACGTCGACATCACCGCGTACCTGGGCGGCGTGCACGGGGACACCAACGCGACGTTCCTGGCCGGGGACGTGGACGAGGAATCCCGGCTGCTGGTGGAGCGTACCCACGAGGCGATGATGCGGGGCATCCGTGCGGTGGCGCCGGGGCGGCCGCTGAACGCGATCGGCCGGGTGATCGAGTCCTACGCCCGCCGGTTCGGCTACGGGGTGGTCCGCGACTTCACCGGGCACGGGATCGGCACCACCTTCCACTCCGGCCTGATCGTGCCGCATTTCGACGATCCGGCGGTCAGCCTGATCATGGAGCCGGGGATGACGTTCACGATCGAGCCGATGCTCACCCTCGGCACGATCGAGTACGACATCTGGCCGGACGGGTGGACGGTGGTCACCAAGGACCGCAAGCGGACCGCCCAGTTCGAGCACACGGTCCTGGTGACCGGCGACGGCCACGAGATCCTCACGCTGCCGTAACGGCGGGCGCGCGTGGGCGAGCTGATCCTGCTCCGGCACGGCGAGACGGAGTGGAGCCGGGACGGGCGCCACACCGGCCGCACCGACCTGCCGCTGACCCAGGCGGGTGAGGAGGCGGCCCGGGCGCTGGCGCCCGTGCTCGTCGCCCGGCCGGTGCGGGCCGCGTTTACCAGTCCGGCCCAGCGCGCCGCGCGGACCGCGGCGCTGGCTGGCCTCGCCGGCGCCAAGGAGGACCCGGACCTGCAGGAGTGGGACTACGGCGGCTACGAGGGCCGGACCACGGCGGAGATCAGGGCCGAGCGGCCGGGCTGGTACCTGTGGCGGGACGGCGTCGTCCCCGGCGGCGCCGCGCATCCCGGCGAGACGGCCGAGCACGTGGGCGCGCGGGCCGACGCGGTGCTGCGGCGGGCCGCCCCACTGCTGGCCGACGGTGACGTCGTGCTGGTCGCGCACGGCCACCTGCTGCGCGTGCTGACCGCGCGGTGGCTGCGGCTGGAGCCCGCGGCTGGCCGGCTTTTCCAGCTCAAAACGGCGACGCTGAGCACCCTGGGCACCGAGCACGGCGAGCCGGTGATCACGTCCTGGAACCTGCCGCCGAGGGCCTTCGCCTAGCCGGCGGCGCGCGCGGCCAGCGCCCGCCGGCCGCGCGCGGCGCTGGCGGCCCTCGCGGCCGGGTGCAGCAGCAGGCGCCCCGGAGCGCCGCTGGTTCCCTGCCGCAGCGCGCGCAGCGCCGCCGTGGCCGCCAGGTCGGCGACCGGGGTGGCCGGGACGCCGTACAGCCGCCTGGCCCACCGCGGCAGGCTCGCGAAGGCGAGGCTGGTCACCGGGGGAACGGCCAGCTTCAGCACGCTATAGGGAGCGGGGATCGGCGGCAGGAACGAGCGGAGCAGCGCGCTGCGCGCCTCCGGCGTGGCCCGCAACCGCGGGCGCATCCCGGTGAAGTAGCCGTCCAGTTCCGCCATCGAGGCGGGCACCGTCGCCGGGTCGAGGCCGACCACCGCGGCGGCGCGCCGCTGCTCGTCGACGAACGTGTCGAGTTCCGCCGGGGTCAGCGGCAGGCCGGACCGGCGGGCGACCTCGGCATAGGACCCGATCTCCGTGCAGTGCACCCACATCAGCAGTTCGGGCTCGTCCAGCCGGTATTCGCTGCCGTCCTCGTCGGTGCCCCGCAGCGACGCGTGGATCTTCCTGACGCGCCGCCCGGCCCGTTCCACCTCGGCGCGGCTGCCGTAGGTCCGGACGTGGACGAACCGGGTCGTCCTGACGAACCGCGCCCACGCCCGCTCGGGATCCGTGAACGCCGTGTTCTGCCAGGTGCCCCGCATCACCCGCGGGTGCAGCGCCTGCAGGTAGAGCGCACGGATGCCGGCCACCCACATGACCGGCTCCCCCAGCCGCCAGGTGACCGACGCCGGGCCGAACAGCCCATGGTCGGTGCCGGGGTTCCCGGCCGTGGCGGGCACAGCCATCGCGGGCTCCCTCCCGGAGGGGCACCCGCGCCGGCGTGGGCCCGCGAGTTTCCTCCTCGATCCAGCTTAAGAGGTGCCCCGGCGCACGATCAGGGGCTTGACCGCCCCCTGTTACGGTCAAGCCCCTGCGGGCTGTGGTTACTGGGTGTGCACGACCAGGTGGAAGGCCCGGTCGGCGTAGTCGCCGTTGGGGTCGTGGGTGTCGACCCAGACGCCCTTGTTCTCCTCCGCACCGCTGAGGCAGCAGCACAGCGCGACGCCGATCTGGCCGGCGGGCTCGGTGGCGATGCCCGGCCGGCCGATGCTCGCGCCCCACGCGTGATACACGCCCACCGGCGTGTAGCCGCTGTTCATCGATCGAGGATGTCTGCCCCGGCCTTGTTCATTACTCAGCGTGATGCCGCTTCGGCCCTCTGGTCACCCCGCGCCGAGAGCGATGAACGACCAGCCGCATGCCAGACTTGCCGGCTCCGGCCGCAGATCTTGCCGGGCGTCACACAGCGCCGCGGCCAGGCTGGCGCCGTTCCGCAGGCGACGGTGCAAAGCGACCATCAGCGGCACCGCTGCTGCGTCGTCCACTGGCACCACGCTTGCGACCAGCCCAGCCGTCCCCAGCGGGATCAACGCGCTCACCAGGCCAAGCAGCTCGTCAGCACCGGCCGTTGCACCCCGACCGGAGTCGCAACTCGACATCACCATCCGCCGGGGCGCACGCTTGAGGCGCTCAAGGTCGTACGCCGTGAGCGGCCCGTCATCCATGCGGAGCGCAGAGAACAACGGGCTATCCGCCCGGAAGGTGCCGTGCGCCGCGACATGCACCAACCGGGCGCCGTCGATGGTAGCCAGCACCTGTGCCACCTCGGCTGTCCCTCGGCCGAGCACCGAGACATCACCATCTCCTGCGTACAGGTCGGTGAGCTGCGCCACCTCATCTCCTGCATGGGCCAGCCCCGGGCCATGCACAAGCACGACACGGCTGCTGCCGAAGCCGCTGAGCGATGTGCGCGCCCGCAGCCACGTGGACGCGGAAGGTGCGACGCTCACCACCCGCCCGCGAAGGCTCGGCAGGAGACCCCACGGGACTGCGTGCAGTCCTCCTGGGGGCACCACAACAAGAGCGCCATCGCCCAGTTGTCGCACGGCCTGGCCGAGCAGCGCGTCTTCCAGTTGCCGTCCGGCATGCCGGAGCTGATCGAGCGCGTGATCGGGGTGCAAACCAGGACGCCCGCGCGCGAGCCGGTTCAACCCAAACCGAGCGAAGTCGAAGGCGCGTTGGACTCGCGACATCGGCCCCGCAGCACACCGGCGCACCCGGCCCCCACCACATACCAGGAGCTGCAGCTCACCGTCGACGTCTGCAATCTCGATCAACCGATCGTCGCCGACCTCGTCCAGGAGCGCCCTGACGTCGAACGCCGCGGACGCTGCGGCCCCTGGCCGACTTGCGCGGCTGGCCGTGAGTGCCCGGGCGCGCACGCCCCTCTCCAACCGGAGCTGCTCACGACGCAACGCGGCAGAGGGTATGTCGCGGGCCTGGGCGGCCGCCAGCCGCCTGGTGACGCTGCGCAGTGCGACCAGGTCAGCCTGCAAGCGCCCATCATCGACCGGCCGGACAGCAGGGACGGCCAAGGCGCTGGCCCGCCATCGCTCGCTCCAGGCCAGCAACAGCCGTGGTCGGCTGAGCTGCAGCGCATGCCGCTGGCCAAGCATCGCGAGCTCGGCACCGTGCATGCTGGACAGGGCCCGCAGTTCAGACGAACCCAGAGCGCTGCGATGCTCATCGATCACGTCGAGGCCGCGACGGCAGGCCCCGAGGATCCGCCTGGAATCTCCGGCTACCTCCGCCCGTAGCGCTTCGGCCTGCCACCCCAGTGCTCGCGACAATGCTGAACCACGATGGCGCTGGCGGCCGGCGGCCGCCAGGAACTCCTCTGCAGCCGCCATCTCACCGACGGCCAGCGCGATCCGGCCGGCGAGCAGCCACGCCAGCACCAGGTCGGGCGAACGCAGGCTCGCCAGGTCTCGCGCGCTCCGGCGTGCCTCGCGCAGCAGAGCGGCATCGGGCGGGCCGACCGCGAAGGCGGCCCTGAGCTGGGCCAACCGCGCGTGAGCGCGCCACCAGCGCCGACCCTGCCGCCCGAACAGCCTTACCGCCTGACCGGCGCGTTCCAGCGCGCGGTCCGGCAGCCCCGCCGCCAGCGCGCTGGCCGCGCTGGCAAGCAGCAGCTCGGCCCGCTTTGTCTGCTGACCCCGGATCTCGTCCAGGCGCTGGATGCCGCGCTCGGTCTCGGCGAGTGCATCCTTCGGCAGCCCTGCCGCAAGCAGGGCCGCGCACCTCTCAATACTCAAGGTAGGGTCGCTGGTTCCGATCTGGTCGAACCGGCGCTCGGCCTCGTCGAAGCTGGCCAGGGCGCTGGGCAGATCGCCATTGCGCAGAGCGAGCACCCCGCGGTGCACCACAGCGTCCGCCGACTCCAGCTCCTGCCCGTTCGCGGTGAATAGCCGCTCGGCACGCTGGAGATCCACCTCTGCCCGCCGCACGGAACCGGACGCGAGGTGGGTGAACGCACGCGCGGTCAGTGCGCGGGCCTCCCAGACCTGATCATCAGCCAAGCGCAGGGACGTGATCGCGCTGCTAAGGTCGGCCAGCGCGTCGCGGTGGTTGCCCAGAACAAGAAGCGCGCCACCGCGCCGGAGCAATACCCGCGCCCGCAGGAGCCCACTCGAGCGCTCGGTCGCGGCCTCTAAGGCGGCACGCCCCGGAACTGTGTGGCCGGCGAAGACGAGCGCCAGGCCGAGAGTGGCCAGCACGTCCGCCTCGCGGTCGGCCGAGCCGGATCGGCGTGCGAGCCGGCGCGCCTGCCTCAGCTCGCGGACAGCGGCGTCGACGTCGCCGACCTCGCGCAGCACGATACCGATCGCGTGGCGGGCGATGGATGCCTCTAGCGGAACCGGGTCGCCGGCCAGCACCTCCCGGGCAAGCACAAGAGCATCGTTCGGCCGGGACAGCGCCAGGGATAGGAGGTCAACAGGCCCACTACCGGGCGGAACGGCGGTGCCGCGCACAAGAGCCTACGGTTGCTCAAGGATTTTCTTCGGCCCCATAGCGTGGATCCTACATTTCTGGCATGTCAGACTGAAATGGATTCCGGCCTATCAGGCAGAGTCGCTCGGATCGCAGGGGACAGGGAAACGATGGACGCCGTGTTCGACGCGCACTACCGCATCATCCAAGACGAATTCGCCCAGCGTGGAATCAGCCTAGAGGTTGCCTACACGCCGGACGGGGACGTGGACTACATCTACGAGCGAGGGCGCCTGCTTGTCGCCGCGCCGGACGATAACCTCGGGCCGGTCCGCGAGCTCCTCGACGGCGCCGAACCGATCGGGCGGAGCCGCGACATAGCCATCGTATCGATCGACCGTCTCAGCAATGGATACCTGAGCGTCCCGGACGCGCTCGCCCGGCTGGATCCCGTGTTCCACAGAGACCTCCGGGCCGGAGCGACGCCACAGATCACGCCGAACCACCTTTACCACGTCGAACGACTCTGCTCAGCGATAGAGCCCGAGGTACCGGTGGGGCCGCCACAACCGTGGCCGCCGCCACGTGAGCCCGCCGACGATGAGCACCCAGTGCGGATCGGCCTGGTAGACACCGGGCTCATAAAACCGGTGGATCCGGCGCTTACCTGGTTGTCCGGTGGCGTCGACGGGGAGGACGACCCACTCATCACCGTCCTTCCCGGTGGCCTCCGGCTGATCCCGCCTTTCGCCGGCCACGGAACCTTTGTCGCCGGTGTGGCCCGTTGCATGGCGCCGCGCTCGGAAATCTACGTAGGGAACGAGCTCAACATCTCCGGCGCAACTCTTGAGAGCAAGATCATCGGGAAAATAGAGCAGTTGATCGAGCAAAAGGACCCGGCCATCATCAATGTGTCGTCGGGCACCTATACCCGCAACAACTGGACCTCGCTCGCATTCGAGGGATTCGGCGACCGGCACCCTGATCTGACGATAGTCGCGGCGGCAGGGAATGACAGCACGTGGCGGCCGGAGTGGCCGGCCGCGTTCTCATGGGTCGTCTCCGTCGGCGCACTGGGCCCGGACCAGACGCACCTCGCCTGGTTCAGCAACTATGGACCATGGGTTGACGTGTACGCCCCAGGCGAGGGGATCGTAAACGCTTTCGCGATCGGTCAGTACCGCTACCATGAACCGCCAAAACAGCCCGCCCGGCAGAACTTCCTGCATCCGATGGCGCGATGGTCTGGGACATCCTTCGCCGCTCCAGTCGTCACTGGCATGATCGCCTCGCGAATGGGGAGGACCGGCGAGTCGTCGGCGCAGGCGAAGCAAGCGCTGCTCGCTGAGGCCCAGCGGGACGCCATTGACGGCGTTGGGCCAGTGCTGTTGGTGCCCCCTCCGGCTGATGCCTGAAGGTCACAACTCGCGCTGACGCCCGTGGCACCGTCGAGGCCGAACGCGACCGCATCCACCTTGGCGCATATTGAGTGATGCTTATAGGCGCGATCCTCGTTCTATTTCCTTCGGCCGATGTAAGCAGTTCCGGGTCAGACCATAGCTGAGATTGCGCAGCCACCCCCGCCGAATTGGCAAGGTGCGAGCGCTGGCTTGCTGTCCAGGTTTGTTCAGCCGCGGGCAACCCAGCAGGGCCAGGTTTCGACGGCCCGGAAGCCGAGCCTGGCGTAGGTCGCATAGCCTGCGGGGGTGGATTGCAGCCAGGACCATTTCGCTCCGGCGGCCATTCCATCAGCAATCGCCCGCGTGGTCACGGCAGCGCCATAACCTCGGCGCCGGTGCGCCGGCGGGGTCGCGATGCTGAATACCCCGACGAAGGCACCCAGGGTAATGCCCATCCCGGTGGTGACGGGCTGGCTATCAACTTCGCCCAGGTAGCAGCGCACTCCTGGCAGGCGGAGCACATCGGGGATCATCAGCCGCGCGAGGAACTCCTGCGGAGCCTCAAAGGCCGCGGCAGCCACGCTGGCATGCAAACCTGCCTGCTCCGGGCTCAGCTCGCGAAGCTCCAGCCCGGCCGGCGGGCGGGCGCACGTGGCTACCGCCGGGTCCATGACCATCAACGGAACCTCTGCCTCGACGCTCATCGCCCGAGCGGCGGCCAGTTCGGCCAGCGCCGGGCTGGCGCCGGGCCGCAGCTGGAGGCAATACGGCAGGCCGACGGCCTGCACACGGTCAAGCAGCCCGGCAACAGCATCCGGGTCCGGGTCCGTGCGCTCGGCCCAGACACCGTTGAGCGTCGGCAGGTCCACGCCGCTTACCCAAGCGATCGCCCCGCCATCGCGCGCCACCCAGGCAGCAGGCAGGGCACGAGCTAGATGCTGCCAGGTCGCGGCGACCGCAGCGGCGACCGTATCGACATCGGCAGTCACGGCGGCACGGTACCGTTACCCGCCCATCACCGTCATGCCAGTTCCGGACCGGCGATCGTCCGGGCACACGCGCCAGCAGCCGCCGATCAGGCCACATGACAATCTCACGGGCAAACCCGCGCGCGCGGCCTGACCCGGCCTACAGCGAGATCCACCCGGTCACCACGTCGGCGCCGTCGTCGGTGCGGCAGTGCAGGCGGAACGGGCTGGGCGGGATCGGCTCGATGGAGAAGCAGCCGATCTCATCGACGGTCGCGGGCGTGGTTGCGCCCGCCTGGGTCTGCGCCTCGATCATGCCCGGCTGCGGCGGCATGACCTGGCCGAGCAGCGCCCTGTCCCCGATCTCGAGCTCGATGGACAGGTGCGCCGAGGTGAAGGTCAGCGCCCGGATGGAGGCCGACTCGGATCGCAGGCTGGCGCTGAGGCCAGCGTCGCGGCTGGAATCGTAGGTGAGCCGCGCGAGTTCGGCGTCGATGTTGTGCCATGCGTAGGCGCTCTTGGCGGTTTCGACGAACCACGGCGGGACGGCTTGGCGCGCCCTGAGCGCACCGGACAGTGCCTCCATGAGCCGTTCATCATCCCAGCCCTCATGCACGTGGCTCGCCTCCCGGGCGCTCGAAGGGGGTGCCGGTGATCTCGTCGTCAATAACCGCGGCCAGGTGCGTCGAGCGGCGCAGGCGCTGCAGGCACCTCGCCCGTTGCGGGCCGATGCTGCCGATCTTGATCTCGAGGACGGCGCTGATCTCAGCGTACGGCTGCGGTGGATCGCGAAGGAGCATCGACAGCAGTTGCCGGCAGCGGGGCGGAAGCTCCGCGAAGGCCGCGCGGAGCGCCGCGTTCCGCTCGGCGAGCACGATCTCCTCTTCGATCTCCACGTCATCGGGGGCAGGCGGCAGTTCGTCCGGCACCGGCATCACGCGGTCCTGACGGTGCAGCACGCGCAGGCATTCCCGCTGGGTGGTGGTCGCCAGCCAGCCGGGCAGCGCGGCGGGCGCGCGCAGATTCCCGATCTGCTCGACCAGCCGCAGCCACACGTTCTGCGCGACGTCCTCGATGTCGTGCCTGCCCAGCCGGTAGCGGCCGCAGATCGACCACACCAGCGGCGAGTAGCGCTCGACAAGCTGGTCCCAGGCGTCCTGGTCCGACCCGGCCGCACGGCCGACCAGGTCGACCACCGACGGGTCGTCACGCATAGCGGACCCCGCCCGCGCACTCAACAACCGCCATGGCTCCACTCCTATCGCGCATGGCCGGTCCTGGCCATCATCGGCCCCCAGGCCGTGACGACCCTTATTAGGCAGAGCCGCGCAGGGCCTGCCGTGATACACGCCGCGCCGGAAATTCCCTGCTCCCCCGCCCGGCGCTGGCGCCGGTGCCAGCCCGGACCTTGCCCGGATCAAGTACGGGCGTGGCTGATCGGGGGCGCCTTCGCCAAGCTGGACCCGCGCGAGGCCACCGATCTGATGAGCAGCCTGTGACGGTGCGGCGCCGCGCCGGCGGCGGTCAGGGCCTGCGGGTTTCCTCGTCGATCCAGGCGAGGTAGGACTCCGAGCCCGCGACGATGGGCGTCGCGACGATCTCCGGCTCGTCGTAGCTGTGGCTGCGCGCGAGGAAGTCGGCGAGCGCCTGGTAGCCGCTGGCCGGGAGTTTGAGCGTGAGCAGCCATTCCTCGGCGCGCTCCACCGCGTCCTCCCACCAGTAGGTACTGGCCACCGGGCCGCTGACTTGAGCACAGGCGGCCAGCCGGGCCTCCACCGCTTCGCGGGCGAGTTCCACCGCCTCGGCGCGCGAGTCCGTGGTGGTCTGCACCACGAGGAAGCGGCCGCTCACCTCGGACGGCCCGCTCTCGCCCCGCACGTCGTCACCCGGCATGGCATCCGATGGTACGCCCCCGGCGGGCCCCGCTCCGGGCACCGCGGACCGGCCGCCTTCTGGCGCGCCGCCGGGCGGCGCGGGATGATCGCGGATGCGGGCGAAAGAGGCGAGGAAATGGATGGGAATGCGTACTGCTTCGTGATGAATCCGGCTGCCTGCCGCGGCCGCGGCATCCGCCGCATGCCCGCGGTGCTCGGGCCGCTCTCGGCGGCCGGCGCGACTGTGCGGGTCGAGGAAAGCTCCAGCCTCGCGCACGCCGCCGCGCTGGCCGCCGAGGCCGCGGGCCGAGGCGAGATCGTGGTGGCCGTCGGCGGGGACGGCACGGTCGGGCGCATGGCCGCCGCGGTCGCGGCCGCGGGCGGGGTGCTCGGCATCATCCCGGCGGGCCGGGGCAACGACTTCGCCCGCATGCTCGGCATCCCCGCGGACCCGGCCCGGGCGGCGGCGGTGCTGCTCCGCGGCGGGGACCAGGTGGTGGACCTGATCGGTGTGCGGGCCGGCGACGGGCCCGAACAGGTGGTCGCCGGTAGCGTCTACCTGGGCATCCCGTCCGAGGGCGCGCGCATCGCCGCCGCCAGCCGGCTGCCGCCGGGCGGCCTGGCCTACCAGGTTGCCGGGCTGCGCGCGCTGGCGGCCTGGCAGCCGGCCAGCTTCACGGTGGACACCGGCACGGCTGCCCCGCCCGGTAGCTTTCCCGGTTTCTGCGTGGTGGTGGCCAACTCGGCCTACTTCGCGGGCGGCACTCCCGCCGCACCGGAGGCGGACGTCACCGACGGCCTGCTGGACGTGGTCACGGTCACCGACGGCTCGAAGCTCTCCTTCGTGCGGGTGATGCTGCTGGCCGGCCGGGGGAAGCACACCTGCCTGGCGCAGGTCAGCGTGACCCGGGCGGCCAGCGTCAGCGTCAGCGCGGACCGTGCGATGCTCGCCGGTGCCGACGGCGAACCGCTGCCGTCCGCGTCTCCGCTGGCCACGGGCACCCCGTTGCGGATCAGGGCGCTTCCCGGCGCGCTGCGGGTGGCCGGCGGGCCGTACCAGCCCGGGGGAGCGACCCCCCGGAACCCCCCGGTGGCCCACGGCCCGGTTCCTCCGTCACCGGGCCGTCGGGCAGTGCCAGCCCGGGGGAGCGACCCCCCGGAACCCCCCGGTGGCCCACGGCCCGATTCCTCCGTCACCGGGCCGGGGCCCTGCTAGCTCTCCGCCGGGCCGACCGGCCGCGCGCGCCCGCCGAGGAACGACTCGACGAACTCGGGGCTGACCGACAGCTGCGCCGGGGTCCCCTCCATCCGGACCTCGCCGCCGCCCAGCACGTAGGTGCGGTCCGAGATGGCCAGCACCGCCTTGGCCCGCTGCTCCACGATGAGCACCGCCGCGCCGCTGGTGGCCAGGCCGCGCACGTGCTCTTCGAGCAGCGAGACGGCGATCGCGGGGGCGAGGTTCGCGGTCGGCTCGTCCAGCAGGAACAGCCCGGGGTCGAGCATCAGCACGCGGCCCATGGCGAGCATCTTCCGCTCCCCGCCGCTCAGTTTCCCGGCGCTGCGGCCGATCATCCCGGCCAGCCGGGGGAAGACCGTGAGCACCTTGTCGATCCGGCCCGCCACCGCACCGCGCGGCAGCAGGTACCCGCCCATCTCCAGGTTCTCCCGCACGGTCAGCGGCGCGAACACGTCATCGACCTGCGGCACGTAGCCCACCGAGGACCTGGCGATCTCCTCCGGCGGCATGTTGGTCACCCGCTTGCCGCCGACGGTCACCGTGCCCGAGGACACCCGGATGATGCCGACCAGGCTCTTGAGCAGCGTGCTCTTGCCCGAGCCGTTCGGCCCGACCAGCGACACCACCTCGCCGGGGCCGACGCTGACGGTGATGCCGCGGATCACCGGGTCCCCGCCGTATCCGGCCGTGATGCCCTCGGCGCGCAGCGGCAGCCCACGCAGCGTGACGTCGGTGCCTGCCGGAGCGCGCGCCTCCGGCGGACAAGCCGCCGCGCGCCCGCGCTCTCCTTTTCGAGCGCGCGCCTCCGGCGGACAACCCGCCGCGCGCCCGCGCTCTGCTTTTCGAGCGCGCGCGCCGGGCACCCCGCCGCGCGGCCGCTCACCCGACAAGGTAGGCCTCCACGACCTCCTGGCGCCCGCGGAGCTGGGCCATGGTGCCCTCCGCGAGCACGGAGCCCTCGGCCATCACCACCACCGGGTCGCAGAACTCGTCCATGATCGCCAGTTCGTGCTCGACCATGAGGATGGTCATGCCCTCGGCGCACAGGGCCACCAGCTCGTTGCCGATCCGCCGGGCCAGGTTCGGGTGCACCCCCGCCATGGGCTCGTCGAGCAGCAGCATCCGCGGCTGCGCCATGAGCGCGCGCATGATCTCCACCAGCCGCCGCTGCCCACCGCTCAGGTCGCCCGCGTAGTCGTTGGCATGATCGGCAAGCCCGAACCGCTCCAGCAGCGCCGACGCCCGCGCCACCGCGGCCCGCTCGTCCGCGCCCCAGTAGCGCCGCCCGGCCATCGCCCCGAAGAACGAGTCCCCCCGGTTCCGCGGCACCGAGGACACCAGGTTCTCCATCACGGTCAGCCGCTTGAACTCACTGGCCAGCTGGAACGTCCGCACGAGCCCCAGCCGCGCCCGCCGGAACGCGGGCACAGCGGTCACATCCTCCCCGAGATACAGCACCCTCCCCGACGACACCGGCAGCGTCCCGGCCAGCATCGCCAGCAGGGTGGACTTCCCCGCCCCGTTGGGCCCGATCAGCCCGGTCAAGGTCCCCTGACGGACAACGAACGAGACGTCGTTCACCGCCCGCACCCCCCCGAACTCCCGCGACACCCGCACCGCCTCCAGCACCACGGATCCCGCAGCCCCGGAGCCCCCCGGGCCCCCGCTCGCTCTCTCCCTCTCGCCGGCACCCGGTGGCCCCACCGCGATGACCCGCTTGCGCTCGGGCAGCACCCCCTGCGGGCGGAACCACAAGAACCCGATGATCAGCAGCCCGATCGCGACCCATTCCAGGCTTGGAATCAGGTTCGGCGGCAGGTTATTGGACGTCGGTATGTACCTGGTCACCTCCTCGAACCCCACCGGCACCAGGACCGCCCCGAGCACCGCCCCCAGCCGGTTCCCCGCCCCGCCGATGATGACCGCCGCGAACAGCACGACCGTCTCGGCGTACCCCCACGCCGCCGGCGACCACGTCGTGATGTAGCTGACCAGGATCCCCCCGGACAGCCCGGCGATCGCTCCCCCGGTCACCAGCATCGCGGTCCGCATCGACAGCAGGTTCTTGCCGAGCGAGTCGGCCACCACGTCGTTGTCCCGCATCGCCCGCAGCGACCGGCCGTACGGGGATTCGGTGAGCCGCCGGGCGAAGCCGAACACCACCGCGCACAGCAGGATCGTGCCGAGTGCGAAACCCCACTGGTAGCCGAGCGGCTCCACGCTGAACATGCTTTGCCCGCGCAGCGGCGCCGGGATGAGCGACAGGCCCGCGTCCCCGTTGAGGAACGGCCGGTAGTTCGTCGCCAGCAGGTTCAGCAGGACGGCGGTGACCAGCAGGCCGACCGCGGCGAAGTCGCCGCGCAGCCGCCGCCCGAACAAGAACGCGAACGGCAGCGCCACCAGGCCGCCGGCCGCGGCGGCACCGATCCACGGCAGCGGGAAGGGCAGGTGCCAGCCGCCGATGTAGGACTGGAACCCGCCGTTGGCGGTGTCGGCGGGCAGCGCCAGGATGGCGGCCGCGTACCCGCCGGCGGCCTGGAACACGATGAAGCCGAAGTTGGTCACGCCGGACACGCCGAACTGCTGGTTCAGCCCCAGGCAGGCCATGGCGTCGACGGCGGCGTAGATCAAGATGTTGATCACGTAGTACGCGTTCACGCGCGGCCCCGTTCCGGTGTCATGTCCGCTCCCCGGCCGCCGTCATGCCCGCTCCCCGAGCAGCCCGGTCGGGCGCACGCCGAGCATGATCAGCAGCGCCACGAACGCGACCACGTACTTGTAGTCCGCCGGGATGAAGGCGGCGCTTACCTCGGTGGCCACCCCGATGACCAGCGCGCCCAGCATGGCGCCGTACGGCTGGCCGGGGCCGCCGAGGAACACCGCGGCCAGGATGAGGACCAGGAACACGTCGGTGGAGGTCGCGTCGAAGCTGCCCGCGTCGATCGCGAAGACCGTGCCGGCCAGCCCGCACAGCGCGCCGGTCAGCGCCCAGGTGACGGTGATCACCCGGCCGGTGCGGATGCCGCAGTTGCGGGCGAGGGTGCGGTTGGCGGCGGTGGCCCGCATCGCCTTGCCCAGCTTCGTGTAGCGCAGCAGCGAGTGCACGCCGAGCATCACGATCACCGCGATGGCCATGATGGCGAGCTCGACCCCGGTGAGGCTGAAGGCCCCGGCCGAGAACGTCGGGCCGTTGCCCATGCTGTAGGAGACCGGGACGCCGCCGGCCACCGCCCCGATCCCGAACTCGATGATCAAGGTCATGCCGAGCGACACGATCACCAGCGTGATCGGTGACGCCCCGCGCCGCTGGAACGGGGTGTAGACCACGCTGTTCATGAGCACCGACACCACCGAGCAGGCGGCCATCGCGGCCAGCAGGCCGAGCCACACCGAGATGCCGTGGGTGTTCAGCAGGTAGGCCAGGAACGCGCCCAGGATCATGACCGCGCTGTAGGCCAGGTTGAGCACGTCGGTGACGCCGAACTGGAGGGTGAACCCGACCGAGGCGATCGCGAGCACGGCGGCGGTGACCAGCCCGAAGCCGATGGAGGCGATGAACACGGTCATCGTGGCGCCGCCCGGGGAAGGCTGGGTGCCCCGGCGGGCACCGGCCGTGGCGCCGGTGCCCGCGCGTGACGCCGCGGGATGGTGCGGATCAAGGCTGCACGGCCCGCAACTGGGCGGCCGTGATGTTGCCCGTCACGTTCACCTGACCGGACGGGCTGTAGGTGTCAATCTGGAAGATGCCGGTCGAGTCGTGGAAGCTGTCGAAATTGGTCGGGCCGCCCGGGCCCTCGTACCTGATCGTCTTGCCGGACTTGAGCGCGGCGGCGCACTGGGCGAACCCGTAGCAGACCGTGGCGCCGGGCACGCCGTTCCCGATCTTGAGGATGTCCGGCGCGTACACGCTGGGGCTGGTGCTCTTGGACATCAGCATGGCCAGGGCGGCGAGGTTGATGCCGTCGTAGAGGTGGACGCCGCCGGGGGCGCTGAGGTAGGTGGTGAAGTTGCCCGTGGTGCCGGGCACCTTGCCCTGCTGGGACAGCAGCGCGGCCCGGAACGGCCCGTAGGCGGGCCCGCTCGTCTCGGTCACCAGGTTGTCGGCGTGGAAGCCGGACGTGAACGTGCCGGCCCCCACGGCCTTGGCCGCGGCCGCGAAGAACGGCGGCGAGATCGCCGCGGAGGTGCCGATGATCGGGATCATCTTCCCGTGGTTGAGCTGCTTGATCTCGCCGAACAGGGTGGGGTCAGCGGTGCCGAGCGCCTCGGTCATGATGGCCTGCGGGTGGGACTGGATGATCGCGGTCGCCTCGGTGCGGAACGTGGTGGCCTTCAGGTCCAGCGTCTGGTTGGTGGTGAGGACGATCCCCGCCTTCTTCAGCGAGGCGATGGCGGCCGGGACGAAGGTCTGCGACCCGATGTCGTTGCCGAACGCCAGGGCGATCCGCTTGTAGCCGAGCCGCTGGGCGATGACCACCATCGCGTAGGACTCTTCGAGGTCGGGCGGCACCAGCCGGTAGAAGTACGGGAAGTGCACGTGGTCGAACTCGGCCTGCCCGGTCATGCAGAACATGGCCATCTTGTGGGAGTTGATCACCGGGACCACCGAGGCCGCCTCGTCGGAGGTGCAGCCGATCACCAGCGCCAGGTTGGGGGTGCTGGCGAACAACTGGTTGACAGCGGGCACGGCGTCGGCGGGCTCGCCGCGGGTGTCCACGCTCTTGCAGGTCAGCTTGTGCCCGAGCACGCCGCCGCGGGAGTTGATGACGCTGGTGGCGCCGTAACAGGTGGCGAGGTAGGTCGGGCCGAGGGCGGCGTCCACGCCGCTGAACGGGGCCACGTCGGCGATGGTCAGCGTGGACCCGGAGGCCGGCGCGCTGGACCCGCCGGCCGGGCTGGAACTGCTGCTGCTGCCGCAGGCGGCCAGCACCAGGGCGAGGGCGGCGGCGCCGGCCACCGCCCCGAGGGGAAGGAATCGCAAGGCAGTGCGTCTGTGCTCACCCGCGGCGGGGGCCGCGGGGACCGTTGCCGTCGACTTCATGGGCTCTCCGTGAGGTGAAGTGACTGTTGGGGGTGCGGGATGGCGGCCCGGCCGGGCGGGTCACAGCCCCGGCCGGGAGCCGGTGGGGCGCCAGCGCCAGTCCGGCGGCGCGCCCTCCTCGGCAACGACGCGGTTGCGGATGGTGCCCACGTCCTCGACGCTGACCTCGATGACGTCACCGGGCTCCATCCAGACCGGCGGGGTACGGGCGAAACCGACGCCGCCCGGCGTGCCGGTGGCGATCACGTCGCCGGGCGCCAGGCGGGTGAACGAGGAGAAGAACTCGACCGCCGCGGGCACGCTGACCAGCATCTGGGAGGTCCGTGCCGACTGCATCACGGTGCCGTTGAGCGTCGAGCTTATGGCCAGGTCACTGACGTCCACCTCGTCGGTGGTGACCACCTCGGGCCCGATCGGCATGCTGCCGGCGAAGTTCTTCCCGGCGGTCCACTGGGTGGCGGCCCGCTGCCAGTCCCGGCAGGAGGCGTCGTTGAGCACCACGAAGCCGGCGATCGCGTCCAGGGCCTTCTCCGCGCGGACGTAGCGGCCGCCCGCGCCGATCACGATGCCCAGTTCGGCCTCGTAGTCGAACCTGGCGGTGAGCGCGGGCTTGACCAGGTCGGCGTAGGGCGCGAGCACGCTGTCGCTGCCCCGCACGAAGGCGTCCGGCCAGGTCGGCACCGCGCGCCCGCCCTCCAGCGCGTGCTCGCTGTAGTTCAGCCCGAGGCACAGGATGCGCGGTGGGGCTGGCACCGCCGCGGCGAAGTCGGCCGGGCCGGCCTCGCGCCCGTCGCGATCGGTCAGCGGCCGGATCGCGTCCATCGCCCGCTCTCCCGCTTCCAGCACGTGCTGGAGGGCGGACATGCGCTCGTCGCCGGTGGCCTCACCGACATCGACGTAGCCGGAGCGCGCCCTGACGTGCAGGCGCGGTCCCCGGTCCGTGGTTATCGTGGCCAGCCTCACCTGAGGGTCTCCTCTGCTTCGCGCCCCAATCGTTTGCGGTCTCCCGCGTCGCATCGGTGGCGCGAGGCAGGGACCGGCCGCGATTGGTTCGGAGATGCGGATTGGTTGAGAATAGGTCTGGTTTCGATACGTGGTCAAGTGCCACGTATGCGCGAGGAGCCCGCGACTAGCATTACATTCTGGTCACGATTGGTATGATTGGTTGAGCTTGGTCTAGAGCGAGTAAAGGAGCGGACGGTCATGGGGACGTCGCCCGCGGAAATCCCGGTGGAACCGGCCGGCAACCGGCACCGGCTCGCCGACGTCATACTCGCCGAGTCCCGGCGGGAGGGCCTGCGCCAGGGGTCGCGGCTGCCGACCGAGCGACAGCTCGCGGTGCGCCTCGGGGTGACCAGGACCTCGGTGCGCCGTGCGCTCACGGTCCTGGAGGCGGAGGGGCGCATCTCCCGCGAGGTCGGCCGCGGCACGTTCCTGCGGGCCGAGCCCTGGCCGCCGGGCGGGAGCACCGCCGGCGGCGCGGCGGCCGGCGAAACGCCGGGTGCCGGGCGGGCCGGGGCGCACCCGGGCCCGGGCGGCGGGCCGCGCCCGGCCGAGCAGGCCGGTTTCGCGCCGGCGGACGTCATGACGGTCCGGCGCTTGCTGGAGCCGCCGGCGATGCGGCTGGTGGTCGCCTGGGCCACGGCCGCCGACTTCGAGGAGATCGGCCGGTGCCTGGCCGGGGGCGAACGCGCGGCCAGTTACGACGAGTTCGAGTCCTGGGACCTCGCGCTGCACCGCAGCATCGCGGCGGCCAGCCACAGCCCGCTGCTGAACAGGCTGTACGCGGTCATCGAGGAGGCCAGGCACAGCCGCTTCTGGGGCGATCTGAAGCGGCGCAGCGCGTCACGGGAACGCCAGCACGCCTACCAGGCCGATCACCGGGAGCTGGTGGCCGCGCTGCGAGCCAGGGACGCCGACCGGGCCGTGGAGGCGATGCGCGCGCACCTGGCCCGGGTGGCCGGCCACCTGTTCGGCGAGACTACGTGAGCGGCCCCGCGTCAGGGGGATAGCCGCTGGCAGAGCCAGGCCAGCGACATGGGGTACCGGTAGTCGATGCCCATGTGCCCGCCCTCGAACAGCTCGAACCGGATCGTCCCGTCCGGGACGCCCGCGTCCAGCAGCGCGGCGCGGACCGCTTCGGCGCCGAGGTCGAGGAACCACTCGTCCCGCACGCCCGCGTCGATCCACGCGGCCCGCAGGCCGCGCAGCGCCCCGGCGTGCTTGCGGATCATCCGGACCGGGTCCCAGTCCAGCCAGCGCTGCCAGACCCCGGGCCGCAGCGCCCCGGTCCGCGTGTCGAACGGCAGCTGCACGGTGCCGTCCTGGTCGGCGGAGAAGCACGCGGCGACGCCGAGCAGCGTAAGCAGGCCGAGATCGGCTTCCCTGGTGAACGACGTCCGGGAGCCGAAGTCCGCCCACCACCGCCAGATGTCGCCGTTGTACTCGCGCAGGTACCGCACCGCCTTGCCGAACTCGGGGATGTAGCACAGCTCGTAGAGCGAGTCCCCGGCGTGGGTGGCCAGCGCCCCGAACAGGTCGGGCCGCAGCATCGGGGTGATCATCGCGCCGAAGCCGCCGCTCGACTTGCCCATGACGGCCCGGTGGGCGGGCCCGTCCAGGGTCCGGTACCGGGCGTCCACCCAGGGCACGACCTCCTCGCACAGGTAGGAGTGGTAGCGGCCGGTGCCCGGCGAGTCGACGAACTGGCTGCCGCCGTAGGCGGTCCACGCGTCCACGAAGACCACGATCGCGGGCGGCGCCTCGCCGGACGCGAACACCGCGTCGGCGGTCTCGGGGAACGGCTGCCGGAACGGCGCGCGGTTGGCCCACATCGCCACGTGGCTGCCGTAGCCCTGGAGCACGTACACCGACGGGTAGCGGCGGCCCGGCTCGGCGTCGTACCCCGGCGGCAGGTACACCCGCAGCGGCCGCTCGTAGGGGTCGCCCAGCGGGTTGTCCTTGAGCAGCTCGCTGCTGATCGTCCGCTCGTCGATGCGGCCGCTCAGCTCGGCGGACCAGGGCAGCATGAAGCCTCCTTCGTGGCGGGCGGGCGGGGCCCACCGCCTACCGTAGACGCATGAGCCAACCGGGAGCCGGGCGCCTGGCTGAGGAGGCGCCGGGGCGCGACGCTGTGGAGCGGCACTTCTCCTCCTCGATCGTGGCGATGCTCGCGGTCACCCCGCAGGCCCCGCCCGGCGACGGCGCGGCACGCGCCCCTGCGGCGCGCGCCGGCGCGGCGGCCCCGGTCCGGCCGGGGTCGGCGCTCACCGGCCGGCACTGCCTGGAGCTTTTCGACGCCCAGCTGGCCAGCCGGCACACCGACATCGCGGCCCGCTGGCTCCAGGCGCGCGGCGCCGGGTTCTACACGATCGGCTCCTCCGGCCACGAGGGGAACGCGGCGCTGGCCGGCGCGCTGCGGCCCAACGACCCGGCGCTGCTGCACTACCGCTCGGGGGCGTTCTACCTGGCCCGCGCGGCCCAGGCCGAGCCGCCGCGGGACGGCGTGGGCGACGTGCTGCTGGGCCTGACCGCGGCCGTGGCCGAGCCGATCGCCGGGGGCCGCCACAAGGTGTTCGGCCACGCCGGCCTGCACGTGATCCCGGTGACCTCGACGATCGCCTCGCACCTGCCGCGGGCGGTCGGCCTGGCCTTCAGCCTCGGCCGGGCCGGGCGGCTGGGGCGGGCGGCCCGGTGGCCCGCGGACGCGATCGTGCTGGCCAGCATGGGCGACGCCTCGGTCAACCACTCCACCGCGGCCGGGGCGCTGAACACCGCCGCCTACTGCGCGTACCAGCACCTGCCGCTGCCGCTGCTGCTGGTGTGCGAGGACAACGGGATCGGCATCAGCGTGCGCACCCCGCCCGGCTGGGTGGCCGCGGCCACCACGGGCCGGGCGGGCCTGCGCTACTTCCGGGCCGACGGCTCCGACCTCGCCGACGTTTTCGACACCGCGCTCGCGGCGGCGGCGTGGGCCCGCGAGCACCGCTCCCCCGCGTTCTTGCACCTGTCGATGGTGCGGCTGGGCGGGCACGCCGGCGCCGACACGGAGACCGGCTACCGCAGCGCCGCGGAGATCGCCGCGGCCCTGGACGGCGACCCGTTGATCGGGACCGCCCGGCTGCTCATCGGGGCCGGCCTGCTGTCCCCCGGCGAGGTGCTCGACCGGTACGAGGCGTCCCGCGCCCGGGTGCTGGCCCGGGCGGCGAAGCTCGCCGGTTCGCCCAGGCTGACCGGCGCGGCCCAGGTGATGGCGCCGCTGGCGCCGCGCCGCCCGGACGCGGTCGCGGCCGGCGCCGCCACGGCCGCCGATGACGCGGCACGGCGCCGCGCGTTCGGCGGCCGACTGCCCGAGTCGGCCGGGCCGATAACCCTGGCCCAGGCCATCAACGCCACGCTCACCGACGCCCTGGCGGCGCGGCCGGGCATGCTGGTGTTCGGCGAGGACGTCGCCCGCAAGGGCGGCGTGTACGGGGTGACCAAGGGCCTGCTGGCGGCGTTCGGCGCGGGCCGGGTGTTCGACACCGTGCTGGACGAGCAGTCGATCCTGGGCCTCGCCCTGGGCGCCGGGCTGGCCGGCCTGCTGCCGGTACCGGAGATCCAGTACCTCGCCTACCTGCACAACGCCGCCGACCAGTTGCGCGGCGAGGCCGCCACGCTGTCGTTCTTCTCCCAGGGCGCCTACCGCAACCCGCTGGTGGTGCGCATCGCCGGCTACGCCTACCAGGGGTTCGGCGGGCATTTCCACAACGACAACAGCGTGGCGGCGCTGCGGGACATCCCCGGGCTGATCGTCGCCTCGCCCGCGCGGCCGGACGACGCCGCGGCCATGCTGCGCACCTGCCTGGCCGCCGCGGCGGCGGACGGCAGCGTGTGCGCGTTCCTCGAACCGATCGCGCTGTACCACACCAGGGACCTGCTGGCCGGCGGTGACGGCGCCTGGAAGGCCCCGTATGACCCGCCCGGGCGGTGGGCGGACGGGCACGTGCCGGTCGGCCGGGCGCGCCGCCACGGCGAGGGCACCGACCTGACGATCGTGACGTTCGGCAACGGGCTGCGGCTCAGCCTGCGGGCCGCCGCCCGGCTGGCCGCCGACGGCATCGGCGCCCGGGTGCTCGACCTGCGCTGGCTCGCGCCGCTGCCCGCCGAGGACCTCCTGCGCGAGGCCACCGCCACCGGCCGCGTCCTGATCGCCGACGAGACCCGGCGCACCGGCGGGGTGTCCGAGGCGGTCCTCGCGGCGCTGGCCGACGGCGGCTTCCGCGGCCGGGCCACCAGGGTGACCAGCGAGGACAGCTTCGTCCCGCTCGGCGACGCGGCGTCGGCCGTGCTGCTGTCCGAGCAGGCGATCGAGGCCGCGGCGCGGTCCCTGGCCCGCTGACCGGGGTCAGCGGACCAGGTGATGGAGCAGCGCGGCGGCGAACTCGGCCGGCGAGGAGACGTTGGCCAGGTGCGCGGCGCCGCGGATCACCCGCAGCCGCGCACCGGGGATGCCGGACGCGACCACGGCCCCGTGCCACGGCGGCGTCGCCGGGTCCTGCGCCCCGGCGATGACCAGCGTCCGCGCCGTGACCGAGGGCAGCAGCGGCCGCAGGTCCATGGCGGCGATCGCGTCGCAGCAGCCCGCGTAGCCCTCGGGGACGACCTCCTGCTCCAGCGTGGTCTCGAACCGCGCGACGGTGGCCGGGTGAGCCGCCGCGTAGCCGGGGGTGAACCAGCGGCCGACTATCTGGTGTGACAGCGGCGCCATCCCGCCGGACCTGACCGCCGCGGCGCGGTCCCGCCACAGCTGCAGCGGCTCGAGGAACGCCGAGGTGCAGCACAGCGCCAGCCGGCCGATCCGGCCGGGCGCGTTCGCCGCCAGCCACATGCCAACCATGCCACCCAGCGACAGACCGCAGTAGTGCGCGGAGGAGACCTCGTAGGAGTCGAGCAGCGCCAGCACGTCGCGCCCGAGGTCCGCGATCGCGTACGGTCCCGGCGGCGCGGGCGAGCCGCCGTGCCCGCGGTGCTCGTACCGCAGCACGCGGAACCGGCCGCGCAGCGCGCCGGCCTGCGGCTCCCACATCTGCCCGGTGGTGCCGAGCGAGCTGCCCAGCACCAGGACCGGGGCGCCGGGCGGCCCGGCCATACTGGCGGCCAGCGCCACCGGCCGGCGCGGCTCAGACATCGAAGAAGACCGTCTCCCGATCGCCTTGAAGGTGGATGTCGAAGCGCAGCCGCCCCACAGCGACCGGCTCGGCGACCAGGGTCGCCGCCCGGTCCGGGTCGCCGATCGACGCCAGCACCGGGTCGGCGGCGTTGGCGGCCGCCTCGTCGGGGAAGTAGGCCCGCGTCACCACCCGGTCCAGCAGCCCGCGGGCGAACACCGACACGTCCAGGTGCGGTGCCTCTGTCCCGCCGCCGGGGCTGGGCAGCGCGCCCGGCTTGAGCGTCACGATGCGATACGACCCGTCGGGGCCGGTCGGGCACCGCCCGAAACCCCGGAACCCGGGGCCGGCCGCGCCGCGCGGGTCGTCGGGGTGGTTGAACCGGCCATCCGGGCCGGCCTGCCAGGTCTCCACCAGCGCGTCGGTGACCGGGTCCCCGGCGCCGTCGAACACCCGCCCGGTGATCGTGATCGCCCCGGCGGTGCCCTCGGGCACCACGAACGGGCCGTCCGGCCAGGGCAGCCCGATCTCCAGGAACGGCCCGACGGTCTGCGACGGCGTCAGCGCCCGGTTCATCGGTGCCCGCCCGGCCGCTCGAACGCGGTGGCGCCGCGGCCGCGGAGCACGATGTCCCACCGGTAGCCGAGCGCCTGTTCCGGCACGGTCAGGCCGAGGTCGAACCGGGAGATCAGCCGGTCCCTGGCCGCCTCGGGCACCGACTTGAAGATGGGGTCCTGGAAGAACAGCGGGTCGCCGGGGAAGAACATCTGGGTCACCAGGCGCTGGGTGAAGGCCCGGCCGAACAGCGAGAAATGGATGTGCGCGGGTCGCCAGGCGTTCAGGTGGTTGCGCCACGGGTAGGAGCCGGGCTTGATCGTGACGAACCGGTACCAGCCGTGTGCGTCGGTCACGCACCGGCCGGCCCCGGTGAAGTTCGGGTCCAGCGGCGCGGGGTGGTCGTCCACCGCGTGCCGGTAGCGGCCGGCCGCGTTCGGCTGCCAGATCTCGATCAGGGTGTCGGGCACCGGCCGGCCGCCCGAGTCGAGCACCTGGCCGGCCACGATGATCCGCTGGCCCTGCGGCTCGCCGTCGTGCTGCGCGGTCAGGTCGGCGTCGGCCGGGGTGACCCGCTGCGCCCCGAGCAGGGGCCCGGTGACCTCGGTCAGCCGGTGCGGGAGCAGCACCAGTGGCCTGCGCGGCGCGCGCAGCGCCGTCGAGCGGTACGCGGCGAAGTCCAGCGGCGGGTGCACGCCGGACGGCCGCTCGTACGGGGTGACCGCGAGCCCGGCACCGGCCGGCGGGTGGTGGTCCACTGCCATCAGCGTGATCCTTCGGAACCTGGGGTCATGGCCTGCAGCGCGCGCAGGGCGGACAGTTCGGCGGCCGACGGAGGCGCAAGCACCTCGAGGCCGCCGGAGACGGCGAGGTCCCAGCCCGTGCTGGCCTGCACGTCGACCGGCGCGACGCCGGGGAACACCCCGGTCAGCGTCAGCTCGCCGGTGGCCGGGTCCGGTGCCAGCACGCCGAGGTCGGTGATCACCTTGCGGGGGCCCGCTCCGGTCAGGCCCAGCCGCTCCCGGTCCCCGGGCCCGGTGCCGTACCCGACCGACGTGACGAAGTCCATGCGCTCCACGAAGGACCGCCGGCTCTGCCGCACGACGATGATGACCTCACGGCAGAACCCCGCGATCTCCGGGGCTCCCCCGGCGCCGGGCAGCCGAACCTTCGGGTTGGCGTAGATGCTGCCGATGACCGTCGTGTTGATGTTGCCGAACCTGTCCAGCTGGGCCGCGCCGAGAAAGCCGACGTCGATCCGCCCGGGCTGCAGCCAGTAGTTGAAGATCTCGGGAACGCTCACCACCGCGTCCGCCGTCTCGGCGAGCACACCGTCGCCGATCGACAGCGGCAGCCAGCCGGGCTTGGCGCCGATCGCGCCCGACTCGTAGATGAGCACCAGACCGGGTGCGTGCGTGGCGCGGGCCAGGTTGGCCGCGGCGCTCGGCAGCCCGATCCCGACGAAGCAGGTCATGCCGTCCCGCAGGGCGCGGGCGGCGCACACCGTCATCATCTCGTCGGCGGTGAACTCGCCCGCCGCGGCCGCGGGGCTCATGCGCCCCATCCTTCCTCGCCCGCATTGGCGCTGGCCAGCCCGGCCGGGGCGGCCGCACCGAACACGTCGGCCCCCAGCCAGCGCAGGAACCGTTCACGGTCCCGGCTGATCGCGTCCCAGGCCACGTAGTAATCGTTGTCCCGCTGGGAGTAGCCCAGCGCGTAGGACGGGTGCGCGCCGCCCGGCACGTGCGCGACGTAATCGACCGTCCACGACGGCAGGACGGCTCCCTGTGCCCGCGGCGCCAGCACGTCCACGATCTCCTCGACCGTCACGACCGCGCGGCGCGCACCGAGCACGGCCTCCTTCTGCACCCCGATGATCCCCCACAGCTGGACGTTGCCCGCCCGGTCGGCCTGCTGCGCGTGGATGATCGCCACGTCGGGGGTCAGCGCCGCGACCGCGGTCAGCCGCTCCCCGGTGAACGGGCAGGTGATGGGCCGGACCGCGGGCTGGCCGTCCAGGCCGGGCAGGCCTGCAAGCCCGGTCCCGCCGTACCCGCGCAGCACCGCGAACGGCAGCCCGGCGGCGCCGGCCGCGTAGCGGTTCGCCATGCCCGCGTGGCTGTGCTCCTCCAGCTGGAGCGGCCCGGGCCAGGAGTTCTCCACCGCGTCCCGGAACCGGTGCAGCGAGCCCACGCCGGGGTTGCCGCCCCAGGAGAAGATCAGCCGGCTCGCGCAGCCGGCGCCGATGATCTGGTCGTAGATCACGTCCGGGGTCATCCGGATCAGCGTGAGGTCGCGGCGCTGCTGCCGGATCAGCTCGTGCCCCGCCGCGAACGGGATGAGGTGCGTGAAGCCCTCCATGGCCACGGAGTCGCCGTCATGAACGGTCGCGGCGACGGCTTCGGCAAGTGACACGATCCGCGCCATGCCTTGGTGCCTCCCGATCCGACGAGGGCCAGCCGCAGCGACCCTCATCGTCCTTGACCGCAATCTGTACAAGCGTGCGAGATACGGACACGGACACTCTAGCCTCCGGCGCCGGCCCTCCGGTAGAGGGCTCCGCTGGCCCGGGGGGACGACCCCCCGGAACCCCCCGCTGGCCCGGGGGACGACCCCCCGGAACCCCCCGCTGGCCCGGGGGGACGACCCCCCAGAACCCCCCGCTGGCCTACGGCCCGGTTCCTCCGTCACCGGACCGTGGCCCCGCTGGCCCGGGGGACGACCCCCCGGAACCCCCCGCTGGCCCGGGGGGACGACCCCCCAGAACCCCCCGCTGGCCTACGGCCCGGTTCCTCCGTCACCGGACGGTGCCTCCTCAGCGAGGACCCGCGCGGCTACGGCGAACGCCCGGTTGGCCGCGGGCACCCCGGCGTAGACGGCGGTGTGCAGCAGCACCTCCGAGATCTGCTCCCTGGTGAGCCCGTTGCGCAGCGCGGCGCGCAGGTGCATCGCGAGTTCCTCGTCCTGGCGCAGCACCACCAGCGCGGTGAGCGTGATCATGCTCCGTTCCGCGCGGGACAGCCCCGGCCGCGACCAGATCTCCCCCCAGGCGTAGCGGGTGATGAAGTCCTGGAAGCCGGCGGTGACCGGGGTAGTGCCCGCCACCGCCCGGTCCACGTGGGCGTCGCCGAGCACCTCGCGCCGGACGGTCATCCCCTGCGCCGCGCGTGCGGTGTCGTCCATCCTGCGAACACTACCCGCGATGCCGCTAGGAGTTGAGATAGGCCAGGACGGCGAGCACGCGGCGGTTGTCGTCCTGGTCGGCCGCCAGCCCAAGCTTGATGAAGATGCTGGTGGTGTGCTTGCTGACCGCCTTCTCGGTGATGAACAGCCGCTGCGCGATCGCGGTGTTCGAGCGCCCCTCCGCCATCAGCTCCAGCACCTCACGCTCCCGTGCGGACAGCCGGCTGATGGGCTCGTCCCGCGAGCGCCGGCCGAGCAGCTTGGCGACCACCTCGGGGTCCATGACCGTGCCGCCACCGGCCACCGTGCGGATCGCGTCCACGAACGCCTCGTCGCTGAACACCCGGTCCTTGAGCAGGTATCCGACCGCGCCCGCCTGGTCGGCGAGCAGTTCGCGCGCGTACAGCTGCTCGACGTACTGGGACAGCAGCAGCACCGGGAGGCCGGGCACCTCACGCCGGGCCGCGAGGGCGGCCTGCAGCCCGTCGTCGGCGAACGCGGGCGGCAGCCGGACGTCCACCACGGCGACGTCCGGCCGGTGCTCCAGCAGGGCCCACAGCAGCCCCGGCGCGGTGTCCACCGCTGCGGCGATCTCGAACTCGTGCGCGGCGAGCAGCCTCGTCAGCCCGTCCCTCAGCAGGAACAGGTCTTCGGCGACAACAACGCGCACGGCACCTCCATGGCGATCATGGTGGGACCTCCCGGCGGGCTGCTCACGGCCAGGATGCCATCAAACGTGCCGAGCCGCCGCTCCACGCCCCGCAGTCCGGTCCCCCGCGCCGGGTCAGCGCCACCGGCCCCGTCGTCGGCCACCTGGATCCGCAGCAGGCCGGGGGTGTACTGGATCCGGATCCCGGCCCGGCGCGCGCCGGAGTGCTTCACCGCGTTGGCCAGCGCCTCGGCGATCGCGAAATAGCAGGCCGACTCGACCGGCGCGTTCAGGCGGCCAGGCAGGTCTACCTCCAGCGCGGTCGGCAGCGGCGTGTCCAGGACGAGTGCCTGCACCGCGTGGCCGAGGCCGCGGTCGGCCAGCACCGGCGGGCAGATGCCGCGGATCAGGTCGCGCAGTTCGTTCAGCGCCCGCACCGAGGTCTCCCGCGCCTCGGCGACCAGCGCCAGCGCGGCACCCGGGCTGGACGGGAGTACGCGCTCCACCGCGCGCAGGTTCATGCCGAGGGCGACCAGGCGCGCCTGGGCCCCGTCGTGCAGGTCCCGCTCGATCCGCCGCAGTTCGGCCGCGGCGGCGTCCACGGCGTGGCCGCGGGTCTCGGTGAGCCGCGCCACCCGGCCCGCCAGGTCGGCGTCGGAATCGTGGGCGAACACCGCGCCCAGGCGCCTGCCGACGGTCCTGGGCACCAGCCAGGCACCCAGGGCCAGGAGCACGCTCGCCTCGCCGCCGGCCACCAGCGCGTCCCGCGGCCCGTCGACGGTGACGAACCCGTAGGGCACGCCGGGGCCGGCCAGCCCGGCCGACAGCGACTGCCACTGCCACGCGAGCTGGAAGCCCCGGAGCGCGAGCGCCACAAGCACGAAAGGCACCAGGTCCGCGGCCGCCTTCGGCCGCCAGACCGTGATGACCACCGCGGCGGCGACCGCCGCGACGGTCCACGGGTTCACGCCGAACACCGACATGCCGATCGCGGTGGCGGGGGCCAGCGCGAGCCCCCAGCCGACCTCCCTGGCCTTGTGCCGCAGGTACGGCGTCAGCGGGCCCGCCCGCTGCCGGAGCCGCGCCAGCGACTGCGGCATCAGCCACAGGCCCACGGTGAGCATCAGCAGGGCCAGCGGAACCAGCATCCAGTTCCGCAGGAACCGGACGGGGGGCTGCGGCCCGCCGATGAAGACGCGGGGAGGCGGCCCGGGCCCGAACTTGGCCCAGGCGTTGGGCGGCACCAAGGCCGTAATGGACTTCACCTGGCGGCGGGCCTGCCGGCCGCCCGGCCCGCCGGGCTTCCCGAACACCACGTAGCCGGGCCCGATCACCACGTAGCCCGGCCCGCCGACCTTCCCGGCGCCCGCGCGCAGGTGCACCGCCCCGGGAGGCGGCAGCACCGCCCCGGGAGGCGGCAGCGCTGCCCCGGAGGCCGGCCGCACCGTCCCCGCGGCTGGCAGCATCTGCCAGGTCACGGTGACACCCTGCCCGGCGCGGTGCACGGCGCGGTACTGCGCCGCCTTGAGGGCCTTGACCTGCGCAGGAGGGGGCGGCGGCGCCAGGTACTGGATGCTCCACGAGGGCATGGCGGTCAGGGCCACGGCGCCCGGCGCGGTTGCGGCCAGGACAAGGCCCCACAGCCCGGCGCAGATCAGCGCGGCCGGCAAGAGCCCGGCCGCGGCCCGGGGCCGCCGGACCGCGAGGACCGCCGCGAGCACGAGCGCGGCGACCGTCCACACGGTCACCCCGAGCACCGCGATGCCCACAGCGGCCACCGGCACCAGCATGGCTCCCCGGCCCATGCGGCGCAGCAGCCTGCCCACGATTCGCCACAGCAGTGTGATGAGCGTCCACATACTGCCATGGTGGCCCCAGCCTGGCCTGCTCCGCTATGGGGAGGCACCCAGTCCGGGGTAGGCCTGGACCTACTTTTGCGGCGGCAGGCGGCTCCCGATGCCCAAGGACCGGAAGCCACCTGCCGTGCGTTGCTGACGCGCCGCACGCACCGGGGCCGAAACGCCGCATCGCTACGCGCTGCGGCCCGTTCCGCTAATACCAGCCGCAACCGCGGAGGTGCCGCCAGGCCCAGTACGGGGTCCGGTACCGGCCCTGGATGTACCGCATTCCCCAGCGGATCTGGGTGCGTGCGTTCCAATGCCAGCCGGGTCCCGCGCTGGACATCTTGCTGCCGGGGACCGCCTGCGGAATGCCGTACGCGCCCGAGTACGGGTTGGTCGCGTAACGGTTCCACCCGCTTTCGGTGGCCCATAGCCGGTTGAGGTACTTGAATTGCCAGGCCTTCCAGCCGAACCGGTGAACGAGCATCGCCCTGGCGATGCGCCGCGGCGTGCGGCGTGGTTGCTGGTGCGCGGCGTCCCGGGGCGCCGGGTGGGCCGCCAGGATGATGGCCGGTGCCGGGGCGGCCCGGGCGGCGGCGCCGGTGGCGCCGGCCGGGCCGCTGGTAGTGACGGCGGCCAGGGCCATCACCGCCCCGGCGAGTGCGATAGTGATCGGAACAGAAATGCGCTGGAATGTCCGCTTACGGGACAACTGGAGCCTTTGGTCGGGCGCGCCGTGACGCGCTCGGCTTCCGCCCACGACGCATGGCACCCAGCGGAAAGGCCGCTGCGGGCATGGGCCCGCGGGTGTGACGCAGGGTCAGGGCGTCAGCGTCGCATTCCGCGACTCACCGGCGGGCAGGGCGCTTCGGCTTGCTCTTCCATTTCGCGGGGACATTGCCGCCTATCCGCGACTTGTCACCGTCACTCCCCGCTCATTACGCGCTGCTCATTACTTTCTGCACGCAACAACTACTATGAGTAGCCATTCTCGATTGACTTTAAACGTCCATCAGGGCGTGTGCAAGGACCGCCGCGCGTGCGCCGCGAGCGCCGCGTCGGTGAACGTGACCGCCGAGCCGAGGTAGCCCGCCGGGTCCAGGGCCGCGTCGACCTGGACGCTGGTGATTCCCGCGCCGTCCACCCAGCCGGCCAGTTCGGGCACGCCGAGCAGGGCCTCGCGCAGCGTGCAGCCGACCGCCGCCGCGTGCGCGCTGGCCCGGGCGACCAGGTCGTGGGCGGCCGCCTGGCCCAGGGCCGGCGCCAGCAGCCCGGCCACCCGCTCGGCCAGTGGCAGCCCGCCGGTCGCGTCGAGGTTGGCCCGCATCCTGGCCGGGTCCACGATCAGCCCGCCGGTGAGGTCCGCCGCCCACGACGCGGCCGACCCGGTCACCCGGAGCAGGTCGGCGTACGTCTCCCACTCGGCGTGCCAGGCGCCGGCGGCCCGCTGGTGCTCCTGCTCGGCCGCGGCGATCAGCGTGGCGGCCAGGCCGGGCACCCGGCGGGTGCAGCCGAGGATGGCGACGGCGGCCACCGGGTTCTGCTTGTGCGGCATCGCCGACGACCCGCCCCGGCGTTCCCCGCCCGATCCGCCGCCTTCCCGCACCTCGCCCACCTCGGACTGGGTCAAAAGCGTGACATCCCTGGCAATCTTCGCCAGTGCCCCGCCCGCCCCGGCGCAGGCGGCGGCCACCTCGACGATGCGTGACCGGTCGGTGTGCCAGGGCAGCACCGGCAGCGCCAGGCCCAGTTCCCCGGCGAGCAACCGGGCCACCGCGGGCCCGTCGCCGCCCAGCGACGCCAGCGTGCCCGTGGCACCGCCGAACTGCACGGCCAGCCGGTCCGCGCGCACCCGCACCACGGTTTCGCCCGCTTCGTCCAGGCCGGTCAGCCAGCCGGCCGCGACCAGGCCGAAGGTGACGGGGACGGCCTGCTGCAGCAGCGTGCGGCCGGCCATCAGCGTGTCGCGGTGCGCCGCGGCCAGCCCGGCGCAAGCGCCGGCGGCGGCGGCCAGGTCCGCGGCGATCGCCCCCAGCGCGTCCCTGGCCAGCAGCATGGCCGCGGTGTCGATGATGTCCTGGCTGGTCGCGCCCTGGTGCACGGTGTCGGCCGCGTCGGGCGGGACCGCCTTGCGCAGCGCCGCGACCAGCCCCGGGACCGGGTTGCCGTACAGCGCCGATTGCCTGCCGAGCACGCCGAGGTCGAAGGGGCCCGTCGCCGCCGCGGCCGCGCGCGCCGCCGCCGTCACCGCGGCGCCCGCCCCGGCCGGGGCCAGCCCGGCGCGCTCCAGCGCCCTGGCCAGCGCGGCCTCGGTGTCCAGCATCGCCCGCAGCCACGCAGCGCCGTCCGTGGCGGCGGCGCCCCGCGAGAACACCCCCCCGAAGATGCCAGTCACGGGGGAACCTTAGGGCATGCACCATGGCTCAGCCAGCCTGCCGGTGCGTCAATGTGGAACTGGTGCCCCTAGGAGGGCCCCGGTGCCACGTTCACGCCCCTTCGCGCTCAGCGGCTGACCGCCGGCTGGGAACTTGCAGCGCGGACGACGAGGCCGACCAGCAGGCCCGCGAGGAAGCCGAACACGTGCGCCACGTAGGCCACGGCGCCACCGCCGCCGATCCCGCCGACCGCGTACGCCCACTGGAGCACGAACCAGAGCCCGAGCACCAGCCAGGCGGGGATCTTCAGCGGGATGAAGAACAGGAACGGCACCAGGCTCCAGACCCGGGCCCGCGGGTACAGCGCCAGGTACGCGCCCAGCACCCCGGCGATGGCCCCGGAGGCGCCGACCAGGGGCGCGGTGGAGGAGGGGTGCACGAACGCGAACCCGTACGCGGCCACGTACCCGCAGGCCACGTAGAAGATCAGGTACGGCAGCTTGCGGAACCTGTCCTCGATGTTGTTCCCGAAGATCAGCAGGAACAGCATGTTGCCGAGCAGGTGCAGCCAGCCCGCGTGGACGAACATCGCGGTGAGCACGGAGAGCACCGGGTTCTTGTGGTACCGCGGCGGAGCGATCACACAGGCCGGCCCGCGCTGCGTGTTCACCTCCTGGCCGGTCACCACCTGGCGCAGCGGGCGATCCTTGACCAGTTCGCGCGGGATCGTGCCGTAGTGGTCGTCGAAGGCCTGCTGCCGGCAGATGGTGACCGCCTGCGGCAGGCTGCCCGGCAGCATCCCCGGGGTGAGCAGCAGCACCACCACGTTGATCGCGATCAGGGCGTAGGTGACCCAGGGGGTGCGGCGCAGCGGGTTGATGTCGTGAACCGGGATCACCATGCCCAAAGCCTGCCAGGGATCGCCGTTTCGCGCATGTGCAGCCCGGGCGGCAAGCCGCCCCTGGTTTCCCGCTGGCTCGATGACCGCTCCGCCCCGCTCGGCGCGCTCCAGGAGTTGCCGCAACGGCAGCGCGCCGTGGTCGTGCTCCGGTACTGGGAGGACCTCACCGACGCCCAGGCCGCCGCCCTCCTCGGCTGCTCGGCCAGCACGGTGCGCAGCCAGGCGGCCCGTGCACTGGCCAAACTGCGGGCCAGCGGAGCGCTGGAGGCCGCCCGTGCCGGCGGCGAAGCGCCGGCGCGGCAGGGCCGGACGCCGCAGCAGCAGGCAGGAGGAACCCGGGCCTGCGGCACGCCGTTCAACCTGGCCGGCTACGCCTTCGACGATTCCCGGGGCATCACATCGACGCCACCGGGCACGCATTCGCCGCCACCGCGACGGTGCCGCCGGCCGGCTGAGCGAGGGCCGGCCCGCAGGAGGCCGGCTCCTGGTGACCATGTGATCACGTGCGGACGGGGCGCAGGTCGCCGGGGCAAATTCGTTCGGCACAAAAAAGAATCTGTGCCCTATGGTCGGTGTATGACAATGCGATCAGCGCCAACCGGCGGGCCCGGCCTCCCGCAGGAGCGCCGCCTCGTCACCGAGATCCCCGGTCCGGTGTCCCGTGACCTGCTGGCCCGGCGCCAGGCCGCGGTGGCCCGCGGGGTCAGCCACGTGCTGCCGGTGTTCATCACCGCCGCCGGCGGCGGCGTGCTGGTGGACGTGGACGGCAACTCCCTCATCGACTTCGGCTCCGGCATCGCCGTGACCTCGGTGGGCAACAGCGCCCCGCGGGTGGCCGAACGGGTCGGCCACCAGGCCGGGCAGTTCACCCATACCTGCTTCATGGTCACGCCGTACGAGGGGTACGTGGCCGTGTGCGAGAAGCTGGCCGAGCACACCCCCGGCACCCACGAGAAGCGGTCCGCGCTGTTCAACTCCGGCGCCGAGGCGGTGGAGAACGCGGTCAAGATCGCCAGGCACGCCACCGGGAGGCAGGCGGTGGTGGCGTTCGACCACGCCTACCACGGCCGGACCAACCTGACCATGGCGCTGACCGCGAAGAACATGCCGTACAAGGACAAGTTCGGCCCGTTCGCGGGCGAGATCTACCGGGTGCCCATGGCCTACCCGCTGCGCTGGCCCGGCGGCCCGGACCGGTGCGCCAAGGACGCGCTCGACGTGATCACCGGGCTGATCCATACGCAGGTGGGCGAGGACAACATCGCCGCCGTGATCATCGAGCCGATCCAGGGCGAGGGCGGGTTCATCGTCCCGCCGCCGGGGTTCCTGCCGGGGCTGGCGGAGTTCTGCGCGCGGCACGGCATCCTGGTCATCGCCGACGAGATCCAAAGCGGCCTCTGCCGGACCGGCGACTGGTTCGCCTGCGACCACGAGGGCGTGGTGCCCGACCTGGTGACGACGGCCAAGGGCATCGCGGACGGGCTGCCGCTGGCCGCAGTGACCGGCCGGGCCGAGGTCATGGACTCGGTGCACGTCGGCGGGCTCGGCGGGACCTACGGCGGCAACCCGGTGGCGTGCGCCGCCGCACTCGGCGCGATCGAGACGATGGAGGCCGAGGACCTGGCCGGGCGGGCGCGCCGGATCGGCGAGATCATGCTGCCGCGGCTGCGCAAGCTGGCGGAGGCCTACCCGCTCATCGCCGAGGTGCGCGGGCGCGGCGCGATGGTCGCCATCGAGCTGGCCGAGCCCGGCAGCCTCACCCCGGACCCGGGCACCACCATGCAGGTCGCCCGGGCCTGCCACGCGGCCGGGCTGGTCGTGCTCACGTGTGGCACGTTCGGCAACGTGCTGCGGTTCCTGCCGCCGCTGGTCATCGGCGAGGACCTGCTCGAGGAGGGCCTGACGATCCTAGAGGAGGCGTTCGGCCAGCTCGGTTAGTGATCGTCCGCCCAGCTCGGTCAGGGATCGTCCGGCCAGGTCAGTTACGGATGGAGATGTTGCCGGACCCGTCGGTCAGGGTGATCGCACGCCTGGACGCCGAACTGGTGGGCACGGTCACGGTCCGGCCGCCCGAGTTGCCCGCGCTCGGCATGCGGCTCGCCGGGGGCGGCACGGACGCCACCTCCAGCCGGGCCCTCGCTCAGTTGCGCAACGAGGCGCTCCCCGCCACCCTGGGCCGGGTCAGCGGCATCGACTACGCGGTGACCGGCATGACGGCGGGCACCCACGACTTCGACGCGCGGCTCGGCGCCGCCATGCCACTGGTGTTACCGGTGACCGGCACCGGCTGACCAGGACCGGCTGACCCAGGACCGGCTGACGGGCCCGCGCCGGGGCGCCCGCGGTGACCGCCGCGCGGGCGCCCCGGCGCCATGCCGCCCAAATGCGCCGTTGGCGCATGCCCGCGTGGGATGCTCCGTTCATGGCGCTGGCCAGCGGTGGCGTTCAATGGGGCGACGTCGCGACCTGGGTGGGCAGCGCCGGGACCGCGCTGGCCTTCTTCGCCACGTTCGTCCTGCTGGTCATCACCCGCCAGGAGCAGAAGGCCGCGCGCGAGGAGGACCGCCGTGCCCAGGCCAGGCAGGTCTCGGCGTGGTGTACGCAGGTCCGGCCGGCCGCCGGCGAGGTGACCGTGACCGTGCAGAATTCGAGCGACGAGCCGGTCTACGGAATGCGGGTGGCGGTCGGCACCAAATGGTCACGCGAGATGGTCGTCTTTGCCCTGGCGGAAGGCCTCAGTTATGTGACGCCACCGAAATACCACAAGGACCACAAGGCCCGCCTCGCCCTGAGCCCCATGCCCGGCGGCGGCTATGAGGAGTCCCTTCCCGTCGAAATAATCTTCAACGACGCCGGAGGCGGCAGGTTCTGGCGGCGTGACCGTTACGGTGGGCTGACCCAGCTCGACGTCGACCGGCAGCAGGACGCCGCCAGGGCCCTGTTCACCCGGCCCGCGAACCTTACCGGGCGCCGGCGTTTCCGGGCCGGCCTGGCGATGGTGAAACGAGTTCGGCGAGCGCCTAGCGCTGGCCGGTAGTTTTCCACCGCTGCGTGAGGTCGTCGGTGGCGCGGGCCGCGGCCCGTCCGTCGCCAGTGCTGCTCATGGCGTCCAGGTTCGCCTCGACGCCGGCACACTCAGCCACGAAAGCATCCCGCAGGGCCCGCAACCGGTCCAGTTCCACCGTCAGGTGCCGCTCCTCAACGCCAGATCGCTCACGCCCGGACGACCGAAGATCGTTCTGCTGGTCGGCTATCTGCTGGTTCAAGGCGCCGAGCACGGCTTTCTTCAACGCCTGAACCTTCTCGCGCAACCCCGCCTGCAGCTTTTCCAGCGTGGGGTCCGTGGACATGTCAGGCGCCACGGGGCTGGGCCGGCCCAGCACGATCTGGCGAAGACGCGCCAGCTTGCCCCCCTTGATGAACACGTCCTCGACGTGGTACTCGTCGAGCACGTCAAGGCGCATACTGCCTTCCGGCGTCCCGGTCACGGCTATCCGCAAGGTCGACGGTGAATTCTGGTACAGCGTTCCCAGGATGTCGCCACCCAGCCGATCATCGTCGCTGAGCAGGTTCAGATCGACAACCGCCACGTCGTAGTGGTGGTCCGGGGTCTCGACCCGCTTCAGCGCTTCCGCAAAAGACTGGACCGCATCTACGATATGGCCCGGGAACAGCCGAGTTAATAGGCCGAGCCACTCCAGGTCGTCGTCGACGATCAGGATCCGCATTACCGGACTGGGGCTCATGTTCCCGCCACCGTGCTTAGCCACTTCATAGTGCCTTACCAGCGCTGTAATCTCCGGCCACTGGTCCCGCGGATGGCCAGGCTAGGCCGTCCGCGGACCTCCGAAGTCTTCCCGCCGTCCTTCCCTCAGCGGGAACACGGCGCCCTTTACCTCGTGCCCGCCCAGTTCACGCTCCGGCTCGCCGACCAAGTACCTGCCGAGCAGCTTTCCGTCACGCCGGGCATCCTCGGCCGCCTGGTCGAACTGCGCGGCCGCACCAAAGCAGACAGCCACCGCCGCGGCGGCGGCCCGGCTCCAGAAGGCGCCGTGTACGAGCCGGGCAGCAGAGTCGATGGTCACCGGCTCTGCGCCCTCGCGGGTGACGATGGGCAGGTAATCATCCAGAAGCCCGCCCAGGAAGCTGTAGAACCGCCCGGCGTCGCCCCTGAAACCGATGGCCCGCATGACCTGGTCGTCCCAGCTCATAGGGGAGATATTCCCCCGAAGGGCGTCGCGCACCGCCGTGCGGCTCGTGCCGACCGCCTTGTGGTAGGCCTCAAGCCCCCCGGCCAGGAGTTCTCTGATCTGTTTCGGCTCGACGCTCCTCTTGCCGACGGTGTCGTAGGCGCCGTACTTCTTGATGGCGTCGCGGACGATATCAAGCAGGTCCTGCCCGCTGCGGCCGGTGACCACGACGATGCTCGTCTCCTGGTCACCGATGGCGCGGATCTTCTCCATCACGCGCAGGCCGTCCACGTTCCGGTCATCTCGCACGTCCAGTCCGACATCCACGAATGCCACCGCAAACTTCGTGGCATCGATCAGCCGCTCGGCGGTCGCAAGGTCCTGCGCCACCTTTACCGTCCGGCCAGATCCCTGGGCATTTACGGCGCGCTCATAGGTGCCCTGCCATTCCTTTTCGTCCTCGACGATCAGGATGTTGACACCGGGTTCCACCGATTCACCTCCTCCGGCCCGTCCTGTCGATCAACGCGGCGCAGATCGGCCGTCCGTGCCGATAGGTATCTTGACAGACACCTCGGTGCCCGACCCTGGAACGCTGCGGATTGCGATGTCTCCCCTGGCCCGCCTCACGAAGTTGCGGACCCACCATAGCCCGAGGCCCAGTCCCTTGCCCCGGCTGCGCTTGGTCGTGAAGTTCAGCTCGAACACCCGCTTCAGGATGTTCGGCGGAATTCCCATTCCAGTGTCGGTGACCGCAAGCTGGACGTACCCGGTCACCGGGCTCTGGTGCTGTACCGCCGAGGTGCGAACCGTAAGCGTGCCGCCGTCAGGCATCGCGTCCAGGGCGTTCTGGAGCAGGTTCTGCACCACGATGTCGAAGCTGTACAACGGCAGTGCGGGGATGTCCGGCTGGAGGTACACGTCGACCCGCACGTTCTCACCCGGCTCGATCTTGCCCAAGGCCTGCCGCACGCACTCATTCACGTCGACGTTCGAGTCCTGGCCGAGCTGCCTGGTCACCTCGTCGGGCATCTGAAGGGTCCGCTCCGCCAATCCGAGCAATGCCGTCAAAGACTCGTCCAGGAAACCGTCCGCCGCCATGTCGAGGGTGCCGTCCGCGCGCATCTCCTGGAGTTCCATGATCCTGGCCCGCATCGCGCCGACCGTGTTGTTCAGCTGATGCACGATGTGGCTTGTCTGATCGCCCACCGCGACGAGAAGGTCGCTGGCCGTCCGCAGCTCCATCGCTTCGGTGACGTCGGCGCGCAGTTTGGCGAAGGCAAGCAAGGTCTTGATCTTCTCGGCGAAGCTCTCCAGGACAACCTGGTAGAACCCGTAGAAGGCGTCTTCTTCCTCGCTCTCGACGTTCAGCACGCCGATAGGGATATCTTCGCCGAAGAAGATCGGCACCGCGATCTCGCTGCGGATCGACCCGCTCGCCAGCTGGTATTCCTCATCCTTGGTGACGTCACCGACGATGATCGTCTTCCGCTCCCGGAGCGCGCGCCCGCTGACGGACTTCTCGATGGGGACGATCAGCCCCACGTCGTCCACCATGGTGCTCTGCATGATCTCAAGCTCGTCATTGCCGCGAACGAAGAGGATGTCGGCCCGGTGGTGCGCGACGTGCTCGAGCCGCTGGAGCGCGCTCATGACTTGTTCAAGCGCCTGCTGGATGGGATCGGTGTCCTGGATCACATTCTGATCGCCGGACTTCAGATCCTGCTGGTCCTCGTCCCTCTTGCCGCGGCCATCACCAATAACCGTCGCGCCCTCGCCGATGATCATCCTGTCCACGTCGGCGAACAGTTCCGTGCTGTCCAGCGTCTGAGTCCGCTGCAACGCGATCGCGACCTGGGCCGCGACGGCGGCGGCGATCCGCTCGTGCACCTCGGTGAACGCCCCAGCCTCGGTGCTTTCGGCGTTCAGCACACCCACGGCGGTGCCGCGGATCCGGATGGGGGTCGCCAGCAGGCTGCGCATGGGCGGTCCCTCGTAACCCCGCAACTGCTCGTACCTGTGCCGGTGCTCGCTCCGGGTGATATCCGGGATGTTGACCGGCTTGTCGTTTTCCAGACACAGGCCCGTGATCGACTTCGCGATCGGCACCCGCTGGCCCACCACGGAAATTAAGTTCGAGTACATCGGCTCCAGGAACGTGCTTCTGCGCAGCAGCACGGTGGTGTGGCTGGCCTGCAGCAGTTCCTGCGTCCGGCCCACGATGAACGTGAAGATCTCCTGCGGGGACTCATCGGAGGCCAGCAGCCTGAGGTCGATATTGTGCAGGAGGTCGAGTTCCTGCTCGCGCAGCGTCAGCTCGGCACGAAGCTCGTTCAGGAGATGCTCCCACCGCTCCATGCTGCATCCACCCCCGAACCAGTGGCGGTAAGGCCAGCCGGGATTGAGTGTAGCGCAGGGGACAGGGGGTGTCGGCGGCCAAGTATCTGCTGGTCTTGACGGGGTTACTGAGCGGTGTTACCTCAGGGTTAACTCGCCGCTGTTACCTCAGGGTTAACTCGCCGCTCTCCCCGTGGAGGAGAACTTGTCAGAGCCCCGTGTCCCGTCCCGTCGCATGCTCTCCGCCCGCCACCTCCGGTTCGCCCTCGCCGCTGCCACCGCGCAGCTTCCCGGCAGCCTCAACACCCTGTTCGACGACATCTCTGCGCGCTCGCCCAGCGCTCGCGTGGTCGTGATGGGCTACCCCGAGTTCTATGACCTGGCGCGTTCGTCGGGCTGCATCGGCCTGAGCACCACCAAGCGCACGGCTCTCGACGGGGGTGCCGACGTGCTCGACTCGGTGATCCAGGCCGCCACCGCCGGGCACCCGGGATTCGTCTACGCCGACGTCAAGGCGGCGTTCGGCGGGCACGAGATCTGCGACTCCGCGAGCTGGCTGCACTCGGTGGACTGGTTCAACCTGACAGACTCCTACCATCCCACCGCGTCCGGGCAGTCCGGCGCGTACTACCCGGTGTTCAGCGCGGCAGCCTGACCACCACCGCACGACGTGTCCAGGCCCCGGGGGCTCCCCGGGGCCCGCCACGCGTTGCGGGTTACTTGTTCACCGGGAAGCCGAGGTTGACACCGCCGTGGCTGGGGTCCAGCCACCGCGAGGTGACCGCCTTTCCCTTGGTATAGAAGTGGATGCCCTCGGTGCCGTAGACGTGGGTGTCCCCGAACAGCGACGACTTCCACCCGCCGAAGGAGTAGTAGGCCATCGGCACCGGGATCGGCACGTTGACGCCGACCATGCCGACCTCGACCTCGGACACGAACCGCCGGGCGGCTCCCCCGTCGTTGGTGTAGATCGCCACCCCGTTGCCGTAGGGGTTCTCGCTGACCAGCCGCAGCGCCTCGTCGTAACCGGGCACCCGGACGACCGACAGCACCGGGCCGAAGATCTCGTCGCGGTAGCAGCTCATCTCCGGGGTGACGTGGTCGAGCACGCTCGGGCCGAGCCAGAAGCCGCCGGCGTCGCCGCCGATCACCGGGTGCATCCGGCCGTCCACCGCCAGCGTGGCGCCCTCCTTCACGCCGGTGTCCAGGTAGGAGGCGACCCTGTTCCGGTGCGCGCCGGTGACCAGCGGGCCCATCTCCGACCGCTCGTCGGTGCCGGGGCCGACCCGCAGCCCGTTCACCCGGTCGGCGATCTTGGCGACCAGTTCGTCGCCGACCGACCCCACGGCCACCAGCACCGAGACCGCCATGCAGCGCTCGCCCGCCGAGCCGAACCCCGCCGACACCGCCGCGTCCGCGGCCAGGTCGGTGTCCGCGTCGGGGAGCACCACCATGTGGTTCTTGGCGCCGCCGAGCGCCTGCACCCGCTTGCCCGCCGAGGTGCCCGTCTGGTACACGTACCGCGCGATCGGGGTGGACCCGACGAAGCTCACCGCGCGCACGTCGGGGTGGGTGAGGAGCGCGTCGACGGCCTCCTTGTCCCCTTGCACCACGTTGAACGCGCCCTCGGGCAGCCCCGCCTCGGCCAGCAGCCGGGCCAGCAGCAGCGACGCCGAGGGGTCTTTCTCCGACGGCTTGAGCACGAACGTGTTGCCGCAGGCCAGCGCGATCGGGAACATCCACATCGGCACCATGGCGGGGAAGTTGAACGGGGTGATCCCGGCCACCACGCCCAGCGGCTGGCGGATCGAGTAGGCGTCCACGCCGGTGGACACGTTCTCCGAGTAGTCGCCCTTGAGCAGGTGCCCGAGGCCGCAGGCGAACTCGACGACCTCCAGGCCACGGGCCACCTCGCCGTCCGCGTCCGAGGTCACCTTGCCGTGCTCGGAGCTGATCAGCCCGGCGAGCTCGCCCCGGTGGGAGTTGATCAGCTCGCGGAACGCGAACAGCACGGCGGTTCGTTTGGCCAGGGAAAAGGCGCGCCAGCCGGGGAGCGCCTTGGCGGCCGCGGCGACGGCGTCGCCGACAACGGTGGCGGAGGCGAAGTCCACGGTCCCGGTGACCTTGCCGGTGGCCGGGTTGTAGATGTCGCCGCGCCGCTCCGCGGCGCCCTCCCAGGGGCGCCCGCCGATCCAGTGGCTACAGTGCTTATTTGGCTCGCTTCTCCGCGCCTGCGGCGCGTCGCTCGCGTGCCTGGTCATTTCGCCGCCCCCGCGTCCACCGCGCGCAGCGCGTCGATCAGCAGGCCCAGGCCCTCCTTGGCGTCGGCCTCGGTGATGTTCATCGGCGGCGCCATCCGCAGCGTGTGCCCCTGCAGCCCGCCCTTGCCGATGAGCAGGCCGCGCTCGCGCGCCTCTTCCAGGGCGCGGGTGGCCAGCGCCGGGCTGGGCGCGCCGGTGCCCGGGTCGACCAGGTCCACCGCGAACATCAGTCCCTTGCCGCGGACCTCGCCGACCGCCGCCAGCGGCGCGGTCGCGTCCCGCAGCCCGCCGATGATCATGGTGCCGAGGGTGGCCGCGTTGCGCTGCAGGTCGTGCTCGAGCACGTAGTCCAGGGCCGCGTTGGCCGCGGTGGTGGACAGCGGGTTGCCGCCGAACGTGGAGATGCCGTTGCCGGGCACGCCGTCCATGAGGTCGCGGCGGGCGATCACCCCGCCGATCGCGAACCCGTTGCCGAGGCCCTTGGCGAACGTGATCATGTCCGGGGTCACGCCGTGCGCGCCGATCCCCCAGAAGTGCTCGCCGGTGCGGCCCCAGGCGGTCTGCACCTCGTCGGAGATGAACAGCACGCCGTGCTCGGCGAGCAGGTCACGGTAGGCGCCGAGGAGCCCGTCCGGTGCCATGGTGAACCCGCCGACGCCCTGGACCGGCTCGGCGATCAGGCACGCCACGTCCCGCGCGGTCGCGGCGGTGAGCAGGTGCTTCAGGTCGGCGGTGCACGCCTCGATGTACTCGGCGTCCGGCATCCCGGCGAAGGCGGGCAGGTACCGGTCCGTGCCGTGCAGGTACTGCACGCTGAACGGGGCGAGCTGGGAGCTCTTCCACGCCACGTTGCCGGTGATCGCGACCGCGCCGAACGAGCGCCCGTGGTAACTGCCGCGCATCGCGAGCACCTGGTTGGACCGGCGGGCCACGGTCGCGAGCATCAGCGCGGTCTCGTTCGCCTCGGTGCCGGAGTTGGTGAAGAACACCTTGGCGTTCTCGATACCGGACAGGCGGGCCAGCTTCTCGGCCAGTTCCACCTGGCTGCGGATCAGGTACAGGGTCGAGGTGTGCACGATGCCGGTGGAGAGCTGGCGCGCCACCGCGTCGCGGACCTCGGGCAGGTCGTACCCGAGCATGTTGGTGAGGATGCCGCAGAAGAAGTCGAGGTAGCTGCGGCCGGAGGCGTCGGTGACACGGCTGCCGCTGCCGCTGACCAGTTCCAGCGGGTGCTCGTAATACAGGCCCATCCAGTTGGGCAGCACGGCGCGGTGCCGGTTAACGAGTTCAGTCATGGTCCCTAGTCTGCCGCTTGCGAGGACGCCTCGGTGCCGACATTATGTAAGATTTCAGCTAGGTAACCTTACGATCTGTCGGCCGCGCACACTTATCATCCAAGATGGTCGCCATAGTGCCCGATTTGCCCTAGTTCTGACAGCCCTCTCGGAGGATCTGGCCCGTATTTCGGGGCCAGATCCGTCTCGGATGATAAGAAGCGGAACGGCTCTGCCGGGACGCGGGCGGTGGAAGGAGGCGGGGTGCTGCCGACGGTGGCGGAGGTGCTCGCGCTGGACGCCGTGCGGCGGGGGCGGCCGCGGGTGGTGGCCGGAGCAGACCGGCTGGACACCCCGGTGCGGTGGGTGCACGCCATCGAACTGGCCGACGCGGCCAGGCTGCTGCGCGGCGGCGAACTGGTGCTGACCACCGGCATCGCGCTGCCCGGTGAGGACGTGCTGCTTGACGCCTACGTGGCCGACCTCGCCTCGGTGGGGGTGGCCGCGCTCGCGGTGGAACTGGGCCGCCGGTACACCGGCCGGCTGCCGCCAGGCTTCGTCGCGGCGGCGGAGGCGCGTGGTCTGCCGCTGATCGTGTTCGGCCGGGAGGTCCCGTTCGTAGGGATCACCGAGGCGGTGCACGCCCGGATCATCGACGACCAGTTGGACCAGTTGCGCGCCTCGGCGCGGCTGCACGAGGTGTTCACCGACCTGGCGGTGGCGGGCGCCGGCCCCGGGGAGATCCTCCGGCAGGCGGCACTGCTGGCGGGCAGGCCGGTGATCCTGGCGGACCTGTCGCATCACGTGCTCGCCTGCGAGCCGGCCGGGGCCGACCCCGCGGCATTGCTCGACGGCTTCGAGGCCCGGTCCCGCGGCGTCGTGCTGGCCGAGCGGACCGGTTACGACGAGCCGTCCGGCTGGCTGGTCACCGTGGCCGGCGCCCGCGGCGAGGACTGGGGCCGGGTCATCCTCGTCTGCGGCGAGCCCCCGGCTGCCGGTGACCTGGTGCTGGTGGAGCGCACCGCCACCGCGCTCGCGCTGGCCCGGCTGCTCACCCGACAGCACGAGAGCCTCGAACGGCAGGCGCACACCTCGCTGATCGGCGCGATCGTGGCCGGGGCGTACCCCGACCCGGACGAAGCGGCGGCCCGGGCCCGGGCGCTGGGCGTCCAGGTCACCGGGCGGCAACTGGTCACGATGGTGGTCAGCTTCCGCCAGGGTGGGCGCGGGCTGCCCGCCCACGCGCGGGCAGGAGAGGTGGCCGACGCGCTCGCGGACGCGTGCCGCCGGGAGCGGGTTCCCGCGCTGGTCGGCTCCCTCGGTGAGGCCGGGGTCGGCGCCCTGCTGTCGGCCGACCGGGGGGCGGACCCGGACGCCGTCCTGACCGCGGTCTGCGCCGCGGCGAGGCAGCGACTGCCCGGCGGTGATGCGGTGATCGGGGCCGGCTCGCCAGCGGGATCCCTCGCCGAGGCGCGCCGGTCGCTGCTTGAGGCCCAGCAGGTCGCCGACGCCGCGGCCGCCTCGCCATCGGCGGGCCGGGGCCGGCCGTACTACCGGCTGGCCGACCTGCGGCTGCGCGGCCTGCTGCACCTGCTCGGCGACGACGCCCGGCTGACCACGTTCGTCGAACGGGAAATCGGCCCGCTGATCGCCCACGACCAGGCGCACGGCGCCGGGCTGACCAAGGTACTCGGCGCTTACCTGGCCGAGGGCGGCAACAAGGCGGCCGCGGCCGCCCGCGCCCACCTGGCCCGGCCCACCTTCTACGAGCGGCTGCGGCTGATCGAGCGGATCCTCGGGGTCAGCCTGGACTCGGCCGAGTCGCGCACCTCACTGCACCTCGCCCTGCTTGCCTTCTTGAGCGCCAGCGCCTGGCGCGCCGGTTCAGGTCCGGATGCGGCAGGGCCGGGCCCGGCCGCCGGGGCGCCCGGGGGGTAGCGGCTTACCCGCCGTCGCGGCGGCACAGCGCGCGGATGGCCGCGAGGTCCCCCGCCAACGCCAGGCCCGCGTGGTAGAGCCGCAGTTCCGTGGCGCCGGCCGCGCGCACCGCGGCGGCCTGGCCGGGCAGCGTCGCCGGATCACCGCCGAGCCCGGACACCGCCAGGAGCGACGCGGCGACGGCGGTGCCGGGGGTGGAACGGGGTCACCGCCCGCACCGCGTGGTACGCGGCGGCCAGGGTCACCGCGGCCAGGCCGAGACCCGCGATCCGGTCGGGCGCCGCCGGATCGCCGTCCACGTCCCACGGGTACAGGTTCGCCCAGGCCCGCACGATCCGCCCCGGTCAGGCGTCCAGGCCGGGCAGGGTGAACTCGCCGCCGAGGTAGCGGAACACCGGGTCCGCGGGGTCGGGCTCGCCGAACTCGGCGATCACCTCGTCCGCGAACGCCTCGGCGTCGTCCGCGGCCCGGTAGCCGAGCGCCTGCGCCTCGGCGAGGCTGACCCAGCCGCCGCGGGTGTTCGCCGAGACGCCGAACACGACACGGAACCCCGGGTGCGGCGTGGTCAGGCACGCCTCGAACAGCCGCCCGGCGTCGTCCGGGGACAGCCAGGTGGACAGCGACCTGGCGCTGCGCGGCTTCTCGGCGCAGCTCAGGATCCGGATGCAGATCGTGTCCAGGCCGTACCGGTAGTGGTAGAGGGCGGCCAGCCCCTCGCCCGCCACTTTGGCCACGCCGTAGTAGGTGTCCGGCGCGGGGAACGCGTAGTCGGGCACCGGGAAGCTCTCCCGCGGCGAGAACCCGACCGCGTGGTTGGACGACGCGAAGATCACCCGGGGCACGCGGGCCCGCCGCGCCGCCTCGAAGGCCACGTACGTGCCCTGGATGTTGACCTGAGCGATCTGCTCCCAGGGCGCCTCGCCGGAGATGGCCGCCAGGTGGATCACCGCCGAGGCGCCCTGGGAGGCGGCCGTCATGGCGGCCATGTCGGTGACCGAGGCGTGGACCACCTCCTCGGCGGGCCCGGCGGTCAGGTCGGCGACGTCCAGCAGGCGCAGGGTCCGGTCCGGGCGGGCCAGCCGCGGCCGCAGCATGGTCCCGATCGCGCCGGCCGCGCCGGTGATGAGGATCGTGGGCACGGCAGCCCACACTACGCGGCCGGCCCCGCGCCACCGCGGGCTGGGCACGGCCGACCCGCTACTGGGGGTTGGGCTCCGGGTCGGGGGTGCCGCCGGAACGGGCCAGGAACTCGAAGTCGCAGCCCTCGTTGGCCTGGCTGACCTGCTCGCTGAACAGGGCACCGTAGCCGCGCCCGAACCGGGGCGGCGGCGGCTGCCAGGCGGCACGCCGGCTGGCCAGTTCGGCGTCGGCCACCTCGAGCCGGAGCACCCGTTCGGCCACGTTCAGCGTGATCGGGTCGCCGCTGCGGACCAGCGCGAGGGGCCCGCCCACCCACGACTCCGGCGCCACGTGCACGACGCAGGCGCCGTAACTGGTACCGCTCATCCGTGCGTCGGAGATCCGCACCATGTCCCGTACCCCCTGGGCCAGCAGGTACTTGGGGATCGGCAGCATCCCGTACTCGGGCATGCCGGGCCCGCCGCGCGGCCCCGCGCCGCGCAGCACCAGCACCGAGTCGGGGGTGACCCCGAGCGCCGGGTCGTCGATCCGCTCCTGCATCTGCGGGTAGCTGTCGAAGACCACGGCGGGCCCGGTGTGCGCCAGCAGGCCCGGCTCGGCGGCGAGCGGCTTGATGACCGCGCCGTCCGGTGCCAGGTTGCCGCGCAGCACGGCCAGCCCGCCGTCGCGGGACAGGGCGTTGCCCGGTGGCCTGATCACGTCGGCGTTCCAGGCCCGCGCCCGCGCCAGGTTGTCGCCCAGGGTCTGGCCGTTCGCGGTGACCCGCCCGGTGTGCAGGGCACCGGGGACGCCGCTGAGCTGCGCCATCAGCGCGGGCAGTCCGCCGGCGAGGTAGAAGTCCTCCATCAGGTAGGCGCCGGTGGGCCGGATGTTCGCCAGGACGGGGATCCGGCGGGAGATCGCGTCGAAGTCGTCCAGGGTCAGCGGCACCCCGCACCGCCCGGCCATCGCGATCAGGTGGATCACCGCGTTCGTGGAACCGCCGAGGGCGAGCACACACGCGACGGCATCCTCGAACGCCGCTCTGCCTAGGATGCGCGCCGGGGTCAGGTCCTCCCAGACCATGTCCACGATCCTCCGCCCGCTCGCCGCCGCCATCCGGTAGTGGGCCGAGTCGGGCGCCGGGATCGACGCCGCGCCGGGCAGCGTCATGCCGAGCGCCTCGGCGGCGGAGGTCATGGTGGATGCGGTCCCCATGGTCATGCAGTGCCCGGGCGAGCGGGCGATGCCGCATTCCAGGTCGGCCAGCTCGCAGTCGCCGATCAGCCCGGCCCGGTAGTCGTCCCAGAACCTCCACTGGTCGGTACCGCTGCCCACCGGCTGGCCACGGTAGCAACCCCGGAGCATCGGCCCGGCGGGCACGTAGATCGCCGGCAGGCCCGCGCTCGCGGCGCCCATGAGCAGGGCGGGCGTGGTCTTGTCGCAGCCGCCCATCAGCACCGCACCGTCCGCCGGGTAGGAGCGGAGCGTTTCCTCCGCCTCGATGGCCAGCAGGTTCCGGTACATCATCGGGGTCGGCTTGCAGTAGGTCTCCGACAGCGTGGCGACGCCGAACTCCACCGGGAAGCCGCCGGCCTGCCACACGCCGCGCTTGACCTGCTCCGCGCGTTCCCGCAGGTGCATGTGGCACGGGTTCAACTCGGACCAGGTGTTGAGGATGGCGATGACCGGCTTGCCCTCGTGCTCGGCGGCGCCCACGCCGAGCTGGCGCATCCTCGACCGGTGGCTGAACGACCGCAGGCTTTCGGGTGCGAACCAGCCCGCACTGCGCAGCTGCCGCGGTGTCTTGCGCATCAGCGCTCACGCGCCCAGATAGCTCATCACGTGCTTGATCCGGGTGTAGTCCTCGAACCCGTACACCGACAGGTCCTTGCCGTACCCGGAGTGCTTGAAGCCGCCGTGCGGCATCTCGGATACGAACGGGAGGTGGGTGTTGATCCACACCGCCCCGAAGTCCAGCAGCCGCGCCATCCGCATCGCCCGGCCGTGGTCGCGCGTCCAGACGCTGGCGGCCAGCCCGTACTTCACCCCGTTCGCCCAGCGCAGCGCCTCGTCCTCGGCGGTGAAGCGCTGGACGGTGATGACCGGCCCGAAGATCTCCTCCTGGATCATCTCGTCGTCCTGCCGCAGCCCGGCGACCACGGTGGGCGCGAAGCAGTAGCCGCGCTCCCCCACCCGGGTGCCGCCGGTGACGATCCGCGCGTGCCCGGGGCGGCGCGCCAGGAAACCCTCCACCCGGGCGAGCTGGACCGGGTTGTTCAGCGGGCCGTAGTCCGCCCCGGTCACGTCGAGGCCGCCCACGGTGGTCTTGGCCGCCTGCTCGGCGAGGGCGTCGGTCAGGTCGGCGGCGATGCCGGGGCCGGCCAGCACCCGGGTGGCCGCGGTGCAGTCCTGGCCCGCGTTGTAGTACGCCGCCGGGGCGATGCTCGCCGCCGTGGCCGCCGCGTCGGCGTCATCGAACACGATCACCGGTGCCTTGCCGCCGAGTTCCAGGTGCACCCGCTTCAGGTCGCCGGCCGCGGCCCGCGCGACCTCCATGCCCGCGCGCACCGAGCCGGTGATCGACACCATCCGCGGGATGACGTGCGACACCAGCGCCCGCCCGGTGCCCGCGTCGCCGCAGACCACGTTGAACACCCCGCGCGGCAGGAACTCGGCGGCGATCTCGGCCAGCAGCAGCGTGGTCACCGGCGTGGTGTCCGACGGCTTGAGCACGACCGTGTTCCCCGCGGCGATCGCCGGGGCGAACTTCCACACCGCCATCATCATCGGGTAGTTCCAGGGGGTGACCTGCGCGCAGACGCCGACCGGCTCGCGGCGCAGCACAGAGGTGTGCCCGGCCAGGTACTCGCCGGCCGACGTGCCCTGCAGGATGCGGGCCGCACCGGCGAAGAACCGCAGCTCGTCCACCATGGGCGGGATCTCCTCGTCCATGGTGATGCCGACGGGCTTGCCGGTGTTGCGGCACTCCGCGGCGACGATCTCCCCGGCCCGCGCCTCCACCGCGCCCGCCATCCGCAGCAGCGCGAGGCTGCGCTCGGCGGGGATGGTGTCCCGCCAGCCCTCGAACGCGCCCGCGGCGGCCCGCAGCGCGGCCTCGGCGTCGGCCGGCCCGGACACCGGGGCCCGCGCGTACTCCTCACCGGTACTGGGGTCGACGACCGCGCTCGTCTCGCCGGCCGCGGCGGCGACGTACGCGCCGTTCACGAAGTTTTTCAGCGTATCGGTGGCCATGAATCCGACCCTGGCAGACAAACGAAGCCTACACAAGTGATTCCGTAGCAGATAGCATCTGTTTCGACTAAATCGGTTGACAGAACCCGGTGGCATGGCACGATTGCCTTGCGAAGGAGGCGACCGTATGGCTCATACATCCGGGACCGTCTTCCCCGTCGCCGCACCTGCCACCGCGGGCCGCCGCGGCCGGGCCCGGGCCGCCGACCCCCGTGTCGTGCTCGATGACGTCTCCAAGCTGATCATCGAGCAGCTCCAGCAGGACGGACGGCGGTCCTACGCGGCGATCGGCAAGGCGGTGGGGCTGTCCGAGGCGGCCGTGCGGCAGCGGGTGCAGCGGCTCATCGACGGCGGCGTCATGCAGATCGTGGCCGTCACCGACCCGATGACGCTGGGCTTCCGCCGCCAGACGATGATCGGCATCAAGTGCGAGGGCGACCTCGAGCGGGTGGCCGACCATCTCGCGCACATGGAAGAGATCGACTACGTCGTGATCACCTCGGGCTCGTTCGACATCCTCGTGGAAGTGGTCTGCGAGGACGACGACCACCTGCTGGAGATCCTCAGCCGGGTGCGCGGCGTGCCGACCGTCACCAGCACCGAGACCTTCGTCTACCTCAAACTCCGTAAGCAAACCTACAGCTGGGGGACCAGATGACCAGTGCCAATGCCGCCGGCGACATGAACGCGGAAGCGCTGCAGATGTCGGCCCACCGCCACCTCTGGCTGCACTTCACCCGCATGTCGTCCTACGCCCGCACCGACATGCCGACGATCGTGCGCGGCGAGGGCCAGTACGTCTACGACTCCCGGGGCAAGCGCTACCTGGACGGCCTGTCCGGCCTGTTCGTCAGCCAGATCGGGCACGGCAGGACCGAGGTCGCCGAGGCGGGCGCGCGCCAGGCGGCCGAGCTTGCCTACTTCCCGCTGTGGTCCTACGCCCACCCGCGCGCGATCGAGCTTGCCGAGCGGCTGGCCGCCCTCGCGCCGGGCGACCTGAACCGGGTCTTCTTCACCACCAGCGGCTCGGAGGCCGTCGAGTCGGCGTGGAAGATGGCCAAGCAGTACTTCAAGATCATCGGGCAGCCCAGCAGGTACAAGGTGCTCAGCCGGGAGATCGCCTACCACGGCACGTCCATGG
>Ga0070707_100000037_pt1 | contig 114708 bp, 102 predicted proteins | sample KBSK5502metaG_FD_65468 | JGI IMG/M metagenome (GOLD analysis project Ga0070707, IMG submission 65468) | Corn, switchgrass and miscanthus rhizosphere microbial communities from Kellogg Biological Station, Michigan, USA - KBS K5-50-2 metaG | ecosystem: Host-associated > Plants > Roots >... | reverse complement strand
TTATTTCGGCCAGAAGACCGACACCGATGTCTACGTCCAGACGAAGCAGAAGGAGTTCAACTACCCCCAGGGCGAAGCGAATAATTATACAACCTACGCAGGCACGGGAGGCATTGCAGTGGGAGGCATGCTGCGTCGTTTGGTGCTGGCGTGGGCACTCGATGACCCCTCAAAGCTGCCCTTCTCAGACGATGTCACATCGGAAAGCCAGGTGCTCATGCGTCGGAACATCAGGGACCGCGTCCTCAGCCTCGCGCCTTTTCTCGTCTACGAGAAAGACCCGTACATCGTCGTCTCGGACGACGGTCGCCTCTACTGGATGATCGACGCTTTTACCGAGTCGGCGACCTACCCCTATTCGCGCCACTATCAAAGTGCGGCGGGTGAAGAGATCAACTACCTGCGCAACAGCGTCAAGGTCACGATTGATGCCTATGAGGGGGCAGTCAATTTCTACGTTTTCGATGCGCAGGACCCTTTGATCAACGCTTATCGCGCGGCTTTTCCCAAGCTCTTCCATGACGCGCGCGAGATGCCCGCAGACTTGCGCGCGCACGTGCGTTACCCGGAAACACTGATTAAGACGCAAGGCGAAGTCTACAGCCTTTACCACACGCAGAACACCAAGGTGTTCTTCCAGCGCGAAGATGTGTGGAGCCTGGCGAGCCAGATTAGTTTGAGCGCGGACAAGCAACAGAAGCAGCAACCGCTGGATCCATATTTCGTCCTGATGCAACTGCCGGGCGAGCAGACCGCGAATGAATTTGTCGCAATCCTGCCCTTCACGCCGGCCAACCGCAACAACATGATCGGGTGGATGGCGGGACGCAGCGACGGCGACGCTTACGGCTCGCTGCTCGTCTTCAAATTCCCGACCTCGCGGCTGATTGACGGCCCCTTGCAGATCGAAGCGCGGATCGATCAAAACGCACAGCTTTCATCTCAGTTCACGCTCTGGAATCAGCAAGGCTCACACGTGCTGCGCGGCAACCTGTTGGTGATCCCGATTGGCCGCGGACTCCTCTATGTCGAGCCGATCTATCTGCAGGCCGAACGCAGCCCCATGCCCGAATTGCGCCTGGTCGTCCTCGCGACGCAGGAGCGGCTCGGCTACGGCCGAAACTTTGACGAAGCGATGGCCAGTTTGTTCGGTGAAGCCGCCAGACCAGTGGGAGAGACCAAAGCAGAGCCAGCGAAACTGAAACCCTCTGACGGCGCGGAGCCCGCGCCTGCGCGATCCGCGCTGCCGCAAAACGCACAGCAGTTGATCAATCGGATGGCGGAGGACGTGGCCAGCTACCGGCGGCTGACGGCGGAGGGCAAATTGGGCGAGGCGGGACAGAAACTCGAATCGGCCATGCGCACCCTGGAAGAACTGAAGAAAGCGAGCGGGAAACAGTGAGAGGCGAACCGTTGTCAGTCGCCATGATAGTTCTTTGTGGGACAGCCGTTGCCCGATCAGTCAATGATGCTGAGTGTAGTCAAACAAGAAAAACTGATTAAGAGAGGAATGCTGATATGAAAGTTCGAGATCTGATGACCACCGACGTGAAATCTTGCAGTCCTGAGACCAACCTAGCCGCAGCGGCAGCCCTTATGCGGACGGGGGACTGCGGTGCGCTCCCAGTGGTAGCTGGAAAAATCATTGGCATGATCACTGATCGCGACATCTGCCTCGCCGCGAGTCAGAAGGATCACCCTGTTTCGCGCACCAAAGTAAGTGAAGTGATTTCAGGTAAGGTCTATGACTGCGCTCCGAGTGATGAGGTGAAGGACGCGCTCAAGACCATGCGGAAAAAGAAGGTGCGGCGGCTACCCGTGGTGAATGGTGCTGGGGTGCTGAAAGGTATTTTGTCCATTAACGACATCTTGCTTCATGCGCGGAAAGCCAGGGGCAAGAAGAGCCAGCATCTGAGCTACAAAGACGTTGCCCGCACGTTTCAGGCGATTTGCGCACCTCGCATCCCAAAGCCAGCCAGGTCACGGCCAGGAAAGAAAGCCGCGGCAGTGGCATAAAGGCTAATGACCGGCGCCACCGATTCAGGGTTGGTAGTAGTCCTTGCTCAACCCAAGACTGAGGTCCGGCAATGCAATCGCCGGGCTGGTCCAGCGCTTTCGGCTGGAGAGAAACAGGAGGAGACCATGAACTTGAGCCTGGAAAGTTTAATCATTCTGCTGATCGTCGCTGGCTTGGCGGGCGCGATTGGACAATGGCTCGTCGGATATTCGCGCGGCGGGCTCTTAACCTCAATCGCACTCGGCTTCATCGGCGCCCTGCTTGGAAGCTGGGTCGCCAGACAGTTCAGATTACCTGAAATCTTCGCATTGCACATCGGTCGCACGAACTTCCCCGTAGTCTGGGCAATTATCGGAGCGGCGTTGTTCGTGGCCATCTTGGGATTACTGACCAGGCGCCGGTATGTCTGAGCGAGGATCAACCAGAGAAGGGGAGTTATGTCTGCTGAAACAAACAGTGTGCTGTTAGACGAAGAGCGCAGGCTGGCTGCGCATCAAGAGGTCAAGGCTTCGATTGATGGCGATGTCAATGCTCGCATCAAGCGCGAGTCGGCGCGAGTCGAGCCAAAGGAATCGGCCGAGTTGGCCGGTGTGGCTCGCGAATTAAAACAAAAGTCTGCACATGAAGCGGTGGAGACTGAACGCGAGATGGGGCGCGGTAGAACGGCGGCCCGGATTTCACAGGTCGTTGATTACCTCTTCTACCTCATCTACGGCTTGATCTCGTTACAGTTCCTGCTCGGGCTGATGGGCGCGCGGCCCGGTAATGGGTTCGTTCAGTTGATCGCTGGCGTCACGAGGCCGCTGCTCGCGCCCTTCGAACACATTGTAGGGACTCCGTCGGCCGGAGCATATCAAATCCGCTTCTCTTACTTGTTCGCGCTGGTGGTTTATATCTTGCTTCATCTGGCCATCAATGGAGGGTTCCGGTTAATCGCCCACCGCAAGGTCACAGTTTAAGGCTGAAGCGAGGCGCAGCAAGAGATCGCACAAGGAAGGAAGAATTATGGCAAGCATAGATAGTGGGCGGGTTGAAGCGCTGGCGCGCAAATCCAAAGTTTTGATGGACGGGTGGCTGCGCGAGCGGCAAGAGGCGCTGGCAGAGCGACTCGCCGCTAATGTTGAGGTCAAGAAGCGTTGGATGGAGTCCGACCCCATCGAGGTGAGTCAAATCGGTCCGGCGTAATTAGACCGCTACGCAGTGGCCTAATCACATAGTTGGGCGGCTTTGTATTACTCAACGTAAAGACGAAAGGTGAATTGAAATGGAAAGTCCGCTTATAAAAATCGGGGACACTATTATCAACATGGACAACGTGGCCGTCATCAAGGAAAAGGACGGAAATCTCAACATAGACTTTGTGTCGGGCCGCGCAGATCATGTCCAGCGAATCACGCTCAGCGGAATAGAAGCCGTTAGGTTTTCGGCATATCTGACTTCCGTGGTTCATGAGCTGCGTATTGAAGGTCAGTAATCTGTTTGCATCTGCGATGTTGATTCGTGCGCGATGCGTGTCCATCGACACGCTTGCGTTGACGCCGACAGCGCCCGCCCAACAAATCGTTGGACCGGAGCGCGGGGAGCGTGTTTCTCAACTTGATTGATTGAATCGAAAGGTGAATGTAAACGCCGCGCCCGGTCAACTCGGACGTTAGGCGCTACTGAGCGCGGAGGATATCGAAGGCAGCATCTGGCGGAGAGACAAAGAAGTAAGATATACACCTTGAGAGGAGAGGTAAGCCAATGAGATATATCTTCGTAATCGCCATATTGGTTATTGCAGCATCCACTCCGGCACCAAGCCAAACTAAGGAAAAGAAGGCATTGCCCAGCGGCAAGGCTGAACAAGAGTTGATTGGCATGGAACGTGAGTTATCCGAGGCACTGGTACGCTACGATACGGCAGCGCTTGACCGGGTTTGGAGCGATGACTTCATTTTTACCGCACCTAATGGACGGATCACTACCAAGGCGCAGCGGATAGCAAGCGTTAAATCCTCTGCCAAGTCTACGAATTCCTCGGTTGGGTCCAGCACCAATGATGAAGTCAAAGTTCATCTTTACGAAAAGACGGCTGTAGTAACAGTGCTTTCTACTTGGAAGGGCAAAGTAAACAACCAGGAGTATAGCGAGCCATATCAATCAACTCATGTGTGGGTGAAGCAACAAGGACACTGGCGTCTGGTTGCTGCGCACGTAACTCCTGTCGCACAGAAATAACAGTTCGCGCCTAACACCGGTCGCCGCGGAGTCGGCCCCACGAATGTTTCGACTATCAACGATCTCAGGGGCCGACTCGCTCAACCCCGCCGTTAAGCAGGCCACCGCACCCGGCAGGATATAAAGAAAGGCACGGATGACGAAATAAGAAACCGGACAATCGCCTCCTTTGTCTTGAAGGTACACCCGAAAAGCGAGGGTTCTATGACTCCTCTTCGATCTGCCACATTTGGTTGTTTGCTTCTTGCTGCACTGCTTTTCGCCCCTGTCCGGGCACAGGACGAAAAACAACTCACTGGCCCTCGCCTCTCTGCTTTGCAAAAAGAGCTTGAAGCTGGCCACGCTGCGGCGCTCGGAAACTTCTGGCAGGAGATCGGCAAACAGGGCGCGCCACTGATCGAGCCTCTCGTCGGCGATGCAGGCTACCGGCTCGTCACCTTCGTCTGGCGCGCGAAGGAAGAGATCAAAAACGTCGTGGTCATCGGCGGGGTAGCTGGAATCGAGCTGGAGCGAAACCGTCTGACACGATGGCGCGACTCCGATTTGTGGTTTAAGGCTTACCGCGTGCGCAACGATGCACGGTTCACTTATAGCTTCTCGGTGAACGATTCACTCGTGCCTCTCACGAAGCTCGATCTTTCAGATGCGCAAGCGATCAGGCAACGAATCGCTGGATTCAAACCCGATCCCCTCAACCCGCGCCGCGCTGTCGGCGGTTTGCCAGCGTCATCCGTCGAACTGCCTGGTGCGCCGCCGCAACCCTGGATTACCAAGCAACCCGACGTTCCGGCGGGCAAACTCGAATGGAAGAAGTTGAAAAGCGCGATCCTCAACAACGAGCGCAATGTCGGGGTTTATACGCCGCCCGGCTATCGGACAGACGGCCAGCCGTATGGATTGCTGGTGCTGTTTGATGGCTTGGCCTATACCTTGTTCGTCCCCACGCCGGTCATCCTCGACAATCTGCTGGCGAAAAACTTGCTGCCGCCGTTGGTTGCCATCATTCTTGACAATCCGACGCCGACGAGCCGCGACATCGAATTGCCTTGCCACGCTGGCTTCGCCGATTTTTTGGCTCAAGAGGTCGTGCCCTGGATGCGCCAAAACTATCACGTCACGGCTGATCCAAGCCAAACCGTCGTCGCCGGGTCGAGCTATGGTGGACTGGCTGCCGCCTTCGCGGGGTTTCGTCATCCGGAGGTCTTTGGCAATGTGCTCTCGCAGTCCGGTTCGTATTGGTGGAAGCCCGCAGGCGAGGCAGAGCACGAATGGTTGACCAAACAATTAGTGACCAGTCCCAAACTGCCGGTGCGGTTTTATCTTGAGGTGGGACTGATGGAGACAGGTCCGTCGCCCGGCGATGGGCCCGAGATGGTCGTTGTCAACCGGCACCTGCGTGATGTGCTGCAAGCGAAAGGCTACGTCATCTCTTACCGCGAATTCAACGGCGGGCATGAATATCTCAACTGGCGTGGGACGCTCGCAGATGGGTTGAGGTTGCTGATGGGCAAGGATAAAGCTGATCGGAAGGACAAGTGACTGAACGATGACAAAGCCGGTCAGTTCGTCGTCATCGTTCACGGCTCGCTCGACAAAATGAGCAAAATCCAGAGCGCCCTGTCACGACACTCTGTCCCGGCGGCAAAGAGCGGATGCGCAGGCTGATGGCCGTGGTCAAGACTGGCCGCGTTGACCTGACGCCGCTGCTGACGCACAACTTCTCGCTCAGTGAAATCACTGAAGCGTACCGGGTTTTCGGCGAGCGGCTCGATGGCGTGATCAAAGTGGGCATCAGGCCCTAAGCTGAGAGGCAAGAGGCTGATGGCAAGCTTCGGCGCTGCCTTTCCCCGCCACTTCCAGCCTGGTCAGGATCCTCGGTCAATCCGTTCATTGCAGCGGCAGACCATACTGCTCCCGCTCACGCCCCTGCATGCATTGTTTCTGCTTTTGGCATTCAGCGTGTAGTCAAGCACGCCAGAAAACAAGGCGCGGTTTGGGGCAGGCGCCAAAAACAGCCAGCACCTGACCGCCAACTTTCTTTCCGAAACTGTCCCCTATTGGACAGCGCTTGATCCCGAACTGGCCGATCATCGGAGAGTTTCAATCAACACTCAAACCGATCCTTCCGTAAGGAGGCGATCACTTAAAGGAGACAAGTATGTTGAGCAAAGATGAGGTCACAGGCAAAGGCAAACAAGTCGAGGGCGCGATCAAGGACCAGGCCGGGGAATTAGTCAACAATCCCGACCTCGAAGCCAAAGGTGAAGCCAAGCACCTGGAAGGACAAGTTCAGGAGAAAGCAGGCGAAGCGCGCCGGACAGCCGGTGAAACGGTAGAGAAGGCGGACAAAGCTATTACCGGCAAACTGTAGCTCGGAAATTATCCGACCGGATTACTCATATAAGCTAGCGGCGGAGAGCGGAGCTTTTCGGTGACGTCTCTGCCGCCAGCAATGAACAGCAGAGCTGAGATCAGAAGGGGAATTGATAAATAACGACACCAAAAAGAAGAAGCCCTGAAGCAGTCAGCGGGCTTCAGTGCCAGCCTGCTTAAGGTTGAATGAATCGTACGATGACGGACTTTCCCCCGAAACAGGATTGAATAGGAGAATAGCAAATGAACATAGCCAGATTTACGACCGCGAGCGTGCTGCTTCTCATGGCCCTCGTTGGTACTCTTTTCGCGCAAACTGTCGAGGTCACGAACACCTCGCAATGGGTGGCCGCCAAGCGCCAGATCTTGGCCGTCAAGTACATCGAAAACAAGCAGACAACCGTCAATATGCCGGGGACAGCTCTCGCTCCGCGAGTGATGGGCAAGGCCGATGTTGAATTCAAGCAGGGCCGCACGAATGTCAGGCTGGAGATGGAGAGCTTCGCTAATCCGCAAGCGCTCGGCGCCTATTACACCACCTACATTCTGTGGGCCGTGGCTCCGGAGGGACAGACTGAGAACCTGATGGAGTTGCCGATCCAGAGCAATTTTAAGATTGAGTCGACGACGAAATTTCAGACCTTCGGGCTGATGATCACCGCCGAGCCGCACTCCGGGGTGGCACTGCCAGGTCCCGTGATCGTGGCCGAGAATACTCTCCGGAAAGGGACGGCAGGTGAAATCAGCACCAGCAAGATCGAGTATAGCGGCGACCCCGGGACGCTCTATGTTGTTTCCTCGCCCAACTCTCCGGCGTTGAATGCCGACTACCATACGCCGCTGCTGATTCTGGGCGCGCGTCGTGCGGTCGAGATTGCACAGCGGGCCGGCGCTCAAAGATTCGCCGAGCCAGAACTGCGAGAGGCGGAAGTGAAGCTGGAAGTTTTGGAGCGGAGTTGGCCGCCATCGTACAAACCTGCGGACCTGCGCAAAAACGCGAAGAAATATGGCGGGCTGGCTCGCGACACGATGCGCCTGGCCGAACACGCCCGAAGCCTGACCGTCGAGCGCCGCGTTCAAGCGAGACTGGCCACCGAGCGCCGGGAAGCCGGCAATACCATTGCCCAAGCCCAGTCCGAAGCTGATCGCGCTCGAACTGAAGCTGATCGCGCCACCACTGATGCGGGTCTCGCCAGAACTGAAGCTGAACGCGCGCGGGCAGCCGAACGCGAGACGATAGCGCGCGCTGCAAGTGATGCCGCGGCGGCACGCCAGCGAGTTGAGCAGGCACAATCCGAAACTGAGAAGGCCAAAGTTAATGAAGAGCTGGCGCGCAGCGAAGCCGAGCACTCACGCCTTCAAGCCGAAGAAGCGAAGCGTGAAAGAGACGCCGCACAGCAGCGTCTCTATGTCTCGCTCTCAGAGATTCTGGAAACCAGGCGCGAGGCCCGCGGGCTGATCGTCAATCTTTCGGATGTCTTATTCGATACCGGCAAAGCGACCCTCAAGCCTGGCGCTCGCGAGAAGCTCAGCAAGCTGGCCGGTATTCTGTTGGCTTATCCCGGCGCTTACCGGATCGAGATTGAAGGACACACCGATTCGGTCGGATCGGATGAGCGCAACCTCAAGCTCTCGCAGGCGCGAGCCGAGTCGGTGCGCGATTATCTCGTGCAAGGCGGCGTTAAGTCGGACCGCCTGATGGCGGCTCGCGGCTTTGGCGAGTCAAAACCCGTGGCCAGCAACGAGACGGCGGCCGGCCGGCAAGTCAATCGGCGGGTGGAGATCATCATCGCGGACCCTGACAGTCAGGCTAAAACCGGCAATCAGTAGAGAGGTGGCCCTGGCTCAACATGCGGTCGAGCCACAACGCCCGCTCTTAATCGCTTCGCCCCTGATCACCCGTGTCGCGCTTCACGCCGCGGGTGATCAGCCTGGCAAGCACGTGGTAGGTGAACCAGAGGAGAAAGCTATGAACGAGTTTCTATCGGATGTCAAAGATCTTCGGCGGCGGGCGCGTCAGCACCTTGAGCAAGGCGCCATCACCTCAGGCTACAAGGCTGAACGCGGGAAGGTGATCGCCGTCTTGAATGAAGTGCTGGCGACCGAGATCGTCTGCGTGCTGCGCTACAAGCGTCATTACTACATGGCCAGCGGCATCCACGCCGAGCCGGTGGCGCAAGAGTTCCTCCAGCACGCCAACGAGGAACAGGTGCACGTGGACCAGGTCGCCCAGCGCATCATGCAGCTCCAGGGCGAGCCGAACTTCAACCCGGAGGGCCTCGCCACCCGCAGCCACTCGGAGTACGTCGAGGGCGGCTCGCTCGTCGAGATGATCCGCGAAGATTTAGTCGCCGAGCGCATCGCCGTCGAATCCTATTCGGAGATCATTCGGTGGCTGGGCAACGATGATCCGACGACGCGCGGCTTGCTCGAAGAGATCCTCAAGAAAGAGGAGGAACATGCGGATGATCTGTCAAACATGCTCGCGGCCTTCGACCCGGAGAAAGCCCCTGGAGTCAAGTAAAGAAGGAGGAGGTAGGATTCCGAAAGGTTTTCCGAGTTATTTGACGAACACCAGGAAGCAACTAACAACGGAAAGGTGACAATATAATTTAGAGAATAAGCAAGACAGGTTTAGGAATACTAAGAGTGATCCTGATCAGCACTGGCCTGACCGCGCACGCTAGGAGTGCCCGAATCGCACTAGTTTCCGGCAAGTAGAACGACTCCTCCAACGCATCGAGACCCGCGCCCAGGCCTTTCGCAAGAGCCTCAGTGCAGCACTCGATCAAAGCTGGCAGAGCGGTTGAGCAGGTCTGTCGGCCTCGCGATAATTCTTTTCAAAACCGTCCAGTATTGGACAGCAACCTATCCCAAGTCAGCCTATCCTTATAAATGCAAATTGGAGTCGAGTGAGAGCAATAGCGCGCTCGACCTAAAGATTGTGGGCAATAATCTAGACTTGGAGGAGAGAGTATGCTTTGGGCGATTTTCGTTGTTCTTTTTATTCTGTGGCTCATCGGCCTACTTGGCCACATCGGCGGTGGGTTGATTCACCTGCTGCTTATTGTTGGGATCTTAGTTTTGGTCTTCAATCTGCTCAAAGGTCGCCGGACGCTGAGCTAAGCGAGCGCGCAAAGACCACACTGTTGAATGAGGGCTTGATCAAGGAAGCAAGGATTTGCTTCGGGATCCCAGCGCAGAGACCGTCATCCGCACAGCAGCAGCTCACCGACGCCGGGTTCGTCGCAGCATTAGAAGCCCGAACGGCTCAAAGCCAGATCTTGGTGTGGCGCTCAGGTAGTTAGTGTTGATGAGGGAGCTGGCAACCGGACCGCGAAACGGCTGGATGAATGGAGAGGGGCAAGACGCACAGTTGCAGCTTGTCAACTCGACGATGCCAATGCGGCTTGGCTCGAAGTTAATCTGCAACTATGGAGGAAAAGATCATGAAAAATACTGGAGTTTACACCTTGGTGAACCGCAACCTATTATTCGCAGCCTTGATTTTGCTCGTGGTGATCCTGACGAGCGGCAGTCTGAGCGGGGGCTGGGCACAAGGCTCGGAGGATCGGGCAATTGATCAGGCTCAGCGGGCCGTCAGGGAACAGATCATTAGTCGAGAGGTCGGGCGCGATACTCGAGAGGGCGGGCGCGATCCGGTGGTGCGTTTTAACCGCGATGCCCAGACCGAATTCAAATCGAATGCGGAGGTTCGTGTTCGCGGCACCGGCACCTTCTCGCCTAACAACGATTCACGTAACAACGATTCGCGTAACAACGATGGGCAGTCGAGAAACTTCTCCTACGAAGCAGTCGTCAACGACCGCAACCGCAATGTGTCTGACATCAGATACGACTGGAGAGGCGATGGGTCCGGCCGTGGCGATGGGAACTATGGCCGCGGTGATGGCGGCTACAGGGTGCAGACCATCTACTGCGCCTCCGATGATATGCGGCGCCACACCTACAATATCAATACCAGCGGCGGCGTCCGCCTGGTGCAGCAGAAGAGCGATGCGGCTTGTGTGCAGGGACGGACCTGGGGCTACAACCGCAACGGCATCTGGGTGGATCGCGGCTGCCGCGCTGACTTCGAAGTCGGCGGTGGCGGCGGCGGCGGTGGAAACTTCGACGGCCGCGGCAGCCTGAGCTGGAGCGGCACGGTAGATGATGTCGGTGAAATCACTGTGCGCGGTGATTTCACCGACGCCAGGGCCATTACGGGGCAGCCCATCTATGATGTGAATTACCGCTTCTCAGGCGCGCTTCCCCGCCGCAATGTCGCGGTCAGGGTCGAGAAGCGCGAAGGCCGCGGTAATGTGAGTGTCGTTCAGCAGCCGTCAAGTTACAACAACTACACCGCCACTATCAGGATCAAGGATGCCAAGGGAGGCTCCGACAAATACGAACTCTTGATCTCCTGGTAGCCGGCATCAAGGATTTGATTCGGGATCACCCTTCGAGGGCTGACGGGGCCTGCCCTCGCAGGGTGATGATGGCCTGGCCTGTTGTGGCCGGCAGTTGACAAGAGAACGGAGTGATCCATCGGTCCGGTCATTCCGCTCGCGCCTCGGCCTCCTCCGGGTCAGGTGTGATGACCGGGTGGAGAGGGCAAGAGAATGAAAAGCAAATCAAAGCTGGCTCTATTGGTTGTTGGTGGCGTGGTGGCGCTGATGGCGGTGATGGGATTGCTGTGGAACCGCCGCGCTGCCGCCGAGGAGTTTCTGACCAGTAAGCTTGAGCGGGGCAACATCCGCAACATCATCAGCGCGACCGGGACGCTGCAGGCGGTCACCACCGTGCAAGTCGGGAGCCAGGTTTCGGGCACGGTCTCGGCGCTCTTTGCGGATTTCAATTCCCAGGTCCGCAAGAGTCAAATTATCGCGCAGCTTGATCCGGCCATCTATCAAGCCCAAGTGGCGATGGCACGCGCCAATCTCGGACAAGCTCGCGCCAGTCTCGTCGAGGCTCAAGCGCGGGTGGTCGCCGCCGAGTCAACGGTCCAGAATCAACGCGCCGGGGTGTCGAGCGCGAACGCCAACCTCGCGGCGCTCAAAGCCAAGCGCGACGACGCTCAGCATCAGTTAGCGCAGCAAGAGGCTCTGGCGGCGAGTGGCATCAATTCTCAAAGTGACCTTGAAAGCGCACGCACCAACTTCCAGGCTGAAGAGGCGCGCTACAACCAGGCGGCGGCACAACTCGACCAAGCGCGGGTGATTGAGCAGTCGGCAGTTGGGTCTGGTTTGGCGCAGGCGCGCGCTCAGGTCCAGCAGGCCCAGGCTAAGGGGCGGCAGAATGAGGCCGTCTTACGCTTAGCCGAAGTCAATCTCAGTCACACCACGATCCGCTCGCCGATTGACGGCGTCGTCATCTCACGCAATGTCGATGTCGGGCAGACACTCGCGGCGAGCCTCTCGGCGCCGACGCTCTTCACGATTGCCAACGACCTCACTCAGATGCAGGTCATCGCCAATATCGATCAAGCTGATATCGGCGTGATCAACGCGAGCAACCGCATCAGCTTCACGGTCGATGCCTTTCCGGGGCAGACCTTCAGCGGCACGATTCGGCAAATCCGTCTCAACCCGCAGAACGTGCAGAATGTCGTGACCTACAATGCCGTGATTGACGACGCCAATCCGGATCTCAAGCTGAAGCCCGGCATGACCGCCAATCTGACCTTCACGATTGCTGAACGCGCCAGGGTGCTCAAAATCCCGAACGTCGCTCTCCGCTTCACTCCACCAGGCCTGACTTCGAGTGAGCTGGGCAAAGGCGTGACGGGGGCGTCAGGGACCGGACCCAAGCGCGAAGGAGCCGCCGTGACCACTTCGGCCGTCCTTCAAGGTCAGTCGCGGGTCGTCTGGGTCATGGGCGCGGATCGTAAGCCGCAGCCCGTGAGAATCAAGATCGGGATCACGGATGGCGTGAGCACCGAAGTCACCGAAGGTGATGTTCAGGAAGGTGAGATCGTCATCGTTGGCCAGAACCGCACTGGCGCAAGCTAGCCGCAAAGCGGCCAACGCGCACCAGGGTTCCGAGTTATCTGACGAACACCAAAAAGCAATTAGCAACCGAGAGGTAAAATATGATTCAGAGCATGAGCAAGACAAGTTTAGGAATACTCGTAGTAATATTGATCAGCACCGGCCTGACCGCGCACGCCCAGCGCCAGCGGCGCCCGAATCGCACCAGCGACCGGCAAGTAGGGCCAATCCTCCAACGCATCGAGACCCACACTCAGGTCTTTCGCCATAGCCTCAGCGCGACGCTCGATCAAAGCCGGCAGCAGGGCACGCGGAGGGAAGAAAACATCAACGGGTTCGTCAGCGAGTTTGAGGACGCGACGGCCCGGTTCCGGGAACGTTTCGACAATCAGCAAGCGGTCGCCGCTGACGCCCAGGAACTGATTGACCGTGCCTCCTTGATCGATAACTTTATGCGGCGAGGTCAGCTCGCTGTGCGAGCCCAACGCAACTGGGACAACTTGCGCTTAGACCTCGATCAACTGGCGCGTTACTACCAAGTCTCGTGGCGCTCGGATCAAGAGGCTAATTCCCAGCGCAATGGCCAGGGCGGTGATTCCGAGAATCGGCTGACGGGCACTTACCGCCTCAATCAATCGCGCAGTGACAACCCCGGGGTGGCAGTTGACCGCGTGACACGGAGTCTGCCAGGCGGAGAGCAGCAACGCCTCCGCAGTGCGGTCATGCGGCGCTTGGAGGCGCCCGAGACGCTCGCCATCGAGCGGCACGGACGCACCGTCACGATCGCTTCTTCGCGCGCCGCTCAGATCACTTTCGAGGCTGACGGACGTGAACAGACCGAGCAGACGCGCAACGGCCGGAGCATGCGCACGAGTGCCACGCTTTCCGGCGATCAGTTGATGATCAATTCCGAGGGAGACCGATCCAGCGATTTTCAAGTCACCTTTGATCCGATAGGCAACGGCCAGGGCCTCCGCGTCACGCGACGCATCACCGACGAAGGTCTGACGCAGCCGGTCGTGGTCAATAGTGTCTACGAAAAGACATCGGACGTGGCGCAATTGAATCTTTACTCCGGCATCCGGGATAGCTCCACTGTGGCCGGCGTCCCCAGAGGCAACTTCGCGGTGCCGGATGGGACCCATCTGGTGGCTGTCCTGGATCACAATCTGAGCACGAACCAGGCGCATGAGGGAGATCGCTTTACCTTGACGGTGCGGTCGCCTTCACCCTACGACGGGGCAAGGATCGAAGGCCATGTCGCGAAGGTCAACCGCTCCGGGCGAGTCTCGGGCCGGGCTGAGATGTCGCTCGAGTTCGAGCGCATCCGTCTGCGCGATGGCCGCACCTCCAGCTTCGCCGGATACATTGAGAGCGTCCGGACGATGGGTGGTGAAACTGTCCGGGTCGATAATGAGGGCAGGGTGCAAGATGATGATAGCCAAACCGGCCGCACCGTGACGCGCACCGGAATTGGCGCCGCCGTTGGCGCGGTGATTGGGGCGATCGCCGGTGGCGGTAAAGGCGCGGCGATCGGCGCCGTGGTCGGCGCGGGTGCTGGTGCCGGATCGGTCTATGTTCAAGGCCGCGATGATCTCGATTTAATGAGCGGCACGGAATTGATGATCCGGGCGAGCGCTCCGCGATAAGACTCTCTTCGCGAAGTTGTGGGAGTTGAACGAGCCATGGAGGGAAGCCGGCGATGTCAGCTCAGGGTAGAGAGCCACAACTCTCTACCCTAAGGGGACGTAAAAATAAAACTTCCCGTTTTACTGACAACCGCGTCACGCTTCTCCCTGCCGCGTAGCGGCGCTTGAGTTTAGCCGTGGGTTTCAACCCACGGGCAAGGAACGCAACCATGCCGGCGTCGCGTCAGCGACGGTTGAATTCAATCGTCGCTGACGCGACGCGGGGACATCACTCACTACCCGTGGGTTGAAACCCACGGCTAAACTCATCAGGCCGCTACGCGGCGGAGCAGCGAAAGCGGGAACCTAATCTTTTACGCCCCCTAAGCTAACGAAGAAGAGAGGAAGAGGGCGATATGGATTCAGAAACTGAAAACGAATTGAGACCAGCCTACGAAACATTGCTCATTAAAATCAAAGAGGCCATTGCTGCCCTGAACCAAGTAGAATATGCCGACAGCCACATCGAGCGAGAGATTTACGGAGCCAAGGATATAGAAGATCAGTGGCGTCCCTTACGCAAGGTCATTAATAGCAAAGTAGTAGAGGTGGCAGTTGATCTCGCGGCCTTACAAACGCTACTTGAGACCTGTCTGCATGGCCTGGACGCATCCCAACTCCCCGGGCTGATCCAGGCATTTTCGTCGATCTTGGAAGGTAAGAAATAGCCGAGCCGTGCCACTGTTGCTCGATGATTGAGCTAAGGAGGCCCCTGATGTCCGCGTCTGCCACTGCCTATCGGCCATTAAAAAATCAACTGCTGGCTGCCCTGCCTGTGGCAGAGTACGAACGTCTCCTTCCGAACCTGACACACGTTTCCCTGTCGCTCAAAGAAATACTCTGCCAGGCCGGTGACCAGATGAAGTACGCCTATTTCCCCCTGAGCGGCATGATCTCGATGCTCTCCATCCTGGTCGACGACGCGAGCGTCGAAGTGGGTGTGATCGGCCATGAAGGCATGTTGGGGCTGCCGATCTTCCTGGGCAGCGGCATCGCGCCCAATCAGGCGATTGTGCAGGTGGCCGACGGTGCCATGAGAATAAAAGCCGATATTCTCAGAGCCGAGTTTCAGCGGGCCGGGCCACTGCAAGCCCTGCTGCTGCGCTACACCCAAGCGTTTTTCACCCAGGTTTCCCAATCGGCGGCCTGCAACCGCCTCCACACACTCGATCAACGACTCTGCCGCTGGCTGCTGGTCGTGCACGACCGGATGGAGTCAGACCATTTTCTACTCACTCAGGAGTTCATCTCACATATGCTCGGGATGCGACGCTCCGGCGTCTCTGAAGCTGCCAACATCCTGCAGCAGGCGGGACTGATTCATTACAGTCACGGCAAAATTCACATCCTCGACCGGCCGGGCTTGGAATCCGCCTCCTGCGAGTGCTACCAGATTGTCAAAGAGATGTCGGCTCGCCTGCTGGCTTAAGGCTTCCCTCCACGGCGCCGCCGACACGCGGCACGCGCTCCCTGAAAAAGCGTGGCCAGGCCCACTGACCTAGTAATAACAGCCCTCCGGTGATATACTTTGCCCGGTAACGAACATTCCGTGTTACCCCGGTTTTTCACTCTCAAGTGTCAGCCCGAATTATCAAGCACTCTTGCCAAGCAGAGGCAAATTCGGGGTGGACGACCCTAGCGAGACGGATAATGTTGTCCGTCTTGCTTTAGCCTCCCTGAAAACATCTCCACTTTTGAGTCGAGCAGCACGATCTGTTTTTCAATTATTGGAGATTGAGATGCACTCCCCACGGAATCGCATCCTCTGCGTCGAAGACGATGAGGATACGTGTGAGATGATGAAAGTCCTGCTGGAAATGTCGAGCTACGAAGTGGCGCTGGCGCGGACCGCCGCTGATGGCCTTCGCCTGGCCCAAAGCGAACGCTTCGACTTGTATTTGCTCGATAGCCATTTGCCGGATGAATCGGGTTTTGAGCTCTGCCAGCAAATTTGCGAAATTGCCGGCCACGCCCCCGTCGTGTTCGTAGCCGGCGCTGCTTATGAAGCCGATAAGCTGCAAGGATTGAAAGCCGGGGCACTCGCCTATCTGACGAAACCAGTAGATCTTGAGGAGCTGGAAATAACGATGAAACTGCTGATTCATGCGGCCATGGGGCAGGGCATTCGAGATGCTTGAAAGATAGTCGCGGTGATTGCCACCTATGGGAAGCGCAAATCATCTTCGCTCAGGGAGGCAATGCTTGCTCAGCGGAAGAGTTTTTTCGCTCAGATAGGTGCGGACGAGAATGAACGATGAGAATTTTACTTTACAACCCTGACAACGGAATCACGCGCAATTACATGCCGCATCTGTGGATGTTCGTGCTGCAAGCGCTCACCCCTCCCGGCCATGAGGTGCTACTGGTTGATGGTAACACCCGGGCGATGGACGAAATGGACATCGCGCGGTTCGTGCGCGAGCAACACATTGACCTTGTCGGCATCGGCGCGATGACCCGCATGATCGCCAAAGCCTACCGGATGGCTGACGCGATTCGCGCCGCCGGAGTGCCGGTCGTCATGGGCGGGCCGCACGTGACCGAGGTGCCGGACGAGGCGCTCGGCCGTAATGGCGGGCCGCGCCATGCCGACGCGGTGGCGCTCGGCGAAGCTGATGACACCTGGCCCCGGATCGTGGAAGACGCCGCGCGCGGTGCGCTCAAAGAAGTCTACGAGCCGGTGGATGCCGAGGGCAAGGAGCGCAAGCCGAGCCTTCAACCCTATCCGGCAATCCCGTGGGAGACGCTCGACCTCGATCAGTTCAATCTCGTCCCCGGATTCATGCGCCCCATCCTCAACCGCCTGGGGGCTCAATTTAATTCCTTCCGCGTGATTCCAATCGAGACCGGACGCGGCTGCCCGTACGGATGCGAGTTCTGCACCGTCACCGGCTTCTTCGGCGATTCGATCCGCTTTCGTTCGAACGAAAGCGTCGTGGACGAACTGCTGCGGCTGAAAGCGCGCGCCCGGAGCGAAGGCGGTCAGATCGCGGTCTTTTTCGCCGATGATAACTTCGCGATCAATATCAAGCGGACGAAGTCGCTGCTGCGCGAGATCATCGCGGCTGACGCGCGGTTGCCTTGGATCGCGCAGATCAGCGCCAATCTGCTGCGCGACGAGGAACTCGTCGACCTGATTGCGGCCTCCGGCGCCAAGTGGATCTTCATCGGCATGGAGTCGATCGACCCGGTCAACCTCGCCGACGTGAACAAGGGCTTCAACAAGCCGGGGGAGTATGCCACGGTGCTTGAGCGGCTCGCCCGGCGCAATCTCTATGCGATCACCTCCTTCATCTTCGGCATGGACAACGACACGCCCGGGGCGGCCGAACGGACGCTCGAGCAGATCCGGAGTTGGCCGCCAGGGTTGCCGGTTTTCGGCTTGTTGACCCCTTTCCCCGCGACGCCGCTCTACCAACGGCTCGCGGCCGCCGGGCGGCTGACGCGGCCGAAGCACTGGCTGGAGTTCGCGCCCTTCCAGATGGCGCACACCCCGCTCAAGATGACCATCCAGGAAGCACATCATGAGTTCGCTCAGGCGTGGACAGCCTCGTATAGTGCGGAGCGGATCGCCGAGGCGATCGATTCGATCAGTGAGAAATCAGTCGAGATTCGGATCATGCATCTGATCGCACGTCTCTTCTTTCGGGGGATTTACTTTCCGCAGATGGGCGTGTGGGCATGGACGAAAGTCATCGCTCAGAACCGGCAGACGATCTTCAGGCTGGTGGGGGAAGCGTTGGGTAGATGGCGCCCGGCGCGGAAGCAAAAGTCAGGCGCTCTCGTCCCGGCCGGGCTCGCTGAAGCAGAGCAAAGATCCTTGGGAAGGGAGCCAGCGCCATGAAACGAGAGGCTCAACTGTTAGGACGATTCTTCATCGGAGCAGCGCTGCTCGGATGCCTGTCGGCTGCCAGGCTGCCGAGCAATCAACCGGTGAAGGCCGCGGCTGGGAGCCAGCCCGCCTTCGGCCATCGCAGTAGGCCGCGAAAGGAGACACGATCATGATTCAAGAGACGCCTCAAGCTGACCGGTTCAAACAACAAATGCGTGATTCGCTGCGGCAGGAGACCCTTAATTCGCGCGCCATCACGGTGGCGAAAAACGCTCACGTCTACACGTGTGGCGATCAAGACGAGGTGGTCTACTTCATTGAAAGCGGCCAAGTCAAACTGCTCATGCTCTCGCCTCAAGGGAGAGAGTGTCTCCTGGCCATCCACACGGCGGGAGATATGTTCGGCGAGTTGTGCCTCTCCGGGTTAAGCTCACGGCTGGAAACCGCGACGGCCATGGAAGACACGATCTTAAAACAGATCCCGTGTCCCAAGTTCTTTGCACGCTTAGACCGCGACGCCCTGTTTAAGGGCTTCGTGCAGTACCTGGCGGTGCGGATTGCCGACCAACAGCAGGTCATCGCCAATCTGGTGACGGTCGATAGCGAACAGCGGCTGGGCAAGACCTTGTTAAGCCTGGCGCGCACCCTCGGCAAGAAAGACCCGCGGAGCATTCGCATCGAACTCAAGATTTCGCACGAGGAATTGTCGGAGATGGTGGGGACGACGCGGCCACGGATCAGCATGTTTATGCAGCGCTTTCGGAACCTGGGGCTAATTGAGACGAACGAGGAGCACTTTCTCATCATCAAAGAGCAGAAACTCACGGCTTACCTCGCGCAGATCGCCTAGCGCGGCGGCGCAGGTCTGTAGTTCCTGCCACCTTTCTTTTCGAGATTGTCCAAAATTGGACAGCAATTTATTCCAGGCTGGCCGATCATTAGTGTGGAACTAGTGGCTATCTATTGGAATCTGGCAGCGTCGGGGTAGGGACGGTTCTTCGTCAGCCTGATGACTTGCTCGCTCTGAGGGAAACGATCAGTCGGGTCATCGGGGTTAGGCTAAGACACCGTACTAAGCCACAGGCGACCAGGGGCATGAATCTTTGAGGTAAGGAAAAAATGAAGAGTAGATCAATGATCAGGATGATGGGGGCCTTCTGCTTGGCGCTCGCGGTGAGCACCGTCTGTCTGGCACAGGGACTAGTGAGTAAGAGTCTCAAGGATCAGACTAAGCAATCAGAAAAGGCGGCCCGCGTGTTTCGCGAGATTATGGGCACCCCGGACAAAACGATTCCGCAAGAGTTGCTGGATGGCGCTGAGTGTGTCGCGGTCTTCCCTTCGGTGATCAAAGCCGGGTTCGTGTTTGGCGGACGTGGCGGGCGCGGCGTGGCCAGTTGTCGCACGGCCCGCGGCTGGAGCGCTCCGGCCTTTTTCAATTTGAAGGGCGGCAGCTTCGGGTTGCAGATCGGCGCCCAGGCGACCGACTTTGTGCTGCTGTTTATGAACAAGCAAGGACTGAATAGTTTGCTCTCCGATCAGTTCGAGCTGGGCGGTGATGCCTCGGTCGCCGCCGGGCCGGTCGGTCGGCAGGCGGGGGCTTCGACGGATCTGAAGCTCAATGCGCAGATCCTCTCTTACTCGCGCAGCCGCGGGCTGTTTGCCGGACTCGAACTCAAGGGCGTGGTCATTTCGCCGGACAAGGACGATATGCGCGAGGCGTACGGCTCAGAGCTCACGACCAAACAGGTGCTCCAGGAGAACAGGGGTAAAGCACCGGCTGCGTTGCGGGCTTTCCCGGACACGCTTGGCCGCTACTCTTCGCGCCAAGCTGAGTAGTGAAAAATGAGCATCAGCGTCGGCGGCTTGATGTTCAGGCGCGAGTCTGACGCGGCATAAGGCTAAAACCAGGCGAACAGCGAAAGGCGAACGGTGAAAGTCAACAGAGTTCCACGGGTCTCAAAGGAGGTGATGCTTCCTTACTTTCGCTTCTCCTCTTTCGTTGCTGGCCGCTGATTCGCTCTCCATACTTATGTCAAAACAATTCTCCAACTTGAAAGACCAGGTCTTCGGTGGTGATTCCCTGAAGGTCAACATGGGCCCTGGCGGATGCCGCCGCTATCTCTTCCTCGCTCTCGGCCTGGCTGTTCTAGTGTCACTCTTCCTGGCCTTCAAGATCGTGCCGGCGGGACATCGAGCCGTCGTCTTCAACAACGTCACTGGTGGGCTCAGTGCGCGCGGGGAGGGGACGACGCTGCTCCTCCCATTCCTGCAATCGGCCACGATCTATGATGTCAAGACCGTCACCTACACCATGAGCAAAACAGCGAACGAAGGCACGGCACAGGGCGATGACTCAGTGAAGACGCTGACGAGCGACGGCCAGCAGGTCGACGTGGACATCTCGGTGCAGTATCACCCTGACCCGAACCAGATCGTGACCCTACACCAACTCATCGGGCAGGATTATGAGAGCAAGATCGTGCGCCCATCATCGCGCAGCATCACCCGCACGGCCGTGTCGAAGTATGGAGTGGTCGACGTCTACGGCGTCAAGCGCGCGCAAATCCAAGAGGAGATTACCAACGAGCTGCGCCCGCTGTTCGCCAAGAGCTTCTTGATGCTCGACGGCTTGCTGGTGCGCAACGTTGACTTCTCAACCGAGTTCAAGAAGGCGATTGAGCTGAAGCAAATCGCCCAGCAAGAAGCCGAGCGCAAGAAGTATGAGCTGGAGAAAGAGCGCGTCGAAAAGGACCGTAAGATCATCGAGGCTGAAGGGGACGCGCAGTCGATCAAGCTGCGCGGCGACGCCCTGGCCAAGAACCCCGCGCTGATCCAGTACGAGTACGTGCAGAAGATCATGCCCGGCGTCCAGACGATCATCACCGATGGGCGTTCGATCCTCAATCTCGGCGATCTGGCGAAATCAGGGCAAGGTGCAGGGAGGCGCTAAAACTAATGCATGTGTCAGGAGGAAGAGAGATGGACATCAGCGAGCGCACGCTGGGCGACGTCACCGTGCTGGATCTCGAGGGCAACCTCGCGCTGGAAGGCAATGCGCAGTTCAGAAAGCGTGTCACGGCCACCATCGACGCCGGAGCCCGAAAGCTGATCCTCAACTTGGCGGGAGTCCCCTACATGGACAGCAGCGGGCTGGGTGAGCTCATCTCCTGCTATACCACCTTGCGAGGGGTGAGCGGGCACCTCAAGCTGCTCCACCTCAGCCATCGTTTGCAAACTCTGCTGGTCATCACGAAGCTCAGCACGGTGTTTGAGACCTTCGATTCCGAACCGGCGGCGGTGGCGAGCTTCGCCCCGTGATCTGACAGAGAGGAGCCATCTATGTCGCGACAAGCAAGAGGCCGAACCCCAACTTTAGTCGAAGGGCAAACCGATGGTCTGGTTCCCAACGCTCACGAGCGGCCCTGGGCCAGACCCTGGTGGCAAGCCTCTAAGGGAAACGGCCCAGCCTTATTTTATATTGTGATGATTCATGCCCTGGCGCTGGTCGGGCTCGTCTTGTTCCCTTTACCAGGCTGGCGCGTGCTGGCCGTGTCCTTGGCGGTCGCTTCAATCGGCGGGGTTGGGACCACGGTCTGCTATCACCGCTGCCTGGCTCATCGCTCATTGCGGTTGAATCGGGTGGTGGAGCAGGCGCTGATCTTTTTCAATATCTTCAATGCCTCAGGCGCGCCGTTGTCGTGGGTGGCCAAACACCGCCATCATCACGCGAAGGCCGATACCGCGGAAGATATTTCGAGCCCGCGCTACGGCGGTTTCTGGTGGGCGCACCTCAGGTGGGTCTATCAATGGTCGGGCTCCGAGGTCCGCCGCTGGTGCCCTGATTTAGACCGGCCCAGGTATCGGATTTGGAGGCCGCTCCAAATTCCCATCATCACCCTGTCCATCTGCTCGGGGTTGATCCTGGGCTGGGAAGGGTTCTTTTGGATTGGCGCCATCCGGCTGGTCTATGTGCTGCACTTTCAAATGTTCGTCAACAGCCTGCTGCACCTGGCGCCGGGGCTGCCTGAGGGCGTGGATTCAAGCCGGAACCTATGGTGGCTGGGGCCATTGCAACTTGGCGCGTGGGGAGAGAACTGGCACCGGAATCATCATGGAGATGCGCAGGCGGCGCGCTTCGGGCGCCGGTGGTGGCAGACCGACATCGGCTGGTATGTGATCTGCGGGCTCAAGGCACTAGGGCTGGCGAGCAATGTCAGGCGACCGAAAGAATTCCGCAAGCCGGGGAACAAGGTCAAGAGGGAGATCGACGTGTTCGATACCCCGTTTGTGATGAGTGAAGAAAAGGACTCTCCCCGATGAAGACACAGATCCGAATTTTCCAACTGAGCCTGCTCTTGGCGGGCCTGGTCGCGCTGTTCCTGCTCCTGTTCATGTGGCCGAACAAAGCGTCGTCTTTCCACGATGCGCCAAATCAGGCGGTCACCAGACCCTGAGCGTCGGCAGTTCAGACGAGCAAGAAGTGAATCAGGGGTATGGCATTAAAGAGGAGGTGTGAAATGATGAAAGCTCAATCACGAAATGCGAGATCAAGAGCGGTGGACTGGTTTCTTCAGTCTCTGGTCTCCATCGTCAACAACGAGTCGGCCAGCATTCCGATTACTCTGAGCGTCGGTGGTCTGCTCATTTCCGGTGAAATGATCGGTGGGAAGACCTATTTCAATGAATTCGCTCGCCAATTCAAAGATGGTTTCGGGGAGATCAGTAGTCAAACCGCCACCACCATCGAGGAGTCCTTCAAAAGACTGGGTGAAGTGTATGACCTGATTCCCCAAAAGGCTCGGGAGCATGCTTCCTTACCGGAACCGCGCCTGATCCATCTCAGAAACGCACAAACATATCATGCGGGTGGGAGCCCGATTCCTGCCGAAGAAGGTGCTTTGTGGCGAGGACGGTTAGAGGCGGTGGACGGATTCTCGTTAGGCCGGCGCTCACTTAGGTAGCCTGTCGGTGAGGGGATGGTTTAAGCGCGGGCACGGCTATCGACATCGAGCGTACCGGCCTTGCCCCCGAGTTCCGGGAACTGCCATTGACTCGGCTGAGGTGAATGATGACTGAGAATAACTTGGATACACTGATCAATGGCGTGTGCCGCGACGCGGGCCAAAACAAAGGGATTGAATTTCACTCTCCGGCCGCCTGGGGAGCGCAAGTGCCGGGGAACTGGGAAGCCAGCTACCGACTCAGACGGCAAGATCGGTCCACGGTGACTTTATCATATTGGTTCAGTGTCAAGAGCTGGCTGAGCGAAGAGGTTATTTTGCCTTGGGCCTTCCCGCCGACACTGGAACAGAGTGAGCAGTTCAAAAGCGACGTCAGCGCCAAAATAGACCAGATGCTGGAATGGGTGAAGAGAGAATAAGGCCGCCTCGTCGAAACATGGCATGCGCGCTTGGCTTCAAGGGCACACGCGCTATTTTATTTTGCTCGACTCCGATGGATACTTAGGCTACAAGCTGTCGTGTGAACTTACGGGAGAAGGAGAACATGCCATGAAGACACTGCTCATTTACCCAGAGTTTCCTGAGACCTACTGGAGCTTCCGCCATGCGCTCTCGTTCGAGGGCAAGCGCTCGGCCTTCCCGCCGCTTGGCCTCTTGACCATCTCCGCCATGCTGCCCGAGGCGTGGGAGCGGCGGCTGGTGGATATGAACGTCCAGCCGCTCAAGCCGGCCGACATCGAATGGGCGGATGTAGTTTTTGCCAGCGCCATGCTCGTGCAGAAAGATTCGCTCCGGCGCGTGGTCGAGCTGTGCCAAGCGCGCGGGAAGCGAGTGGTCATCGGTGGGCCGTATGTGACGACCAGTGCCGGGGACTTCCCGCAGGTCGATCACCTCTTCCTCGGCGAGGCCGAGACGACCTTGCCGGAGTTCGTGCGCGATATTGAGCGCGGCGAGGCCAAGCGCATCTACCAGGCGGCCGAGCGACCGGCGCTCTCCGCCACGCCCATTCCCGACTTTCGGCTCTGCGACCTCAAACGCTACAGCGCGATGTCGGTCCAGTACTCGCGCGGCTGCCCCTTCCAGTGCGAGTTCTGCGACATCATCGAGATCTATGGCCGCGTCCCCCGCACGAAGAGTAACGAGCAGATGCTGGCCGAGCTGGATGCGCTCTTGCGGGTCGGTTGGCGCGGGATGGTCTTCATCGTGGATGATAACTTCATCGGCAACAAACGCAACGTCAAGCGACTGCTCCCCGCCTTGGCCGACTGGTCCGAGCGCCACGGCCACCCATTCTCCTTTATTACCGAGGCCAGCGTGAACCTTGCCGAGGACGAGGAATTACTTGACGGGATGCGGCGCGCCCGCTTCCGTCGCGTCTTTCTCGGGATTGAGACCCCGGTCGAGGCGAGTCTCAAGGAGGCCCAGAAGGGGCAGAACACGCGAGGCAACCTGCTCGACTCAGTGAAAAAGATTCAGAGTCACGGCATGGAGGTGATGGCCGGTTTCATCGTCGGCTTCGACAACGATCCTGAGGACATCTTCGAGCGGCAGATCCGGTTCATCCGGGAGAGCGCGATTCCGCTCGCTATGGTGGGCTTGTTGACGGCGCTTCCCGACACCCAGCTCTGGCGGCGGCTCGAGCGCGAAGGGCGGTTGCTGGCTGAGAGCACAGGGAACAACACCGACGGCTCGCTGAATTTCATCCCCAAGATGGATGCCTCGCGTCTGGTCGAAGGCTATCAATCGATCCTGCGCACCATCTACAGCCCGGGCGAATACTACCAGCGCGCGCTCAATTGCCTGGAGCGGGTAGTCGCCGGGGCGCCTGTGCCGCGTGGTGGCGGGCCAATCAGCGATGTGGTGACGCTCTCTCGTATCGTGCTCGCGCTCGGCGTGCGCGACCATGCGCGCGGCGAATTCTGGCGCTACCTTCGTTGCGCCTTCACTCGGCACCGCGAGCAGTTTGCGGAGGCGGTCAGGCTGGCCGCGATGGGCTATCACTTTCGCAAGCTGACGGAGGGGTTATCCGAGTAATCGCGGAGATCGCACAAATGGTAAAGGCAGGAGAAGGTCGGCGACCAGACTTAACAGGATGCCACCGTGAGCAGAGGCTTGCCGCGCTGCCCCGAACCTCCTCTTCACGCGCACGCTTCAGGGAGTGCAAGGGTCACCATCTGCCCCCTTCAGATAGGAGTTCGCCAATGAAACGCATCCTCATCATCTGGGCGCTGGCCATGGCAGTGTCGCCCCTGGCTCTTGGTCAAACGAGGGACAAGCAGGCGGACCAGGACAAGGTAAACCTAAATAGCCAGGCCGAGCAGGAGATCATGGAGCTCGAAAACGAGTTAGTCAAAGCCGGGTTGCGGGGAGACGCAGCCACGACCGACCGCCTCATGGCTGACGATTACTTCTTTATGACTCGCGATGGCGTGGTCCATGAAAACCTGAAGGCGGCTCTGCTGGTGCGGATGAAGTCTGGCGAGAGTAAGACGGCTTTGCTGACCAGCATGAAATCTGGCGAGAGTGGTGAGCCTGAGCCGCCCCAGCCCACCATCATCGACGACGCCCAGGTCCATGTCTACGGGGAGACAGGTGTGGTCATTGTGCGCTCGACATACCAAAGCCGGGGCAAAGATGGAAGAGTCCTTGAGGTCCCCACCCGATTCATGCACATCTGGGTGCGTCGGCAGGGGCGGTGGCAACTCGTCGCCGGGAGCTCGACCCGCATCGAGCCATCCAAACCAACGAAGTAGCGCGGGCGCTGATTATCCCTCAAAAGCAGGAAGAGGCAGGAAGGGCAATGAAGAAGATCAAACTCTCTAAGCACGTTCGGTTCCTCCGCACCAAGGAGGGGCGCGACCGGTTTATTGCCGAAGGCTGGCGCTCACTCGCGGCCTTGGCCTGGGAGAAATATCTCTCCGAGGGACGTGGGGTGGTCGTTATTTTTACGAATCGGGCGATCGACGTCGGCGCTGGTTTTGGCGGCCTCGTCGTCCCATCTGCCTACATCGCCGAGGAGAGTGAGCCACTGAGCGACATGGGCGGTTGGCCCAGCCATGAAGTGGCGTGGATGGTGCGGCGCTACGATCCCGAGCAAGAAGTAATCTTTCTCTTCGTGGGCCCGGATGGCCAGAAGGAATATGAGCGTATCACTCGTCCGGGTGACCTGACTCCGCCGCAGGCCGCTCAGGTGAGAGATACTCCGCCAGTTCTCTCAGCTATGAGTTGAGAGATTGAACGGCGCATTTTAGACGCCTGAAGGTATAAGTAAGCACCGGTCGATCACCGGGAGAACAACAGGAAGGTAAAACGATGAAGGCGACGATAATCGATAATAAGTACCGCAAAGTGTTGGTGGCCTCACAGCGGGCCAAACAGATTCAGAAAGGCGCGCGGCCGCTCATTCAGATGCCGGGTGTGAGGGCGACCCGCATCGCGCTCGAGGAGGTCGAGCGCGGGCTCATCGGCTTCGAATTCATCCTCGACCCGAAAGAGTCTAAAAGGCCGGAGATCGAAGCCGACCTGGCTTACCTCGCGTAGCCAATCATCTCTGCCATTTTGGCTGAATCAAAAGGAAGACAAGGTGACGGCTCTCAATAAACCAGTTTCCCGCGGCATTATTTGGTGCGTGCTGCCAAGTCGTTCGATGGAGGTGCGGTGACCTTTAATTCGAAGATCAAACAAGTGGTCATTGTGGTCATGCTCATTGCGGGCGGATTCCTGCTCTACACATCCCTTCATGGCCTGGGGGGCAGTAAGGCCACGGAGTTGTCTTACTCTGAGCTCCTGAACCGAGTCAACGACGAAAGAGTGGCGACCGCGGTCATCGAGCCGGAGGGGGTCTCGGGCCAGTTGACCGATACAACCCATTACCACAGCAAGTTCTTTGGCGAGCTCATGGCCAGTCATCTCGCCGGCCAGATGGACAAGCATGGCGTCAAGGTCTCCATGGATTCAGCGTCCAGCAAGGGGGTGTGGGGAACTCTACTCATGGCCTTCCCGGCTTTACTCTTAATTATCGTTTTTTGGATCTTCATGCGCCGGCTGATGCAGCCGGGGAGTAGCAAAGTGCTCTCGTTCGGCCAGAGCCGCGCCAAGCGTCGCTCGAACCCGCAGCAGCCCGTCACCTTCAAGGATGTCGCCGGGGTTGAAGAGGCGAAAGAAGAGCTGCAGGAGATCATCGAGTTCCTCAAGGAGCCGCAGAAGTTCCAGAAGCTCGGCGGGCGCATCCCGAAGGGCGTCCTGATGATGGGCCCTCCGGGCACCGGCAAGACGCTCCTGGCGCGGGCGATTGCCGGTGAAGCGAGCGTCCCCTTCTTCTCGATTTCGGGCTCGGACTTTGTGGAGATGTTCGTCGGCGTCGGCGCCTCGCGCGTGCGCGACCTGTTTGAGCAGGGCAAGAAGCATGCCCCCTGTATCGTCTTCATCGACGAGATTGACGCGGTGGGCCGCCACCGCGGCGCGGGAATCGGCGGCGGTCACGACGAGCGTGAGCAGACCTTGAATCAACTGCTGGTCGAGATGGATGGCTTCGAGTCGAATGACGGCGTGATCCTGATCGCCTCGACCAACCGCCCGGACGTGCTCGATCCGGCGCTGCTCAGGCCCGGCCGCTTCGACCGCCGGGTCGTGGTTCACCGTCCCGACATCAGGGGGCGCGAAGGCATTCTGGCCGTTCACACGCGGAAGATCCCGCTGGCCGAAGACGTCGATATCTCGGTGATCGCGCGCGGCACCCCCGGCTTCACGGGCGCGGACCTCGCGAACCTGGTCAATGAGGCGGCGCTCAACGCGGCGGGCGTCAATAAGAAGGTAGTGGCGATGGTTAACTTCGAATGGGCCAAAGACAAGGTACTCATGGGTTCGGAACGCCGCTCGGCCGTGATCTCTGAGGAAGAGAAGCGGGCGACGGCCTACCACGAATCGGGCCACACGGTCGTCGGCCTCAACCTCCCCCATGCCGACCCGGTTCATAAGGTGACGATCATCCCGCGCGGGATGGCGCTGGGCGTCACGCAGCAATTGCCCGAAGGCGACCGCTACACCCACTCGCTTGAATATCTGGAGGGTACGATCGCGATTCTGATGGGCGGGCGGATCGCTGAAGAGATTTTCCTCGGACACATTACGACCGGGGCCGCAAACGACCTCGAGCGCGCGACGGAACTGGCGCGCCAGATGGTGTGCGAGTTCGGCATGTCTCCCTTGGGGCCGCTCGCTTTCGGCAAGAAGGAGGAGATGATCTTCCTCGGCCGCCAGATCGCGCAGCACCAGGACTACAGCGAAGACACGGCGATCAAGATCGACCAGGAGGTCAACCAGATCATCGTTGAGCAGTACGACCGGGCGCGCCGGATCATCCTCGGGAGCCGCGAGGCGGTCGAGCGCTTGGCGCGCACGCTGCTGGAGCGCGAGTCATTGGACGCCATCCAGATCCGCCGCGTCGTGGCGGGCTTACCGCTCGATGACGATAGCTCATTGCCGATGATTTCCACCGACGAGGGCAACGAGGTCAGGCTGGCGGATAAAGAATCGGTCTTGAAGCCAGTCCTCCCGCCGATTGAGGGCAGCAACCCGGCAACAGCCTAGAGCAGATTTGGCGGGAGCGGGCTAGTAGTCACGATGGTTCTGATGTTCGGAGTTCAAGCTTTAGCTTGCTTGCCTGATTGCTCAACCAGCAAGCTAAAGCTTGAACTCCAAACCTTCCTCATCTTCACCGTGACGAACTACTAGATTACAGAGCCCATCTTTCGGAGGTGGTCCGCCACCGCACTCCAGATTGCAACTTCTGGCACTGAGGCAACAAATATTCGGCAGGTGAAGAGCCTCTCTCTATTTCCGCTCCTTCTCAGGCGGCTCCAAGAACCACTCTAGTTTCTCCTCCGTGGAAATCCCTTTAGGAACTCTTAGCGCCCTCGGGTCGGTGGTCAGAAAAACATCAAGCATCTTCTGTCGCAAGCTCCTCACGACCTCTGCGTATTTTGGATTGCCGGCCAGGTTGTGGAATTCTTGCGGGTCTTCGATCAGGTTGTATAAAAGTTGATACCTCTTTGGGGCGCCGTCCCCCGTCGCGTAGCCGAGCGCCAGGTCGTGCCTCCCGCTGCTGAAAATGTATTTCCACTGCCTGGTCCTCACCATCGCCAGGTTATCCTCCAGGTATTCACTGAAGACAAAATCTCGATGGCGCCTGGCCCTCCCCTCTAAAAGAGGGACGAGACTTTTCCCTTGTCCGCCACTCATGGGCCGCACGCCCAAGGTCTCCAGGATAGTCGGGGCCAAATCAATCGGCTCCACTAAGGCGTCAGTCGATCTCCCTTGTCTGAATCGGGACACGCTGCTGATGATCAGCGGGACTCTGACCGCAGGCTCCCACATGGCGTGTTTTTCAAAGCGCCCGTGATGGCCGAGCAGGTAGCCGTTATCTCCGAGATAGATGACCAGCGTCGATCCGTCCAGGCCCAGCCGTGTCAATTCGTCCAGCACCAGGCCGATGTTCTTATCCAGATATTCGACCGAGGTGTAATAGGAGGCGGTGATGCCACGCTGATCGTCATCGGACAGATCCTTGAAGACGGCGGGAATCCAGCGGGCATCTTCAGGCCCGACTTTGGGGAGCGGCATTTGGCGGCGGTCGTATTTCCCGGCATATTCGAGGGGGAAGTCAAACGGGGAGTGTGGCTGGTAAAAGCTGAGCCAGAGGCAGAACCGGTTGTCCTTGTGAGACTGCAAGAACTCGATTGCCCGCCGGGCAAAATAGGTGCCTTCGCTATCTTCATCGTAGGCGCCCACCGGCAGCATGTCAGCATTGAGCCAGACACGGGCTGGATCGCGGAAGGGGCGCCAGGGTGGCTTCACCTTAGTGTTCTCGGGCAATTTCCGCGGCGGATGTTCGCTCAAGTATTTCTTGTACTCGGGCCGGTCCACCCGAAAGTCGAAGCCGTGCCTTTGCTGCTCGTCGATGAAATGCATCTTCCCCACGGCCCCCGTCTGGAAGCCGGACTGCTTCAAATGCTCGGCGATGGTCGCTTGACGTTCAGAGAGCGGCGTCGATAAGAGCGTGACCCCGGCCGCGTGCGGCAACTTGCCTGTGAGCATGGACTGCCGCGACGGAGTGCAGAGGGGAGCGTTCACGTAGGCATGGTCGAAGCGCGTTCCTCTGCTTGCCAGGCGGTCCAGGTTGGGTGTCCTGGCGATAGAGCTTCCGTCAGCGCCGAGGGCGTAGGCCGCATGGTCATCTCCGATAATAAAGAGCACATTGCGAATCGCCGCCGGCTCGGTTCCAGTGAGACGAGGTGAATGAGCAGAGGTCGCAATCAAAAGGAATGCCAGCGCCAGTAGAGTTAGAAGCAGCCTTGTGCTCATCTATGATTCCTTCTCGGAGAATGTCCCGCGACCTGTCAGGTTGCGGCTGCTCCCGAAATGCATTCCTTACCGAGTCAACCGCAACCTGACAGGTCGCGGGACAGCGGCTCTTCTTCAGCCTTCTGCCCGGGTGGCGGAATTCGGCTTTGGGCCGTGCGTTGATTCTATTCCTTTACCAAATCGGTCCTCGGGTGATAGACTGCGCCCCCTAGTCGAGGCCGCTTGACGCGGTTTCCCTACACCCTCGAAGGACCAGGCCGGTGATCGAATATACACGAATCCCGGCTCACCAACCATTCCGTTCGTTGCTCGACCCAGGCCGTCGGCCTGTTGAGGAGGTTGATTATGAAGCGTCACTGCACCAAGGCACTGAGACGGGGCGCCGGTTTGCTGCTGTGTGCGGCAACACTCGCCCTCATCACCATCACGGCTTCCGCTCAAGAGACTGCGCTCGACCGCTACATCGCCAAACCAGACCCGTCGTACGCGTGGAAGCTGGTCAGCACGATCCCCGGCCAGGGGTATCAAGGCTATGTCCTGGAGCTGACCTCACAGACCTGGCGTAGCGCGGCAGAGGTGGACCGCCCGGTCTGGAAGCATTGGCTGACGGTCGTCAAACCGGACAAGGTGACGACCAACAAAGCGCTCCTCTTCATCGGCGGCGGCAGTAACCGCGACCCGGCGCCGACCACGATCTCGCCGCGGCTCTCCAGCTTCGCCCTGGAAACGGGCTCGGTCATCGCCGAGTTAGGGATGGTCCCGAATCAACCTCTCTTCTTCACCGACTCCAAAGACAAGGGCCGCTCCGAAGACGACCTCATCGCCTACACGCGCGTCAAGCACATGGCGACGAAGGATGACGAGTGGCTTGTGCGCCTGGCGATGGTCAAGAGCGGCGTGCGCGCGATGGATGCCGTTCAGGCGTTTCTCGCAAGCGACACTGGGGGCAAGCTCAAGGTCGAGCAATTCGTCGTCTCCGGCGGCTCCAAGCGCGGCTGGACGACCTGGCTCGTGGGCGCGGTTGACAACCGGGTCATCGCCATTATGCCGACCGTGATCGACGCGCTGAACTCCGAGGTCATCACGCGGCACCATTTCGAGGCTTATGGTTTCTTTTCGCCGGCGCTCAAGGATTACGTCAACCACCAGCTCTTTCCGGATAAAGTCGGGACGCCGGAGTACCAGGCGATCCTGGCCATCGAGGACCCTTACAACTACCGCCACCGCGAGCGGCTGAAGATTCCCAAATACCTGGTCAACGCCTCGGGCGATCAGTTCTTCCTACCCGACAACTCGCAGTTCTATTTTCCCGACCTGCAAGGCGAGAAGTATCTCCGCTACACGCCGAACGCCAAGCACAACCTGGCCGGCACCGATGCGCGGGAGAGCCTGCTGGCTTTCTATCAAGCGATCCTGAAGGGCACGCCGCGGCCCAAGTTTTCCTGGAAGAAAGAGAAAGACGGGTCGCTGGTGGTCACAGCCAAAGACAAGCCGCAAGCGGTGAACCTCTGGCAGGCGACCAACCCCAAGGCCCGCGACTTCCGCGTCGATACCATCGGCAACGCCTACACGAGCACGCCGCTCAAGGAGGAGAAGCCCGGCGTCTACATCGGCCGGGTCAACAAGCCTGCGGCCGGGTTCACAGCATTTTTTGTCGAGCTGGTCTACCCGAGCGGCGGCAAGTACCCGTTCAAGTTCACCACCGAAGTGAGCGTCGTCCCCGACGTGTTGCCGTTCAGTTTCAAAGACGCGCTCAAGGCGGCCGGGAGGTAATCAAAAACAGGCCACCCAAGATTGGGATACCTGTCCCGCGATTTTTCAGGTAGGCTCAATCACTCTGGGGTGCTATGATTCCGCTAGCCATTGAGCATCGGTTGGAGGCATGATGACGAACGAAGAAATCCTGCGTGAATTTGCCGCTTTGCCGCCCGAAGGCCAGCGTTTGGTCGCTGAGTTCATCGCTTTCGTGCGTCAACGTTATGCATCTTCCCCGGCGGCCGAACAGCCTGAAGGCGTGGAACTGGGCGCGGAAAGCTTCATCGGCCTGTGGCGGGACCGGGAAGATTTGCAGGATAGCAGCGCCTGGGTGCGAGGCATTCGCGAGCGCGAGTGGGTGAAGTGAAGTGGCCTTGGTCATCGTTGACGCGGACATTTTGATTGACGCCGGGCGCGGCATCAACGATGCGGTGACCTGTTTGCAGCGCATCGAGCAAACTTCGTCCTTGGCCGCCAGCGCCGTGTCACACATGGAGTTGATTGTCGGCTGCGGCAACCAGGCCGATTTGCAAGCCGTCGAACGGTTCTTGCGCCGGTTTCGGATTCTCAAGCTCACCGACCAGATTTCTGACGCCGCCGTTGATTTGCTGCGGCAGTATCGCCTGAGCCACGGCCTGCTGATCGCCGATGCGCTGATTGCGGCCACCGCCTTGGGCTATAGCGAGCCGTTCATCACGAAAAACCAGCGCGACTATCGGTTCATCGCGGGCCTCAACTTGTTGCCTTATCTGTAGGCGCGCCATCGAGCTGATGGAGCGTCAACCCAGGTCCTTCTCAGCCGAGGTATCCTCCAATGAGCGAACAATTCAAATACGACGTCTTCCTCAGCCACAACTCCAAGGACAAGTCTGTGGTCCGCGAACTGGCCGAGCGGCTTACGGATAATGGCCTGCGCGTCTGGCTTGATGAATGGCAGATCCAGCCCGGCGACCTGATCCCGAAGAAGATCATTGAGGGCTTAGAGCAATCACGGGTGCTGGTCCTGTGCATGTCGGCTAATTTCTTTGCCTCCGAGTGGGCGATGTTTGAAAGCTACACACCCCTTTTCTGCGACCCGACCAACATCCAGCGCCGCTTCATTCCCTTGCTACTGGACAATGTCGAGATCAGGCCCGCACTGAAGCCGTTCGCCTATGTGGATTGGCGACGGAAGTTAAATGAGGAATATACGAGATTATTGACGGCGTGCCGCCCATCTAAGGCAAAGGCTGATTCCGCATTCGAAGAGGAAGATCACCTGCTGAGAGACAAGGTTTTCAGCGGGCATACCGACCAAGTGCGTGGAGTGGCAGTAACGCCGGACGGTCGGCACATCGTCTCAGGATCGGCTGACCAGACTGTGCGAGTGTGGGAAGCGGATTCGGGACGCTGTCTTGCTACATTCGAAGGGCATACCGGTACTGTGTATGGAGTGGCAGTGATGCCGGACGGTCGGCGCATCGTCTCAGGCTCTGCTGACAGTACCGTGCGAGTGTGGGAAATGGATTCGGGGCGATACTACGACGCACCTAAACCCAAAAGACACCCCAATCGGGTATATGGAGTGGCAGTAATGCCGGATGGCTGGCACATCGTCTCAAGCTCTGTCGACAAGACTGTGCGGGTGTGGTCGGTATATTTTGAGCAGTGCCGTACGGCATTCGAAGGGCCCACTGGCTTTGTATATGGGGTGGCAGTGATGCCGGACGGCCGGCGCATCGTCTCAGGCTCCGCTGATAAGACTGTGCGGGTATGGGACATCTCGACCATCGTACCAGTTCCCGCGCCTGGATTCTTGGCTACGCGCTACACCAATGCCAAAGTGCTGCTGGTAGGCGATAGCGGCGTTGGCAAATCAGGATTAGCGTTGCGGCTCACCAAAGACCGCTTCGAGACTACCATCTCGACCGATGGCGTCTGGGCCACCCAACTAGAACTGGTGCATGAGGCCAGCATCGGTGATATCGAACGTGAAATCTGGCTCTGGGACTTCGCAGGTCAAGCCGACTACCGCCTGATACACCAACTCTATATGGACGAAACTGCCCTGGCGGTGCTCGTTTTCAACCCGCAAAGCGAAAACCCATTTGATGGGCTCGGCCAGTGGGACCGCGATCTTCAACAGGCTGCCCGCCGTCCGTTCAGGAAGCTATTGGTTGCGGGCCGGTGTGACCGCGGCAGCTTGATAGTCAGCCGTGAGAGTGTCGAACAATTTCGCAAGGAGCGAAACTTCGCTGATTATCTGGAAACTAGCGCATACACTGGGAAGGGCTGTTCTGAACTGCGTGATGCGATCATCCGCAATATAGCTTGGAATGACATTCCCTGGACTACTTCGCCACGTATCTTTAGGCTTCTCAAAGAGGAGATCGTGAGGCTCAAGGAGAGTGGCAAGGTGGTGCTGCGGATGGGGGAGCTGAAGCAGCAACTTGAAATGCAATTGGTCTGGCGTGCTTTGCAGAGCAGTGATGGTCCTAGTAGCTGGATGCGCAGTTTTTGGCAAAAAGTTGCAGGACAGCAGCCCATCTCACAAGTACCCGAAATTTTCTCGCTGGAGGAGCTACAAGCTGTGGTCGGATTGCTAGCTAGTCCTGGCATTGTCTGGCAACTAGAGTTTGGAGATTTCGTCCTGCTCCAGCCCGAACGCATTAACTCCTACGCCGCTGCTGTGATCCGAAAGGTGCGGTCCCACACTGATGAGATCGGCAGCATTCTCGAAGAGGAAGTTCTAGCCGGAAAGCTCGATTATCAGGATCTGAAACGGTTACCACCCGACGAAGAGCAGATTGTCCTACGGGCGATGCATCAGACTTTCATAGATCACGGCCTCTGTCTGCGCGAAAACGCCGAAGTCGGCCCACTTCTTGTCTTCCCGTCCTACTTCAAACGAGAACGGCCCCCTTTGGAAGAGCACCCGGCGGTCTTCGTTACTTACCAATTCAGTGGGCCGCTGGATGAAATTTATGCCACGCTAGTTGTCCGGCTACACTACACGCCCGCATTCGAGAGGAGCCGGCTCTGGCGGTTCGCCGCTGACTTCAAGACCCACGCGGGCAAACGCGTTGGCCTCATGATGACAAAGAAACCGGAGGGGGCAGCTGAGATCACTGTGTATTTCGAACCGGATATTCCGGATGATACTAAGGTGACATTTATCCGATATGTCCACGACCACCTGATGGCGAAGGCACAAGATGTGGTTCGCCTGCGCCACTACGTCTGCCCTGATTGCCAGACACAAGTAAACCGCGAGGCAGCTTACAACCGACTGAGCCGTGGGCTCAAAGATATCTCCTGCGTCAATTGTGATGGCCGCGTGCCGCTGCTAGACTTGGTCGAACAGAAGTTCGCGTCAAAGGAGTTCCAGCAGCGCGTGCGCGAACTGGAAGAGCAAGCCCGCGCTAGCATTGATACCGAGAGCGTAGCGTTGATTCTAGTCAGCCACGCATATGCCATCGCTATTGAGGCCGGGCAAATCTTTCGGCCAACGCGCCAACCTGACGGGGATATTGACGCCGAGATAGAGTTCAAGGATGACGAAGGGAAGTTGAGCGGTCGGCGCGTTTACCTGCTGCTCAAGTCAGGTCCCTCGTACTTTTCTAGGCGTGACGATGGGACCGTCGTATTCACGGTCAAGGACCCTCGCCATACCGAATACTGGAAGCAGCAAGTCTACCCAGTAATGCTCGTGATCCGAACTCCCGATGGACAGATTCGCTGGATGGATGTGACTGATTATCTCCAGCAGCCTGGGGCGCAGACCCGGCAGATCGTCTTCGATGGAAAGCCTTTCACGGCGCTGAGTGTCGTGAGATTGCGGCAGAGCCATGAACTAATTCTGAAGGCACACGCACTTTCCATTGCCGAGGAAGCGGGACAGATTTTCAGGCGGGCTAATTGGACAGATCGGGGCATTGACGGCGAGATCGAATTCAAGAACGACCAGGGCGAGGCCAGTGGGAAACGTGCCTACCTCCAACTCAAATCCGGCGACTACTACCTCTATACACGGGAAGGCGACAGCAAGGAGATCTTCACGATTAAGAATGAGCGCCACGCCAAGTACTGGCAGGCCCAGGCCTACCCGGTTATGCTGGTCATCCAAACGCCCGACGGCCAGATCCGCTGGATGGACGTGGCCGATTACCTCCGGCGGCAGGGAGGGCAGACTCGACAAATCGTCTTTGAAGGAGAGCCTTTCACGGCGTTGAGCGTCGTGAGGTTGAGAGATAGATTGTTTCGCTGAATCCGGGGCGGTGAATTAACCGAAAGCTGCGCATCAATTGGGTTGGCGAAGCCTGTGGAGTGCTGCGACCTGGCGCAGCTTTGGTAGTCGCTTGCAATGGCATATGATCGGGAAAGACTACCAAAGCGGTGCCAGGCCACCGCACTCCATAGATGGCTGGTTATCAGTATACTCTCAAGGGAGATTTGACCCATGAAACGACGCGAATTCATCAAGCAAGCGATGCAAGGGACGGCCGTGGCTTCCACCGCCTTGTCCGCGAAAAGAATTCTGGGGGCCAACGAGCGGGTGGTCGTGGGCTTGATCGGTTGCGGCGGACGAGGGACGGCAGTGGCCAAGCTGATGCGCGAGGTGCCCGGCGTGGAGTTCGCCGCCGTGTGCGACGTCTATGAGCCGAATGCCACCGCCGTCAGGGAGTGGGCTGGCTCAGCGGCGCGAGACTACAAAGACTTCAGAAAGCTCCTGGAGCAGAAGAGTGTCGATGCCGTCTTGATCGCCACGCCGGACCACTGGCATGCCATCATCACGGTGCTCGCCTGCCAGGCGGGCAAGGACGTGTACGTCGAAAAGCCGCTGGCCCACAACGTCAGAGAGGGGCGCGCGATGGTCGAAGCCGCCCGCCGTTACAAACGGGTCGTGCAGGCCGGCACGCAGCACCGCACCGCTCCGCACTACCGCGAAGTCCAGCGCATCATCCAATCCGGGGAACTCGGCGAAGTGCATTACGTGCGCGTCTGGAATTACAGCAACCTCTCGCCCAACGGCATCGGCCGCGCGCCCAACGCGGCGGTGCCCGCAGGGCTCGACTGGGATTTCTACCTCGGCCCGGCCCCGCAGGTGCCATTCAATCAGAATCGGTTCTTGCGGAACTTCCGGTGGTTCTGGGATTATGCCGGCGGCTCGATTACCGACTTCGGCACCCATCGGCTCGACACCGTGCAGCAGGTGATGGGCGTCGAGGCGCCGCAGACGGTCGTGGCCGTGGGGGGAAGGTTCACGCTCAAAGACGACGGGGAGATGCCGGACGTGTTGCAGGTCACCTACGAGTATCCGGGCTTTATCGTGAGCTACGAGGCTTGTAATATCAACGCGCACGGCGTGGGCAGCCGGACTCCGGGCATGGCTTATTACCAGATGCGCGGCAGCGATGACCGCCCGCACGGGGAGGCTTTTTACGGGACCAACGGGGCCTTGTTTTCGGACCGGATCGGGTTTGAGATTTATCCCGAGCCGAAAGCCATCGCCCGCCGCGACGGCTCTCAGCGCCTGAACGCGCCGGTCGAAAGCTACCGCATGGAGCCGAAGCGGGTCGTGGGAAGAGACACCACCGACCTGCACACGAAGAATTTCATCGAGTGCGTGCGCTCGCGCGAGCATCCGGCGGCGGATGTGGAGATCGGGCACCGCTCGACGACGGTTGCGCATCTCGGGAACATCGCCTACAAGACTCGCAAGAAACTCGTCTGGGATGCAGCCAGGGAGATTTTTGTCGGCGACCCGCAAGCCTCCAAGCTCCTCGGCCGTCAGGCCCGCAAGCCATGGGATTTGATTTAGAGCAGATTTCATTTGGGTATATGGTAGGGGCAGACCTGTGTGTCTGCCCCGATTTTGCCAGTCCAGGGCAGACACACAGGTCTGCTCCTACATTGATCTGCAATCTGATCTAGCTCGCATATAGATGGTGACTAAAACTTATGAAGAAGGCTCTGATGGAACCGCAAGAACTACGCAGTAAATTTTCCGGGGTGATCGCCTTCCCGGTGACGCCATTCAAAAAAGATTTGTCCCTGGATTTGGACGGGCTGCGGCGGAATTTGGCCGCGCTGATCCAGCATCCGATCTGCGCCGTCATCGCGGCCGGCGGGACCGGCGAGCTGTATTCTTTGACGCCGGCCGAACACCTTCAAGTCGTCAAGGCCACGGTTGAAGCTGTGGGCGGCAAAGTGCCGGTGCTCGCCGGAGTAGGCTTTGGGCCGCAGCTCGCGGTGGAACTCGCCTGGCAAGCAGCCGAGGCAGGTGCGGATGGCATCTTGGCCTTCCCACCGTACTATCCCAATGCCGACGATGAGGGCTTATTCGACTACTACCAGGCCATCGGCCGAGCCACCCCGCTGGGCCTGGCGATTTACAGCCGCGATTGGGCGAACTTTTCGCCGGCGATGGTCGAGCGCCTGACGAAGATTCTGACACTGGTGGCGTGGAAGGACGGTCAGGGTGACGTGCGGCGCTATCAGATGATCATCCATCGGGTCGGGGACCGATTGTACTGGATCGGCGGGGCGGGCGATGACATGGTGCCAGGCTACTACGCTATCGGCATCCGGACCTATACTTCCAGCATCGCCAACGTAGCGCCCCGGCTCTCGCTCGAACTTCACGAACGGGCGGCGGCGGGTGATGCTTCGGGCCTGGCGCAGTTGATGTCGGACTACGTCATCCCGCTTTATGCCTTCCGCGCTCGGCGGAAAGGCTATGAGGTGTCGGTCATGAAAGAGATGATGAACCTCTTGGGGATGGCCGGCGGGCCGGTGCGTCCGCCGCTACCCAACCTGCGGCCCGAGGAGGTTGATGAGTTGCAAGTGATGCTGAAGCAGTGGGGGCCGGTGCTGTAAGGCGCGGGCAATCAAACCAACATGGCAGGAGGACACGATGCATCGCAGAAAGTTCATAGGCTTGGCCGGGGCAAGCGTCACGGCTGGCGCGCTGACAAATTCTCTCAGGACCGCTGGCGCTGAGCCGCGGGCTCAAGAAAAAGCCGCGGCGCCGCGGAAAGCTTTGATGAAGGTTGGCACTCAGCACGGCTCGACGGACGAGATCCTGAAGCTGCTGGCGGCGTTTGGGGTGAATCATATTTGCAGCTCGCTGCCCTCGGCGCGACTGGATGAGCACTGGTCGGTCGAGAGCTTGACGAAGCTCAGAGAGCGCGTCGAGTCCTTCAGCATCAAACTGGATATGATCCCCTTGCCCCTCAGCTCCAGCTACATCACGAAGGCGGAGAACCCAAACGTCATGCTTGGCAAAAGCCCGGAGCGGGACCGGGAGATCGACGCCATCTGCCAGATGATCCGCAACACGGCGCGGGCCGGGGTTCCCGCTTTGAAGTACAACATGAGCATCCTCGGCGTCGTCCGCACGGAATCAACCAAAGGCAGAGGCGGGGCGACCTACAGCACGTTTGTCTACGACAAGGCCAAGCAGGAGCCGTCGCTGACTGAAGCCGGCCCGGTCAATGACGATGAGTACTGGGAGCGCATCACCTACTTCCTGAAGCGCGTCATCCCGGTGGCTGAAGAGTACAAGGTGAAGATGGCCTGCCATCCTCACGACCCAGGCATGCCCCACGACAAAGGCTACCGCGGCGTTCACACCGTGCTGGGCAGTGTCGATGGGCTCAAGCGCTTTGTTGAGATCGCCCCCAGCAAATACCACGGGCTGAATTTCTGCCAGGGCACTGTCTCGGAGATGTTGAAGCAGCCTGGCGAGGAGATTTTTGACGTGATCCGTTACTTCGGCAGTCGGGGGAAAATCTTCAACGTCCACTTCCGTAACATTCGCGGCGGATTTTTGAGTTTTCAGGAGACGTTTATTGATGACGGCGATGTGGACATGCTGAAGGCCATGAGGATCTATAAAGAGGTGGGCTATGACGGCATGATGATGCCGGATCACGTGCCGAAGATCACTGGAGACCCGAACGGTTTCCAGGCCTTTGCTTATACGTTTGGTTATATCAAGGCGCTGATTGCGGCGGTCGCCGCCGAATCATAGCTTCACGAGTCAGTACCGCGAGCGGTAGCGAGCGTGGTCTCCGCGAGGGACTGATTGAGGGAACCACGCTCGCTACCGCTCGCGGTACTGATTCGTCCGCACCGGTCGAATTGCTCTAGTCAAAGAAGGGGAACAGTCTCCTGATCTCTGCCTTATCCGGTCGCCGGCCGTACTCGCAAATCTCGAAGGCTTCCGCATACTGGACCTTCGCCGCCCGGTCCTTGCCGTACCACTCTTCCAAATTCTTCCGGAACCTCTGGGCGACGCCGCGATCCCGGCTGGCCATCTCCTCGCGGACTTTCGCCTCCCGCTCCTTCCGCTTCGCCGGATCATTCGGATATAAGTCGGCCGACCCTGTCGCCCCGCCTTCATAAAACTGGGACGCCATACCCGTCACCCCATCGAGCTTCTTGTCGATGACCGAATCAATCGCCACCACGATGTCAGCCTGGAACGGGTTCGGCTTTTGGAAGCGGTCGGAGTAATAGAGAAATACCGGGTTCGATTTGAGCGCCGGGACTTCAGGCATAAAGTTGGGCACAGCGACCATGTAGGCCGCGTCCTGCACCAGCACGCCGGTGTAGCGGTGGTCGGGGTGGTAATCGTTCGGCCGAGGGCTGATGACAATGTCCGCCTTCCATTCGCGGATCAGCCGAGTGATCGTCCGGCGGTTCTCCAGGGTCGGCATCAGTTCGCCGTCGTGGATACCCAGCACTTCGACCGTGGTCCCATAAATTTTGGATGCGGCCTCGACCTCAGCCTTGCGCCGCCGCGCCAGCGGGCCGCCCGCTTCGGTCCAGTGTCCGATGTCGCCGTTGGTGACCGCGACCAGCTTCACCGCATGCCCTTTGGCCGCCCACATCGTCCCGACCCCCCCAGCTTTTAATTCCGAATCGTCAGGGTGCGCGCCGAAACAGATGATGCGCAGTTTGTCTTGAGCCGGGGCCGAAGGGATGGTTGAGATGAGCAAGGGTGCGAACAGCAGTAGAGAGATGAATAGACGTCTCATGGGCCTCCTTAAGAGTTTCGGAAAGATATTTTTTTGCCGAGCTGACGAGGCCGATAGTATCAAAGTCTCCGCCCTTGTCAACGAAAGGTCCAGCTCGGTCGAAGGCAAAATACTTCCGGCCATCAAGCCCCGGCGGTATTGAGATAATTTCAGATCACTGAGAAAATACACGCGCCCACACGGAGAAAGATTCACCCTCATCGGTGTTAACCGCTAAAGCAAAGTTCTGAAGGCGTGCAGCTAAAGTTGGCCTCGCGACGGAGAGAAGAAGACGATGCGACATAGAAAAGATGCTCAGGATTTACGCAGCCACCGTTGGTTCGGCAAAGATGATTTACGCTCATTCACCCACCGCTCGCGGGCCAAGCAGATGGGCTACGCGCATGAGGATTACGCCGGCAAGCCGGTGATCGCGGTCATCAACACCTGGAGCGACCTGAACACCTGCCACAGCCATTTCAGGGTGCGGGCCGAAGAGGTCAAGCGCGGCGTGTGGCAGGCGGGCGGCTTCCCCGTAGAGATCCCGGCGCTGTCGATCACCGAGACTTACATGAAGCCGAGCCCGATGATGTATCGCAATCTGCTGGCGATGGAGGTCGAAGAGTTGCTGCGCAGCCAGCCCATCGATGGGGTGGTGCTGATGGGCGGGTGCGACAAGACGACGCCGGGGCTGCTGATGGGCGCCATCAGCATGGACCTGCCGGCGATCTACCTGCCGGCCGGGCCGATGTTGCGCGGCAACTGGAACGGGCAGGTGCTGGGCAGCGGCAGCGACGTGTGGAAGTATTGGGCGGAGCGCCGCGCCGGCACGATCTGCGAGCAAGAGTGGTCTGAGATCGAAGACGGCATCGCGCGGTCGCCGGGCCATTGCATGACGATGGGCACCGCCTCGACGATGACGGCGATCACCGAAGCGCTCGGCCTGACGCTGCCGGGAGGGTCGTCGATTCCCGCGGTCGATTCAAACCATGCGCGCCTGGCCACCCGGAGCGGACGCCGGATTGTGGAGATGGTGTGGGAGGACTTGAAGCCGAGCGACATTCTTTCTCCGCAGTCGTTTGAGAACGCGATCACCGCCGATATGGCGATTGGCGGCTCGACGAACGCGATCATTCACTTGGTCGCATTGGCAGGGCGAGCGGGGATGAAGCTGGAGTTGAAGAAGTTTGACGAGATCGCATGCCGCACGCCGATGATTGCCAACATCAGGCCTTCGGGGCAGTTTCTGATGGAAGACTTTTATTACGCCGGCGGGTTGAGAGCGCTGCTGCGTGAGATTCGTGAGCTGATGCACCTGGACCGCGTGACCGTATCTGGTAAAACGCTGGGTGAGAATATCGAAGGCGCGAAGGCCTGCAATACTGAAGTGATCCGGCCGTTAGATAACCCGGTCGCCCCGCAGGGTGGGACCGCGATCCTCTACGGGAACCTGGCGCCGAACGGGGCGGTGATCAAGCCCACCGCCGCGGAGAAGCGTTTGTGGCAGCACACCGGCCCGGCCGTGGTCTTCAAAGACTACAATGACATGGCGGCCAGGGTTGATGATGAGAGCCTGCCGGTGGATGAAGATTCGGTCTTGGTCTTGCAGAACGCCGGCCCGCTCGGAGGGCCGGGAATGCCGGAGTGGGGGATGCTGCCGATCCCGAAGAAGCTGCTGAAAAAAGGCGTGCGCGATATGGTGCGCATCTCCGACGCCCGGATGAGCGGGACCTCTTACGGAGCCTGCGTCCTGCACATCTCGCCCGAATCATACGTGGGCGGGCCACTCGCCTTGGTGCGCGACGGCGATCTGATCGAATTGGACGTGCCCAATCGCAGGCTGCACTTGCACGTGAGTGAAGCGGAGTTGGCTAAGCGGCGAGAGCAGTGGGTGCCACCAGAGCGACGATACGGGAGGGGCTTTGGCGCGCTCTTCGCCGAACACGTGACGCAGGCTGACGAGGGTTGTGACTTCGATTTTCTGCACGCTGGCCCTGCGACACCTGAACCGGAGATTCACTAATTAGGAGATGTATGTACACGATTTATAGGCTCAATGCTGACGAACTGGATGGCCGCTTCCTGAGGGCCTTGAAAGCGATGTTCAAGAATAAAGAGATTGAAATCGTAGTCTGTGAAGCCGCCCAAAGCGAAGAAGATGAAACCGCCTATTTGCTCAAGTCGCCGGCCAATCGAGAACGTTTGTCGAAAGCGATAGAGAACGTTGCCCAGGACCGCAATCTCGTCACAGTAAATTGCCCTTAGTCCGTAGCCTCATCCTGATACAGCGCCCGCAGATGCATCAGCCGCTCACGTCTCGCTCGACCAGTGCCTGAGCCACAGGCGCCAGTTGCTGCAACCGCTCCGAAGAGAGTGAAGAAAGATACGGCGGCACCGGGCCTATTTTAGCTACACCGGCTAACTCCGTCGCGAAGTGGAGCACCTTCGCCGGGCTCCACGCGTCGCGGAGGTCTTCGAGCGGGAGGAACTCTGACCGCAAGAATTCAGCCGTGGTGTAATCCTCACGCCCACACGCTTCGAAGATCGCATGACTCAAACGAGGCGCCAGGCAGCCGGACCCGGTAGTGAAGCCAGGCAACTTCCAATCACGCAAGTGGACGACTGCCGGCCGCTCGCCGATGCCGCTGATTACCCGGTCGCGGTCGACGCGGTTGAGCAGCCCTGCGAGGTAAGCGTCCTGTGCGGGATCCTGGCGGACCACCGCATACTTGATCGCCACGCAGAGGCCGGCATCGACCAAGCGCCCCACCACGTCCAGACCGGCTTCCTTATCGGCGCCGAAATTGTTCTCCTCCTTGAGGTAGAGAATCAACGGCATTCCCGCAGCATCAGCCACCTCGCGCAACCCTTGCTCCAAACCCGCGGCGTCACGCGGATCGCCGCACGGCAGCACCATCGCGCACGGGAATTTATGCTTCCGGAGCAGCGGGGCTTGATCCATCGCCCGCCCATAGGACGGGCCGAGGCTAGGGATCGCCCAGAGATTAGCCGAGAACCCAGTCAACCAATCGAGCAGTTGTTCGTACTCCGCCAGCGTGAGGTGATAGAGAAAAGCGTTGCCGCCGTAAAGCAAGCGGGTGATCCCGCCGTTGGCGATGTGGCGGACGATCAGGTTGCTCTGCTCAAAGTCGAGTGACCGCCGCGCGTCTGCCTTCCGCGCGAGCGGGGGGACAGAGAATACTCCGCGCAAATCTTCCAAAGTTACGGGTGTGGTCTTCATCGCATTCCTTTCGTTGATCAGTGCTCTGCGGCACCGCCGGGCCGATAATTACGCTGCGAGTAGCTTACGGTTGCTTGGCCGCGTTTACAAGCTCCCACCGCTCGCCGAAAAATCCGGCGGCGGCGAAGTGGCCCGGCGGCAGCCACGGCAAAACTGAGCTTGGGCTTGGGAGTGGCGCATTGTCCATTGTCCACTGTCAACTGTCCACTGTTTTGCAGGGAAGCGCTTCAACTCGGCGCTCCCCGCAAGAAAGGCAATGGACCATGGACAGTTGACAGTGGACAATGGCCTGTCACCCCACTTGCTCCATGCGCTTAACCGCTACAGCCGGACGTACTCAAAGTCAAAAGGTTTGCCGTTGATCCCACTGTTCGGCGGGGCGATCCAATTGGCGATTTTGCCCGGTTCGGTCACGGGCCGCATGAGGCTGCTGACATACTCGCGGTCCTCCGCCGTAGGCAGCCACTGGGCCGAGCGCCGCTTGAATTCTTCCGGTGAGATTAAGTTCCCGTGGATGTCGAAGAAGTGGCCCGCGTACTCGCCCACGTGCCGGTGGAAGCGGGTGCTCGGCAGATAGAGCCTGGCTTCCACGCCCTCGTCGGCTAAGAATTTATTCCAGCGGGCGAGGGCGCGCTCGCTGTCTTTGACGTACTCGCCGCGCAGCACCTCGTTGAGCGCGTTGCGCAGCGGCACCTCGCGAGTCTTCACCTGTCCATCTTCGATCATCTCCAGCGTCAAGGCGCCGTCGGCCGCGACGTGGTCTGCGTATTTCTTCTGCTCTTGATACCGGCCCTTGAGCCCGGCAGCGAAGAAGTCGGCCGCATTCGAGCTGACCTCGCCGCCGAAGAGGTCAAGCGAGTAGGTGTACCAGAAATTGATGTAGCGCTGAATGATCTCCAGCGGGATGCCGCCGAACGGGCGCACGTCGCCGTTCTGGCTCTCGCGCATCAGTTGGGCAGTGCGCTTGACGATGCGGCCGATGCCGGTCTCGCCGACGAACATGTGGTGCGCCTCCTCGGTCAGCATGAACTGGCAGGTGAGAGCGAGCGGCTCAAAGCCCGATTCGGCGAGCGCCGAGAGTTGATACTTGCCGTCGCGGTCGGTGAACATCGTGAAGCAAAAAAAGTTCAGCCAGTCGTCGCAGGGCTGGTTGAAGGCTTCGAGGATGCGCGGCTTGTCCGGGTTGCCGCTGCGGCGCTGCAACAGCTCTTCAGCCTCCTCGCGCCCGTCGCGGCCGAAGTAGCGGTGCAGCAGGTAGACCATCGCCCAGAGGTGCCGACCCTCCTCGACATTCACCTGGAAGAGATTGCGCAGGTCGTAGAGCGAGGGGCAGGTGTGTCCTAAGCGCCGCTGCTGCTCGACTGAAGCCGGTTCGGTGTCCCCTTGGGTGACGATGATCCGGCGCAACGCATTGCGGAATTCGCCCGGCACCTCCTGGTAAGCCGGCCGGCCGTAGTGGTCGCCGAAACCGACCTTCGCCTCTGCATCGGCCGGCACCAGGAAGATGCCCCACCGGTAATCGGGCATCTTGATGTAATCGAAATGCGCCCACCCTTCCGGCTCGACGCTGATCGCGGTGCGGAGGTAGACATCCTTCTCCTGAAACCCATCCGGCCCCATCTCACGCCACCAGTCTAAATAGTTGGGCAGCCATTTCTCCAGCGCCCGCTGCAGGCGCGGGTCTTCCGAGAGGTTGACGTTATTCGGAATGCGGTCGTACAAGCTCATAATCTCTCTCCGGTCCGTGGTCAGTTGTCCGTAGTCAGTGGCAAAGAACAACGGACCACTGACCACTGACCAATTTATGTTCTTCGGTAATCGAATTTCGGCTGCGTGGGCTTACCGTAGTTCGTCAGCGCCCCGTGCTCACCGACGGCGTTAGGCCGCTGGAAAATCCAGTTCTGCCACGCCGTCAAGCGGCCGTAGATTTTCGTCTCCGGCGTTTCAGGGCCGGCGAATCTGAGCGAGGCCTCCATCCCGGTCAGCGCGTCGGGCGAGAGCGAAGTGCGCTCCTCGATGGCCAGGCGAATCTCGTCTTCCCAATCCAGATTATCCGGCGCCGCGGTGATCAATCCCGCTTCGTCGGCTGACTCAGTGTCGAAGCGGCCTTCGTGCCTGAGCACTTCTGCTGCTTTTTCGGGGTTGGCGAGGAAGCGCGACCCGAGCCGCGAGAGGCCATTGCTCATCGGCAGCGCCCCCGCGTTCATCGCGCCCGTCGCGAGCTCAACGCGCGCCGCCGGGTCGTTGAGCATATAGGTGCGGTCAGCGGCGAGCGCTAGTTCGAGCAGATTGCCTGCGAAGCAACTGCCCGGCTCGATGATGGCGAAGAAGCTCTTGGCTGTGAGGTCGAGCCTCCGCAGCACCCGCGCCATGTGCAGCACGATCTCTCGAGCCAGCCAGTGGTCGCGGTTCACGGAGAGAGCCTCATCAACCGCAAGCACGTTACCGACTTCGCCCGCCGTGCGTAGACAGACCAGCCCGATTTCGAGTTCATTCATCCGCAGGTGCAGCAGCGCATCGTCCAACTCGCGATAGGCTTGGAGCGGCCAGTATGAGTCACCGAGCTTCTGAATTTCGGCCGGCGAGGCGGGCAGTCCGGCCTCCGGGCCGCGGATGGTCAAGTCGGCGTAACGCTGCTCGCGGGTGAGGCGCAGGCTGACGTATTTGTACTCGCGCCCATTGATGTCCGCTTCGACTTGCAGCGGATTGAGCTTGATGCCGGGGCCCTCCTTCTTCGGGCCGCCGGCCGCGACCAGCGCGCGCACGCGGGCGGCAATCGCGTCTTGGAATTTGCTCGTCGGGAAGTAATCGTCAATCAAGCCCCACTCCTTCGCCCGCTTCCCTTTGAGCCCTTCGGCCAGCGTCGAAAAGACGTCGGCCCGGTCGCGGCGCACCTTGCGCTTATCGACCAGGCGCGTCAGCCCGCCCGTGCCCGGCAGCACCCCGAGCAGCGGCACTTCGGGCAGCGAGACCGCCGAATTGCCGTCATCGACGAGGTAGATCTCGTCGCAGGCAATCGCCAGTTCATAGCCGCCGCCGGAGGCCGTGCCGTTGAGCGCCGCGAGATAACGCTGACCGGAATGGCGCGAGGCGTCCTCGATGGCGCAGCGGGTCTCGTTGGTGAACTTGCAGAAGTTGACTTTGAAGGCGTGGGCCGAGGTGCCCAGCATATAGATGTTCGCCCCGGCGCAGAAGATGCGCGGCTTGAGGCTGGTGATGATGATGACCTCCACCTCCGGGTGCTCGAACCGAAGCCGCTCGACGGCGTCAGCCAGCTCGACATCCACCCCGAGGTCGTAAGAGTTGAGCTTGAGCTTGTAGCCTTCGGCCAGCGTCTCGTCCTCCTGCACGTCCATTAACAGGGTCGCCACCGCCCCGTCGATCTTCAGCTCCCAGTGGCGGTAGCGCTCAGGCGCGGTCTCAAAGTTGATCATCCGTCCTCCGGCAAAGGTGAAATGTGGGGCGCAGCGCGAGGAATTAATCCCGCCTCCGGCTCCCCAGTCCAATGTTCGGTCTATGCACTATATTACCACTTGACCCGACAAGCAACTGCATTATAATGCACAGCAGGAATGAATCGCAACGGCGGCAAGTCTTCTTTGCTCGAAAGCATCGGCGCGCGGGTGCGGGCGCTGCGTGGTGAGGCCCACTTGACCATCAAGGACTTGGCCAAACGCGCTGACCTCTCGCCGCGGTTTGTGGCCCAGCTCGAGGCCGGGGAAGGCAACATCTCCATCGCGCGGCTGGCGCAAGTGGCGGCAGCACTTGACCGGCCGGTGCAGGATTTAATCCCTCCGCCTCCCGATGACGGCTCACTCCATGCTCAAATCTGGCACTTGGTCGGCAATTGTCGCGGAGAGGATTTACAGGAATTGCGACAGTGGTTGGTGAAGCGGACCGGCGAGCCCGGCCCGCGCTTCATCGCCCTGGTCGGGTTGCGCGGCGCAGGCAAATCGACCGTCGGGGCACAACTGGCCCGGCGGCTCAAGACGGAGTTTGTCGAACTCGACTCGCTGATCGAGAAGGCCGCGGGGGTCTCGCTCGGCGAAATCTTCAACCTTCATGGTGAGGAGTATTACCGGCGGCTGGAGCAGGAGGCGCTGGCCAAGCTCTTCGCCGGATCCCGCGGCTGCGTGTTGGCCACCGGCGGGTCGCTCGTGACGGATGCCGAGAGTTGGGGAATGGTCAAACGCCGCTGCTTCACCGTCTGGCTGAGGGCGACGCCGCAGGAGCATATGACGCGGGTGCTGCGGCAGGGTGATACGCGGCCGATGAAAGATAATCCTTCGGCGATGGCCGAGCTTAAAGCTTTACTTGCCCGGCGCGAGCCGCTCTACGCCCAGGCCGATCTGGTTATCAAAACTTCAAAGAAGACTCCAGCCTCAGTGGTGGCCCAGATTGCGAAAGCGGTTGCGTCAGCGGAAGCCGCCTAAGTCATGGGCTGCGTGATGAGGACCCAACCTATTTCTGCTAATCTCCGGCGCCTGACCTATGATCGCGCGCCTTCTGCTCTAAAATTTCAGCGACGCAGCGCGGGTCAGCGAGAATGTCTGTGCCGGCGCTCAAGCGGTGACAAGCGGCTGTGCGGGCGAGTTGCGCGAGCAGGTTGAGTTGCTGCTCCGTGTGCTTTCTCCAGAGCTGAAAAAACATGCTCTGCTCAGCCAACTTGAGAACGGCCTCACCGGCCGGCATTGGCCGTAGGCTACTTGGCGCCTCACCGGTGATTTGAGGGATGAGGATGTGATCGACTCGCCCGAAGCTCACTTCGGCCAATGCTGTTGCCCCGAAGAATTCCAGGCCCGCCACGCAGGTGCGATGGTGATAGCGGTGGTGTCGCGTGATGCCATCGAGCGCCGGCCAGCGGTCGAGAATCTCGTTTGCCAGGTGGAAGCTCTTTTTCAGGGCGATCAACTGTGCGGCTGACTCGCGGGCGTGGACCAACAGGGAATCATCCGAGATCGGCCGCCAGCCGGCCAGCCCAAGCGCGGTGGCGAGGGTCGTCTTCCCGGAGTGCGGCGCGCCGCAGATCAGGTAGAGTTGGTTGCGCGGCGAGACGACGGCCGCGGCGTGGAGATGATATAGGCCATGCGACCGCAGCAGGAGCAAGAGCGCGAAAAGCGTATAGGTGTTGGTGAGAACGTGCGAAAGGCTGAGGGCCTCGGGCGTGATGAGCCCCGCCAGGTAGTCGCGCTCAGGGTCAACGCGGAAGGCCGCCGTGCCCATATGAAAATAGAACCGCTCGCCCGAGTCTGAATCCGCCGGCTCGCGCCACAACCGAATGACGCCAGTCTCTGAGAGCAATTCGGCCTGTGGCGGAATCAGACACTCGAGCGGCGGAAGGTGTCGCCTCGTCTTCAGGTCGACCGTGATCGTGCTATGGCCAATCGGCGGCGCGGCAGGCGGAGTATGATCGTGCAATTCGTCGACCAATTGCGGACGGTAATAGTGAAAGTAGTCGGCGAATAAAGCAATCAGATGAGGCGCACGCGCTTTGATGATCACGGGTACGTCACAGACCTCGAAGCGGATGGCTGCCATGTGGTAGTTTTCAATTTTCAGTTTGGGGTCCAAAGTTGAGTTCAAAACTGAAAACTTCCTTGCGTTAGGATCCGCCGCCCAAGGCGGTGATCGCGCCGCTGGAGACGGTTGAGGAGCCGGAGAGCGTCATGTGGCGGAGCGAATTCGAGAGTTTCAAGAGCGGGGGGGCGTAGGGCGGAAGCGGCTCGGTCGTGGGCGTGCCGGGATTGGCTAACTTTTCCTCCACTCCGAGTGCAGCATATGAGATCAGGCCGTATTGCTCCAGCTCGTTGAGCCAGGCGTGAGTCTCTGAGGCGGCTTGCCCGGCGTTGATCCCGAAGGCCGCGGCTAAGGCGGCGCTCAAGCTCTCGGCCGTGTGCACGGCCCTGGCCCGCAATTGCTTCCACAAGAAGGAGGCGGCGGCATTGAGCGAGTAATAGTGCAGGTTTTCCAAATCGAGGATGATCGCCTCTCGGTGGTCGAGGAGTTCAGTGAATGAAGCCTGCTCTTTAATGACTACCTTTTTGCTCCTGGTATCCATGGGAATTCCTACGTGTCCGTTCGAGCAACAGAGTTCGACTCGGAGGTATCCGCCTGCCGGGGCTGTTCGGATCGATGGGGCTGACTGAGGTGGAGAAGAAGACAGCGCCACCGTCCAGGCCTGGGTTGTTCGTTAGGCGCTCCACCCTGCCGGACCTCAAGTCCAGCAAATAAAGCTCAGGGTCACCGTCACGGAGCGAGGTGAAGATGATGCGCGATCCGTTGGGCGAGATCGCCGGTTCGCTGTCGTCGCCTTCAGTCAGCACGCGAAAGGTGCCGTTCGCGGCGCTGGCGACGGCGATGCCGCTCAGTTTACTGGGAGTGGCCGTGGTTGTAAAGACAATTTGTTGGGAGTCTCCGCTCCACCCGAGGCCGCCGCTCGCGGCGCCCTGTTGGGTCAACTGCCGCACCTCGCCGGTGGAAGTGCCGGCCAGCCAAATCTCGCTCGCGCCGCTGCGGTTCGAAATGAAAGCCACCTGGCGCCCATCGGGTGAGAGCGCCGGGGCGAAGTCGAATTGCCCCGCGACGAGCGGCACCAGCACGCGCCGGTCTTGCCCCGTGGCCGACATCAGCTCGATGCCTTGCCCGGAGGCGAAGGCGATCAATCTGCCGTCGGCTGAGAGAGTCGGATTGGTCTCGTCGATGGTGTCAATCGTCAACCGGTTGATCGCCGCAAACTGAGGGCGGCGCGTCCGCCAGGCCGGACTGATTTGCGCCGTGAACAACTCGTAGCTGCTGCCTTCGCGTGCGGCAAAGGCGGCTATCTTGGCCTGCGAGGAGACCGCGGGCGTGATGTGTCCGCGCCCGGTGTTGGTCAGTTGGCTGACCTGACGCGTGCTCAGGTTGATCAGGTACAACTCAGTCGCCCCGTTGCGCTGGGAAACAAAGATCGCCCAGTCTGCGTCGCCCGCCGGATCGTCGGCGAGCGTTATCACCGAGCAGACAACCGCCAGCAGCAGGGCGCCCAACAATCGTGTCACGGACATCGGGTAGCCAGCGCTTTGCTGATTTTTCGTGACAGATCGGGCGCGAGCCGGGATTGGAGCAAAATTCATAATTACCTCCAAGAACAGTGATGAGTTGAAGAACGCTCTTCGCTCATCACTCATCGCTGGTTTATCGCAACCGGCGGATGCGGTTGTTGACCGTGTCAGTGAACAGGATCTCGCCGTTCGGGCTGATCGTAATGCCCACCGTCTGCGGCACGTTGAACGGTGTGGCGGACGAGCCCAGGTTGAGGGTTATCGGATTGATATTGAGTTGGGCGCTGGTGGCCAATCCCTGGTCACCGCCGTAACCCTGAGTGCTGCCGGCGAAGGTCGTCACCACGCCTGATGGAGTAATCTTCATAATCTTATGACTGCTGCTGTTGGTCACGTAGGCGTTGCCCGCCGCGTCAATCGCCACATCCCTGGGCTTGCTCAGGCCGGCGCCGGCGTCCATCTGCTTGAAGGTCCCGCTCCCGGGGCTGTCCTCATATAGCACGTGGCTGGAGTCGGTGTTGACGACATAGAGCCGCCCCGTCTGGTCGAAGCCGAGGCCGGTGTACTGGGCCTGAGGCAAGTTCAAGCTCGTGATGATGCCGGTGCCGCTGCTGATCTTGCGGACGGCCTTGTTGCCGACGTCCGCGATGTAGATGTCCCCGGTCAGCGGGCTGACGGCCACGTCAGTCGGATCGAGCAATTTGGCGTTGCCCAGCGCGAAGCTGCCGTCACCGTTGCCCGTGGTGTTAGTTGTGCCGCCCGCAATCGTGACGACGTTGGCCGGCGGCACGACGATGGGCGTCGGCGCGGCCGGGAAGAGCGTGATGGTTGCGGCGGTCGTGTTGAGGAAGCGAATGGTGCCGGTGCGCTTGCCGTTGAAGGAATTGGAAGGCACGGTCGGCCCCCGCCTGGAATCGGCAATGAAGATTCCTTGCGCGGTCAGGGCCATCCCTTGCGGCGTGTCGAAGGCGGCCTGATTGGCTGTGGTCCCGTCGCCCGTCCCGAGGCCGGCATCTTTGTTGATGGCGACGATCGTGCCGGCCGGCACCGTCTGCGCCACCGCCGTCCCGGCGAAGAGCGTGACCTCGCTCGTGCCGCGGTTGACGAAGCGGAGGCGGCTGCTGAACGTGTCGGCGATATAGAGGTTGTTATTGGCATCGGCCGCCAGGCCGACGGGCGAACTGAGAGAAGCGCTCGTGGCCAGCCCTCCGTCGTACGGCGGGAGCAGCCCGGTGCCGGCAATCGTGTTGATCGTATTCGGGGCGACGGTGACACCCGCGAGGGTGACCGGGACGCTGCTGAGATTTAAGTACCGCACGCGCCCCTTGAGCGTGCTGCCTTGGTCGAGAATGTAGAGGCCGTTGGCATCCGCCTCGATCCCCGCCAGTGGCGGACTGGCCGTGCTGCCCAGCAGATTCAAACCCGCCGCGGGGCCGGGCCCGCCGTCGCCGCAGCTAGAATTGGAGTAGTCGCAAAAGGCTCTCATGAGCCCCGCCACGATAGTAGTCTGGCCCCCGCTCACACGAACGACGGTCTGATCGTTTCCGTTGGCGGCATAGAGGACCCCATTCAGCAGCGCGAGGCCTGATTGGAACGCGCCGCCCGAGCCGGCTGAGAACTCGGCGACGAGCGAGAGGGTGCCGCCGGGAGCGAGCACCACGGTGCGACCGTGGCCGGTGTCGGCGATATAGACATTGCCCGATCCGTCAACCTTGACCGCGCGTGGTTGCAGCAGCGGGACGCTGGTAGCGACGGCGGGCAACGAGGGTGGGGTGGCCGCGCTCGTGGCCGCGCCGTTTCCAGCAACGATAGTCACGGCCCCGCCCGGAGTGATCTTAAAGACCTTGTTGACTCCCGAAGTGGCGTCCGCGAGATAAAGGTCTCCCGTCATCGGATTCACCGACAGCCCGTTGAGGGTCGTTCCAAAAGGAGTGCCCCCCGCGAGAGTGCCGATGCTGCCGGAATCGATCATCGCCGAACCGACGGGGGTCGGGCTGGCCGAGACATTGAGCGCGCGCACCAGTGAGCTGAGCGACTCAATGTAGTGAAGCAGCTTGCCGTCCGGGCTGACTGCTAAGCCGGTGACGCTCCCGACATCAGTCTGAAGGCCCGGACTATTCTCTCCAATGTCGATCCCATTTCCCGCCACAGTCTTGACCGTGCCGGGGGCGATCGCTTGGCCAGCAATCGTGACGGCCGAGTTGCCAGTGTTGATGAAGCGAATCAGGTTGGTCGATGAGGCGGTCACGTCTGAGACATAGATCCCTCGGCCTTGGGGGTCGCGCGCCACAGACACGGGGGTGACGAATTGGGCCAGCGTGGCCGGGTTGCCGTCCCCGAGCAGACTACCCGCGATGGTGTCGATGACGGCATTGAAGTTGGTGTTGCCCGCCTCGATCTTGCCGCCGTGGATTTGCAGAAGGTTGCCTGAGGCGGTGTTGCTGATTTGGGAATTGAGGACCTTGATTGCAACGCCGTCGGCGATGACCGCGGCCTGGCCGAGTGCGCTGGCGCCGCCGTTCTGCACGAGCGCGTAGTTGAGGATCGAACTGCCGGAGGCGTTGCGCGAGAAATAGATCGCGCCGAAGTTCGAGCCGCCGGGAACTTCGTCGAAGGTGATGAACTTTGAGCTGCCCAGCGCGGCGCCGGGCACTTGGGTCACGCCCGCAAAGCCATTGGCGGCCACCGCCCCGAAGATGCCTCGCGCGAAATCGCCCGCTTCCAGATCAGTGCCCGGGGCGAGCTGGACCGTCGCGCCTGGGCTGATGCTCAGTTCTGCGCCGGCTGGGGCATTGGCATTCCCAACGACGGACGGGTTCGTGCTGCTGCCGCGAATCTGAAGCGGAGTGTCGCCCTGCCCGACGAGCACGCCCGACTTGGTGAAGTCGTTCGAGGTCGGCTGGGCATCCGTGCCGATCTGCACTACGTTATTCGAATTGCCGGTGAAGACGTTGGCGGAAGAGTAATAATAATTCGCGTCGCCCACGCTCGTGCCGCCGGTCGTCCCGTCCAGGTCATAGAGGCCGAGCGCCGCGTTGCCGCTCAGCAGCAGCGCCGGGTCGGTCGGCGCCGCGCCGTTGCCCTCGATCCGCGAACGCGCAAACCCGGTGAGGGCGTCGAAGACTCCGGCTGCCGCTAGCCCCGTCCCCGCGCTCTTGCGCGAGATGCTGTCAGTGAATTGCAGCGTGCGGCCCGAGCCGCTGATGTTGATTTGTGCGTTGCCCGTGTTCCCGCCGTACTCGATCACACAGTTGCGCAAGACCATTCTCGCCGTCGAGGTCGAGGTCGCATCGATCCCGTTCCAAGCTCCTTGGGCCGGCAACGCCCCGTTCAGTACCGCTTGGCGCTGAGCGGTAAAGACGATCTGCTTCGGCGTCGCGACCCCGGCCCCGTTGGGGACACCAGGAATACCGCCGTTGGCCGTGAGATTGCCGCCGGCTGCGATTTGCAGGCTAGTGCCGCTCGCGAAGTAGATGACCGTGCCGGGAAGGATACTGAGATCGGAGGAGATCGTCACGTTGCTTGAAATCAAATACGGGCCGGTATCGCCGAAGGCGCTGATCACGCCGGAAAGAGTGTGTGCCGCATCGGGCGGGCCAGTCACGGTCAGCCGGCCGCTGAGTAGACTTGACCCCGCGCCGCCGGCCACTCCACCGGGGTTGATGACACTCACGCTGTAGCTGCCAGACGCCACCCCTGGAGGAATGACGGCGATGATCTGGGCGGCGGTCAGGCTGACCACTTGCAAGTTCGCTACGAGGTTGCCGGCGCCGTCAAGGAGGCTGACGGCCGGCGTCGCCGTGAAGCCGCGTCCGCTGATGACGATGCTCGAACCCACTGTCGCGCTCACCTGCACGGCCGCGGGCTCAACGCTTTCGACCGCCACGCCGAGGTCGGCCAGGATCTGGAAATTGAAATAGAAGACCGGCCCGCTCGCCTGCGTCCTGAAAGTCCAGATGGCCTTGCCCGATCCGCCGCTCGGAATGTCGCCATAGTTGCGCGAGACGTTGAGCTTGCCGTTGAAGGCGACCTGCCCGTCATTGTAGTAAGCGAGACCGGCGCTGCCCGGCAAGTTCGAGGCCCCGGCGCCGCCGGAGCTGCCGACTCTAAAATCGGTAAAGACTACGCGCGTGTTGTAGAAGGTATAAGCGCTGTTGTTGACGATCTCCATCTCGCCCGAGACCGTCCCGGCCAAGTCGCCGCTGGAAAGAAACACGCTGTCGGCCGCCGGCCCATTGGTGTCGGTCAGGCGGATGGTGTAAGAGCCCGGCGGCAACGGGGTGTTTGCGCTGCTCCGCGCTTGTACCTCGCTGCGGCTTTGCCCCGAAAGGCTGCTCTGTGATTGGTGCTTCGCATGGCCGGCCGTCTGGCGGTAAATCTTCAAGCGCCGTGCTGAAGGATCGAAGCTGCCTTCGAACTCTCCAAACGAAACACTGCTCGATCCTTTCTCCGCGGTTGCCGCTTGTAAGAGCGAGCTGGGGTCGGGAGTTGTGTCGGAGGCCGCGCGCGGTGTTTGCTGAGCCGCAGCGTGGTGGAACTCAAAAGCGCTCGCGGCGGCGAGACACGCCGCCACCAGCGCGAGCACGGCAGTGGGATGCGAGACTCGGCGGGAAGAGTGATCAAGGGATTTGCGACCGGCCATGGTTATCAAACTCCTTATTCCTGTCGGCGCGACAACGAGGCGGCGAGGCTTGCGATCAGTGGGTGAGCCACTCTCGCGCTCTGGCTCTCAAGCAAGTTGCCCGCGACGAGGAGGCAGCAACCGGGACGCGGTGTTCTCCTCAATTGCTCACCTGAGAACACGCTCAGCGCGGCCAGCCCCGGCTGAAGTGTGAGCAGCCGGAGACCCAAAGGACTACGGCATGCAGCCCGGCGCCCGAGCCATTCGGTTATCAACCCGATTAAGTTGTCTCTCTCCTGATTGCGAGGAACGATTGTAGAGAAGCAGCGAAGGTCAGCTCCGGTGAGGGGGTTGTGGTCTTACGGTTCTGATCCGCTGCGCCCTATCCGCCTCGCATCTTAAGGGGTCAGGCTTCGGCCAGTCAAGCAATGCGTGTCAATGACCTGCCGCGCTCCGCCGCCGCGCAAAAGCGGTGGTGAGCGTCACAAAGCCGGGCCGGGCACGGCCATTCAGCGCTGCCTCCGGCACGACCTTCATGTGCCGCCACTGCCTGAGCTGCGGCCTTGGAGAAATGGTGATAGGAGTAAGTTGGAGATTGATTGTCTCTGGACTCTGCCGAATGGGGAATGCGGATTGTGGATTGCGGATTGAAAAACTATCTTCTTTTCAAATCCGCAATCCGCATTCCCCATTCCGCATTCATTTGATTCTGATCTGCACGGCATTCGCCTCAACGCCGTCTACCACCAGCTTCAGATTTACTAGCCCCTTGCCACGAAGCTGTGGTGGAATGATGACATTGATTTGGTCGAGCCCGACCAATACCCCTTGCGGGCCAGCGTAAGCCACCTGCGTCGGCACGTCATCGATCGTGACCTGCACGCGGCTCAGGTTGACGGTGTTGCGGAAGCCGGTGCCAAAGAGGACGAGGAAGTTGGGCCGGCCGTCAATGGTCACATCGAAGGGCGGGGAGAAGTAGCGCAGCCCGTCGGGCGTGGCGAGCGCCGCTGCCTCGCCGCTCCCGCTCGAGTCGGCCGTAAACAGCCCCGGCGCGACGCGGGCGACCACGACGTGGCCGGTCGAGCGGCTGCCGTCGGCCGCGGTGATGACCACTTCGGCCACGCCCTCTTCGGTCTCCGGCGGGATGAAGAAGTTCACCTGGCCGTAGCCCTGCGGCACGTCGTCGCCGACATAGAATAACTGGCTGGCGCGACCATTGACCATCACCGTCGTGCCAGCCAGCGCGAGCGGTAAGGGGAGGTTGGCTGCCGCCGCGTCCGCGGTCGCCAGGTGCGTGCCGAAGACCACGGCGATGGAGCCGGGCGCGACCGGAGATTTGTATGACGCGGCCGAGACGATGATCGGGTCTTTCGGGTCATCGGAAGTCAAGAGGCCCAGCTCGAGCTGGAAGCTCTGGCTCTTGAGCAGCCCCGCCGCCGCCTGCTGGGAGATCACCACGGCACTCTCGAAGCCCGCCGACTTAGCCACCCCGCCGCCGCCGTTGACTGACTGGGTCGCGATGCGGTAGTTCGCGCTCTGGGCCTGGCCCGCATAGAGTTCGGCCGGAGTGAGGTTCTGGCCGTGCGCCGTCAGGTTGAGGCAGACCGCAATCAGCAACAGGGCCAGCGCCAGTTGGAGGGCGAGCGTGGCGAAGTTGAGCAGCCAACTGGCGAACAACGAACGATGATCGACGCGGTTGAGGTTGTGTGAGGTCATGGCTTGAAGTCTCCGCGAAATCAGTCTGGAGTTTGGAGTCTGGAGTCTAGAGTCTGAAGTCCGATCTGTGACTCCAGACTCTAGACTCCAGACTCCAGACTTTCAGACTATTGAATCCCGCCTTCGACAATTGAGACCTGGAAGTAATCCCCGTCATTGACCCTGGCAATGGCCAGGCCCGTGTTGAGCAGGCGCCACTGGACCTGAATCGTGTGGTTGCCCGCCGGGACGCTTGAGACGACCTTGGAATAATGCGCGTACTGGCGGATGCCGTCGGCGTTGGACCCGACGCTGTTGGTCCCGGCGAAGTTCAGTCGGCCCATCAGCACTGACGTGCCGTCGATGACGAGCTGGTATTCGATGCGGGCCGGTTGGCCGAGCGACTCTTGCCAGGCGCTCGTGCTGAAGGAGATCAGCAAAGGACGGCCCGTCGAGGTGAACATGCCGGAGGCATTCTCCACATTCCGGAAAGCGTTGTTATCGACCGAAAGTTCGCCGCCCGGCACATAGTCGATCACCTGGGAGAACTTCGGCGCCAGGTCAGATGCCTGCTTCCCGTCGAGGTACTGGGCGTTGAGGTTCGTCACCAGCGTCTTCGAGTTGACCGTCAGCGGCGCGGTGCCAGTGCCGGCGGTCGAGGTCAAAACCGGCGCCTGGATGTTGCCGGCCGCGAGCGTGCTGCCGAGGTTGAGCTTGCCGGTGACCGATAGGTCGCCGCCCACGCTCATATTCCCTCCGACTGCGCCGCTGCCCGTGATGTTGTAATTCGCCGCCTGCGGGGTCGTGCCGTTACTCAGGTAACTGGCTGAACCGCTCGCCGGAGCGTAGTTGGGCGAGCCACTGGCTGGGGCGAAGTCGGAGGCATGCTTGCCGTCGACCATATCGGCATCGAGGCCGCTGCCGCTGCCGCTGTAAATCTTGCTTGGTGAAATGTTCGCGTTGGCGGCGATGTTGGCATCGGTAATTGCGCCTTGGGCGATTTTGTTCGCAGTGACCGAATAATCAGCGAGCACATTCGTTGTCACTGAACCATTATTGAGCGCCGCGGATGAGCCACGCTCCCCGACAATCGCGAGGCGTGCGTTGTTGGCCGAGTAGGTGATGCCGCCCGATGGCTGATCGCCGACGCCAGCGTCGGGAGTGAATTCGACGCTCGTTGCGCTCGGGAGCGCCGTGATCCGGCCGTAGGTCGGCGCCTTGCCGGCCTCGGCGATCATGACGGCCTGGCCCACCACGAAGAGGGCGGACGAGGGGACGGCAATCACGCTGGCCGTGGCGGCTGTCGGGTTGAAGCTATAGGCGGATTCAATCGCCCCCACGCCGCCGGGAAGACCGCGCGGGCCAAGGTCGCCTTGCGGGCCTTGTGACCCTTGCAATCCTTGCGGGCCTTGTGGCCCTTGAAGCCCCTGCAATCCTTGCGGGCCGGCGTCGCCCTTATCGCCTTTGGCCCCCGGCTCGCCTTGATTGCCGGCGAGGACGTAGGCGGCTGAAGCGATGCGTTGCCGGGGGGCGAGCGTCTCGCCGTTGACGGCGATTTCCAGGAAGCGCACGGACCCGCTCTTGAAGACCGATGGCGGCAGAGGCGAGGTGCTGCCGAGCAACACATTATAGATGCCGCGCGTGAGGCTGACCGTGAGCGGCCCTTCGCGCCACAGCTCATTGCCGCCTGTCTCGGCGTCGAAGATCACGAAGGTGATTTGCGCCTGGCCGGTGATCGAGTTACCCGCGGCGTCGCTCAGCTTGCCCTGCACGTTGATCAGCGCTGGCGCCGACGCCGACTGGGCGAAGGCGTGCGGCCCGAGCGCGAGCAGCAAGGCGGAGAACAGGCCGGTGAGGAAAACATTATTGATGCGGCTTCTCATGTTTCGACTCCTTGGAAATCTGGAACCAACCGATGGTGGAAAGGAGTGCTGGCGGCGGAAAACCGGAGATCACTCCACAGGCTTGTGATCGGGGCGGGGCAACTTACTCATCAGACTCAGCATTCGGCGTGGCATCACGCGAGCGCCGCCGCTCGTCCTTCCATCTGACATCATCTTAAAAGAGCGTGGGTCACGCTAGACGGGGGCAAGGTCTCGCGGGAGGCAGAAATAATCAATCGCCGCCCGCTTCCAGATCCGTGACGCGGATTTCACAATTTTGTCAGCCCTCGGTCGCAATCGGTTCGGATCAGGCGCATGATAGTGGGTCTCAGAAGGTGTTTGAGCCGGTGTTTCTTGAAAACCCGCTCCGCGATTGTGTAAGATAAAACTTCATCACGGCAGAGCATCTGGTGAGATTGACCCAATGGATGGTGAACCGTGCTCTGCGTGAATGTCTCCCTTGAATTTATGCTGGCTTAGAGGAGGATCGTCATGGATACCGAAATGGATAACATCATCGTCGCTCGTCGACAGAGACAGAGACAGAACTGGTTGTTGCTGAGTTTGTTCGGCGTCGGAGTGCTCGTCGTCGGCGCCTTCGCCGGCTCGGCGATGACGGCCAAGGGGTGGTTCCCCTTTAAGGGTGAGAACGGGAACAAAGTGCCGATCTTTCTGGCCGCGGATCAGCGCGTCACCGGCCAAGTCAATCTCAATACTGGTTTCTCGGCGGTGGCCAAGGCGGTGACGCCGGCCGTGGTGACGGTCGAAGTCTCCAGCCGCGCCCGGGCGCAGCAGATGCCTTTCCTGCTCGACCCGTTCCGGGATTTCTTCGGGAGGCCCGATCAGGACGACGAGCAGATGCCGCGACGCCGCTCGACGCCGCAGAACCCGCAGCGACCCGGGCCCTTGCAACCCAGCGGGCTCGGCTCCGGCGTGCTCGTCAGCCCGGACGGCTACATCCTGACCAACAACCACGTGGTCGAAGGCTCCGATAAGGTCTCTGTGATTTTGAATGACCGCCGCAGCTTTACGGCTAAAGTCGTGGGCACGGACCCGCCGAGCGACATCGCCGTCCTCAAGATCGACAGCAGCAATTTGCCGACGCTGACGCTGGGAGATTCCAGCCAGGTCGAGGTCGGAGACGTGGTCCTGGCCATCGGCAATCCGCTCGGCGTGGGGCAGACCGTGACGATGGGCATCATCAGCGCGAAGGGGCGCAGCACGCGTGCCGGCGGCGCGGCGAGCTATGAAGACTTCTTACAAACGGACGCCTCGATCAATCGGGGGAACTCCGGCGGCGCCCTGGTCAATCTTCATGGCGAACTGATCGGCGTCCCCTCGCAAATCCTCTCGGCCACCGGCGGCAGCATCGGGATCGGCTTCGCGATCCCGTCGGCGATGGCCCGGACAGTGATGGAGCAACTGATCCGCGGCGGCAAGGTCCGTCGTGGCATGCTCGGCATCATTTTAGATAACCGCCCGCTGATGCCCGACCTCGCCGAGCAGTTCGGTTACAAGGGGACCAAAGGGGCGCTGGTGACGGACGTCACATCGGGGCAGCCGGCTGATCGTGCGGGCGTCAAGTACGGTGACATCATCACGGAATTTCAGGGCCAGCGGATTGAGGACTCCGCGCAGCTCCGCAACCTGGTCGCCCAGAACTCCCCCGGCACGACCGTCAAGTTCAAGGTCTGGCGCGACGGCTCGGAGCGCGAACTCACGGCGACACTCTCTGAGCTTAACCTCCCCAAGGCTGGAGAAGGGAGCAGCGGCCCGAGCGGCGGCGGGGAGTCAGGAGAGGCCAGCGGCGTGCTCTCCGGGGTGCGCGTTGAGAATCTGACGGCTGATATAGCGCGGCGCTTGAACCTCCCCTCGACTGCTCGCGGCGTCATCATCACCGACCTCGAAGAGGACAGCAACGCCGCCGCCGCCGGATTGCGCCGCGGCGATGTGATCGAGGAGGTCTCTCGCCAGCCCGTCTCCAACGTCAATGAGTTTAATGCGGCGTTGCAGAAGGCCGGCAAGAAGAGCGTCCTGCTGCGCGTGCGCAATGCTCAAGGCGCGCGGTTCGTGCTCGTGCAAGCGCAGGAGTAGCGCCGGGCCTACTGGAATCTGCGCGCTGCCCAAATCTAGTTTTCTGTCGGGCGGCGCGCAGCCATCTCCGCCGGCGTGCGGCCGGCGCTGCCAAAATCTCCACTTCTCTAAGCCAACTGGGGGGCGACGATCGCCCCTCTCTTTTTGCCTGCTTGAGCCACCTTAATTTCATTTGACATCACGCGAGCAGATGTTTATCGTGGAGACGCTTTACCAACCTGAAGCCCAGGCAGTAAGGGCTTGATGCGGACATTTACAGAGACAGTAAAAGATCGAGCGTCAGCGAGCAGCAATCGGTTGTGAGTTGAAATCTACCATCCCCCACTTTCGGCCGCCCGCCGCGCTGCGCAGAGTGGCCGCGCTCGCGACAGAGTTCATGTAAAGACTGACGACTAAGAATCACAATCAAAGTTAAGGAGGGTATTATGCTATCTGGTTCCTTCGCCGACATTCCTGCCTTCTTCGCCCTGGCCCTTCAGACGGGTGGCGACACCAGTTGGATTCACGCGCCGTCCGGCGCGGAACTGGCACGGGTCTTTGTCAGGTGGGCGCACTTCGTGGCAGGCATCACGTGGATCGGCATCCTTTACTTCTTCAACCTGATCAATGTCCCGTTTCAGAAGAAACTCGACGCGGCGACCAAGAAAATCGTCGTCCCCGAGTTGATGCCGCGCTCCCTCTGGTATTTCCGCTGGGGCGCCGTGGTCACCGTGCTCGCCGGCTTGACCTATTACGCCATGTTCATTATGCGCACCGACGCGCACAACGCCGGGGTGAGCACCTGGGCCTGGCTCGCCGAATGGCTGGTGGTCGTGCTGATCTTCTACGCGATCCTCTACGGCGTGCTCCAGTCGGTCAATAACGGGAACGTGATCGCCGTGATCGTCGCCGTCCTCGTCCTGCTCATGGCGGGAGTCATCCTCTATTTGTTCCGGGACCCCAACGTCAGCAACAAGACGCTCTCCATCGGCGTCGGCGGCGGCTTAGGCATCTGGATGCTGCTCAACGTCTGGGGCATCATCTGGCGCGCGCAGAAGAAGATCATCGCGGCCACCATCGAGGGCACGCCGGCCCCGGCCGACCTGGCGCGCAAGGCTTTCCTCGCCTCCCGCACCAACGCCTGGCTCTCGCTGCCGATGCTCTTCTTTATGGCCACGTCCCACGGCGACTACATCATCTTCGGCAAATAAACGCGGCGAACCTGACGAGAGGCAGGCCATCACACTGCCCTCTCCATCTAAAACGGTAGCGCGTGCTGAGTGGCAAGTGAAAACTTGCCACTCAGCGCGCCTGATCGCTGACCTCGAACCTTCGGCTTCCACCTTGGCTCAGCTTTAATTCCAGCGCGGATCGGCCTGATTTCGGCCAACTCCTGACCGGCACTCCTCCCCACGCCTCTGCGGCATCCGCCCAATTTTCACACCGCCCTGGGAAGGTAAACTTCACCGTCCTCGGCCAGGCTTGTTTGGGGCCGGCGGACCGGCTATCATGGATGGCGTGATGTACTCTTCCCTGTGCTGTAGTCAGGTATATCTCGCTCCCGACTTCACCCATCATTCACCTTCCTCCCCCGCTTCATATTAAAGGAGGAAAGAAATGGCTCAGATAGCAAACCAGTCTTACCAGGCCAAGGAATTCAATCTCAGCGGGCTCAAAGGCATCTCGGACCAGACCCTCGAGATGCACTTCAAGCTCTACCAGGGTTACGTCAAAGAGACCAACCGGCTGACGGAGAAGATTGCGGAGTTCTTGAAAGACGGGCAGGTCGATCAGGAGGAAATGCCGGCCTACTCGGAGCTGAAGCGGCGGCTCGGCTTCGAATATAACGGCATGGTCTTGCACGAATACTATTTCGACAACCTGAAACGTGGCGGGTCGGTCGATCCAGCTCGCGACTCGGCCTTCTTCAAAGCGACCGAGTCGAGCTTCGCCAGCTACGATATTTGGAAAGCTGACTTCGTCGGCATCGGCAAAATGCGCGGCGTCGGCTGGGCCATCTGCTACCAGGACCCGGTCACCAGCCGCCTGTCGAACCACTGGATCACGCTGCACGAGATCGGCAACGTCGCCGGCTTCAACCCGGTGCTCGTGATGGACGTGTGGGAGCACGCCTTCCTGCTTGACTACAAGCCGGCCGACCGGCCCAAATACATCGAAGCGTTCTTCCAGAACATTGATTGGGAGACGGTCAACGCCCGGCTCAGGACCACCAAGACCGCCACCCGCTAGGCCACCGGCAAATGGCCCGATCATCCGCTGCAGGGGCTCAAGCGACTTGGGCCCCTATCGGCCTCAATTCAATAGACTTTTCACCCCCCTTTTGAGACCCGCCCGGAGAGGCTTAACATCGAGTTGAGAGTTCAAGAATTAGTTTAAGTGAAATCTGCTTTTATCAGCTAGTATTTACAAAAATCCACAAGATATAGGTGGTTTTTTGATTGACAAGTCTGTATCTTGTGCACTATATTCTGCCGCGTCCAAAACCAGAAAGCAAGATTTCCGCAGAGAGGGTCAACGAAAACTCACTCTCCCTCGTACTGGCATTGGTCTCTCAAAAACCAAGATTTTGACGGCCTCGTGTCGGCGCTCGGCGAACCGAGATGGGGTGCGTGACGTGCCATGGTCGGATGGCACTTCGCCGGCGATTGATTTATGAATTTGAACAGAGAGAAGACATATGAGCGCGAGTAAACAGAAGGTCATCCAGTTTGCGAGTCCCGCAGCACTCGCCCACAAGCGAACCCTCGGCATCAACGCCCAGCGGGTGGTGGCGAAACGTTATTCACTGAAGGATCTGAAAGGCAACCCGCTCGAACAGTGGGACGACATCGTCAAACGCGTGGTCTCGCACGTCGCCAAGGCGGAGACCGACCCCCAACGGCGCGAAGAGTTCACGGCCGCCATGATGGAGTTGATGGAGATGCGGGCCTTTGTGCCCAATACGCCTTGCCTCGTCAATGCGGGCAAGCCGAAGCCCCAGTTGGCAGCCTGTTTCCCTGCCGGAACGATGATCAGCACCATCAACGGCCCGAAGTCCATCGAGGAAATTGAAGTGGGCGACCTCGTGCTCACTCACAAGGGCAGGTATCGCCGCGTCACAGAAACTATGCAGCGACAAGGCGCGCTCTATCGCGTCAAAATTGATAAGCTGCCAGAGATGTGCGTGACTGAGGAGCACCCCTTCTTCACGGATCAAGGCTGGCTTGATGTGGCTGACCTGATTCCAGGTCAGCATTTCGTTCAGATCGGCGTCTGCGCCGAGCGTGCTGCCACGCCATACTTGATTGATGTTGATGGGCAGCAAGTCGGTCATTTCATCTATCAACCCAATCTGGATCCGCGGCGCAGCGGCCCTATTTCGCGGCAGGTCTCGCCGGTGCGTGCTGGAGTTGAAGTCGATCAAGAGGTCGCGTGGATGTTGGGAATGTACGTCGCCGAAGGCTCGATCACGGACAATCGGGATCTTCGCTTTACGCTCTCGACAGATGAACAACACTATGCTAACCGGCTGTGCGAGATTCTGAAGAACCGCTTCGGCTTGATGAATGCGAAATGCACTGCCACCGATCATGAGGAACGCGGCAGTTCGTGGCTTAGCGTGCGCATCAATTCCAAGCTGTTGGCCGCGTGGCTGCAAGAAAATTTCGGCAGCGGCTTTGCCCACAAGCGCCTGCCGCATTGGTTGATGGCCGGGGATGAAAAAATCCAGGCTGCTTTCTTGCAAGGCGTAGTTGACGGTGACGGCACGCCGATCAACGGGCAACAAGTGCGCGTGACGCTCTCCAACGAGGCGCTCGTTCGTCAATTGTTTGAGTTGGCCGCGCGGCTCGGTTACTATCCCTCGCTCGCTCCGGCCTACAAACCCGAAGGCGCAACCGTGCGACCTTGGTCGGTGGCTTTTGGTCCAACCTACAACGTCGGCATGGTGCGCGGCGGATTCTATCGTGTCCGCGAGGTTGAACAGACCGGGGAGATGGATGTGACGGTTTACAACTTCGAGGTCGAGGAGGATCACACCTACGTCGCCAATCAGATTGTTGTCCACAACTGCTTCGTTCTTCCCGTGCCCGATTCGATCGAAGGCATTATGGAGCACGCTAAGCAGTGCGCGCTGATTCATCAGAGCGGCGGGGGGTGCATCTCGGCCGAGGCGCGAGTCTGGACGACCTTCTGCGGCCTTGAGCCGATTGAAGTGCTCTTCAACCGCGCGACGGCGGACGGCCGGGCGGGCGTGCCGCAGGGCAACGGCCGGGCTTGTGACGTGAGCGATCTGAATATCCGGACGGCTTCGATGAATCCGGCGACCGGCGAGACCGGCTTGCGCCAGGTGACGCACGTGTGGAAGTTCGACGTGCCGACCGAGGATCAGATCGTGGTCACCACCCGCGAGGGCGTGCGCGTGCAGACAAGTCGCTGGCACCCATTCATGGTGCTGCGCGGCACTGAACTGCGGGAGGTGCGCGCGGATGAGGTGCGGGCCGGCGATGTCATCCTCGGCCCGGAGAGGCCCGACGATTATTGGCCGTGGCGCGAGTACCGCGAAGTGCGCGGGCATTGTCTCGATGCGGGCCTCGCCTGGCTGGTCGGCTTCACGCTCGGTGACGGCAGCTTCGGCTACCTCCCGAGTCAACGCCGCCTACGCCTGCGACTCTTCTCCGGCACGACGGACGTGCTGGAGAAAGCACGCATCGTTATGGCCGGGCACGGCGTCGAACTAACTATCTACCAGGACAAGCGCGGGCTCTACAGCTTGAATACCCTCTCACAGGGATTCATCTACACCATGCTTGAAGCTTGCGGGCTGGAGAACTTCGGCCCGAAAGATGAGCGCATCCGCGTGCCTGAGGTCATCACCAAGTCACCGCTCGATTGCGTCCGCGCCTTCCTCGCCGGACTGCTCGACAGCGACGGCTGCGTTGATCCAGACGGCAGCCCCTCCTATACGACGGCGAGCGCCGAGATGGCGGAGGATGTCGCCGCACTGTGCTCGCTGCTTGGCTATCATCCGACCGTGCGTGCCAAGCAACCGCACGGCAAAGGACGCCGCGTGATCTACACCGTGCAGCTTTGCATCCTGCCGCAGGTAAACCGCCTGGCTGAAGAGTTGAGTCCGTACCTCGCCAACGAACGTCGGCGCGAGCGGCTGCACAGCGCCAGCCGCCGCCAACTGCGCTTGCACGTCGAGATCGCGCCGTGGCGTGAGCGGCTGCAACAACTGGGCCTGGCGCAGTTTCGCGGTCAGGCCCGCGGTCAAAGCGGCGCGTGCGCGGAAGAATTGAACCACTGGTCGTGCGACACGGAAGGCCGCTGCAATCGTGACGACCTGGCTCGCATCGCCAGCCTCATGCAAGAGCAGGGCGATCCGCTCGGCGGGTTGCTCCGGCGCGTGGCCGAGTATGGCCTCGAAGTCGAATCCGTCAACCCCGCCGCCGAACATAAAGATTTCTACGACCTGTCAGTGGCTGAGTGGAACACCTACGCTGCTGGCACACACGGCTTGGCGATGATTCACAACACGGGCATGAGCTACGAGCTACTCCGGCCCGCGGGCACGCCCGTCGGCGAAGGCCGCGGCATCGCCTCCGGCCCGGTCTCTTTCATGCAGATCGTCAACACCATGACTGAGACGGTCAAGCAGGGCGGCGTGCGGCGCGGGGCGAACATGGGCATCCTCGCCGTCGCCCACCCCGACATCTTGCGCTTCATCCACGCCAAGAACGATCAGAAGAGCCTGACCAACTTCAACATCTCAGTCACGGTCACCGACAAGTTCCTCAAGGCGGTCGAGAACGATGAATGGTTCCAGACCGAGTTTGAGGGCAAGCTCTGGACTCAGCCGATCTTTGACCCGAAGGCTAACAACGGAGAAGGAGGGGACTACACCTACGAGGGCAAAGAGCCGCCGCAGCCGGGCATGGTCTACGCGCCGGACATCTGGCGCCGGATTATCGCCTCGACGCACCGGTGGGCTGAACCGGGCTTGATCTTTATTGATAACGTCAATCGCCACAACCCGCTGATGAACTCAATGGGACCAAAGCGCGCAAGTAATCCGTGTCTGACCGGGGACACCCTCGTGGCACTGGCTGATGGCCGTGGCGAGATGACGATTGCCGAGCTTGCTGAAATCGGTGAGGACGCGGCTGTCTACTGCCTCGATCAAAAAGGGGCAATCGCGATCCGGATGATGCGGAACCCTCGGGTGACCGGATACGAGCCTGTGTATCGCGTAACTTTGGACGACGGCTCGACCGTGCGGGCAACCGCGAACCACAAGTTCCGTCTGCGCGGCGGCGGCTACTATCGCGTTGACGAGCTTCGACCGGGCGACAGCCTCCATCTCCTGACTCGGTTCGAGGCTTCCATCAAGGATGTCTTCCAGGCCGCAAACTCACGATCCCAGGATTACCTCTGGCTGAACAACAGCGGGCGGGTGGGCAACCTGGCCGAGCACAGGATGATCGCCGAGTTCCATTACAACCAGAAGATTCCGCGTGGGTCCGTTGTCCACCACCGAGATTTTGACGCGAAGAACAACCGCCCCGACAATCTTGAGATCATGACACAGGAGGCCCACGACCGCCTGCACGGCGATCGCATGCGGAGCGAGACCAACCCGATGGTGCGGGCGCAAACGGCATGGAGCGAGAGCAAGTGGGCCGAGTACCGCCGAAAGCATTCCGAGCAGAACCAGGGCGAAAGGAATCACCGCTTCAGCGGGTACACCCACGATGACCTTCGAGCGGCAGCCCTGGCCCTGACTCGCCACCTGGGCCGCCGCTTCTCGCACCGCGAGTGGCAGGAGTTCGCGATACAGCAAGGGCTGCCATCTCAGTTCTCGAAGTGGCGTCAGGATCACCTGGGTGGCGTGATCGGTCTCGCGAAATGGGCGGCGCTCGAACTCGGCTATGATCAGGTAGACGCCGATCCGCGCCTGCTCCGTACATACCGCAGACTGAGCGAGCAGGGCTACGATTGCTCGATTGCGAAGGGTCAGGTTTTGATCCGGAAACTCTGCGAGCTTTGTGGGGCGTCCTTGACCATCCATCATTCGCAGCGAGAGATCGGCTGTTGCTCTCATGCTTGCGGGCGCGCACTCTACAACCGGAACAATCCGGTCGCGGAGGAGGCCCGCCGCGAGAAATCCAAGGCCGGACACGCGCGCCGAAAGGCTGCGCTGCGCGATCGCCAGATTCAAGTCTATCTCGCCTCTAAGGCCAGTTCGAACAGTTCCGTTCTCAAGCAGGAATGGGTTGCCGCGTGCAGGCAACTCGGTGTGAGCCCGGAGATCAGCCGTGAGACGAGCCCGTTCCGTTCGTACGAGGATCTCCGCGAAGCCGCTTCGCTGACGAATCACAAAGTCGTTTCCATAGAGTTCGACGGGTACGAAACCGTCTACAACGGGACCGTAGACGAGTTCCATAACTTCTTCGTCGGTGGCTTCGTGTCGAAGACGCAAAACGGTAAACGGAAGTCTCAATATGTAAATAATCTGCAGTGCGGCGAGCAAATGTTACATGACTTCAACGCCTGCAACCTCGGCTCAATTGATGTGGCCAAGTACTACAACGAGGCGGCCGATGATCTAGACTGGGATCGCTTCGCGAACGACATTTATTGGTGCGTGCGCTTTCTCGATAACGTGATCGACGTGTGCGACTGGCCCCTGCCGCAGATCGCAGATACCGTGCAGCGCACCCGCCCTGTCGGCCTCGGCGTCATGGGCTTTGCCGACCTGCTCCTGCACAAGCGCATGACCTACGGCACCGAAGAGGCTGCGGCCTACGCCGACCAGATGATGGACTTCTTCCGCAGAGAGTCCTGGAAGGCCTCGCTCGCCATTGGCGCCGAGAAGGGCGTCATGCCGGAGCTCGAGCCGAACCGCGACCTCTACGAACAGCTCATCTATGAGGAGGTCGGGCTGGACCGCTCGATCGCGCTCACGCCGCGCAACTACGAAGTGACGACCGTCGCCCCGACGGGCACGATCTCGCTTGTGGCCGAGACCAGTTCGGGGTGCGAGCCCAACTTCTCCTACGCCTATGTCCGCCGCGACACGATCGGCACCCGCGTCTACGCGCACCCGATCGCGGCCAAGGCGCTCGGCATCGAACTTGATCAAACCGATCCCGAATCCATCGAAAAAGCCGCGAGCCACATCGAGACGCATCGCAGCGAGCTGCCCGATTACTTCGTCGACGCGCTCACGCTCATGCCCGACGACCACCTGCGCGTGCTCAAGGCCTTCCAGGACCACGTCGATAATTCTATTTCGAAGACGGTCAACGCGCCCTCCAGCTACAGCTTGGAGGACACCGACCGCGTCCACCGCCTCGCCTGGAAGATGGGCGTCAAGGCGGTCAGCTACTACCGCGACGGCTCGCGCGACGACCAGGTGCTCACGACGCTCAACACGCAGTCCGTCTCCGAGCAACCGGCCGATGCCAAACCGCTGGTCATCGAACAGCAGCCCGGCGCGGCCGCCATCCCCAGCCTCAGCTCATCGTTCAAGCCGGCGAAGGTCACAGCGCAAGGCAAGATCGAGCGCCCGCGCGAGCTGGTCGGGGCGACCTGGCAGATTCCGTTCGATCATCAAAACCTCTACGTCACGGTCAACCACGACCCCCACCGCGTGCTCGAAATCTTCGCCACCGGCGCCGGGCTTTCGGTCTCAGTCGGCCTGCTCGCCTCGAAGATGCTGCGCGGCGGGTTCGAGCCCGAAGAGGTCGCCGCCAGCCTCAACAAAGTCATCGGCACGCACTCGGTCTGGTTCAACGAGCGCCTCTGCACCTCGCCCGAACAGGCCGTCGCCGAATGCATCATGCTCACCAAGCGCCGCATTCAGGGCCTGCCAGATTCGGCGCGCGCCGCGGCGAAGACCAATCCGGTGGCCGTCGGGGCGAAGGTGCTGATTGGGATTTGCCCGGAGTGTGGCGGGAATCAGTTGGAGCACGCGTCGAATTGCGATACGTGCCGCGACTGCGGCTACTCCAAGTGCAAGTAACCAAAAAACAGCAAAATTACTAGCCCGGACTGAGTGCACGTATCGCTCTCGTCCGGGCTATTGTTTTCTGTTAAGCTCCTGATGCAGACCCAAATTGATTCGGCCTGTGCAGTCTCAGCCTTCGTGCTTGGAAGTTGGCGACAGATTATTTCAGGATTCATCAATGGAGCCTACGGTGATCCGAGCGGGAGAACAATTGACCCTGTTTGCCGGGGGAATAAACCACAAAGAGCAGAGCGACAGAACCTCGACTTTTGTCGATAACATGAAACTGCCTGTGCATAGATGGTTCCGATACTCCGCCGGATTTTCAGCGGAGTGGGTGAAGGAAGTCATCAGCCGATTCAGGGAAAATCACACGGTGAGTTTGTTTGACCCCTTCGCCGGTTCTGGAACTACCCTGCTGGTTGGGCAGGAATGTGGGGCCCGGTCTTGCGGAATAGAGGCGCACCCATTCATTGCGCGTGTTGCAAGGGCCAAGCTCTTATGGTCTGAGAATGCGGAGAGGTACTTTCGCTTCGCGGAGGAAATTCTCAGGAGGGCTAAAAAGAATGGCGGAACTGTGGAAGGCTATCCAAGCCTGATCTACAAGTGCTTCCCGGAAGATGCCCTGAGTGAGCTGGATGCGCTCAAGAGAGCTTGGCTTCAAACGGCCGATGGCAGTGCCGCTTCTGAGCTCTGCTGGCTCGCCTTAACAGGAATCCTTCGGGCTTGCTCCCCGGTTGGCACTGCACAGATGGAGCTAATCCAGCCGAGGAAGCGGAAACAGAACTTCGCTCGGCCGTTCGAGGCATTCCCCGCACAAATAGATACGATGCTGAAAGACATGCAGCTCTTTCAGCGCTTGGTCCACAATGCCCAGGCCACTATTTACGAAGGTGACGCCAGAGATTGTGCGATGATTGAAGATAATTCGGCCAACTTAGTCATTACTTCTCCGCCTTATGCGAATAATTATGATTATGCCGACGCGACCCGCTTAGAGATGACGTTTTGGGGGGAGGTTAGCGGCTGGGGAGACTTACATGAGCGGGTGAGATGCCATCTCGTCAGGTCCTGCTCGCAGCACGCGTCATTGCAGGAAGAAGGTCTTGACCAGTTGCTTAAGGAGAAGCTTTTGCGGCCGATCATCGATGATCTGCGGCAGGCCTGCGAGAATCTAGCCAAAGAACGACTCCGACATGGCGGCAAGAAAAACTATCACCTCATGATCGCTGCATATTTCTCAGACATGGCTAAAGTCTGGGTAGCACTGAGAAGGGTTTGCCGGCGAGGAGGACAGGTGTGTTTCGTGATCGGTGACTCGGCCCCATACGGCATTTATGTCCCGGTTCATCAGTGGCTCGGTGAGCTTGCCCTGGCTGCCGGCTTCGAGAGCTTCGATTTTGAGAAGACCCGTGATCGGAACGTCAAGTGGAAAAATCGAAAACACAAAGTTCCTTTATGTGAGGGCCGGCTCTGGGTGGAGGGATAAATGAGCCCTGAAGCTGTGTCAGCCGGCCACAAGCTGGGGCAGATGGTCGGAAACTTCCTGGAGGCGTTCTTCAACGACACGCTCAGTGCGTTTGCGCGTAGGCGGAAGCTCTATTGTGATCAGAAGGGACCAAGGCCAGCCGTGAGAGGTGAGAAGCTGAAGGTTACCTGGCTTGACAGCGATGGGAATCCTCACGATTTAGACTACGTGCTGGAGGTTGGTGGCAGCAAGGCGGTACAAGGTCAACCCATCGCCTTTATCGAACTTGCTTGGCGGAGATATACGAAACACTCCCGCAATAAGACCGGCGAGATTGAAGGTGCCTTGCTGCACCTGAGGAGTACTTACAACTCGACCTGCCGTTTCCTGGGGGCAATTCTGGCAGGCGAATATAGCCGCGGTGGTCTACAGCAACTCCGATCTCATCATATCACTATTCTCCACATCCCCTTTAAGAGTATTGTCGCGGCTTTCAAGACTAAAGGCATCAACCTCGAATATCCAGAGGACGCTGCCGACACTCTCAAGCGGCAGATTATTTTCAAATGGGAATCCTTAGGCGTAGCGGATCTGAACGGCATCAAGCGAGCGCTGAGGGAAGCGATCAAGGACGATCTGAATAATTTTATAGCCACCCTCGAGTCCGCCATCTCCCGTGAAGTCGAGTCCGTCCGAATCCTTTCACTTTACGGGGAAGAGATCGAGAGCCAGTCGATTAAGGAAAGTATGGAGCTACTTAGTCGTTACAATATCTCTGCCGGGAATACTTTGGAGCATCATAAGTTCGAGATTTATATCAGATTCAAGAACGGGGATAAGGTTGAAGGCGCATTTCGGACAAGGGAAAAGGCCTTGGAGTTTCTCAGCTTTTACGCTTAGAGTGTTTGGAGAGACTAAATGATGGGGGCGCCTCGAATCATCTCGCTAATCGCTAGTTCCACCGAAATAGTCTGTGCCTTAGGACTGGAAGACAAGCTGGTCGGCCGGTCGCACGAATGCGATTATCCGCCATCAGTCAAACGCCTACCTGTTTGTACCAGCCCCAAATTCAACGTCGAGGGGACAAGCTACGAGATCGATCAGCGGGTGAAGGCAATTGTGCAGGAGGCGTTGAGCGTTTACCGAGTAGACGCCGACAGATTGGAAGAGCTACAGCCCACGCACATCATCACCCAATCGCAATGCGAAGTCTGCGCGGTCAGTCTCAAAGACGTGGAGCAGGCGGTCTGCCAGTTGACCAGTTCGCGCCCGGTGATCGTCTCGCTCGAGCCCAATGCGCTCGCCGACGTGTGGGAAGACATCCGGCGGGTCGGCGGGGCGCTCGGCGTTCCCGACCGGGCTGAACATCTCGTCGGTCAATTGCAGCGCCGAATGGATGAGATTGCGAGTAGGGCACGGCCGCTGGTCTCGCGCCCGACGGTCGCTTGCGTCGAGTGGATCGACCCGCTGATGGCGGCCGGGAATTGGATGCCGGAGTTGGTCGAGATGGCCGGCGGCGTCAATCTGTTCGGCCAAACGGGGAAGCATTCGCCGTGGATGACCTGGGACGAATTGGTGGCCGCAGACCCTGACGTCATGCTCATCACGCCGTGCGGCTTCGATATTCGGCGGACGTTGGAGGAGACCCGGCTCTTGACCGGTCAGCCTGGATGGGGAGACTTGAAAGCTGTCCGGGCCAATCGCGTTTTCGTGGCTGACGGGAATCAGTATTTCAATCGCCCGGGGCCGAGGTTGGTAGAGTCTTTGGAGATTCTGGCGGAACTATTTCATCCGGAGGTATTCCATTTTGGGCATGCACATCGAGGATGGGTGTGCCTCGGCACAGGCGGCTCTGCGGAGATGGCTTGAGTCTGGCGATTGTTATTTCGCTCGCTTAATGGGCCACTATCTTCCGGCCGTCCGCCACAAATTGACAGCGATGGCGAGGGCGTGCTAAGAGAGTTGTGTATGCCGTCTGGACGCACACACGACCTCATCACCTTTGCCATCGCTCCCGTCACCTTCGTCGGGGCGCAACTTTATTGGGGGCGGCCACTGGTCTCGCTCGTGGCCACGGCGGCGCTCGTCTTCGCCGGGCTGATGTTCGGGCCGGACCTGGACCTCTACAGCAAGCAGTACCGCCGCTGGGGCCCGCTGCGCTTCATCTGGTACCCCTACATGGTGGCCATCAGCCACCGGTCGCGCCTCTCGCACGGCCTGATGCTCGGCACCATCTTCCGCATCCTCTACTTCGTTGCGGTCTCCGCCGTGCTGATGGCGGCCGTGCTCTACGCGCGGCATCGCTACCTGTATGGCCTGCCGACCACCTGGGGCGAGGAGTTCAGGCAAGTCAGCCTCGACCTCGGGGCCTTCTGGGGCCGCACCGACAAGCAATATTTCTGGGCCGCTTTCGCCGGGCTCTGGCTCGGGGCGGCGGCGCATACGGTCTCGGACGTGGCCTGGTCGATCACCAAGAAGATTTGGCGCGCAGTCTGATCTACTTCCTTGCGCAAGACGGCGCGGCCTGCTGTTGATGGTGTGGCGGACTGACCGGCGCGGTAAAGCGATGGGAATGTAGAAGAGGCTGGGGAAGCGGAAGGCGAAGGGGGATTGAATAAAATAGGTGCGTGGTCTATGATAGCGACTGTATTAAGTAATAGCGAATAATAACGAGCAAACACAAGACAACGGTTTATGGCACTCCTCAATTATGCAAACCTTGACACGTCCTGCTGTTGTTGTTGACAGTGCGTCCGCATCTTTGCTCGACCTAATCGGAAACACCCCGCTCCTTAAATTGAACAACCTGGTTGAGAATCCGCGAGTTGAAATCTACGGCAAGGCGGAGTGGGCGAATCCGGGAGGATCGGTCAAGGACCGGCCCGCGCTCAATATGATTCTGGAGGGTGAGCGCTCGGGCGCGCTCACGCCGGACAAAGTGATCATTGACTCGACGAGCGGCAACACCGGCATCGCTTATGCGATGATCGGAGCGGCACGGGGTTACCGGGTCAAGCTCTGCCTGCCCAAGAATGCGAGCGAGGAGCGCAAGCGGATTCTCGCGGCCTATGGCGCTGAACTGGTGCTGACGGATCCGCTCCAGGGTTCCGACGGTGCGATTCGCGAAGTGCGCCGGATCGTGGCCGAGAATCCCACAGCTTATTTTTACCCTGACCAGTACAATAACCCGGCCAACTGGCGGGCTCATTATGAGACGACGGGCGTGGAGATCTACAATCAAACAGGTGGTCGCATCACGCACTTCATCGCGGGATTGGGCACGAGCGGGACGTTTATGGGCGCCGGCCGACGCCTGCGCGAACTCAAGCCTGAAGTGCGGTTGATTTCGATGGAGCCCGACTCGCCTTTCCACGGGCTCGAAGGCTTGAAGCATATGGCGACGGCGATTGTGCCCGGCATCTATGATCAGTCGCTGGCTGACGAGCAGACCGAGATCAGCACCGAAGAGGCCCACGCGATGGTCAAACAACTGGCGCGGCGTGAAGGCTGGTTCGTCGGCATCTCGTCGGGGGCGAATGTGGCGGCGGCGCTCAAAGTGGCACAGAAGATCGACGAGGGCGTGATCGTGACGATCCTCTGCGACGACGCGAGCAAGTACTTGAGCGAGAAGTTTTGGGATGGGGGATGAGGCAGGCGGCCACATCCCGCGTGGATCGGGCAAGTAACGAGGCAGTGACTGAGGGATCAGACGGGCTTTCAGAATGATAGGGAGAAAGCTGTGCTGCTCGAATCGGCGTCGAAATCGTTCGTAGTTCCTGTTCTGGCCGTGCTGGCCTTGGTAGGTGGCTGCAGCTCGCATCTCGTTCGGGGAGGGCAGGCGCAGCAACCTAGCGAGCCTCGGCTCGGGTTGGAGATCGTCTTGCCCGACAGCCCGTTCGCTCATCACACGCGTCCGGTGCCGGACAAGGGCTACAGTATGGGCCTCGTCGAACGCCGGTTCCTCAAGATTACCAACCCGGGAGCGGCGGGCGACCTGACGGCGGTTGACGTGTGGGCCACGGCGGAAGGCAACGCCGTCCGGGTCAGGCTCTCGATCATCTACAACGACCTCAAGAATCAGGAGTGGTGGAAGGACAAGAAGGAGAAAATCCTTGGCTCATTTCTGATCCCTGAGGGGGAGAGCTTCCGGCCTGCGGAATTGGCGCAATTTGGCATCGAGCCGTTTGAGATGAAGGTGGTGAATGTCAGGCCGGCCGAGTTCGGCTCGGGTGAGGGACCGCCGGTGGTCAATAAGACCAAATCGCTCGAGGTCGTCCGTGTGGAAAAATCTCTGGACCATTACAAGCTGGTGCTGAAGAACGGGTCTGACAGAAACATCGCGATGCTCAGGATCTCCAGCGGCAATAGCGGCCGGAGTACGATGTTTCTCTTCTCCCAAGTAAAACCGGGACTGGCTCCGGGAGCGACCTACGAGATAGAAAACCTCTCCGGACCCGAGACGGAGAAAGATGGGGTTACTATTTCGACAATCGTCTTCGATGACTTCACCTTCGAGGGTGATCCTAAATTTGCCCAGGAGTTCTTGGCCCAGTGTGAAGGGATCAGGCTCCAAACGCCTCAGGTCCTCCGTCTCGTCGAGCAAGCGCTGGCGGCCTCGGACGCCGACCTGCCAGCCGCTTTTGAAAAGCTCGAAGCGCAACTGTGGGTGATCCCTGAAGCGATAGACAAGCCATCGGCGCTGGAATTGTTGAAGACAAAATTCCCCTCGCTTGATGAGCGGTCGATCAGTTGGCTGTATGAGCGGTTGAAGGGCGGGCTTTATGAGGCGAGGAATTTTGCCCTCTCCCCCATTGGGCAGATGAAACGTATTGACCAGGAGATGGAAAGCCGTCAACCCGGAAGAAGGAGCAGGGAAGACAAAGCTTCATATCTCAGACAGGGATTGGAGCGACTGAAGAAGAATTTGGAAGGGATGATGGCCAGGCTTCAGCGGTAGCCTGGGAGAAGCATTGATACTCAACCCATTCGCGCATGAGCATAGAGCTAACGAACGCACACATCGAAGCCATCAAGCGGCACGGCGAGCAGGCCTACCCCGAAGAGTGTGGCGGGTTGCTACTCGGCGTGCTGGCGGGCGGCGCCCGCATCATCCGTGAAGTGCTGTCGCTGGAGAATGTGCGCCAGGATTCGCGCCACAACCGCGTCGAGCTGAGCCCGCTCGATTACGCCCGCGCCGAGCGTGAAGCCTCGCGGCGTGGACTCGGCGTCTGGGGCTACTATCATTCGCACCCCGATCATCCGGCCGTGCCGTCGGGCTTTGATCTGGAGCACGCGCCGTTCATCGAATGGTCTTACCTCATCGTCTCGGTGCGCGGGGGGCAGGCCGAGGAGGTGCGGGCCTGGACCGTGCGCGAGGACCGGTCGCAGTTTGATGAAGAAGAGATCGAGCAAGTAACCGCAGAGTAACAGCAGGCGATTTGAAGCAAACTCGGAAGGAGATATGGATATGCCCAAGATTTCTATTCCCACCGCCCTTCGCCAGTATGCCGGCGACCAGGAGTCGGTGGCAGTGCAGGGAAACAAGATCGGTGAGGCGCTCGCTAGCTTGACGGCGCAATACCCGGAGTTGAAGAAACACCTCTTCGATGCGCAGGGCAAGCTGCGCAACTTCGTCAACGTCTACGTCAATGATGAAGACATTCGCTATCAGCAGCAGGAGGACACCGCCATCAAGGAAGGCGACGAGATCAGCATCATCCCGTCGATCGCCGGCGGCGTGCTCACCGAAGATAAGTTGAAGCAGGTGGCCTTGCCAGAGTTAAGCAAAGAAGAGGTCGCGCGCTACAGCCGCCACTTGATCATGCCTGAGGTCGGCATGGAGGGCCAGCGCAAACTCAAGGCCGCGAGCGTGCTGCTGATCGGGGCTGGCGGTCTAGGCTCGCCGCTCGGCTTGTATTTGGCTGCCGCCGGAGTAGGACGGATCGGCCTGGTTGACTTCGACGTCGTGGACCACAGCAATCTGCAACGTCAGATTCTCCACGGCACGAAGGACGTGGGCCGGCCGAAGCTGCAATCGGCCAAGGACCGTTTGTCGGACATCAACCCGCACATCCGGATTGACGGTTACGAGACGGCGCTCAGGGCTGAGAATGCGCTCGAGATCCTCAAAGACTACGACATCATCATCGACGGGACCGACAACTTCCAGACGCGCTACCTGGCCAACGACGCGAGCGTGCTCTTGGGCAAGCCGAACGTCTACGGCTCGATCTTCCGCTTCGACGGGCAAGCGTCGGTCTTCTACCCGAAGGCGGGCGGGCCGTGCTACCGCTGCCTCTATCCGGAGCCGCCGCCGCCGGGGCTCGTGCCCTCTTGCGCTGAGGGCGGCGTGCTCGGGATTCTGCCCGGCATCATCGGCGTGATCCAGGCGACTGAGGCCATCAAGTTGATCATTGGCGAGGGCGAGCCGCTCATCGGGCGGTTGCTGCTCTTCGACGCGCTCAAGATGAAGTTCCGCGAGTTGAAGCTGCGCCGCAATCCGGAGTGCCCGCTGTGCGGGGAGAACCCGACGATTACGAAGCTGATCGATTACGAGCAGTTCTGCGGCATCACTCCGCAGCCCGCGCAGGCTCCCGATACTTCCGACTGGGAGATCACGCCCGCCGAGCTCAAGGAGAAACTCGACCGCGGCGAGCAGATCACGATCATCGACGTGCGCGAGCCGCACGAGTGGCAGATCGCCAACCTCGAATCCTACGGCTCAAAGCTCATCCCGCTCGGCCAATTCCCCTCGCGCCTGAACGAACTCAACAGCGCCGATGAGATCGTCGTCCATTGCAAGATGGGCGGCCGGAGCGCGAAAGCCTATGAGATGCTCAAGCAGGCGGGCTTCAAGAAGATCAAGAATCTGAAGGGCGGCATCACCGCCTGGGCCGATCAGGTGGATCGAGCGATGCCTAAGTACTAACGTGCGACGGGGCGACTAGGCGACAGGGCGATGGGGCGATAAAGACTGACTCGCCCCGTCCCCCTGTCGCCCCGTCGCCCCGTCCCAACTTAGTTCCCGATACTAACCCTCACTCTATTCGCCGCACGCCCGTCGATCACGAGCGCCACCTCGACATCGCCACGCCCGCGCAGCGCCGTCGGCAGCTTCACGTTGAGCTGATCGAGGCCTACGAAGCTTGATTGTGGGCCGGCGTATTGCACGGCCGCCGCCACGCCGCCGATGGTGACCTGCACGTTGCTCAAACTGCTGCGGCGGCGCAGCCCCGTGCCGAAGAGGACCAGATAATTCGGGTTGGCATCCGTCCCGACGCTCAACGGCCGCGCTGTGCCATCAGGGTTGGCGACGGCCTGGAAATAAACGCCGTCGTAGGTGGTCAACCCCGCTGGCACGCCTTGGCCGTTGGCCGAGACGGTGAAGAGGCTGGGGCTCACCGAGTCCACCATAACGGTCCCGCTCGCGACCACTCCGCCCGCCACTTTGACGTTGACCGTCGCCGCCCCGCCGCTCACGCCTCCCGGGACAACGTAGTTGATCTGAGTCGGTGAGACGTAGAGCAATTGCGCGGCCACCCCGTTGACCGTCACCGCCGTGTTGGCGAGCATAGTGGGCAACGGGAGCGCCGTCGCGCTCAACGGGGTCGGCGCCAGGTTGGAGCCGAACGTCACTGCGATCCCGTCGGGTGATACCGTGGTGGCGTAGTTCGCCGCATTCACCGTCGTGACGTTTTGAGTGACGCCGGAGGCGGAGTCGAGCGTGGCATCGACGTAGCTGCCGAAGTCGGTCGTCCAGTACCAGCGGTAGGTCGAGCCGGGGCCGTAGACGCGGCCGATCCCGATGACTTTGTAGTTGGGGTTGAGCATGTTTTCGTTATGGCCCGGAGAGTTCTTCCACTGGTTGAAAGTAGAGGCTGCATCGCTATACCCGGCGGCAATGTTTTCGCCGCGGTAGCTGTTGTACCCGTAATTGAAAGCCGCCATGCGGACGAACGGGTCGCGCCCCTGGCTGTCAGTGTGACTGAAGTAATTCTTCGCCGCCATATCGCCGCTCATCCACTTCGACGCGTTGGTGAGCGCGATTGAAGCGTTGAGTGGCCCGGCCCCATTCTGCGCGCGGTAATCGTTGATCAGCTTCAGAAAGGCCTGCTCTTCCGAGTCGAGCGTCGGCGTCTGGGCGAAGGTCTGGAGGGTGGCCGTCAGCAAGGCCAGGAGGAGGATAAAAATTGAAACGAGCAGAGAACGAACTAAGACAGTCAATGCCAACCGTAAGGTCATGGGGAGACGCTCCGAATTAAAGCCGGCTGCGGGAGCCTCCTCCTCGCCTACTCGCGCAGGCCGCCGCCGTAACGGTTCAGGAAGAGGTCGGCCACACGCCTAGTGGGAAGACTGCTGGAGAAGCAGCCAAGGCGCCTGAAGCCAGACTCATCCCGCCTATGTCTCAACAGACACGGACGAACTATAGTTGATGGCCAACGGTCATGGGCAAAGCGATGGACAAAGCTTAGGGCAAAACCTTGAGGCAGGTCTTAGATACCAATTGTCGATAAAAACCGAAGACCGCGATGTGGGGCTTACGGGCGATACTTTTAGCACAGCCTGGCTAAAATGTAAACCACATTTTTCGCCGGCCGCGAGAGTTTGACCAAACGACCGCGCTGCGAGTCCGCGCCGATTGCGGCGGGCTGAAGCGTCGGGCCACAGCTACGCTTTTCGCACGCCAGCGTGTATAATGCACGATCAATTTCCATCAAACCTTGCGGAGGCAGAGCTTCAATCGATGACCAATCAAGTTAAGCGGGCGGCCCTCGCCTACTCGGGCGGGCTCGACACCTCGATCATCATCCCGTGGCTCAAGGAGCATTATCACTGTGAAGTCGTCGCCATCGCCGCCGACGTCGGCCAAGGCGAAGAATTGGAGGGGCTGCGCGAGAAGGCGATCCAGACCGGCGCGGCCGAGATCTACGTCGAGGATTTGCGCCACGAGTTCGTCACCGAGTACATCTTCCCAACCCTGCGTGCCGGGGCCGTCTACGAGCATAAGTATCTGCTCGGGACTTCGTTCGCGCGGCCGGTGATCGCGAAGAAGCAAGTCGAGATCGCGCTCAGGACCGGGTGCGATGCGCTCGCTCACGGCTGCACGGGGAAGGGAAATGACCAGGTGCGATTTGAGCTGACATACAAAGCTCTCGCGCCCGAGTTGAAAGTGATTGCGCCCTGGCGCGAGTGGGAGATCGTCTCGCGCGAGGATGCGATTGACTACGCCCACGAGCGCGCTATCCCCATCGCGGCCAGCCGCGAGAAGATCTACAGCCGCGACCGCAACATCTGGCACCTCTCGCACGAAGGCGGCCTCCTCGAAGACCCGGCCAACGAGCCCGAAGAGGCGATGTATGTGCTCACGCGCTCGCCGCTTGAAGCGCCGAGCGAGCCGGAGTATGTGGCCGTCACTTTCGAGCGGGCCACTCCCGTCGCGGTCAACGGCGAGTACCTCGACCCGGTGCCGCTGCTTGAACGATTGAATGAGATCGGCAGCCGCCACGGCGTTGGGCGCGTAGACTTGGTGGAGAACCGGTTGGTCGGCATCAAGTCGCGCGGCGTCTACGAGACTCCGGGCGGGACGTTGCTGCTGGCGGCCCTGCGCGAACTCGAAGCGCTGTGTCTCGACCGCGAGTCGGCGCATTACAAGGAGCAGGTCGCGCTCAAGTACGCCGAGATGGTCTACTTCGGCCAGTGGTTCACGCCGCTGCGCGAGTCGCTCGACGCTTTTGTCCACAAACTTACGGAGACCGTGAGTGGCACAGTGCGGCTGAAGCTGTACAAGGGCAACGTGATCATCGCCGGCCGTACTTCGCCGACCTCGCTCTATCGCCACGACCTCTCATCGTTCACGATGGGGGCGAGCTACGATCAGCGCGACGCCGCCGGGTTCATTAACATCTTCGGTCTGCCGCTCAAGGTGCGGGCGCTGACGCAGAAGAAGTAGCTAGGGGTTCAGATGAAAGGGATTCAATTTGTATCCGACGATAAAGGTCAGAAGGTCGCCGTGCTGATTGATCTGAAGAAATACGGCGACCTATGGGAAGACTTTTACGATAGCCTGGTCGCGCACGCACGCGCGAAGGAGCCGCGGGAGATGTTGGAGTCGGTGAAGAAACGCCTTCGCAGCCGGGGCAAACTCAATGGCTGACTATCGGACCACTTTCGCGCGCTCACGCTTGCTTTATGCGAATCGTCAATCGAAAGGACGCCAAAATTCTTCACACCCCGCATGGCTCTGAAATTCGCCCGCTGATCGACCGCACGACCGCGCCGATCACGCAATGCAGCTTGGCCGAAGAGATGCTGCCGCCCGGCTGTAGCGTGACGCCGCATCATCACGAGGTGTTGGAGGAGGTCTACTACATCCTCAGCGGGCATGGCATTATGAAGCTGGGGGATGAGGAGCAAGAGGTCGGGGCCGGCGACGCGATCTACATCCCGCGCCAGGCCCGGCATACGCTCACGAACACCGGCACTGAAGCGATGAAGATCTTATTGGTCTGCGGGCCGGCATTCTTTTTTGAAGACCAAATGATTGAAGAGTAGCGATGGAAGAAGGAAGACTATTGGATGTCATTATCATCGGCGCGGGGCCGACGGGGTTGGCCTGCGCGGTGGAGTTGGAGCGCGACGGGTGCGACTATCTGGTGATCGAGAAGGGGTGCATCGTCAATTCACTTTTTCACTTCCCGACGCAGATGATCTACTTCACGACGCCGGAGTTGCTGGAGATCGGCGACCTGCCGCTCATCTGCGTGCGCGAGAAGCCGAACCGCCTGGAGGCGCTGAAGTATTACCGCCGGGTGGTCGACACTTACCGGCTGCGCGTGAACCAGTATGAGAAGGTGTTGAGGGTCACGGGGTCGGACGGCGATTTCCGGGTGGAGACAGAGTTGCAGGCGGACGGCAAGAGGCTTCGCTACCGGGCACGCAAGCTGATCGTCGCCACCGGCTACTATGACCAGGCTAACTATCTTGGCATCCCAGGCGAGGACCTGCCGAAGGTCTCGCATTACTATACTGAGGCTCACCCCTTCTATGACCGCGAGGTGGCCATTATCGGCGCTGGCAACTCGGCGGCTGATGCGGCGCTGGAGCTGTTTCGCGGCGGCGCCTCCGTGACGCTCATCCACCGCCGCCCCGATCTGAGCCGGAGCCTCAAGTACTGGGTGGCGCCAGACATCTCGAACCGGATCAAGAACGGTGAGATCAAGGCGCTCTTCAATACTGAGGTGGTCGAGATCAAGCCGACCAGCCTCCGCACCCGCAACGTCGAGACCGGCGCCGAGGCCGAGTTGCCGAACGACTTCGTCTTCGCGCTCACGGGCTATCACGCGGACTATGATTTCCTGCGCTGGATGGGCATCGTCCTGGACCCTGAGACACTGAAGCCGAGGCTCAACCCGGAGACGCTCGAATCCAATGTGCCGGGCATCTACCTGGCGGGCGTGGTGATCGCGGGCGTCGAAAACAACAAGGTCTTTATTGAAAACGGGCGCTTTCACGGGAAGCAGATCATCGCCGCCCTGCGCTCGGCCCTCGCCGCGCAGAAGGATTTAGTGACGAGCGAGTCTGACCGGCACTGAAGCTTCGCCGGGTGAACATCTGCGCCTGATGATCGCCCCATTTTTAGCCCTGAGAGATACTGAGAGATTATGATCCATAACGAAAGACTAGTTCGCGCCTGCCGCCGCCAGGAGGTGGACCGCGCCCCCGTGTGGATGATGCGTCAGGCCGGACGTTATCTGCCTGAGTATCGCGCCGTGCGGGCGAAGACTGACTTCCTGACGCTCTGCAAAACGCCCGAACTCGCGGTCGAAGTTTCACTCCAGCCCTACGAGATCCTCGGCGTGGACGCGGTGATTCTCTTCTCGGACATTCTCATCCCGGTCGAGGCAATGGGCATGCAGCTGGAACTGACCGAGAAGGGGCCGGTGCTGGGTGACCCGATCCGCACCTCCGAGCAAGCGGCCCGCCTGATCGTGCCTGACCCGGCGGAGAAGACGCCGTTCGTCATGGAGACGATCACCCTGCTGCGCCGGGAACTCAACAACGAGGTCCCGGTGATCGGCTTTGCCGGCGCCCCGTTCACGCTCGCTTCCTATATGGTCGAAGGCGGCACGTCGCGGAATTACGCCGAGCTTAAGCGGATGATGTATCGCGAGCCGCGGCTGCTGCACTCACTACTCGAAAAGATCTCCGACACGGTCATCGCCTACCTCAACGCGCAGATCGAGGCCGGCGTGCACGTCGTGCAGTTGTTCGACACCTGGGCGGGCGAGCTGTCGGCGGCCGATTACGAAGAGTTCGCCCTGCTCTACGAGCAGCGCGTCTTCGAGAACCTGCATCGCGGCCCGGCCGGCCTGGCAGTGCCGGCCATCCTCTACGTCAACGGGTGCAGCGCGATCCTGGAGAAGATGGCGCGCTCGGGCGCCAACGTCTTGAGCATCGATTGGCGCATCGACTTGGCGGAGGCCCGCCGCCGCGTGGGCGAGCACCTGGCGCTTCAGGGCAACCTCGACCCGTGCGCCTTGCTCGGCACGCCGGAGACGATCACCGAGGCCGTGCGCGGCATCCTCAAGAGAGGCGGCGAGGTCGGCCACATCATGAACCTCGGCCACGGCATCCTACCGATGACGCCGGTCGAGAATGCCCAAGCGTTTATTGACGCGGCCAAGGCCGGCGTCAAAGAGGTGGCATAAAGAGCTGGGGCGATAAGTTAGATATAGGTGCCGCCGTTTGGAGAATGGATTATGTCAGACGCTACACTTGAAAGAATCATCGCGGAGATTCGGTCCCTCAGCCCCGAGCAGCGGGAGCAACTGCGTCATCTCCTGAACGGGACGCCGGTCGCTTCCAATCGGCCGCCTGAGCCGCCCTTCACCCCTCGCATCATCAGCACCAATGCTCCGATCAAGGACCGCACGAAGGAAAACGAGTGGCTGCGGCAACATCGTGACGAGTATGCCAGGCAATGGGTCGCTCTCGATGGGGATCGCCTGGTCAGTCATCACTCTGATGGGAAGGTGGTCATTGATGAGGCGCGTCAGAATGGCTTCCCCGACGCGCTGATTGTTTTTGTCGAACCGTCCGATGCGCCGCCTCTCATCATCTGGTAAGCTTACTATGGCGTTCCAACTCAGTTTCGCTTATCGACATCAATACGACTCGCTGAAAAGCGGAATCACGATCGGAACCATTTTGCGGCGTGGCAACAGCCATGTTTTTGCCGAAGCCAAGGTGGACACCGGGGCAGAGGTCTGTCTTTTTTCCAGAGAACTCGGCGAGGGATTAGAGATCGATATTGAAAGCGGCTTGAGATTTGATCTAGGGACATTGGTAGGAGGTACCATGACAGCTTACGGGCATGAAGTGACCTTAGAGACTCTCGGGTTGGCCCTTCATACCTTCGTCTATTTCTCCGAAGCTAAGGATCTCCCACGCAATTTTTTGGGCCGGCAAGGCTGGCTCCAACTCGTGCGGCTCGCCATCATTGATTACGACCAAGACCTTTACCTCAGTCCTTACGACGAGTCGGCCTGAGAGCGATGAATGATATGACTGAAGCGTTCACCAAGATCACCGAATACGAAGGCATCACGGAATACCGGCTGGAATCCAACCGGATGAAGGTGCTGCTCGTGCCGCGCCGCGCTGCCCCGGTGGCGGCCTTTATGGTCGTCTACCACGTGGGCTCGCGCAATGAGGCCGTTGGCTACACCGGCTCGACGCACTTACTCGAGCACATGATGTTCAAGGGCACGCCGACCTTCAACAAGCAAGCGGGCACACAGATCGCCGCCGTCTTGCAGCGGTACGGGGCGCTCTTCAACGCCGACACCTGGAACGACCGCACCCGCTACTTCGAGATGCTCCCCTCGGACCAGTTGGAACTCGCCATCCGGGTCGAAGCCGACCGCATGCGCAACTCGTTCATCGCCGACGAGGACCGCCAGTCGGAGATGACCGTGGTGCGCAATGAACTGGAGCGCAGCGAGAACGACCCGGGGAGCATCCTCGACGAGCGAGTCTGGGCGGCGGCTTTCCGCGAGCACCCCTATCACCATCCGACCATCGGCTGGCGCTCAGACGTCGAGGGCGTGCCGACCTCGCGCCTCAAGGCGTTCTACGACGTCTATTATCACCCGAACAACGCGGCCGCGATTGTCGCCGGAGACTTCGAGGAGCAGACGGCGCTCGACCTGATCGCCAAATATTTCGGAGCGATCCCGCCTTCGCCTGAGCCGATCCCGCCGATGTACACGACTGAGCCGCCGCAGGAGGGCGAACACCGCTTCACCCTGCGCCGCGTCGGCCAGTTGGGCGTCATCGAGATCGGCTGGCACATCCCGGAGGCGAAGCATCCGGACACGCCGCCGCTCGCCGTGCTCGACCACATCCTTTCGGCCGGCGTAACCTCGCGCCTCTACCAAGCACTCGTCGAGCAGCAGTTGGCGATCAGCGCTCACACGCAGGCCTATCAGTTGCTCGACCCCGGCCTCTTCACGCTGACCGTGACCCTGCGTCCGGGCATGGCGCACGAAGACGCCGAGCGCGTCGCCTTAGACGAAATCGAAAAGTTGAGGGCCGCGGCCGTCTCTGAGAGGGAGCTGCAAAAGGCGAAGAACATCATCACCACGCAACTCGTCTACCTGCGCGATAGCCCGTTCGGCGTGGTCAGCGCGATGGCTGAGACTGAAGCTGTGGCCGACTGGAAGTTTTATGTGGACCTGCCGCGGCAGGTCGAACAGGTGACGGCCGATGACATCAGGCGTGTGGTCACTGAGTATTTCACGCCCGACAATCGCACGGTCGGCTATTTCATCCCGAAAGAGTCGGGAGTCTAGTGCGTCTGGAGTCTGGAGTCCTCGCACAGACTCTCCAGACTCCAGACTCCAGACTCCAGACTCACCAGACTTATGAACGCAAATTCATTTGCCGCACGCACCGAGCGCCAGGTCTTGCCGAACGGCATCCGGTTGCTCGCACTCGAAAACCAGGCGAACCCGACAGTGTCACTGGCCGGCTATCTGAAGGCCGGGGCTTACTTCAACCCGCCCGGTAAGCACGGCCTCGCACGCCTGACCGGCGACATGCTCAATAAAGGCGCGGCCGGGCGCAGCAAACTGGAGATCGCCGAGGCGTTGGAGTTTGTCGGCGCGCGGGTCGGCTTTTCGGGCAACACCTTCACCGTCTCGGTCTCCGGCCAGTCGCTCAGCCGAGATTTTCGCCTGATCCTTTCGACCCTCGCCGAGGAGTTGCGCGAGCCCGCCTTCCCGTCCGACGAACTCGATAAGTTGAAGCAGCGGACCCTCGCCGCTATTCAGCATAACCAGGAGGACACGCGGCTGCGGGCGATCGAAAGGCTGACGCAGCTCGTCTACCCGGAGGCCAGCCCGTTCCATCAGCCGCCGGCTGATCGCCTGATAGCTGAGGTGGAGGGCATCACGGTTGATGACGTGAGGCGATTCTATCAGGACTACTATGGCGCGGCGTCGTTGATCCTGGCCGTGGTCGGCGACGTTGAGGCCAGCGAGGTAGGGCGTCTGGTGGCGGAGACGCTGGGCGATTGGCAAGGAGCGCCGGCCCCGCAGATCACGCTCGCCGAGACGCCGCTCCCGCCCGAGGCCAAACGCGAACTGGTCTTCATGAAGGACAAGGCCAACGCCGACGTGGTCATCGGCCACCCTTCGCTGCTCCGGCGGGCGAACCCGGATTACCTGGCGGCGGTGCTAGCCAACCGGGCGCTCGGCCAGTCCACGCTCTCCTCGCGCCTCGGCTTGAAGGTCCGTGATGAGCTGGGGCTGACTTATGGCATCAACTCGTTCTACGCCGAGTCGGGGCTCGGCGACGGGCCGTACCTGATCAGCGTGACCGTCGCGCCAGCGAACGTCGAGCGGGCGATTGGCGCGACGATGGAGATCGTCGAGGACTTCGTCGCCCGCGGCATCCACGATGACGAGCTGGGCGATGAACAGTCCTCGATCATCGGGTCATTCAAAGTCGGGCTCGCGACCAACGCCGGGATGGCCGGCCAACTCGCCAGCTCCGAACTCTATGGCCTCGGCGTCAGCTACCTGGACGAACTCCCCGCCCTGGTCTCAGCGCTGACCAAAGAGCAAGTGGACGCGGCCATCCGCAAGTACCTGCACCCGGAACGCGCGACGACGGTGGTGGCGGGAACGTATGAACAGTAGGTAGTAAGCAGTAGGCAGTAGGCAGTAAATTTCCAACCGTTGCCTACTGCCTACTGCCTACTGCCTACTGCCTACTGCTTTATGAGTCTTGGCGTTTTGCTTTTCAATTTGGGCGGGCCGGAGACGCTGGCCGACGTGCGCCCGTTTCTCTACAACCTGTTTTCGGACCCTGAGATCATCCGCCTGCCGATCCGCGCCCTGCAGAAGCCGCTGGCCTGGTTGATTGCCACCTCGCGCCACAAGAAGTCAGCCGGCTACTACGCGCAGATCGGCGGGGGCTCGCCGTTGCGGCGCATCACGGACGAGCAGGCGGAGGCGCTCGGCGCGGCACTGCGGCGGCGCGGCATCGAGGCCCGCATCTACGTGGGCATGCGCTACTGGCGGCCGTTCACCAAAGAGGCGGTGGAACAGATCGCGCGCGACGGCATCACCGAGTTGATCGTGCTGCCCCTCTATCCGCAGTTCTCAATTTCGACCAGCGGGTCGAGCCTGAAGGAGTTCATCTCGCTGCTCGACCGGCGGGGCGGGCTGCGCCACATCCGGCGCCACTACATCACGCGTTGGTACTCCAACAGCCAATACATCGACGCGCTCGCCGAGCAGATTTCAGAGGAGGTCAATAATTTTCCTGACCCGGACCCGCGCCGCGTGCACCTGCTCTTCAGCGCGCACAGCGTCCCGCAGCGCTACATCGCCGAGGGCGACCCGTACCTGCGCCACATACAGGAGACGGTCCGTCTGGTCTCCGAGCGGTTGGGCAACCTGAGCCCGGCGCACCTCAGCTTCCAGAGCAAGGTCGGGCCGGTGAAGTGGCTCGAGCCTTCGACCGAGCAGCGGCTGCGGGAACTGCAGGCCGAGGGCGCCAGGCAGGTGCTGGCCATCCCCATCAGCTTCGTCTCCGACCACATCGAGACGCTTTACGAGTTGGACATCCTCTACAAGCACGTAGCCGAGGAGATCGGCATCCCGGCTTACCGCCGCGTGCCGGCGCTCAATTGCCGGCCGAGTTTTATCCGGGCGCTCGCCGAGTTGGTGAGTGAAAAAGTGGGTCAGCCGGAGCGCCGCTATCAGCAGCTTCCGTCAGGGTAGAGATCAAGATGGCCTTCACCAGCCTGGCTGCCAGGAAACATATTGCGATCGCAAGTATCTCGACGGCCTTTCTCGATGCGGGACAGGGTGAGACGATGGTCGCACTCCACGGCATCCCGACCTCGTCGGCTTTGTTTGAGCCGTTGCTCCCATTCTTGAATGGGTATCGTCTGCTCGCCCCGGATCTGCTCGGCCAAGGCGAGACTGGGAGCTTGCCGACCGGCCCGCTCGGTCATGCCGCATATCAGGCGCACCTCTCCGGATTTCTCGATCTCGTCCCGCCGCCGACGTTTCACCTGATAGTTCACGACCTCGGCGGCGTGCTCGGTCTGGAGTGGGCCGCGGATCACGCGGAACGGGTGAAGGGTGTCGTCATTCTCTCCACGACCATCGCTTGGAGCTTTCGCCTCGGCCTGATTTATGCGGCCAATCTGCTCTTGGGTGAGGCCCTCTTGCGGCGGAGCCTGGCGGCGACCCTCAAGCGCCAATCTTCGTTGGAACCGTCTTTGCTCGAGTGCTGGGCCAGGCCCTGGTCGCGGCGCCGTCTGCTGCGGGGCGTTGACCATTTTGCCCCCGCGCATCTCCGGCGCTTGCGGGCTAAGCTCAAGGGCCTGCGCCTGCCCGTCTTGATGATTTGGGGTGAGCAGGATGACATCTTCCCCCCCGCTCGGGTGGCGAGCATCGCCCGTGAACTGCCGCAGGCCAAGCTGATCATGATCCCTCGCTGCGGGCACTGGTCGCCGCTGGATGCCCCTGAGGAAGTGGCGCGACACACGGTCGATTTTCTGAAGTCGGGTGCGGCCACGGACGCTTTACCCCGCACCGCTTGAGCGGCGCTTCGGCGGAACATATGGCACTGCATTCGATCATTATCGGCGCTGGCATCTCCGGCCTCGTCGCGGCCTACCGCCTCAAAAAATCTGGCCGCGAGGTTTTGCTCATCGAGAGCAGCGACCGTGTGGGCGGCTCGATTCACAGCCAGGACGCCGAAGGCTTCCTGATCGAGCGCGGGCCGAACAGCCTGCGCGGCACACACGAGCTCCTCGACTTGGTTGAGGAGTTGGATTTGATGGGTGAACTCGTCACCGCCAACCCTCGCGCCCCGGCATACGTCTACGCGGGTGGTGCGCTTCATCCGGTGCCGATGGGACCTTCGGCGCTGATCAAGACCAAACTGATCTCGAACGCGGCCAAGCTACGTCTGTTACGCGAGCCCTTCATCCCGCCCCGGCGCGAGGCGGGAGAAGAGAGCATCGCTTCATTTGTGCGCCGCCGGCTGGGGCCAGAGATCACCGAGCGGCTGGTCTCACCGTTCGTCTCCGGCGTGTACGCGGGCGACGCCGAGCGGTTGAGCGTCCAGGCCAGCTTCGCGCGCCTGGCCGAGCTTGAGGCCGAAGCGGGCAGCCTCTTGCGCGGCGCACTGCGTGCGGCGCGAGCGCCGCGTGATCAGGCGGCCAAGCCGAAACGCTCCCTTCGGCCTTATCGCCTGTGCTCCTTCCGCCGCGGCCTTCAGGCGCTGCCTCAAGCGCTGGCCAAAGCTCTGGGCGAGAGTCTGGTCACTGAAGTCCGCGTGATGAAGATCGGCGCGAGCCGCGAGGCAGGGACGTCTTCCCGCTTTGAAGTTTCATTTGAGCACCGGGGCGAGCGAAAGAGCCTTGATGCCGCATCGCTCATCATGGCCGCCCCCGCTTACGCCACAGCGTCGATGCTCGGCGATTATGCGCCGGAGGTTTCCAACTTGATTGCCGATATTCCGTATGCCCGCCTGGCTTCCGTGCCGCTCGGCTACCGCGCAGAGCAATGGCCGCACCGGCGCGAAGGCTTCGGCTTTCTCGCGCCGCGGAGCGCCGGCCTGCGCATCTTGGGTTCGGTCTGGAACTCATCGCTCTTCCCCGACCGTGCTCCAGAAGGGTGGCTCTGCCTCACCAACTTCATCGGTGGGGCGACCGACCCGGACGCGGTCACACTGAGTGACGAGGAGCTGATTCGCATCGTCCACGGCGACCTACAAAAAGTGCTCGGGATGACGGGCGAGCCGCGCCGACTGCCGATCACGCGCTACGAGCGGGCCATCCCGCAGTACGTGCTCGGCCATGCCGCGCGCGTCGCCAAAGTCGAGGCCGCGTTAAAGAGCAAACCCGGACTGCGGTTGGCCGGCAATTATCTGCACGGCGTCTCGCTCGGCGATTGCATCAAACAAGCACAGCAGATCTCCGAGGAGATTGCCGGGCAATGAGGCTGATGAGGGGGATGGAATGGAAGTGGAAGAAGAAACCTTCAGCAAGGCGGTAACGACCATGCGGACACTTTATCTCGACTGTTTTGCGGGCGCGAGCGGCGACATGCTGATCGGCGCCTTACTCGACTGCGGGCTCGACTTCGACCTCCTGCGGCGGGAGCTGGCTAAGCTCGGTGTCGAAGGGTATGAACTCAGCCTCCGCCGCGTTGACCGGAGCGGCATCTCCGCCGCTAAATTCGACGTGCACCTCCGCGAGCAAGCGCCCACACACGAACAGGGTCACACTCACCACGCGCACCACGCGCATCATCACGGTCACGAGCACTCCCATGACGAGCACCACGACGACGAGCACGCGACGCCTCATGACCATGAACATGCCCACCGTTCGCTCGCTGAGATCAAACGCCTGATCGAGACCTCGGCACTCGGCGCCACAGTCAAGCAGCGTGCGCAGGCCATCTTTCAGCGCCTGGGCGAGGCCGAGGCTAAGATTCACAACCTCCCCGTCGAGCAAGTCCACTTTCACGAAGTCGGCGCGATAGATTCGATCGTCGATATCGTCGGTGCCTGCATCGGCCTTGCCGCCCTGCGCATCGAGCGCATCGTCTCTTCTCCGCTCCACGTCGGGTCCGGGACCTTCACCTGCGCGCACGGCACCTACCCGGTCCCCGGCCCGGCGACGGCCGAACTGCTGCGCGGGGCGCCCATCTACTCTAAAGAGATCGCCGGCGAGTTAGTCACGCCGACGGGCGCCGCCATCATCTCGACTCTGGCGACGGAGTACGGCCCGCTGCCGCTGATGCGGGCCGAGCGCATCGGCTACGGCGCCGGCACGCGCGAATATCCCAAATTCCCGAACGTGCTGCGCGCGGTGATCGGGGAAACAGAGGCGGATGCGACGCCGACGACGGTGACCGTGATCGAGGCGAACATCGACGACCTCAACGCCCAGGTCTTCGGCCACCTGATGGAGTTGGCCCTCGCGGCGGGGGCGCTCGACATTTTTTACACCCCGGTGCAGATGAAGAAGAACCGGCCGGGTGTGCTCGTGACCCTGCTCTGTGCGCCGGAGGACCGCGAGCGGATGGTCGAACTCGTCTTCCGCGAGACGACCACCTTGGGGGTGCGCTACCGCGACGAGCGCCGCGAGGTGCTCAGGCGTGAACACGTTCAGGTGGAGACTCCTTACGGCCCGATCAAAGTCAAGGTCGCTCGTGCGGAGGACGGCCAGGTGATCAACTATGCTCCGGAGTTTGAAGATTGCCGTGTTGCGGCTGAACGCCATCAAGTCGCGGTGCGGGAGGTGCAGGTAGCGGCACTGACAGCTTACGCGGCTGCCGTCTCGCCTAAGAATTGAGCGGCGGCAAGCAGCGGGGCAAAAACCTCTCGGATGTCATCGTCTTTAGCATGCTCAAGAGTTCTCCCCGCGAAGACGGCTGGTGTTGTGGGCATCTGTAGGATGGCTGCGTAAAGGCGGACCTACTCTTTGGCTTCCACCAGCCGAGGAATCCCGTTTTGGCTCAGCAATTCAGGGATCTCATTTCGCACTTTGATCAGTAATTGATCTGCGGTGATAGTCCAATCATCCTTGTGGCAAACTTGGAGTAGCGCCTGAGCGGTTGTCGCACGCAATGCTAGATTCAGTACATAATCATCGATCGTGGACTTGATGAATTCTTGCTGGTAGCGATGATTCGCAATGTGGAGGGCCAGACACAGACCGAAAGGGCCGTTTTGCAGCGTGAATACGTGGTCATAATTCAAGTGAGCCGCAAGACTGGCGTCAGCATGGTATCGCCGCACGATATTTGAAACGCTGGCGCACAATCCCTCAATCGTCCGATTATTGTGGGTGTCTAAATCGCGCAGCACGAGAATGCGCAATGGTTCGCGCTGCTCCGGTGAAAGGTCGAACCAAGCCCGCAGCTGGACATTCAGCTTGCGCAACATTGCTTGCTCCCCGTCGCCGCCCCGTTCCTTCAAGACGTGGGGACAGATACCTCGGCTGCACAGTTTCTCGATCACTTCCTTTTCAGTTTTTCCTTCCGAAAAAACATCAATCGTGATCGGTGGCATCGGCTGTCTCCAGTAGTTGATAGGTCAACGGGCTGTCCACCTTCCCGCTGGGCACGCGAACATCAAGGTCCATCTCTGTCCAGTCCTGGATGTCGCGATGGTCAAAGATAGATGATGACAGTTTGCTATTCACCAAGTTCAGGCGAATCGCCGCCATTTCATCTTCGGCAATATGGCCCTCTCGCACTAAGCGGACAAAGTGAGCAACGACCTCCAGGCTGTGCGTGGCAATGAAGAGTTGGATTGGTTTGTTCTTCAGAAGCGTAGCGACTTCGGTTAGCAACCGCCCTAGTGTTTGCGGGTTCTGGAATAGCTCCGGTTCTTCCCAGATAAACAGACCAGGAGAATCCTCGCGCACTAATTCAGCTAATGCCAACAATGGAGTGAGCACTTTGAAGATGCTGCGCGCACCATCGCCATAGCTATCAATGGTCAAAGCAATCTGATCTTCTGGGGCAATCCATCCTTGCATCCATTGCTGCTCTTGGTCAACAGGCAGGAACTGGACATTAAATGGCTTGCCCAAACCCAAGATGCGATCAAACCTGCGAGCTATCTTCTGGGACCAGCCAGGAATCAAAGCGATCATCTTACGAAAGAAGCCAGCAGGAAGATGCTCTAGGGTTTTGGAAACATCGTAGAACAGTGTATGCCGTGCTCGCGGAACCGTATTTTCTTTCATAACCCAGGTGGCAGTACCAATTTGGTTATAAGTCAGATCAGGATTCCAACAATAAACGAGCAGTGTGCCCGTGCCCTCTACCTTGTCCCGGAATAATTGGTCAACAAAATCCCACCAGTCCGGCCCAAAGTCCGGGTTTATCATCTGAGCGTTATCAATAAGGTCAATACCAAAAAGAGCGATGGCCATCTCTTTGCCTTGAGTGAGAGGAGCGGTGGATAGGTCAAAAGTTTGCAGGGTGGCTGATATGCTATTGATGTTCACTTGGAGATGACCTTGGCTTAGGCTAAACGGATGTTCCGCATAATTGTGCCTTGCCAAAACTCGTGCTAAAGGATCATTATCCAGGAAATCCCGATCAGCGATCCTTGCTTCGTAGCTCTCATCGGTGCTGGTTTTTAGAAGTGCCTTGCGACCAATAGTGTTGGCTAGATAGAGTGCCTCCAAAACTGCTGACTTACCAGAATTGTTCGGGCCAACCAACAGGTTGAATTTTCTAAAACGATCTATCTTTCCAGCCTGAATCCCGCGGAAGTTTTTGATCTGAATACTCTCAATCATGTTGGGACCTTTCTGAGATGCGTTCCAGGAACGCTATCATTTCTTCAGTCGTGATCGCTGCGAGGAATTAAGAGTACCAGCGTCAGGGATGGCCAGACAAGGACAAGCCGCCTTTATCGCTTCGTTCGGAAGAGGGATGTTGCTCAGAGACGTTGGCTCTTGCTTGGCCAGGCTGCTAGTCGCTATGATAACGCCCATGACTGTGCCGACCGCTGCCATCCTCGTGATTGGTGATGAAATCCTCAGTGGGAAGACGGATGATCTGAATGCCCGCTTCCTGATCGCCGAGCTGCGCGAGCTGGGCGTCTCGCTGCGCCGCATCGTGGCGATCCCTGATGATGTCGAGGAGGTCGCGGCAACGACGCGTGAGCTTGCCGCCCGCTTCAATTACGTCTTTACTTCGGGCGGGGTCGGCCCGACGCACGACGACGTGACTATCACCGGCATCGCTCGCGCCTTCGGCCGGCCGGTGGTGCGGCACCCGGAGCTAGAGGCCAAGATCAAAACTTATTTCGGCGAAGAGGTGGATGAGGCGCGGCTGCGCATGGCGGATGTGCCTGCGGGGGCGGAATTGGTTCAGGTGCCGGACTTGCGGTGGCCGGTGCTGGCTTGCGGCAACGTCTACATCCTGCCCGGCGTCCCGGAACTCTTCCGCCGCAAGTTCGAGGCGATCCGCGAGCGCTTCCGCGTGGCGCCCTTCTACACCCGGGCGCTCTATACGCAGGAGGATGAATTCGATATCGCGGGCCGATTGCGTGAGGTCGCGGACAAACACCCGCAGGTGGCGATCGGGTCCTACCCTAACTTCTCCACGCCTGAGTATCGCGTCAAGCTCACCCTGGAGTCGAAAGATGCTTCGGCGCTGGAGGCCGCGTTGGAGTCGTTGCTCGCGATGCTTGACCGAGAACGACTGGTGCGGAGTGAATAGGCGAAAGACGAAAGAGGCAAGGCGAAAGTGAGTCATTAACTTTCGCCTTTCGTCTTAACCCTTTCTCTTTTATATCCTGGGCACGTCGTTCAGGTAAATGTCCTTATACTCAATATAGTTCTTCCAAAACCGGTCGATATACTCGACGTCCTTGTCATCGAGCTGTCGCTTGATCACTGCCGGCACGCCGGCGACCAGCGAGCGCGGCGGGATTTTCATCCCGGCGGTGATCACGGCCCCCGCCGCCACGATCGACTCCGTGCCGACCACGACGGCATCCATGACGCGCGCACCCATCCCGATCAGACAGTGATCCTCGATCGTGCAGCCGTGCGCGATCACCCCGTGGCCGAGGCTCACGTAGTTGCCGATATGAGTAGGGTGAATATCGCGGGTGACGTGAATCATGCAGAGGTCCTGCACGTTGCTATGGTGGCCGATGACGATCTTCTGCACGTCGCCCCTGACGACGGAATTGAACCAGACCGATGAGTGCTCGCCGATGGTCACGTCGCCGATGACTTGGGCTGAAGCCTCGATGAAGCAGTTGGGGGCGATCTGTGGGTGCTTGCCACGGTACGTCCTGAGCATAAATTTTCCTCCTCGCCGCCATGCTAATCCCAGTGGCCAAAAGGGGGCAACACGCTAAAGTCTGGCCAAAGTGATTTGGTCATGCGTCGCTGGCAGGAAAGATGATTGAGAGCTAGAGCATTGGGGAAGAAAAAGGGAGGGGCGATCAGGCTCCCCTCCCTTCAATCCTTGATGAGACGGACGGAAGTCAGACCTTGGGTTTAGGCGGCGGGAGGACCGTGGCGACTACCTGGGATTGGAATTCACACCGGGCGTGAGAGCCGTCGCAGAAAGGCTTATTAGCGCTCTGCCCGCAGCGGCAGAGCGAGATGACCGTGCGCCCGCTCAGGTCATACTTGCCGCCGTTGGCGTCGTAGACTTCAACCTCGCCCTCGATCCGCAGTGAACCGTTGTTAGTGACGGTAATTTTCGTCGGCATCGCTCTCTCCGGGAAGGATTGCTGATAAACGGCAACTTCCAGTTGCCGTTTGAATCTGCCTAGCTCTTCTTAGAAGCCTTGATCGGGTTGACCGGCCTCGGTTCGCGCGCCTTAGCCAACGCATCGGCGTGGGCCTTGCAGTCGTGCGCCTCGGCCTTTTCCTTCATCCACTGCGCCATGTTCACAGTATGATAAAGCGCAGCAAAAACTGCGAAATGATGGCTGCATTTGTGACAGAAAATCCGATACCTCTTGACACTTGCCATGTAGCATTTTCTCCTTGGAAATGAAATTTAATCTATTCGCCTCTTCAGAGCGGGAGAGGGGGCAGCCCTCACCCCTGGTCTGATGCGAGGCACGAAACAAACCCCGAAGTATACAGGAAAAATTGGCTCGGGAGAATACTTAATTTTTCGTTTCCCCGGACCTCCGCAGGTTTTTCTCTTCGACCCAGGCTTGAGCGGCAGTAAATGTCCTGCCCTCAACCAAGCTGGGTATGCTAGAATCAGCAATTCAACGCGTTTGGGAATCCCGCTCAGGGCATACCAGCGCCAGTAATTTTTGATCGGAGCCGTGATCCGTAGTTATGATTCAAACTGTCAGAGGCACACGAGACATCCTTCCTGAAGACACCCCCGTGTGGCAGCGCGTCGAAGCCGTCGCCCGCGAGGCTTTCCGGCGCTACGGCTTCCACGAGATTCGGACGCCGATCTTCGAGAAGACCGAACTCTTCGCGCGCGGCGTCGGCGAGGCGACTGACATCGTGCACAAAGAGATGTACACCTTCACCGACCGCAACGACGAGTTGCTGACGCTCCGGCCGGAGGCGACGGCCTCGGTGGTGCGGGCCTACATTCAGCACAGGCTGTACGCCGACAAGGCTCCGGGCGAATTGACCAAGCTCTATTATTCAGGGCCCATGTTCCGGCGCGAACGCCCGCAGGCCGGGCGCTACCGCCAGTTCTACCAGATCGGGGCCGAGGTGCTCGGCGCGAGTGATGACCCGGCGATCGAGGCCGAGGTCATTGAGATGCTCGACTGGTTTCTCAAACAGCTCAAGATCACCGACACCACGCTGCTCATCAACTCGGTCGGCGATGCGCGACTGCGTGCGCCTTATCTGGAAAAGCTGCGGGCGGCGATTGCGCGCGAGCTGGACCGGCTCTGCGCCGATTGCCACCACCGCTACGAGGCCAACGCGTTGCGCGTCTTCGATTGCAAGGTCGAAAGTTGCCAGCCGATCATCGCTTCACTCCCGACGATCACCGAGTCGTTGGATGAAGCGTCGCGGGCGCACTTCGAAGAGTTCAAGGCTCACCTCGATGCCCGCGGCATTCCTTACACGGTGAATCCGCGGATGGTGCGCGGGCTGGACTACTACACGCGTACGGCCTTCGAGATCATCGGGGGCAGGTTGGGGGCGCAGAACACGCTCGTCGGCGGCGGGCGGTATGATGGGCTGGCGGAGACCATCGGCGGCCCGCCGACCAAGGGCTTCGGCTTTGCCTTCGGGCTCGACCGGATGGTCCTTTCGCTCCCGGAGAGCGAGACGGCTAAAGCACGGGCGGGCGATGCGCCTGAGGTCTTCATCATTCACCTGGGTGTGGCGGCGCGTGGGCACGCCTTCAAAATCGCCCGGGAGCTGCGGGCGGCCGGCTTCGCGGTCACGCTCGAGTTTGAAGACCGCAAGATGAAGAAGGCGATGGCCCAGGCGAGCAAGTCGGGTGCTCGCTACGCGCTCATCATCGGCGAGGATGAAGTCGCCAGCGGCCGGTATAGCTTGAAGAATTTGGCGACCGGCGAGCAAGCAGCTCTCGGGCTCGATGCCATCGCCGCCAAGCTGGCTGAGCGTGTCTAACCTCAGACAATCTTTTCCCTTCACCTAATTACAGTGTAGGGGCAGCAACTATCCAACGACTTCCGTATCAATCAGGAGGCCCCGGAAAATCTAGAAGACTTAGGAACTGAAACCATGCTCGATCATTTAGGAGAGACCAAACGCACTCATTCCTGCGGCGCGCTCCGCCTGAGCGACGCCGGACAAACAGTCACGCTCATGGGTTGGGTCAACCGGCGCCGCGACTTCGGCCCGCTCACTTTCATCGACCTGCGCGACCGCGAGGGGATCACTCAGGTAGTCTTCAACGCCGAGACCGCAACTGAGGCGCACGCGCGGGCCAAAGAGGCACGCGGCGAGTACGTGATTGCGGTGACGGGCCGTTGCGTGGCGCGCACACCGGAGACCGTCAATAAGAATCTCGCGAGCGGCGAGGTGGAAGTCCGGGCCGAAGAGATCAAGATTCTCAATGATGCGCAGACCCCGCCATTCCAGATCGACAATTGTGAGGCGGCCGAAGACCTGCGCCTGAAGTTCCGTTACCTGGATTTGCGGCGGCCCGAGATGCAGCGCAATCTCCGCCTGCGCCACCGGCTGGCGCTCGCGACGCGTGCCTACCTCGATGGCGAAGGCTTCTACGAGATCGAGACGCCGATCTTGACGAAGTCGACGCCGGAAGGCGCACGCGACTACCTAGTGCCGAGCCGCACCTTTCCGGGGCGCTTCTTCGCCTTGCCGCAATCGCCGCAGCTCTTCAAGCAACTGCTCATGTTCGCCGGCTACGAGCGGTACTTCCAAATCGCGCGCTGCTTCCGCGACGAAGACCTGAGGGCCGACCGCCAGCCGGAATTCACCCAGGTCGACCTGGAGATGAGCTTCGTCGAGCCCGAAGACGTCTTCGGCATCATCGAGCCGCTCATCGTCCACTACTTCAAAGTGGCGGGTCTGGCGCCCCCGGCGCGGCCGTTCCTGCGCATGCCTTACGGCGAGGCGATGCGGCGTTTCGGCTCGGACAAGCCTGACATGCGGTTCGGCATGGAGTTCGTGGACCTGACCGAACGCTTCGAAGGCAGCCCGTTTGCCCCTTATGCTGATGCGGTGAAAGCGGGCGGCGCGGTCAGGGCGATCACAGTTGAAGGCGGAGCGAAGTATTCGCGCAAGCAGCTTGACGAGCTGACCGAGCACGCCAAGCGCTTCGGGGCCGGTGGCATGGCCTGGATCAAAGTGGCCGATGGTGAGGTCACCTCATCATTGCTCAAGGCGCTGGGCGAAGAAGGCGTGCGCTCGCTCGCGCAGGCTGCCGGCGCCAAGGCCGGCGATGCAGTGCTGCTGATCGGGGGCAAGCAGGACGTGGTGGCCGCGAGCCTCGGCGCCTTACGGCTTGAAGTCGGCCGCCGCGAGAAGCTGATCAACGAGACGGAATCGCGTCTGCTCTGGGTCACCGACTTCCCGATGTTCGAGTACCACGAAGAGGACCAGCGTTGGTATGCGCTGCACCACCCCTTCACCTCGCCGGTCGAAGAGGACCTCGACAAGCTGGAGAGCGACCCGGGCGCGGTGCGCGCCAAAGCCTACGACCTGGTGCTGAACGGGACGGAACTCGGCGGCGGCTCGATCCGTATCCATCGGTCGGATGTGCAGGCGAGAGTCTTCAAAGCGCTCGGCATGACCGACGCCGAGGCCCGCGAGAAGTTCGGCTTCTTCCTCGACGCCTTGAAGTACGGCACGCCGCCGCACGGCGGCATCGCGCTCGGCCTGGACCGCATCGTCATGCTGCTGGCGGGCGCCAAGTCGCTCCGCGAAGTGATCGCCTTCCCGAAGGTAGCATCGGGCTCAGACTTGATGACCGACAGCCCCAGCGAGGTGAGCCCGCAGCAGCTTGCTGAGTTGAAGATCAAAACGCTGACGTAGCGGGCAAGGAAGGAGTGTTTCTGATGGCGGTTCCGAAATTGAGGTCACTGGAATCACGGATTGCAGCGCTAGAAGACGAAGTCGCACGACTTAAAGTGAAAGCCGCTTCCATCGGGAAGCCGGCTTTGCCCTGGTGGGAAAAGATCGCAGGCACTTTCGCTGATAATCCAGCGCACGAAATGGCAATGGAGCTTGGGCGGAAATACAGAAAGGCGCAACGTCCTAAAATCTCCAGGAAGAGAAAACGCTGAGATGTTGATCCTCGACACTGATCACATGACTCTGCTTGAGCGGGAAAAACGTCAGGATAAACCACTCCTCAGTGAACGTCTGAGCCGCTCGGGTGAGAGTCGAATCACAACCACGATCATCACCTTTGAAGAACAGATGCGAGGGTGGCTTGCATATGTGGCTCGCTGCCGTTCCTTGAGCCAGCAGATAGACGGCTACAAACAACTGGGGAGCTTTCTTGAGAACTACTGCGCCGTCCAAGTCCTGGAGTTTGATGAGAAGGCTGCATTGCAGTTTCGAGTGTTGCTTAAATCACGCATTCGCGTTGGTACGATGGACTTAAAAATCGCTGCCATTGCGTTGTCCCACGATACGACGTTGTTATCGAGGAATCTCGCGGACTTCCGCAAAGTACCAGGGCTGAAGGTGGAAGATTGGTCGGTGTGATACCTTCTGTAAATCCGGGATAGCTTCTGATGTCTAAAATTCGCGTCTTACCCGACAGCTTGGCCAACAAAATCGCCGCCGGCGAAGTGGTCGAGCGCCCCGCCTCCATCGTCAAAGAGTTGATCGAGAATTCGATTGACGCGGGGGCCAGCCGCATCGAGGTCGTGGTCGAGAGCGGCGGTCGGCGCTTGATCCGCGTAGCCGATGACGCCGAAGGGATGTCGCGCGACGACGCGATCCTTGCCTTCGAGCGCCACGCGACGAGCAAGTTGAAGTCGGCCGAAGACCTCGAGGCGATCACGACCCTCGGCTTCCGCGGCGAGGCGCTGGCCTCGATTGCTTCAGTCACCAAGGTCCGGCTGCGCACGCAGACGGCGACGGAGATGGTCGGCACCGAGATCGAGATCAGCGGCGGGCGCATGCTCAACGTGCGGGACATCGCTTTTGCGCGCGGCACCGAGTTTGAGATTCGCGACCTCTTCTTCAACGTCCCGGCGCGGCGCAAATTCCTCAAGTCGGAGGCGACCGAGAGCTTCCACATCGCTAACCTCATCACGCATTACGCGCTGGCCAACCCGCGGCTCGCCTTCGCGCTCGTCAACAACGGCCGCGAGAGCCTCAACGTCACTCCGGTGGGCGATCTGCGCGAGCGGGCCTATCAGTTGTTCGGGGGCGAGTTCATCGGCGACCTGATCGAGGTCAACGGCGAGGCGGGTGAGTTGCGCGTGCGCGGTTTCGTCTCTTCGCCTTCAGCCACGCGCACCACGCGCGACAACCAGTATTTTTTCATCAACGGCCGCTACGTCCGCGACCGCGTGCTCGGCAAAGCGCTCACCGAAAGCTACCGCGCGACGATGCCCGCGGGCTGCTATCCGTCGGCCATGCTCTTCGTCGAGTTGCCGCCGAACGAGGTGGACGTCAACGTGCACCCGGCCAAGACCGAAGTGCGGTTCGTGCGCTCGGCCATCGTTCACGACACAGTGCGCGACGCGGTGCGCGCAGCGATCGGGGTGGCGAAGGCCGCGGCGACCCCCTTCGCTGACCGGCAGCCTGAAGTGGGCAGCGCGAGGGCGGCGGAATCAATTTCACCTGAGGCGGCGGCGACCGGCGCCAAGGCGCCAACCATCTCGCGCGAAGAAATGCGCTCTGCGTTCCGGCTGCAAGCGCCGCGCCCACAGCCGCCGGTGCCCGAACAACGGAAGATGGATTTGGGTTTCGCCTCTCAGCGCGAAGCGGCGCCGGCGTCCGTTGCTTCAGATTCTGAAGTGACTGACGAGAGCCTGCCTTCTCACGGTGAGCTGGCCGTCCCGCTGAATGAAAGCGCCGGCCGGACCGCGGAGGGGGGTCAAGGGTATGACGTGGCCCCGGCGGATTCGGAACCGGCGGGAAGGCACACTACGACTTTTCGCTACGGCAATCGCGTCGGTTGCCTCGGGGCGCGTGGTGCCGAGGCCGCGAACTCGCAGCTCAGGCCGGCGCAGAACATTTCGCTCAATGCCGACGAGATCCACCCGCTCGGCCAACTCAACAACAGCTTCATCCTGGCGGTTGACCGGACCGGACTGCTGCTGATCGATCAGCACGTCGCGCATGAGCGGATCCTCTTCGAGCAGCACTGGCGGGCCTTGAGCGGCCAGCGCATCGAGGTGCAGCGGTTGCTCCTCCCGGAGACGCTCGACCTGACGCCGGCGCAAGCTGCCGCCTTCGACCAATTGCTGCCCGAACTCGAAGAGAATGGCTTCGAACTCGGGCGGCTTTCGGGCCGCACCATCACCATCAAAGCCATGCCGGCCATGCTCCCGCCGGGCACGGCACAATCTCTCCTGGCCGAACTCCTCGACGCCATCGAGCACGAGCGGCGGGGGCTGACTATCGATGAACTGCGGGCCGAGATCGCCGCCGGACTGGCCTGCCGCGCGGCGATCAAGATCAACCTGCCGCTCGCGCCGGAGAAGATGCGCTGGCTGATAGACCAATTGCTCACGGCCGATAACCCCGCCACCTGCCCGCACGGCCGCCCGATCATCCTCCGCATCACCGCGCGTGAAATCGAGCGCGGCTTCCAACGATAAGGAAGGCAAAGAGCAAAGCGCCAAGCGCGAAGGATCAAGTGGGTTGCGCTTTGCCTTTAGCGCTTTTGCCTTCTTTGCCAGTCAGGTTGACAACTTCCGTCAGTTTGCCTAAGAAATGCCGCTCAATCTGACAAGTTTTGTTGCGGCGTGGCTACTCAAGCCTCGGCCTTTGACCATCTCCCTTAAGCAGCGAATGGGTTTAGCGGGCGTGGGGGCGGGGCGAAGGATTCGTCGCCGTCTGGTATGCGACTCGCTATAGAGAGGGCGTCGAGAGACGCAGTTGAGAGTCGTTCGAAAGATCAAAGTCCTTTCGGATGTAGAGATCATCATTCGGGCGACAAGGGGCACTCAGTTGCTTCTCTCGGCTTGCTTATTGCGCGGATGGGTTACGCGCAGTGGGCAGGATTCTAGAGGGTACTAGGTTTTCGCATCAACCTCCTTTCTTTGGTTTGAGAGCAGCCGCGCGGCTGCTCTTTTTGTTATGAGCGGCGCTGCGGTCGAAATGAAGTTCGCTCGCGCTTCCGAGCCTGCGCCTGCACGGCCGTAATCGCCACCACCTCCACGATATCTTCAGCTTTGCAACCACGCGACAGATCGTTAGCCGGCTGGTCGAGTCCTTGCAGAATTGGGCCGATGGCGGTCGCGCCCGCCAGCCGCTCGGTCAACTTGTAAGCGATATTGCCCGCGTCGAGGTCCGGAAAGATGAGCACGTTGGCCCGGCCGGCCACCGCTGATCCCGGAGCTTTCGACGCGCCCACTTGTGGGACAAGAGCGGCGTCGGCTTGCAACTCACCATCAATCTCTAACTCAGGCGCACGGGCGCGTGCCGTGCGCGTCGCTTCGACCACCTTATCGATCATCGGGTGCTCGGCGCTGCCTTTGGTTGAAAACGAGAGCATCGCCACGCGCGGCTCGGCTTCGAGCAGAGTGCGGCAACTCTCGGCCGAGGCGATCGCGATCTCAGCCAATTGTGACGCCGTCGGGTTGGCCACCACCCCGCAGTCGGCGTAGATCAGCGCCCCGTCAACGCCGAAGCTGCTGTCGGGCAGCACCATGACAAAGAATGATGAGACCAGTTTGAAGCCTTCGCGCACGCCGATTGTGAGCAAGGCCGCACGCACAGTATGCGCCGTAGTGTTGGTTGCGCCCGCGACCGAGCCATCGGCGCGGCCCGCGTGCACCATGAGGTTGCCGAAATAGAGCGGGTCAGCGAGCTGGCGCCGGGCTTCGTCCAGCGTCACGCCTTTAGCGCGGCGCGTCTCATAAAACATGTGGGCATATCGTTCGAGGTCGGGAGAGCGGCGGTGGTCGATGACCGGGATGTTGGTGAGCGAGACGCCGAGTGCGGCGGCGCGGCTGCGGACCTTCTCTTCATCACCGAGCAGCGTGACGCGCGCGATCCGCTCCTCGATGACGCGAGCGGCGGCGACTATCGTGCGGTCATCCTCGCCTTCGGGCAAGACGATGTGCTGGGGCGGGACGGCGGCGCGCCCCCTCAGTCGTTGCAAAATATCCATAGGTCAGCCTCTCAATCGACAATCAATCCCCACCAGTTTAGTTAATCGGCTGGAGTGGAACGAGTGGTCTTGCGCCTCCGCCTCAGGAATCGCCATAAAAAGAGCGCGATGATGACGGCTGTCAAGACGCTCATGACCTTGCTGTAGAGCGCCAGGTATTCGGCCACGTGGCGCCAGTTGCTGCCAAAGAACATCCCGAGGGAGAGCAGCAGCGTGTTCCACGCCGCGGCGCCGACCGCCGAGAGCACAGTGGTGGCCACCAGATTCATGCCTGACATCCCGGCGAAGACTGAGACCACGGCGCGCGTTCCCGCCAGGAAGCGGTTGGCGACGATCACGCCGTAGCCGAACCGCTGGAACCAACCCTCGACCTGGTAGATGGCATTCACGGGCAGGTAGCGGTGCGGCCGGCCCTCGACGATCCGCTTCTCGAAGTAGCGCCCCGCCATGTACGCGGTCATGAAGCCGAGCGTGCTCCCCAAGGTGGAAGAAAGTAGTGAAGGAAAGAAACCGACCGTCCCGACTCCGATCAGTGTGCCGACGAAGACTAAGAGGACGTCGCTCGGGGAAGGGGGGAAGACATTCTCGATGTAGGCGATCAGGAACATCAGTCCGAACACGCCGATCGGCGGCAGTTGCTGAAGCAGCGAGATGAAATGCTCAAGCCAGTCCATATCACATCACCTGTGACGGAGCCGTTGCGGAATCTGAAGGCGAAGTCTATTCGCGGTCCTTCTTCAGCCGCTCAACCAGGTCCGCGATCAACTCTTCGACGCCGAGGCCGGAGAAGTCCGCCTCGGCATTCTCCCAGAATTCTTGCAGGCCACGCGCGCCGCCCTGCTCATACTCGCGGGCTTGGAGCAGCAGATCGAGTTTATCGGCGGCCTTGACGATCCGCGCCTCCAGGCTCGCGCGGTGCTCGTAATCGCGCCATAGCTCCAGGTACTGCTCGCCGAGTGGGCCGAGGTCTGCAAGCATCTCCACCGCCACGCGCTCGTCGGCGGCCTTGAGCGCGGCCGGCTCGTAATAACTTTTGATCGTGCTCGGCAGGTCGCCCGTGCGCGCTTCGGTCAAATCATGAAGGAGAGCCAGTCGCAACAGGCGTTCGACATCTACCCGCATCCCGCGCTGACGGGCGCGGTCAGCTATCAGCATGGCGATGAAGGCGACGCCAAAGGAGTGGGCGGCGACGGATTCAACGTCGCGCACGCCGCGCAGCAGCCAGCCCAGCCGGGGCACCGCCTTGAGGCGCATTAACTCGGTCAGCAATTTGATCACCCCGCTTGCCTCTGACACTCTCTCCTCCGGTTTACTTTCAGAGACTACAACGCTACCGGTTTTGCCGCGACGCGTCAACCGGTGGGCTGGGGCGCAAGTTGCGCGGCCACGCCTTGAGCGCCACGCTTTTGTGTTATATTTAGCCATTCATCGGGCAACTTCGCGCGTTGGGCGCCAGTCGCTTTTTTGCAGAGGGAATTTTCGTCATGTATCCGGACTCGTTCGCAATCGCCGGCCGTAAGCTCTCGCCGCCACTCATCCTCTCGCCGATGGCGGGCGTCACGGACTCGCCCTTCCGCCGCATCGCCAAGAAGTGCGGCGGGCTCGGCCTGATTGTCACCGAGTTCATCAGCGTCGAAGGGCTGACGCGCGGCAACCTGCGCTCGCACGAGATGATGCGCTTCACGCCCGAGGAGCGCCCGATTGCGATCCAGATCTTCGGCTATGACGAAGTGCGCATGCGCTGGGCCGCCGAGATCGCCGAAGAGGCCGGCGCCGACTTCGTCGACATCAACTGCGGCTGCCCGGCGAAGAAGGTCGTCAACGGCGGCGGCGGCTCGAACCTCCTGCGCGACCTGCCGCAACTCAAGAAAATTCTGACCGAGGTCAAGCGCGCCATCTCGATCCCAATGACGGTCAAGATTCGCGCCGGCTGGGATGACCGCTCGATCAACGCGGTCGAGGTAGCGAAGCTCATCGAAGACTGCGGCGGCTCGATGGTGACCTTGCACGGCCGCACCCGCGTGCAAGGCTACAAGGGGTGGGCCAACTGGGACCTGGTGCGGGCGATCAAGGAGGCCGTCTCGATCCCGGTCTCGGGCAGCGGCGACATCCTCACGCCGGCCGACGCGATGCGGCGCTTCGACGAGACCGAGTGCGACGCCGTGCACATCGGGCGCGGCGCCATCGCCAATCCGTACGTCTTCCGCCAGACCTGGGAGGCGATGAACGAGTTGGAGCCATACCGGCCGACGCCGCCGGAGATGCATGCGCTGCTGCTCGAGTATTGCGGCTACCTGCGCGAGGCGATGCCGGAGAAGGGCGTGATCGGCCGGATGAAGATGCTCTCGGCCCAATTCCTGCGCGGCGTGGCGAACGGCGCTCACCTGCGCACCTCCGTCTTGCGCTCACAGACGGTGGAAGAGATGCTGCCGCTCTTCGATGAATACTTCGCGCTGGCCGAGAAGTACGGGATCGATGCTTCGCTCCAGAGCGCGCGCGACGAAGCATCTGAGGCGATGGAGTGCGGCGCCTAAGTATGGTCCACGAACGAGAGCAATGGGGCAATGATTGTTGGGGGCACCTCAATGAGGTGGCTGACGTTGCTCCTGTCGTCGCCACTCTCAACGGGCTCCCGGAAGGTTTCCGTCAAGCGCGGCGGGCGATGTTAGAGATGCTCGCACTCCGGCCGACGAGTCGCGTGCTAGAGGCCGGCTGCGGTCCCGGCACGGCGCTGCCCGACCTGCTTGAGATCATCGGTCCCGAGGGGCACATCACGGGAATTGACCCGACCGCCTCACTCGTTGAGATTGCCCGCCAACGTGCGAGTGAGATGAAGGCCCGGCAAGTTGATTACCGCGTCGGTGACATTCGCAACCTGGAGTTCACTGACGGGAGCTTCGATGCGACCTTCTGCGACAAGATCCTGCTGCACGTCGGACCGGTTTCACAAGCCGTGGCCGAGATGGTCAGAGTCACACGCCACGGCGGTCGCGTCGGCGCAGTCGAGTGGTACTCGCAGGGGATGATGGTCAACGCCGCCGACTACTCGCTGACCCGAAAAATTATGGATGGGTCGGCGCCGGTGGCGACTTACAATCCGAATGTAGCCCTGGAACTCGAACGCCTCTTCACTGAAGCTGGATTGCGAGAAGTCTCGGCCGCCTCGTTTTTGGCGGAATCATTTCAGTTCTCACCCAGCCTGAAAGCAATCCTGACACGTCGGGCACAGCAAGCGGTCGAGCTTGGCGCTGTGGAGCGAGGGGACGCCGACCGGTGGCTAGATGAACTGATAGAGCGAGACGCACAGCAACGGTTTTATTGGGCTGCGCTGGTTCGTTATGCCGTGGGGATGAAGCCGTAGGGTGAAAGCTAAAAACCTCGTGGCCTTGTCCAAGCGCCGGTCGGTTGAAAGATGGTTTGATGGTGCTAAAATTGGCAGCGCGAAAGGAAACCTGCTATGTCCCAAGTCAATCAAAACCCTGACCCGCAGGCGAGGCCACCCGTGCGGCAGACGGAGGTGAAAACCTGGCTCACTTACGAAACGATGTCACCGCTGGGGCGGGAACTCATGGACCTGGCGGCAGAGATTGATAATTCCGACGAACCTGCGCTGGATGAAGCGGAGGTTGAACGTGAACTGGCACTGAGACGCGGCGGATACAACAAAGATGGCGTCTAAAACCCTTACCTTTGTTGACGCCTCGGTGTTGATTTACGCGGCCACGAAACCCACTTCGGCCACCTTTGCGCGACGGCTGCGAGCTTTGCAAGTTCTCGGCGATCCAACCCGCGAGTTTATGGCCAGCGAGTACCTGCGGCTCGAAGTGATGCCGGTCGCTAGGTACTTCAACAAAAGCCGAGAGATTGCTTTCTACGAAAAGTTCTTTGCCAGCGTCACAGTGTGGGCTGACGCCCTGGCCATCATTCAGCCAGCTTTCCATGAAGCCTGTCAGTACGGTTTGGGTGCGCTGGATGCGCTGCACGTCGCCGCGGCCTCAGCTTTGGGCGCAGAATTGGTGTCAGCGGAGAAGCCGACCAAGCCTCTTTATCGCGCCTACTCAAACATCTCATCAATTTATTAGCCGCTAGTTCAACGGTCTTTTGAGATGGATTTTGAAACGCTGCCTGTCTCACGGCGCGAGGTTCATCCGCCGGAGCAAGTCTTTGAATCGTGGGTCTGTGCGCAGGCTGTCGAGCCAAGGCTCAACTTTGAGAAAGAGCAAACTCTCAGACTTATACTCATAAGCTTTTTCCAGCCACATGAACGCGAGGTCCTTCTCTCCCAGGCCAGCGTAGATTGGTGCGATGTCGTAGGGATTAAAATCGGGTTGCTTGGCCTGCTTCAGCAACTCGTCGAGCATCCGCTGAGCCTCGCCTCGCCTCCCTGAGATCGCATAGATATATCCGAGATGTGGTAGGCAGCACTTCGGGTCTAAGAGTCTTGCCTTCTTGAGCTCGTTAATGGCTTCCTCAAACATTCCCTTTTGCTCGTAAGCCGCACCGAGGGTAGAGTGCGCTATGATGAAGTTCGGGTCTGTCTGGATAATCTTCCGGAGTCGCGTGATGGCTTCGTCGGGTTGACGTGCCAGATAGTAGAACCAAGCCAAATATGTGTTGATCCAGGACGTGAGTGGATCTAGCTCGCACGCCCGAGTCATCTCGGCTATGGCCTTTTCCATCCGGCCTTGCTCGGCTAAATACGAGCCATACCATTGGTGAGCGGGCGCATAATTAGGGTTGAGTTCTAGCGCGCGCAGATATTCCCTTTCCCCTCCTACCCAGTCCCACTCGTAGCGTGATTTTACGTAGGCGAGCCAGGTATGAGCTTCACCGAGCGTCTCGTCTAACTCCAAAGCTCGCTGAGCCGCCGCCTTGACTTTGAGCATGGCTTCGCTCGGCGACATAATCTGGTCCGAAGCGGCGGCGTAGGAGTAAGCCAGCCCAGCGTAGGTCAGGGCGTTGGCCGGGTCCACTTCAACCGCCTGATTGAGGAGTTCAATCCCTTTCTTCAAGCCATCAGGGGTGAGCCGGTTCGAGTAGTAGTAGCCCTGTAGATAAAGCCGATAAGCTTCGGCGTTCTCGGTGTAATGCTTGGTCAGACGCTTTTGCTGCTCGCCCGTCAACGCGAGGCGTAGCTTCTTTGAGATTTGCTGCGCGAGTTCGCCTTGCAGCGCGAGGATGTTCGAGAATTTGCGCGTGTACTGCTCGCCCCATAACTGCGAGCCGTCCGCGACGTTGACCAATTCCGTCCCGATGATCAAGGTATCGCCCCGCTGCATCATTCTGCCCGTAAGCACGGCACGCACGCCCAACTCTTGTCCAGCCTTGCGCGGATCCATTTGTTTGCCTTTATAGCTGAACACGGTGCCCCGGGCCATCACTTTTAGCTTGGGCAACTGCGAGAGACTGTTGATCAAACTTTCGGTGATCCCATCGCTCAGGTATTCCGTATCTGCATCGCCGCTTGCGTTGACCAGCGGCAAGACCGCCAGCGAATCAATCGCCGCCCCGCGCCCACCAGCGAAATACCACCAGACCGCAATCCCGAGCAGCAAGATCACCACCGCTGCTCCGGCCCACCAGACCGGGCGGAGGCTAAGTTGTGAGATAGCCGGGGCCAAGAGCGGAGCCTTGCCCCCACTCACGAGGGTCTGTAAGTCGGCCGCCAACTCTCGCGCCGACTGATACCGCTCACCGACCTGCTTCTCCAGACAATGCCGGATCACCCGCTCCACTTCTGCCGGAACCCCGTTGCTTGTCCCAGCCAGTGTCGGCGGCTCTTCTTTCAAGACTGCCGCCATCGTCTCCATCGGGCTCTCACCCGCAAACGGCCGCCGCCCGCTCACCAGCTCGTACATCACGATCCCCAGCGCGAAGAGGTCGCTCGGCCCCTCCACCGCCTCACCTCGCACCTGCTCCGGCGACATATACCCATAAGTCCCGATCAGCCTCCCAGGCTCGGTCGTCTCCGGCCGCGTCGAGGTTAAGGTCTTCGCCTCGGAGGAGACCGCCGGCTTGACGCGTGCGATCCCGAAGTCGAGAATCTTGACTTGCCCCGCACTGGTCAGGAAGAGGTTCTCCGGTTTGAGGTCCCGATGCGTGATCCCTTTGGCGTGGGCTGCGGCCAACCCTTCTGCGATCTCTGTCCCGATCTCGACCGCCTCGCGCCATCCGAGTGCCGAGCGCGAGAGGCGGGCGCGCAAGGTCTCGCCTTCGAGCAACTCCATCACCGCGTAGGTCACCCCGTGCTCGCTCCCGAAGTCATGGATGGCCAGGATGTTCGGATGCGAGAGCGCCGCCACGGCTCGCGCCTCCCGCTTGAACCGGGCCAGCGCCTCGGCATTGCTCGCCAACGCGGGCGGCAAGATTTTGATCGCCACCTCGCGCTCCAGATGGGTATCCCTGGCCCGATAGACCTCCCCCATCCCGCCCGCGCCCAGCAAGGAGAGTAGCTGGTAGCGGCCTAAGCTTTGCCCTACCCGCGACCCGGCACACATCTCACCCAACAGCTCAGCCGCCTCCGCCGGTGGACGCTCGATGAAGCTGCCCGCCTCCGCGCAGGCCCCGAGCAGCGACTCCACCTCCCGGCGCAGCGCCTCATCTCCGGCACAGGCCTCGGCCAGGAACGCGGCCCGTTGCGGGGCCGGACGCACCAGCGCCTCATCCAGCAGCCGATTGATTTGTTGATAGCGTTCAGGCGTCATAGTTCAGTAGGCGGTAGGCAGTAAGCAGTAGGCAGAGGCAGCAGGAGCCGGAGTTGATCTGACCGCTGCCTACTGCCTACTGCTTACTGCCTACTGCTTTCCCCTCAACTCGCGGTAGAGCCAGGCCTTCGCCTTCAGCCACTCGCGCTTGACCGTGATCTCCGAGACCCCTAAGACCTCCGCCACCTCCGCCGTGCTCAGCCCGCCGAAGTAGCGCAACTCCACGATCCGGCCCTGCCGCGGGTCCAGCACGGCCAGGCGAGTGAGCGCCTCGTCGAGCGCGAGCAAATCCGTGGACGGCTCCGCGGAGATCACCGCCGTCTCCTCCAGTTCGACCTGTCGGGCGCCGCCGCCGTGCTTGGCTTGCTGCTTGGAGCGGGCGCGGTCGAGGAGCAGGAACCGCATGGCCTGGGCGGCGACGGCGAAGAAGTGGGCGCGGTTCTGCCAATCGACTTCCGGCTGGTCCACCAGCCGCAGGTAGAGTTCGTTGACCAGCGCCGTGGGTTGCAGCGTCTGGCCCGCAGGCTCCCGGCGCAGGTAGCGCCCGGCGAGGCGGCGCAATTCGTCATAGACCAGCGGCAGCAACTGATCGAGGGCGGCCTGGTTGCCCCCGCGCCAGTCGCGGAGCAGGCGGGTGATTTCGTGTGGGGGTGGCGTGGCCATCGCGTCCTCCTCTCGGCTCTGAGGTCAAGCGCAGACGGGCCGGATTATACCACCCTGGGGCAGGCAATGCCTCGCCCGGTCAGCCCCGCGCAAATTTATTTTCCCCGCGATGATACGAAATTCTTGCGGATCTCGATTATGTAGGTGAGAGCGAAAATTGATGGCTCTCAAAGATGGGGAAGCCAAGGTCAGGCGACCAGCGGCCACCCCATTGAAACTGCGGCGGCTGGCAAGCACGCCCGTCGCCACCACCGACCTCCAGGAGGTCAATAAAGGAGAAGCCATGACAACTTATGTAGAGGAGCAAGCCAGCCCGAGAAAAGAGACGATGAGACTGAGCCTGGAGGACTTGGTCGAATTGGGTGTCGAGGAGTTGGAGGAGATGATCGCTCCGGCTTTGATGCCCAACCACAATGAGGCGCTGGTGGTCGATCTGGACGTGGAGGAGTTGGAAGAGGTGATCGCTCCGGGCACTTCCCAAAACCACAACGAGAGCTTCGTGGTTGACCTCGAGGTCGAGGAACTCGAAGAGGTCATCGCCCCCGGCACTCAAGGCAACCACAACGAGACGCTCGTCAGCGACGCTGCCAAGTAAGCACGGAAAGGGAGGCCATGTCTTGCGGAGGCTGTCCTCTGCCGTCAGGCGAAATCATCTCCCGACGGCAGAGGATCTGCTTTGACTCCTCCATCAAGCCTCTTGAGCACGGAACGCGGTTGGCCAGCAGACCAGAACAATCTATTCGCCTGGCTCTTGGTTGAAGCCCGCCTGAGCGAAATGCCTGTCGAAAGTATAAGCGGTGTGCAGGCCCAATCTCTTCATGACTACGAATGAGACGCAGTCCGTCAGGGAGTAATCTTTATCTGGACGTTGCTGAAAATACTCCCAGCCTTCGTGGAACAAGGCTTCATCGACGTGCAGAAATTGGACCGAAGGGCTGAGCAAGAGGTTACGTCCGACCTGGACCGCCTTGGCGTGATGGCCTCGGCTGTTGAAATACGTCACCACTTCGTCAAAGACGTAAGAGGTGGTCACCAGCGATGGGAGTGACTGAACAACCTTTTGCCAATGCCGCTGAGCCGCTTCATGGTTTTGGTCGCTCGTCAGCTCCAGTGCCAACAGGTAGCCGGTGTCAACAAAAACCGTGTTCATGGGCGATAGAGGTAGCGGTCATGATTGACGGAAGCATCAGTCACCTCATCCGTGATGGGCTGTCTGCCGAGCTGAAGGATCGGGTCCTCTGGCGGGAGCGGGATGACGAGAATCAGATTATTCTCTTTCCGAATCTCCACTTCTTGGATGCCTTCCAACAACTGCTTGGGGATCAGCACCCCTTGATCGGTCACCGCTGTCCTCATAATTCCCTCCGCGCAGTAATTTAACTGCTCGGATTATATCACGGACATTGGGCGCCATGACCTACAGGTTTTCATAGAACGGAACAGCCTTCACGGCCTATGCTCTGCCGTGGGGTGACCACCTGCGGCGGTGCCCTGACGGCCGCAGGCTCCTTACTCCCACACCTCCCGCATCTCCAGAACGAAGCCCGGCAGGAGTGGCTCGCCCGACACCTGACCGGGGTCCTCCAAACACTCCACCGGAGTCTGCGGGCGGTAGATGTAGACTTTCCTTTCCAGCGGGTCGATCAGCCAGCCGAGTTGGGCGCCGTTGGCCAGGTACTCTGCCATCTTCGCTTGCAGCGGTTCGAGGGCATCTGATTCCGACCGCAGTTCGACGACAAAGTCGGGGCAGATCGGCGCAAACTTCTTTTGCTGCTTTTTCGGGATCGCGTTCCAGCGGTCGAGCCGAATCCAGGAGAGATCGGGGGCACGTTTGGCACCATTGGGCAGTGTAAAGCCCGTGGAAGAATCAAAGCCCTTACCCGTGCCGTCAGCCTTCGCCCAAACGCCAAATTCTACAGCCAGGTTGAAATTCCGGCCCCCGCCTTCACTCCCCACCGGCAGCATAATGATCATCTCTCCCTCGCTGGTCATCTCGATCCGCAGATCACGGTTGAGTTGGCAAAACTCGAAGAATTCATCGTCGGTCAGATGATGCTTGAGCGGCCCGAGACGGATCACTAAAGCCTCCAGGTCGCTTGTGGCAGGGCGCTCGGTGGCCTCTGGAGTCAAGACTGCACCCATGATTTTTCCCTTTCTGTTCTTCCAGTCAAAGCGGATACCTGATAATTAGACGTTATCAGAAATAAGGTTTTTCAGTCGTTGTGGCTCGGGGTAGTTCCCCGCTTATCGGGGAACGATCCCCAAAAGCCAATATTTATGGGCCTGAAATGCGGCTCCCTAACGAA